>OKGS01000091.1_pt1 | contig 41380 bp, 42 predicted proteins | sample 1613341 | NCBI WGS metagenome assembly OKGS01 (sample SAMN04436849, study PRJEB24849) | human gut metagenome | biome: human gut; feature: NICU; material: stool | host: Homo sapiens | place: USA: Saint Louis, MO | collected 2011-09-09 | reverse complement strand
GTTAATTTCATTCTACCATTGGAGGATCAGTTTACACAAAATTATTTACACTCTCGTTTTTATCTATCTATAATTCCTTTTAAATAATAACTCTCCCTATTATTTACCTTTAATACTAATACTAAGTCTATGTTCCTTTGAATTCGATAATAAATACTCATCATGAGTTTTTGCTCCCCATGTATCATCGCCAGCTACACCCATTTGTCTTTCATAAATACACAAAACGGTTTGATATGGACTTGGTAATTCATCTGCATGTTTAGCATTTTCCATTTCAAATGGTGTATATGGAATAGCTGAGAATTCAAAATTATTCCCTTTAATTATTAATGAATGCTTTCCACTACTAATGGTGATATTATTTACACCTGTTCTATTTCCGCATTCTTGAGGATATAAGTATGGTGTCACATTTTCAGATGCCTTATAAGTATATTTTCCTAACACAGCCCCCTTGTTTCTATCAATATAATTTTCTAAAGGTCCACGACCTAAATACGTAATATCATCATAATTTTTATAAAGACCAAACATCATGCCAAATGCAGGCATTTCAATAAAATCTTCTGATGGCATATATGACATATCGATTGCCAGTTCCCCATCGCCATATACTGTATAAACGACATGTACATCTCCACCACCTAAGTTTGGTAGCAAATAATCAAAATGAACTTCACAGAATGTTTCGTTTTTAATAATTTTTGTGAATTTAGGAATTGAGAACATACTTGCCGATAGCCATGCAGCATATCTGTATCCATATTTGTTCTCAATATCATTATTTGTTGAAGCTCTAAAAAAGTTAGGCTTTGGTACAGTACGAATCATTTCTTCATCTTCAATTTTCATAGAAGTTAAACCCCTGTTTTTTGCGAATTTAATGGCAAAGCCGTCACCAATAATACCTATATTTAAATAATCTTCAACAATACTGACTTTAGAAGATGCATGCTTTAATACTTCCGTATATGGATATTCAAACTGTTCGTGTGCAACTTCATGTTCAGCCATATCAAATACACGTACAACAATATTGTAACGACATTCTTCATTTAAAACTCTAAAAGGATTAGAAATGACTGTTTTTTCCCCAGGTTCTAATGCGAGAGTCATTATAATTGAATTTTCTAATTTGCCATTACAATAAAGTTCTATTGAAAAATTGAATTTATTTGTATTTGTAAATAGGTAGTTATTAGCAACTGATATCATTTTTTCATTAATATCCATATGAATATACTGATACAGTATTTAACTTCTTGCATCTTTGGAGTAATTTGACGGTCTGAAAATACTATACCATTTCCACAAAAATCATAATCAGATGGCCTGTCTTTAAAATCCCCACCATACCTTAAAATACCATTTTCATCGTACAATGCCTGATCCACAAAATCCCATATAAATCCGCCCTGGTATAAAGGCAATTTCTTTTCTAATTCAATATACTTGTGTAAAGCCCCATTACTATTCCCCATTGAGTGAGCATATTCGCATAAAATAAAAGGTTTTTCTGGATGCTCTAAAATAAATTTTTCACAGTCTACAGCAAATGTATACATCTGACTTTCAATATCACTTGAATTTGGATATCTCCTATCATGAGATATTCCTTCGTAATGAATTACCCTTGTATTGTCTTTTGCTCTTAAAAAATCTGCTTCTTTCTGCAATATTGAACCTCCACGTGATTCATTTCCCAAAGACCAGATAACAATAGATGGGTGGTTTTTATCTCTTTCATACATAGAGTTTGCACGATCCAATACACTATCTAGCCATTTATCTTCTTTGTCGTCCGGCAAGTAGATTGATGTATCAAAACTTTCTGACCAGGTTCCATGAGTTTCTAAGTTTGTTTCATCAATACAGTACAATCCTAATTCATCGCATAAATCATAAACAAATGTATTGTTTGGGTAATGTGATGTTCTTAATGCATTGATATTATTAGCTTTCATAATTTGTAAATCTTTTTTAGTTTCTTCATATGAAATAACACGTCCAGTTTTCGGAGAAAATTCATGTCTGTTAACCCCATGGAAAACAATACGTTTACCATTTATGCACATTATACCATCAATAATCTTAAATTCCCTAATTCCTACGACCTGTTTACATACTTCAACAAGTACATCATTTTTAATTATTTCGATAACTAAATGGTACAAATTTGGACTTTCTGCACTCCATAATTTTGGTTCTTTTACATTTATTGATGTATGCAGCTCATCTTTTCCTACTAATTCAACAACAGATAAAGGTTTCGAGTCATCATAGAGTGTCATTTTAACCACACTTTTTTCTAACTGACCAATTAAATTTAAATCAACTTCTACAAATGCTTCAGAATAATTATTTTTCAAAAGAGTTTGTACTCTTAAATCGCTTAAATTCGTCTTAGGTACAAATAACAATTCTACATCTCTAAAAATACCTGAAAATCTCCAATAATCCTGATCTTCTAACCAGCTTCCACTGCTAAATCTGTAAACTTGAACTGCAATTTTATTTATACCCTTTTTTACCATCCCTGTAATATCAAAAGTAGATGGTGAAAAAGAATCTTCGCTATACCCTACAAATGTTCCATTAATCCATAATGCAAAAGCTGATTCAACACCATTAAAGCGTATATGCACACCCTCCATCAACTGCTCCTGATCTAGATTTACATATCGTACATAGCTCCCTACTTGATTATACTGAGGAATTTCTCCAGGCACTATCTGTTCGCTGGCAGACCAAGGATATGTTTGATTAATCGAATGCTTCTCTATCACAATTCTTGCACAGTTCTAATACTTTAGAATTGGATTTAACAAGATGACAAAAAGGTGAATTACTTACAGGATACGAAGTAACAAGATGTCCCGCCAAATCAAAAATAGATAAATTTAAACCAAACACCAAATACAAATCTTTTAATATTACTTGTAATTCATCCACTATATATACCTCCCACCATAAATTATTTTACAATCTATAAAAAGTATAACATAAAAATATCAATCGATAGTTATTGATTTCTCAATAGTGACTTTGCTGTTTTCTGCTGATAATCAAATCTTTGTTTTTGATCAATACTACTTGCAAATGCTGTATATAATAAATCTAATACATGCAACTGCGAAATAACTGAAATAAAAGTTCCTCCTGTAACAATACTTTCAAATCCTTTTGTTTGCAAAACACAATCAGATAATTTAGCAATAGTCGATTCCATATGATTAGTAATAGCAATAATTGTAGATCCGTTTTCTTTTGCAATTTGCAAGGCTTGATATAATTCATTGCTGCTCCCACTTAAAGAAATCGCCACTATAATATCTTTTACCCCCAGTATTGCAGACTGTACTCTTTGTAAATGCGGATCATTAACAGCTTTGCAAGCCTTGCCAACACGTAAAAAACGATCTTCTGCCATTAAAGCCGCAATCCCACTACTACCTATCCCGTAAAAATAAATCATCCCCCCATCTGCCAAAATAGCAGCTGCTTTGCACAATTCTTCTTCTTTCACACTTTTATTTGTATTTTGTAATGCCACAACTGTTTCTTGCATCACAAAAGAAGAAATACTATTATTTTCTGTGACTTGCTTTTCTTGTTTTTGTGCCCTATCCAGTGCTAATGCTAACTTTAAATCCTGGAACCCTGAAAATTGAATGCGTCGGCAAAAACGAATAATTGTAGCTTCTCCAAGCTTCAATGTATTAGATAGTTCTGACAAAGTCATAGTTAGAATCGAATCATCTTTATCTTGCAAGATAAATTCTGCAATTCTTTTTTCAGTTTTCGTTAGACTGGTATAACATTCTTCTATTTGTACTCTTGTTTTCATATAAACTCTCCTTGTTAATATATTTTCATTATAACATTTTAAATGAGATATGAAATTACTACTTTAATTCTTTATTAAGTAGTGTTAAAATATTTTTATGGAGTAACACTCCATAAAAGGAGGAAAAATGAAAGTAAAGCATATTATTAATCATTTAGTAGAAAAAGGAACTTGGGTTGATTGGGATGAAACAAGAGATATCATACTGAGCGGGACTGATTCCCTAGACATCGAAAAAATAGGTGTTTGTTGGGTGGCTACAAACAAAGTAATCGAGCAAGCCATAAAACAAAATATTCATTTTATCATTTCTCACGAAAATCCTTTTTATCATTTGTCTACCGCGCCTCAAGCATTGGCACTAGAAAGTGCAAAAAGAAAAAAAGAACTTCTATTAAGCAATAACATAACATTATATCGCTGTCATGACGTTTGGGATAAAATACCAAATGTCGGTGTAGCAGACATCTGGGCAGACAGACTTGGGTTTTCTTTTCAGCGTGATATCAACTCTTATATACAGCACGCTGAAATAACAGAAATGACTGTAGAAAAATTAGCGAAGCATGTAGTTGATTGCTTATACGAAGATGGTGAGCATGGTGTTTATGTTTTTGGCAATCCTAATAAAAAAATACGTCAACTAGGAATCGGGACTGGTGCAGCCACTAATATTTTTCAAATGTTAAAACATCCATGTGATGCCTGTATTGTATCTGATGATGGAATATCAAACTATTATCATGCACAATATGCTATTGATAACGACCTGCCACTTATCGTAGTTAATCATTCCTGCTGTGAAATTGCAGGAATTAAAAGCATGGCTAATTATTTGGAAAAACAATTTCCAAAAATACAGGTTTCCTATTTAGAAGAAGGATACACTATTCACTATTATACAAAATAGCATAAAAAACACTATTTGATATCTTTACATTATGTACCATGACCACATTTTAACATGTTATTAGAGACACGGTGCCAGTAGCTGCAAATTACGACAATCATGCTTAAAATTGATGTTTCTGTATCTAATCATAAAAAATAGAAGAATTAGTCGTCAAAAACTAGGTTCTTCTATTTTTGTCTACAGTTTAAACTAATTGATTAATATTTTCAATTGTTTGTTTTTTGGTATCTATATTTAATTTATAACATAACTCTCTTCACTGGTACGCTTCCAAAATCCTGAACATATAATTTATGCATCTTTGGAATCTTGTTTAGTAATTTTATATCTCATCTGTCTATAGCACTCAAGTGATAATAAAAAATGTTTCATCTGCTTTTGTGAAGCAAAAACACGATATGGTAATAAAATCGTTCCAGAATCATAATAAATAACAAACATTTTAGAAAGAGGAATCAAAGAGCTTATTTTTTCATATGGAATACTTTCTTTTTTTTTACCCTCACAAATAATTTCTCTTTCATTAAAATAATAAGTCACTTCGTTATATTCTTGAATTGCAAGTTTTGGAATCAATTTCGTTTCTACTTTTCTTTCCACATAGCTTCGAAATACAGATTTTTCTCCATATAACACCCACAAAATACATAAAGCTAATATCGTGCATACTACACTCCATCGTTTGATATCAAATAAAAATACTAATGTGATTAAGATTGCCGGCACACTTGTATACAAAAACAACTGCAAGCCTTGCATTTGTTTTGAACAAATAATTTGATCACTAAGAAAAGAAATATATTCTTTTTGTGTTAAAGTAAAGCAAAATGTATTATCCATAGCTATCTCCTTTTAAAAATAATATTAATATTTCCCAATAAATTTTTCAATAACGCTATATCACGACTTTTAATATGTCTTAGAGCTCTTAAATACAACTATTTACAGTTTTCTCACAGTAAAAATAAATTACCTGAAATGTTTATTTTTACTGCTTTATGCGTGCCTGAAAAGAATAATTTTCAAACCTAACCTGCTTACTTTGTATAATAATGAATCGAATAAAATAAAATTTTCTTTAGATATAGCACACACAACATGTTTTAGTGATATGCCTCTATCCCTCACTTCACGATGTGAATCTTAAAAGTCGCTATGTGATTCATCGGTAACTATGCTCACGAGACACGAGGAACAGTTACTATACCCGGAACTCTCATCCTATATGTATGTCATGTACGTCATACTAAAAAAAGGAAATGATTATACATTTCCTTTAACTGTTTCGATACTTATGATTACCTTTTACAAATCGTTCTGTAATTAATTGAGGTCTTGTTACTGCTGAACCAATACTCACGATATCAGCTCCAGCTTCAATTACAAGCTCCAGATCTCTTAATTCCCAAATGCGTCCTTCAGCATTAACAGGTAAAGATGTATATTTTTTTATATCTCTGATTAATTGTACATCAGGTCCATCACTATATTTATTCATAGAATCTCTCGTATATCCAGATAGCGTAGTCGAAATGATATCAACATATCCAGTTTTAGCAACTTTTACAGCTTCATCAAGCGTTGCTAGATCAGCCATAATCGGTATATATGGATATTTTTCTTTAATTTCCATTAATAATCTTTTCAACTCTTCAAATGATCTCTTTTTTCTTATTGTACAATCAAGTGCTAATACATCACAACCTGCTTCTACAATAGCAGATGCCTTTTCTAATGTTGGAGTAATAAAAATATCATCCAATGGATCACCATCCCCAAAATCTTTGAAAATACCTATAACTGGAAGAGTAGTGTTTTCTTTAATCGCTTTAACATCTTGAGGCCAACATGCTCTAATCCCATTGGCTCCTCCCATCTCTGCACTTTTTGCCATTGCAACCATATATTCAGATCCATAAAGTGGTGTACTTTCGTACGCTTGGCAAGATATAATAACACCTTTCATTAATTTTTTTACTGTTTCATTCATAATAAACCTTCTTATACTTTCAAAATTGTTGTGAAATAACCAAGCACAGCAACTATCAAAAAGAATGCCATCATCTTATTAATAGACCACTTTCTCTTGACCATTAATACATACGCTAAAAAAGACATCAATAAAACAGAAAGACCTGGCATTAGCGAGTCTAAAATCGCAGCAATATCAATACTTAAGTCACCGCTCGTGTATACAAGTCCAATGTTAACGTGTGTATAGGATGCGGTAACTGCTCCTATTACAATCAGACCTACTGTTTCAGCTGCTTTTGTTACTTTATCCTTAATTCCACCAGATAATACCAATTCTGCAGCATTGGCCCCAGTTTTAACCCCATAGGAAAACAAAAACCAGGTAAGAGGCAGCATAATCGCTAAGAAAGAAATAATATAGAAAATCGGACCAATAATTTCTCCGTTTTCACACATACCAAGGGCAATGCTTAACAGTATAGGACATAATGTTCCAGGCAGCAGTGAGTCTCCTATTCCTGCAAACGGACCCATCAAAGCTGTTTTGATAGAGTTGATAAATTCTGGTTGAACATCTCCGCCTTGAGCCATCTCATATTCCATACCTAGCACAATACCTGGAACAATAGATCCTAAGTTAGGTTCAGTATTGAAGAAAATAGTATGACGTTCTAACATTTCTTTTTGTGCCTCTTTATCATTGGGATAAATTTCTTCACGAACATCAGCTAACATCTTTACAATGGCAGGTCCTTCCATGCGTTCAAAGTTTTGTACAGAAAGATTAAAAAACATCCAATCCAAGTATGCTTTACGTATAGCTTTTTTACTTAATGTTTTCTTTTCTTCAACCATAATTATACCTCCTTACCCTCTGCTACCTGATACTTGATATAAGCTATTGCTAATGCTACTATGACAATTGGAATCATTCCCAACCCACCTACAGCAACCATCACAAAGCCCAACACAAAATATATTAGATCCATGTCTTTTTTGACCAAAGTACGCATAAGTAGCATGAAGCCTACCAATGGCAGCATATTAGCAAAAATTTGCAATACATCGGTTACCTGTACTGGCATTAGTTCCACTAGCTGTGTAACTAAACCTGCACCAAAATAATTTATGACAAAAATAGGAACAAACCGCAGTACGATATTTGTTATTTGTCCTACAATCGGAATACGTGCTGCCTTATCTAACTCACCATTTTCAATATATGCATCTTGTTTGTGAACAAAAAACAAGTTAATTGCACAAAGACCATATACCGCCATAAGACCCAAAGTAGATAACGGAACTGCCAATGCCAACGCATACTCCTTTCCTGCCCCAGCAGCCATTGCCAATGGAATGCCTATCCATGAAGCAAAATTAACATCTGCCGGCATAGCACCACCTGGGGTAACCAACCCAATATACAACATTTGGATCGCACCTCCAAGAATAATTCCAGTCGAAACATCTCCCATAATAATACCAATAACCAAACCCGAAACAAGAGGCCTTCCTAATGTATACCAACCTCCAAGTCCTCCCATAAGAACAGGAGAATAGATGGAACTAATCCATCCAAATAGACCTAATAAAAGTGCTTGAATGATACTCATAATTATTCTCCTTTATTAAAATTTATCCTTTACATCTTCCCATTCAATCAAATCTTGATCAGGAACTTGACGGAAATAGATATGTGCACCCATTGCTACTGACTCTTTAATAGCATCTGACTCTTCTTTTATCAAATTAATAGCCGGATGGACAGAAATAGAATCTTTCCTTTTAGTCATTGGTCCAACATTTAGTTCCTTTGGAAACTGCTCCATTTTTAACAACAATTCCAAAAAAACAGTCGGGCTCTTCATTAAAACCATAGTTTTTACTGAATTACTCATTGCTTCTTTAATTTTAGGAAGCGAATCATCAACAGTAAAAACATCTGCCTTCATATGTGGTGGAACAGCTGTTCTAAAAACAGTTTTCAATACAGAATTTGTCGCAGTAAAATCATCCACAACAATAATTTCCTCAATGTCATAAGCTTTAACGATAACCGTCATACATTGCCCATGAATCAACCGGTCATCACAACGTATTAATGTAAGCATTATAATACTCCCTCCTATTGAAACATTTCTTTCATCTTTATAATGCGCATATTATCCTTCGCTCCTTGTAACGCATTTTCTAACAACCTATCATAATCTTCATAATATGATCTTCCCATTACCAATTCCAATAACAATGGTAAATTCACTCCGGATATAACACTTGTATTAAATGTGGCAAGTGCTGCTGCTGAAGCATTAAATGGAGTAGCACCAAACAAGTCTACCAACACTACATATGGTTCTTTTTTTTCTTCATACTTCTTCGCTAATTCCAGAATCTTATTACTTAACTCTTGCATTTCTTCACCTTCCTGAAACCCAATAACAGTAAAATCTTCTTGTTGCCCCGCAATCATTTCGACTGCTGCTTGTGCACCTTTAGCAAAATTGGAATGCGTGCAAACTATGATACCCAGCATTTTCTTCCTCCTTTCATAAAATATTTCACTCCGTTATTTTTGTATATCCGGAGTTTTACTCCATCTATTTATAATTTATAACTTTTTTATCTTTTTGTAAAGGGTTTCATAGATTTTTTTTCGCAATTTATAGTATATCGGTTAAAACACCTCTGCTGATACCAGTCAGTTTGCAAAACTTATATCTTAATAGGCTTTTTTAGCTAATGATATTTTAAAATATTAAGTATTCCTGTTTATCTCCTTTTGCAGTATCAAATGGCTCGTTATTACAAGTTATAATTTATATATTTTAATAGAAATGAGGTTGATGCCATGTACTGTCGTGGTCACGAATTAATAAAGCAAATATGCAAAAATCGAAATATAGAGCCAGTTGTTTATTTAAAATTATTAAACGGGCAACATATTATTAGTGATGCTAATGGTGAAAATTTAAATGATTCATATGTTTTATTCAAATATATTAACAAAAACACTCCCAATAAAACTGATACAATTTGTTGTAGTTCGATTGCTGCTAAAGATTTATACGATATTTCACATACAACAATCTCTTCTTTATTCAATACTTATACGATAACTATGGTAATACTACCGGGCATGGTGCAAATACTTCTAAATGGAATCCATGCTGAAAGCAACTCTGTAATATTGTTATGCTTTTGTTTACACATTTTGGAAAAATTGATGAAAATTTACTCTTATATGATATTAGAAACAAGCTGAAAAATTATATAATGTTTCCACCATACTTAAGTTAGATTAAATAGGTAAATACAATTATTGGATTTACTGAATATAAAACATTTTCTAGCATGTTATCGTTTCTTAATACTAATAATATGCTAGAAAATTATGCGTATAATTCAATTTTAGATGAACTTAATAAAAATAATATTTCACCACTAAAGTCTTTATTATCTATTGGCTATTGATGCTGAATTGGTTCAGCATCAATTCAATAGTTTTAGCTAAAATTAATAATACATCTCTTGATCTTTGAACTTATTTGTATCAAAGTCTCCACCTTGTCTTTTCGCAGAACACGCAATGTTCCATATCAAAAAAACTCAAAATAATTCATTATTTTGAGTGCCGGTAAAAATTATTTCTAACAGTTATATACTAGCCTAGTTTTGCTTTAATACATCTACGCTATAATTTCTTTAAATGATTCTAAAACTGCCACTTGTTGATTTTTTATTCTTTAACTCTGCCGTAATAGCTTATATCGGTCTTTGCAAAAACGACAATATCAATCTCTTACGAATATATTTTATTGATAATCCACTTTTTGTAACAGCGTTTACAACAATATTATTAACTGAGTCAGCAAGCGAGCCTATTTTAACAATATCTTTACTTGGTTTATTTATTCCAACTACAACTAATATTACATTATTATCGAACTACATTTGATCCAAAGTTGAAGCTTCAGCTGAAATAAAATTATCGTTAATTTCTTGATTGCTGCTAAGTGAAATATTCTATACTTTTATATTTTTATTGCTCAACACCATGCTCCTTATTTGCTTAATAATCGAGAATCGATCTCTTCAACATTATTATCTTCAATATTGGTTATCTCTTGTGCATATACAGGAAATCCAGTAACCCCTAAGCATATAATTGAAGCAAAAAGTGAACACATAAGTTTTTCACGAATTTCATCTACTTTTAATTCAAATTATATCAAGTCAACAAGAAAACATGTTCATGAAGTAGTTGTGTTTTATCTGATTTTGAATAATACTATAGTCATGGATAAATGTATACTTTTTGTGACTAATAATTATTAATATTTTAAATAAGGACGTTTTTTACACCGATATATCGTTTTTTATATTTTGAAAGAATGATAAATTTGTAGCATTAACAAAGAATCTTACATAAGAAAAGACACTGTATTCACAGTGCCATGCTCCTGTAACTATCCAGTTCTTAGTATAAGTCGTGATATCAGGCTCTTTCATTTGTTGTAATTTCGCTGTAATTTGCTGATTTTTATTGTCTTTATTTGCTTATTTGTCCTTGATTTATAAGGATATTTTTATTTTTGTACCCGTTTTTACTTTAAAAGAAGCTGTAAAAATAGAAATTTAATTTAGTGTGGGGTCACCACTTCAGTCTAAAATTCCGTGGGGTGATCCTTTTTTATCTCTAAATTTTAAAGGGGTAACTTTATATTAAAAAACCCTTTCATGATATGATGTTTTTGTAGAAACAACCATATATGAAAGGAGAGTATCAACTCATGGTTATGATACTGTAAATTATCATCACTATTACATGTTGATTTGTGTATCTTATACTGTTTGACCTATCTTTGAATATTATCAGATCAACAAGCTCTGAATCATCACATTTTTTCTTTTTGCTTTGACTGCTTTGTTTGTAATACAGTGATGATCTTGGTATGTCTAATAACCGATACATAGCGCTGACAGGATATTTATCTACATTGGTGATGATAATATTTATTTTCGTCCCATGATCAAAGTTGCCTGCTTTAAAATATCATTTTCCATTTTCAGTAGCTGATTTTCTTTACGAAGTCTGATCAGTTTTTTTCTTCATCACTACGATTATCCTCAATATGAAATGAACCAGTATTATTGAATTTTTTGATTCATGAAGATAAAACAGAAGTAGTGAGTTCATATTCACGAACAAGCTCAGTTCTTGGTTTACCGCTGTTGTATAATTCGACCATTTTTTGTTTAAATTCATCAGTATAGTTTCTTCTGTCTCTTGCCATTTCAGGTTACCTCATTTCTTGTTTTTTTATTGTAACAATTCTCTTAAAAACTGTCCAATTTAGTGTAACCTATCCAACCCTATCTCTTATATATAAAGAATTTACAGAGGATATGATAAGAAGCTATTCAAAAAAAGGCCACCCGTGGGATAATGCATGTATAGAAGCATTTCATGCATTAATAAAACGTGAGTGGCTAAACAGATTTAAAATCCGGAATTATGAGAAGACATATAAACTAATATTTGAATATTTGGAAGAATTTTACAACACAATGAGAATACATTCGCATTGTGAATATATGTTGCCGGACCAATTTGAGAAAAAATATAAAATATTAGATTAGACTTACTAAATCATTGTATTTAAATTGTCCGAAATCTTGACATAGTACCAGTGCTTCATACACTGTACAATACCTAATCAGCGAAAAAATCTAATTACTATTTTCCGCTATAAAGTTCATCAATTATTCATCACTTAAGTAGGTAGTAATTATCTTTTTATAGATGTCAATTTGTTCTAAATAATTACTAATTTCCACATATTCATTGATTTGGTGAGGAACTGTAGTAACACCAGGTCCAAAAACCACTATATCAAATTGTTTCTGTGACTTTATAAACTCTGCAGCATCTGTAGTAGCAGGGCCTCCTAAAACTGGCAATGGTGTATCAAACTGTTTTTGAATAGCTTGAATCAATGTGGAGTTTTTGTTGGCTTCAACGGGAATTTTGTTGTAATCAATAGTTAACTCCAATGGAAATAAATTATCTTGATTTAATTGTGCAACTGTTTCCTTTAATAGAGCAATCACTTTACCATTATCAAATTCTGGTATAGTCCGTATATTTCCTTGTGCAATAGCCTTATTTGGAATACTATTTATTTGGGTTCCACCGTGAATAATTGTGACATTATGTATTGTTTTTCCCAATTCTTCATTGATATAATCGTTTGATACCTTGTCCATTTTTTGATTGAATACCATAATGCAATCATTTAAACGTCTAATAGCATTATATCCCTCCTGTGGCATTGAACTATGTGCTTCTTTACCATTAGACACTACCGTATAATTAATAGATCCTTTATGAGCATAGCCTAAAACATATCCAGTAGGTTCCCCAATAATAAGTGCATCCAAATCATCTGTATAACCTTCTTTTGTCAATTGTTCAGCTCCTAGTTCTCCAACCTCTTCCCCAACAGTCGCCAACAATTTGATTGTCCCATTAAATGGACATCCTTCTTCTTTTAATTCAATCATAGCAATGACCATCGCCATTAATCCGGCCTTCATATCTGTCGATCCGCGTCCATAGAGACGATTACCTTCAATATGCGCCTCAAAAGGTGGATAATTCCACATACTTTCATTTCCAGCAGACACAACATCCATATGCCCAGAAAGCCCTAAGACTTTGCCGTGCCCTGTAGAAATAGTTACAACCAAGTTATCTCGTCCTGGACAATAAGGCACTCTTTCACTTTCAATACTGTAATCTATAAATAGTTTAGAAAGATAGGATGCTACTTCTGCTTCTTTCCCGTTTACTGATGGAATTCGAATAACATCTTGTAATACTTGAATTTTTTTTTGATCATTCATATCTTATACCTCCAATATCATTATAATCTGCTACTATTAGTTTAGCTCAGAATTTAGAATAATAAACTAGTATAAATGAAAAACGATTAGAAAGATGCATAATCTAACATCATTATTCAAATCTTTTATTTCATTTTTATAATTAAAGAGTTCTTTTAACCAATTACTGTAACTTCATACACTAATTTTAATAAAAAAGTAATGATTTAACATTTTTTAATTTGGATTATATTAGCTAACTCGTCATCATCAAATTTTATACAAAATTCTTTTTCAAACAGTTGTAAATTTTCTTTCAAATCATTATATAAAGGCTTGTTTCATTTCTTATTGATTTATTCTCTTTTTGTAATCGATAGATTGAACATGTAATATGCATAAATAACCCAACTTCCTGATCAGATGATAAGCCATGTAATACTTTCTTTATTCTAAGAATAATCTTTGGCAAAATTTTCTTTAATAACTGAAGGGCAAAACCTTCCAACTGCTCTTCCAAGTAAGCATATATCGCATCATAATTTACTGACATGACAGATTCTAAAGTTTCTAAAGATAACAAAATATCTAGTTTATCTGATGAAATATCAAATAGTTTTGAAATTGGAATGTATGGTATACCATATAATTCTTGATTATAAGTCCCTACCTCACACTAATCCTTTGTTTTTTGTATTTGATTTACTTTTCTTAGCAAGTATTCATGATCAGAAATCGCTAATAGAATTATATCCGTATTTTCTAAATACAAATGTGACTCAATATAATTTTTTATTTGAATAGCCGCACCCTCTCCAGTTATACGCAAACTAATAATTGCTTAAGAATTCTCTTGTTTTTGATACTATTGCTGAATTTCCGAATATATTTGTTGATAAGAATCAATCTCTTCAAAGAATCGTGACAGCCCACTTTTCGAGAACAGTCTAATGCGATAAGGGTAGCTGGGATACAAACAGATTTAATGTTTATTCCAGTTTCAATAACTATTAAAAGTAAAGTCTAAAAATGCTAATTATTGAATGAATCACATAATTGCATTTCAGATATATTTGAACCTTTAAAATTGTATGACAAATAGAGCATCTATACATGTGCTCAAAAAGAAGATATTTATAGAAAAGAACCTAAGATGCTTTGATATGCGAGTGACCAAATTTTTCAAGTTGATAAATAACTGATGCCAAGCGCAAAAGCAAAATAAGAAAGACTAACAATGATAAAAAAGAGACTTTTCTTATTTGTTCAGTATTCTTTGATAGAGATTATACTAGAGTCGCTCAGCGTAAGCTCGATATGAAACAAGCTCGTGAATTAACCCGTCATCATGCTTCTATTACTGAAGATATCAATCAAAAGAAAAAGTAACTTCAAAAATGTATTGATATCGTTATTCCTGAGTCCAATACTTGGTTTAGAACCAAATATTCCAAAGCTTATACGGCTGTTTTAAAAGAATTTGGAAGTTCTTATAATTTAGCCGGTGCCATTCTCACTCATCTTCTAAAGCCTAAAAGCAGTGGAAACCATGGGGATATAGACACATCATCTCTTCGTGCCAATGCAAAGAAATCCATTGGTGAACAACGAAGTTATAACTCTTGAAATTAAAGCGCTTATTGAAAATATCGAACTATCAACCAATCAGCTTAAAACTGTAGAAAAAAACAGAAGAATTAACTGCTAAACTAGATTCTCCTATCTTCTCGATTTCCGGTATTGGGATTTATACGGGAACGTCAATTTTAAGCAAGATTGGTGATATCCATAACTTCAGCTCAGCTCTGCTGTCAAAGTCGTGGATTTGCGGGTGCAGACCCCAATACTTATAGGAATGGAAGACACAGGTCACTACCATTTCAATCTACTCAAATATCTATTAAGTAAAAATTATAACGTTGTATTAAATAAATTAAGATCTGTAAAATCATATGTTGCTAAATCTGTTCCTTTTACAATGTTTATATCACGAAATTCTGTATTTAGCTCTGGAGCCGTAGTATCAGTGACTTTAACTTTTTTAACAAGTGTATCATCATTAAAAGTTATTGTTATCTTATACTTTCCAATTGTTGGATAATCTTTACCGTCCTCATATTTAAAATCTGATTTTATACTTAATCCATTTTTTAGTATTTTTTTATCTTCATCATCCATTCCTTTTGTATTCAATATTTTCATGCCATTGATAGAATATTTCTCACCATATTCTAGTTTAATAGCTTTATTGTCATTTAAAACAAAGTCGGGTAAATTATCTTTTGTTAAAGCATACTAGCTAAGATTACTGCGAATACACTAATTCCTGCGATAATCTTTTTATTTCCTGTATCTAAATAATTTAAACATAATTCCTTAACCTTCATTTTAGCTTCTCCCTTGCTCTGTCTACATTCTATAATTGCAAGATCAGTAGCATCACAATAGTTTTCAATCATTTCTAACCCTACCTCATCAATATCAAATTCATTTCTAATAATTTCATATTTTTCTATGCCTTTAACAAGTGATGCATTAAATCCCGTAAACGTTTTACAGCTCCAACAAAATCTTGCATCAACTTCTCTTCCTTCAAGCTGTTCCTCTACACTGATTTTCTTCATATCCGAAACATTTATATATTTCTTTCCTTCTCTATCGTATATGCCCCATTTTTCTAATGGTACCCCCTGCCCTTTAGCGTTTTCTAAAGTCCTGCCCTCATTCATGATCTGATTGAAAGTAAGCCATCTTGGATCTTCATATCTTCTCTCATCATATTTATAATTTAATAATAGTTGATTAATACCACGGTAAAAAGTGTTTGTTATGGGATTATGCTGAGAATCACCATTACCCCATCCTTTTCTCCAGGGAATCTGTTCCTGTTCAAGTGACTCTATGTAGCCCTCTATCAGCATCTGTCTTGTTTTAGACATTTCATTATTCACTAGTAACACCTACCTCTTTTAACGAGAAAAATTGTTCACTGTCAATATCCTCATCATTAATTTCAATATCATCCTCAATCATCTCTAACACTTCAAATAGTTTAGAATTATTTTCACACATAAAAATATCTCCTTTCAAATTTGTGCAATAAAAAAAGTTATGTATAATTATCTACATAACTTTTACAGCAATATTCCCTAAGCTGTGTACAAATACTTATTTTTCAAGGGCTAGTAAATTTACCAGGATTCCTATGAGTAACAGAATTTAAATTCTTATTACACTTACCCCAAGTGTGACATAATTATAACACTTTTAGTACAAATTTCAACACTGTTTTAGTACAACTTTTTAGGCTAAACATCCAGATTATCAATCAATATCTTATCCATTATTTCCTGATTCATCGAGATTGAGTGCTAGTTACTTTTATCAGTTCTCGAGATATCAAATTTGTTAAGATCAATGAGACTAACTAAATAGTTTACTGCCCCATTTTGATATTCAATTTTTGCTCTTAAACATATTAGTTCTTCTTTCTCAGGAGAAGTAAGTTCACTTGATATTATAGATTTTTTCAGAGGCTGCTCCTTACTATGTCGTCCCTTCTTTAAATCGAGACCATTATATCCATATATTTTATATCGTTTTACCCAGTTTGACAATTGACTGTGATTAATATTAGCACTTATTGCAACACTTTTTTTGAGATTCTCCAGCTAGAACCCTGGCAACTAAAGCGTATCTTTCTTCCACAGTATACTCAGTGCAGGTGGTAGGATGTTTTAAAGCATCTATTCCATGTAAGTCAGCGATTTTGACCCATGTAGTAATTCCTTTTCTAAAGTTTTTTTGTCCAATTCCTTCTGGTGTTTCATGCCATCGACCATTTTTATATAGTTCAACACAATTCAACTTAAATACATAATCATATTTCATATAAAAACCCTCCTTACTGGTTTGTCCAGTAAAGAGGGTACGCATCATTGCCCAAACAGAGGGGTTCACTACATATTAGGAGGATGTTTTTATATTAATTTTATTTTTCTTCAGTAATAAACATTTTGTAAATAGCACGAATTGCATTTTTGAAATGAATATTTTTTACACCAACAATAATATTTAATTCTGATGAACCTTGATCAATCATTTTTATGTTAATATTTTCTTGAGCCAGGGCTGTGAAGATTTTAGCAGCAGTTCCACGACCATCTTTCATTCCGCGCCCAACAATTGCAATTAATGCTAGATCAGATTCTAATTCAATTGAATCTGGTTGAACTGCACGATGAATACCGGCTAAAATTTCCTGCTCTTTATCAATAAAAGATTCAGTCTCAACGACAATTGTCATTGTATCAATTCCTGAAGGAGTATGTTCAAATGATAAATCATTATCTTCTAATACTTGTAGTACTTTACGACCAAAACCAATTTCACTATTCATCATATCTTTTTCAATCATGATTGTAGCAAATCCCTTTTTACCGGCGATTCCGGTAATAACATGATCTGGTTTATGACAAGTTGTTTCAACGATCAATGTTCCTTCATCTTCAGGACGATTAGTATTTTTTATTTGAATTGGAATTCCTTCATTACGAATTGGGAAAATAGAATTCTCATGAAGAACACTTGCTCCCATATAAGATAATTCACGTAATTCTTTGTATGTAATTGTACCAATAGTATCAGGATCTTTAACAATTCGCGGATCAGCAATCAAGAAACCAGAAACATCAGTCCAGTTTTCATATAAATCAACATGACCATTTCTTGCAACGATTGAACCAGTTACATCACTTCCTCCACGGGAAAATGTTTTGATTGTTTTGCTGCCATCATTAGCAGAACCATAAAAACCTGGAATAACGGCATTTTTAACGTTACTTAAACGTTTAGATAAAACTGGATCAGTCATTTCTTGATCATAATTACCATGTTCATCAATAAAGATAACTTCACTAGCATCAATAAATTCAAAACCAAGATAGTTAGCTAATACAATTCCATTTAAGTATTCCCCACGGCTAGCGGCATAATCAATTCCAATTTTATCTTGAAAAGCTTTCTTAATAATTTCATATTCTTTTTCTAAAGAACAATTTAATTTTAATTCGTCAATAATATCTTGATAACGAGCTTTAATTAATTTAAATGTTTCTTCAAAAGTCTTATTATCTTTAGCATTATAAGCTTGATATAATAGGTCAGTCACTTTGATATCATCTTTAAATCTTTTTCCCGGTGCGGATGGTACCACGAAACGACGAGATTTATCACTTTTGATAATATTAGCTACTTTTTTAAATTGAGTTGCATCAGCTAAAGATGAACCCCCAAATTTAACAATTTTATTCATACTGTTCCCCTTTATATAAATGTTTAATAAAAAAATACCATTTTTTAGTGGTTACATCAAGAAATATTTAAGAAAATGATAAAATAAATGAACTTGTCAAAGTATTTTCATGAATTGAAATATTTTTCAGATGATGAAAGGACTAATTAGAGATAAGGATGATACGGTATAATGATAAATATATTAAGGAGGAATAAGAAAAAATGAGTTTTCCTAAAGGATTTTTATGGGGTGGCGCAACAGCTGCCAATCAATTTGAAGGTGCATATAATGAAGATGGTAAAGGACTAAGTACTGCTGATGTAATGACTAATGGAACGCATCAAGAAGCTCGTAGAATTACATACACGATGCCTGATGGAAGTAAACATAGTCAAGCAGTAATGCCATTTAAATCACTTCCTGATGGTGCGGTATTAGAATGTCATGAAGGTGAATATTATCCTTCACATCAAGCAATTGATTTTTATCATCATTATCAAGAAGATATTAAATTATTTGCTGAAATGGGTTTTAACTGTTTTAGATTATCAATCAACTGGGGAAGAATCTTTCCTAATGGTGATGATGAAACACCAAATGAAAAAGGACTAGAATTTTATGATCGAGTTTTTGATGAATGTTTAAAATATGGAATTGAACCGGTAGTAACAATTTCTCATTATGAAACACCATTAAATTTAGCAAATAAATATGGTGGATGGTTAGATCGTCGCTTAGTAGGCTTTTTTGAAAAATATTGTGAAACTATTTTTAAGCGTTATAAAGATAAAGTTAAATATTGGATGACTTTTAATGAAATTAATATTATGGATTTTATGCCACCGTTTGCAGGTGGAGTCTTAAAAAATGATCCACAAAGCCGTGCTCAAGCCGTGTATCATCAATTTATCGCAAGTGCAAAGGTTGTAATCATGGGGCACAAAATTAATCCTGATTTCAAGATTGGGATGATGACAGCTTATGGATCAACATATGCCTTAACATGTAATCCTGATGATGAATTAAAATTAATGTTATCTGACCAACAAAGACATTTCTTTAGTGATGTTCAATGTCGTGGTTTTTATCCAGCTTATAAATTAAAAGAATTTGAGCGTGATGGAGTTAAATTGATTAAAGAACCTGGTGATGATGAGATTTTAAAAGAAGGAACAGTTGACTATATTGGATTTTCATATTATTCAAGCTCTGTAGTCACTACTGATGAAAGTAAAAAAGTAACGGATGGAAACATGTCTACTTCAGTACTTAATCCTTATTTAAAGGCAAGTGATTGGGGTTGGCAAATTGATCCAACTGGCTTAAGATTAGCTTTAAACAGGTTACAAGAACGCTATAACTTACCTTTATTTATTGTTGAAAATGGGTTGGGAGCTATTGATAAAGTTGAAGCAGACGGCTCAATCAATGATGATTATCGTATTGATTATTTAGCTAAACATATTGCTGCAATGAAAGATGCGGTTGAATATGATGGTGTTAATTTAATGGGCTTTACTCCATGGGGATGTATTGATTTAGTTTCAGCTGGAACTGGAGAAATGCGCAAGCGTTATGGTTTCATCTATGTTGATAAGGATGATGATGGTAAAGGACCACTAACAAGAATGAAAAAGAAAAGTTTTTATTGGTATCAAAAAGTAATTAAATCAAATGGAGAAGATTTAAGTAATCAATAATTTAATAATTCTTGGTATTGTGTTACATTTGTAACATATATCAAGGATTTTTTAAAATTAATTTTTCATTTAAAATGATAAATAATAAATGAGCAGATTGAAATTTATTATAGTTATAAAATTATGAGGGTGATTTAAAAGCTATATTAATTATGCTGTTCATAATTTAAAAGCACTGATGTCTTCTATGTAGGATTATTGGATACCGGGATTAATTCTTTACAATTGACTTATATAAATAAAAGGGAATGATAATGATTATATTTCATTATCATTCCCTTTTAGTATTTTTGGCTACTTTTATATTTTAACATATTCGGCAAACAAAAACATTAAATATTTAATGTTTTCTTTTTGTGCAAAAAATATTTTTGTATAGACAAAAGAGGTATGATATTAATAGAGAGGTCATAACATAAGGAGGATAAAAAGTTATGAAGAAGTTAGGGAAAGCGATACTTGGCTTAGCTTTAGCACTGTCGATGTGCTTTAGTATGTTCATTCCAGTGTATGCTGAAGGGGAAACAGTAGATACACTAGTTGGCAGTTTAATCGGTTATTATCGAGATGGTGCTAGAACAGACGTTTTGAGAACTTTGGATACTTTAAAAGAGGTTTCTAAAGATGATTATGATCAATGGCAATCAATCATTGATTATTGGGACTGGATTGAAAACGATATGGTCGAAAATATTGGTGTAGCTCCTGATGGTCTACCAAATAATAATACCCATGCTTTTGTTGTACTAGGTTTTGCATTAAAGAGTGATGGAACAATGCAGCCAGAATTAGTAGGACGATTAGAGACTGCTTTGGCCAGTGCTCAAAAATATCCTAATTCATATATTTTAGTAACTGGTGGTGTAAAGAAAAACGGTTGGACTGAAGGAGACCGGATGCACGACTGGTTAGTTGAACATGGTGTAGCAGATAATCGAATTCTAGTTGAAAATAAATCAGCTAATACAGCACAGAATGCTGAATTTAGTTTTGATATTCTTTATAATCATCCAACAATTAAGAGTATTTCTATGATTACTAGCCAATATCATTTAAAACGTGGAACAATCTTATACTATGCGGAATCATTAATTCGAGCACGTGAGTTAGGGAAGACGCCAATTAAATTAAATGGTAATGCAGGATGGTACCGGGAAGATAAAACTAGTGAAACATTATCACAAAAAGCTAGCAGTTTATCACAAATTGCTGGAGTTTCTATTCCTTATGGTGAAAAATTACCAAAATCTAAATTAACAGGAATTGAAGTTACTGGTAAAAATACTTATACTGTTGGAGATGCATTAGATATCATAGTTACTTCAACTTATGATACTGAATATAGTCGTGATGTTACAGGTCTTGCTAAAATTATTGGATTTGATGCTAATAAAGTCGGTAAACAAAATGTAGTTGTAGTTTATACGGAAACTTTACATCATTCTACAAGTAGTTCTGAAGATGTAACTATGACAGCTGAATTTGAAGTTGAGGTAAAAACAGCTCCAATTACAGTTCCAGTAAACCCACAGCCAACCCCAGATAAACCTGTAAATGCAGTAAATACTGGAGATAACAGCCCATTGGCAATAATGACGATGGTAGCAGGGTTAGCAGCTGCTGGAATGTTTTTAGCAAAAAGAAAAGAAAATTAATAGCTATAGTGAAAGCTGAATCGCAAAATGATTCAGCTTTTTTTAGTATATCAATGATAATGGAATTAAGTTTTATTTATTGAATAATATTTGTTTGACCGTAATCTTAAAATATTGTAAGATTATATTAATAAGACGGGAACTGCCCGTCATTTTCTTTAGGTTAGAGGTTATAATTATGAAAGATAAAAAATTAACAATGAGTGATATTGCAAAAATGGCTGGTGTTGGCAAGAGTACAGTATCACGGTATTTTAATGGTGGTTATATCAAAGAAGAAACGCGTTTAAAATTAAAAAAAGTAATTGATGAAAATAATTATGAACCGAGCACATTAGCGCAATCATTGAAAGCAAAATATACTAAGGTGATTGGTATTGTAGTACCTTGTCTTGATTCAATTACAACATCTCGTGTTTTGATGACGATGGATCAGTATTTAAAAGATCATGGTTATACAACTTTAATAATAAATACCAATCATGATGAAATGCGAGAATTAACTTCGATTGAACAGTTATGGCGAATGAATGTTGATGGAATTATTTTAATGGCAACGGCAGTAACGATGGCACATCAAAATATTGCTGCAAAATTAGATATTCCACTATTATTTGTGGCACAGCGTTATGGAGCAGGAGTCTCTATCATTAATGATGATTATAGTGCTGGATATGAAGTTGGAAAATATGCAGCATATATGGGGCATCGTAAGATTTGTTATATCGGTGTAAGTGGTAAGGATGAGGCTGTAGGAATTTATCGTAAAGATGGTGTGATCAATGGTTTAAGGGACAACGGAGTAAGCAGCGTTGATTTATTAGAAACTGATTTTTCATTAGAAAAGGCTCATCTTATTGCTCTTGATTATCTAAAAAAGAAACAGCCAACTCTATTTATCGGAGCAACTGATAATATCGCTTTGGGGTGTTTAAAAGCAATTAATGAGTTAAAATTAAAGATGCCTGATGACATTTCTTTAATTGGTTTTGGGGGTTATGAGACTTCTCAATTTATTAATCCCAGTCTTTCGACAGTTAGATTTAATAATGAAGAAACTGGAATTAAAGCAGGTCAAACAATCATTGATTTAATTGAAGGGAATGTTGTTGATAATTTACAGTTAATTGGATATACCTTAATTAAGGGACAAAGTGTCAAAGATTTAAATAAATAAAAGTGATGATGTTTTAATAAAAAACATCTTTTTTTATTAAAAATGTGGTATCGGTTTCAGCTTTTTGTTAAAAAGTATTGACAGGGTCACAACAATCGCTTATAGTATATTTATGGAACCGATACCATAGAGGAGGATAAAACATGGATTATAACAAAATTGCCAAAGAAATAATTAATTGTGTTGGTGGTAAAGAAAACATTACGGGGGCAATGCATTGTGCAACTAGGCTACGTTTAAATCTAGTTGATGAAAGCAAGGTTGATGAAGAATCATTAACTGATATTGATGTTGTGAAGGGAACTTTTTTAGCTAAAGGGCAATATCAAATTATTTTAGGACCAGGTCTAGTTAATTTGGTATGTGACGAAGTAACAAATATTTTAGGAATTAAAACTGACAGTACGCTCCAAGTAGAAAAAGTAGAAGAAAAAGGAAACTTATTACAACGTGCAGTTCAGTTATTAAGTGATATTTTTGTTCCAATTATTCCTGCCATCGTTGCTGGCGGATTGTTAATGGGAATTAATAATATTTTAACAGCTCAAGGACTATTTTTTGCTAATAAAAGTTTGATTGAAGCATATCCGCAATGGGCTGATTTAGCATCAATGATTAATTTATTTTCAAACGCTGCATTTACTTTTTTACCAGTGTTAATTGGATTTAGTGCTACTAAAAAGTTTGGTGGGAATCCATATTTAGGTGCAGCTTTAGGAATGATCATGGTTCATCCGGATCTACTAAATGCTTATTCGTATGGTAAAGCAGGAGTAGAAGTACCAGTATGGAATATTTTTGGACTATCAATTGAAGCAGTAGGGTATCAAGGAACGGTTTTACCTGTATTAGGGGTATCTTGGATCTTAGCTAACATTGAAAAGCGTTTACACAAAGTGACACCAACTTGGCTGGACAATCTTACAACACCATTATTAGCAACGTTAATTACTGGTTTTATTACTTTTATTTTAGTTGGCCCATTATTAAGAGAAGCCGGGGTCTTATTATCTGATGGAATATCATGGATGTATAATACGCTAGGATTATTCGGAGGTGCAATCTTTGGATTTTTCTATGCACCAATTTGTTTAACAGGAATGCATCATAGTTTTATTGCAGTTGAAACACAATTATTGGCATCGATCAAGACAACAGGTGGATCATTTATTTTTCCAACTGCATCAATGTCAAATGTTGCTCAAGGGGCAGCAGTTATTGCAATTTTATTAGTAACTAAAGACAAAAAATTAAAAAGTATTTGTTCAGCTTCAGGTATTTCAGCGTTATTAGGAATTACTGAGCCTGCAATGTTTGGAGTAACTTTAAAACTTAAATATCCATTTATTGCAGCTATGGTAGGTTCAGCAGTTGGAAGTGCTTATTTAGCGGCAACAAAAACACTTGCTAATGCTTTAGGGGCAGCAGGTATACCAGGTTTCTTATCAATCGATCCTAAGAATTATTTGAATTTTGCAATTGGGATGGCCTTAAGTATTGCAGTGTCATTTGTTTTAACAATTATATTATATAAACGTGATATGGCTAAACAACCTGCTCAAGATAGTGAACTGCCAACTGAAGCTAAAGAAGTAAAAACAAACATTATCACTGCACCGCTAGCTGGGAAAGTAGCTTCAATAACGGAAGCACCAGATGAGATTTTTGCACAAAAAATGATGGGTGATGGGGTAGTTATCTTTCCTACAGAAAATATTTTAGCAGCTCCGATTGATGGTGAAATTACAATGATCTTTCCTACAAAGCATGCTTTAGGAATTAAAAGTAATGATGGAATTGAAATTCTTATTCATGTAGGTTTGGATACTGTAAAACTTGAAGGAAAACCATTTAATTTATTTGTTACTGAAGGTCAAAAAGTAAAACAAGGTGATAAATTAATGGAAATTGATTTTGCGATGGTTGAAGCAGCAGGATGTCCAATTGCGACACCATTAGTTATTACAAGTCAAAATCAATTTGAAATTATTAATCTTGGAACATGTAGTTTAAATCAAGATATAATCAAATTAGACTAGGAGAAATAGTTATGACCTGTTTAAATAATGAACAAATAAAAAAATTAGAAAAACAAGCAAGTAATGATGAATATCGCCTTAATTATCATTTAATGCCACCTACTGGATGGTTAAATGATCCTAATGGATTATGTCAGTTTGAAGGGATTTATCATCTTTACTATCAATATGCACCGGACGATTGCTTTGGAGGTGATAAATATTGGGGACATTATAGTACAAAGGATTTTATTACTTTTAAAAATGAACCTGTTGCCCTGTTTCCTGATTGTTCTTTAGATGCTGGAGGTGCTTATTCTGGCTCAACAATAATCAAGGATAATAAAATGTATGTTTACTATACCGGTAACGTAAAATATCCTGGGAAACATGATTATATTCATACTGGTCGTGACCATAATACAATTATGGTTATAAGTGATGATGGAATTAATTTTGGTGAAAAAGTATGTCTAATGAAAAATGACGATTATCCAGATGACTTGACTTTGCATGTTCGAGATCCGCAAATTATTAAAAATGGTGATCATTATTATATGATTTTAGGAGCTAGAACAAATCAAGATGTTGGCTGTTGTTTATTATATCGAAGTGATGATCTGGTTAATTACAAACTAGTTAATCGCATTATTTCTAATGAACCATTTGGCTATATGTGGGAATGCCCTAATCTAGTTAAATTTGATGAGCAGATGATTTTATTTTGCTGTCCGCAAGGAGTAGAAACAGCAGGTTATGATTATGAGAATCTATATCAGAACGGTTATTATTTAATCAACGGTGATCTTGAAAAAGATTATAGATTAAGTGAATTTATTGAATTTGATCATGGCTTTGATTATTATGCTCCACAATTATTTATTGATGAGCAAGGAAGAACTATTATTATTGGCTGGATGGGGATGCCCGATGTCCCTTATACGAATCCAACAACCAAATATAATTGGCAACACGCTTTTACGCTTCCACGTGAGCTAACCTTTAAAAATAATAAAGTATATCAATTACCAATAAGTGAAACTAAATCGTTGAGAAAAGCTAAAGAAATAATTAATTTGTCTAATCATGAAAAAATATCTTGTAAAGGCAATATATATGAGTTATATTTACCGATAAATAATCGTGATTTTACTCTAACATTACGAAATGATGCAGTTATTGATTATCACAGTAATTTGTTGACATTTTCAATGGGTGCAAGTGGTTATGGTCGTGATTTACGACATATCATTATTGATGATCTATCAAATATGACGATTTATAGTGATACTTCATCATTAGAAATATTTTTCAATGATGGAGAATATGCACTTACAACGCGTATATATGATCATAGTAGCAACCTTGAAATATCTATTGACACAGAAATTCAATGTACTTACTATGAGCTAAATAGTTATCAGATAGTTTAGGTATCTGAAGAGGTCGTGACCAGGTTACGACTTTTTTATTTTCTTAGTATGACATTTGTCACTTTAAAATTGTGATGAAAGCAGTTACTATATAATTACAAATGTAATGTATAAAGAAATAGGGGGAATTTATGGAAATCAAAAATAATCAAAAAACAATTGTTAAAATGATGGTATTTCTTTGCCTCTGTATTACGTTGATGATTTTTGGATTTTATAGTTATCCAGATTTTAAAGCAACAGTAGGACAACAGCGTTTTGGGGCAACCTATATGACGATGAATAATCCATTTTTTGAAGTGATTAATAATGAGATAAAAAAAGCGGTTGAAGCGAATGGAGATGTCTTGATTACACTTGATCCAATTTTAGATGTTGATAAGCAGAATGAACAAATATTAGATTTGATTGACCAGCGTGTTGATGCGATTTTTGTTAATCCGATTGATGCTAAAAAAATAGAAATTGGATTAAAAGCAGCAAAAAAAGCTAAGATTCCGGTTATTGTAGTTGATGCCCCTATTTATGATGAGTCATTAGTAAATTGTTCAATTGCTTCTAACAATTATGATGCAGGTGTTTTATGTGCAAAAGATATGATGAGTAAACGAGATCATGCTAAGATTATTTTATTAGAGCATGCTACTGCAAAGTCTGCGGTAGAACGTATTCAGGGATTTCTTGATACTATTGCTAGTAATGCTAATTATCAAGTTATAAATCGTGCTGACTGTGATGGTCAAATTGAGATTGCAATGCCAACGATGAAACAGATGCTAAAAGAAACTCCTGCTGTAGATGTTGTTATGGCATTAAATGATCGTAGTGCTTTAGGAGCATTGGCAGCGATTGAATCAATGGAAATAGATAATGTTTTAGTTTATGTAGTCGATGGTTCGCCTGATGTTAAAGAATTGATCAATACTGGACTGATTCAGGCAACAGCAGCTCAATCACCTGTCAAAATGGGACAGTTAGCTTATCAAAAAGCGAAAGCGTTATTAGAAAATAAGAAGATTGAAAAGAAAATAGAAGTACCAGTAGAGTTGATTAGCCGTGATAATATTTCTAACTTTGAGTTAACGGGGTGGCAATGATGCAATACAGTGAGTATCGCTCTGTATTGTCAATTAAAAATATGATGATCATAATCAATTTTATTATTATTTTATTTGAAGCTAGTATTATTTTATTTTCAACAAAATATGTTTGTAATAATTTGATGGGGCGCGATTTTTTAGATACATTAGCATATTTACCAAAGAATCCGACTAAAGTATTTATTTATTCAATTATAGGATTTGCATTGTTGGTAATGATTATGTTCATTAGAAAATCTGAGAATTTTCAAGTTCGAAATGGACGAGTCATTTGTAATGGATTAGAAATAATTTTATGTTTCTGGATTATTTATAATCTTTATATGGGCTATAATGGAATAGCTTTATTAGTGTTTGCAGATATAATTTTTAATACCAAAAATGGGCGCAATACAATGGTTATTATCGGGTTTATTTTAATTATTTTTTTGTTATCTAACTATGACATTATTTCTAATATAATTCCAATGGTTTCTTTAGACAGCTATATACAGGTTTATGATGCCGCGACGAAAACTGCGATTTTAATAGCTAAAAATATTCTTGAATCAACAAACCTAGTCTTGTTTATTATGTTTTTAATTGTCTATATTGCAAATCAAATTAGAGAAAATGAGAATATTTCAAAAGAACTTTCTATGATCAACGAAGTTAATAAACAATTGAAGGATTATGCTGCGGTGACAGAAAAAATTGGCGAGAGTAATGAAAGAAAACGACTGGCACGAGAAATTCATGATACACTCGGTCATGCTTTGACAGGAATTGCAGCTGGAATTGATGCATGTATTGCAATGATTGATATCGATCCTAATGTAACTAAACAACAGCTTTTAGTTTTCTAAGGTTGTCCGTGAGGGGATTAGTGATGTCCGGCGGTCACTTAATAAATTGCGGCCTGGAGCTTTAGAAGAGCACACATTAAAAGAGGCAATTCAAAAAATGATTAAAGAATTTAGCGATGTTTCAGAGGTTGAGATTATGCTTGATTATCAGTTAGATAAAGTTGATTTTGAAAATACTAAAGAAGATATTATTTTTAGAATTGTTCAAGAAAGTATTACAAATGCATTAAGACATGGACGAGCTAAAAAGGTTGAAATCAATATTTACCAAAGGGTATCTGATTTAGAAATTGTTATTGCAGATAATGGAGTTGGCTGCGATGATCTAAAATTAGGTTATGGGTTAAAACAAATGCAAGAACGGGCTGCTATTTTAAATGGACGTTTAGAATACTATAGTAAAGAAGGTTTTACAGTTAAGGTTACAATTCCAATGAAAGAGGGGAACGATATGATTAAGGTATTAATCGCTGATGATCAAGAATTAATTAGGGAATCATTGAAAATTGTTTTAAATACACACGAAGATTTACAAGTGATCGATACAGTAGAAGATGGTTTTGGTGTATTAGACAGTCTAAAACGAAATATTCCAGATGTTATTCTAATGGATATTAGAATGCCAAGAATGGATGGGGTATATTGCACAAAGATGGTTAAAGAAGCCTATCCGGATGTTAAAATAATTATTTTGACAACATTTGATGATGATGATTTTGTTTTTAGTGCATTAAAATTTGGAGCTAGTGGATACCTTTTAAAAGGAGTATCAATGGCTGGATTGTATCAGGCTATTTTAACTGTTGTTTCTGGAGGTGCAATGATCAATCCGGATATTGCGACAAAAGTATTTAGACTTTTTTCGAAGATGGCAAATACTAATTATGCAATCAATGTTAATGATGATAATGTTAGGGAATTAAATAAACCAGAATGGAAAGTAATTCAACAAGTTGGTTTTGGTTTATCAAATAAGGAAATGCTCAAAAATTATTTTTATCTGAAGGAACCGTTCGAAATTATTTAAGCTCTATTTTATCAAAGCTAGAACTTCGTGATCGTACTCAGTTAGCTATCTGGGCAGTCCAAACAGGTCAAACAACAAAGGATCTTGACGATGATTAAAAAGAATAAAATAATGATTATTGTCTTAGTTTTAGTTATGGGAATCGGGTTAATATATTACCACAATCAAAAGAAAGTTCTAACAATCGGAATATTTGCGGGAAGTAATTGGGATGTTCCTACGTTCGATTATTATGAAATGATTGATAAAATAATTGTCCGTTTTGAAAAAGAGCATCCCAATGTTGAAGTTCAATATAAAAGTGGAATTCTTAAGGAAGATTATTCTTTATGGTTATCAAATCAGTTATTAATTGGTGCTGAGCCTGATTTATACATGATTTTAAATGAAGATTTTAATTCCTTATCAGCATTAGGCGCATTAAAAAATTTAGACTCGATCATTACTGATGATCAAGATTTTAATAGTGATGAATTTTATCAAAGTACTTATCAGGCAGGACAGTATCAAGGTAAACAATATGCTTTGCCTTATGAAGTAAATCCTACTTTAAGGTTTGTAAATAAAACATTGCTACAACAAGAAGGAATCAGTCTTCCAAAGGACAATTGGTCGCTAGAAGAATTTTATAATGTCTGTCGACAATTGACTAAAGATAGTAATAATGACGGAATTATCGATCAATACGGCTGTTATAATTATGAATGGATCAACGCTATTTATGCTAGTGGAATAGAGTTATTTAATGAAACTGGAACGACCTGTGATTTTAATAATCACGAAGTAAAAAGTGCTATTCAATTTATTGAAAAACTGAATGCTTTAAATCGCGGCTTTAATATTACTTCCAATGATTTCGATCAAGGCAAAGTAGCTTTTGCACCAATGCAGTTTTCTCAATATCGAACATATAAGCCTTATCCTTATCGAGTAAGTAAATATTCTACATTTGAATGGGATGTGATTGAAATGCCTCAAAGTTCTGAGCAACATTTAACACAATTATCATCTTTAATGATGGGGATGTCGATGCGAACTAGTGCTCCTGAGTTAGCTTGGCAACTATTAAAAGAATTTACTTATAGTCAAGCTTCACAGCAGGATATTTATGAATATAGTCAAGGGGTATCTCCATTAAAAGAGGTGACCGAATCTAAGCAGGTTTTGAAATTGTTAGAGGAAGATACGCTTGGTGATAGTAAAATTGATATGCGGGTATTAAGCCAGGTAATGGAGTATCCAACCACAAATACGCGATTTAGAAAATATGAGGCAGCAATGAAGATTGCTGATAATCAGATTAATCAAGCACTTCAAAACAATCTGGATTTAGATACTTCATTAACTGCTTTACAAAAAGAAATAACTAATTATTTAAACGAGTAGCAAGTATGACTATTCGTTTTTTATTATGATTCTTTGGTTTTACTTTAGCAGCTGCTTTAGGAATTAACTTAGTTTCTGAAACTGTTGTTGCGGGAATGTTCGCATTGATCAATTATCGAATTAAAATGTTGACACTTGGTAAAGTTGCAGTTGCTGTAGTTGATGATGACGAGGAGGATATATAAGATGGAAAAGAAATTATCAAAAAAGACCCTAACCAAATCTTTTCATAATTGGTATTATGGGAATTTAACATGTTTTTCTCAAGAACATATGCAAACATTTGGCTATTTGTGTTCAATGTTACCAATTGTTGAAGAATTGTATGATAAAAAAGATGCTCGGGCAAAAGCCATTAAAACGTATACTGCCTTTTTTAACACCGAACCGCAAGTAGGTTCCGTGATCGTTGGAATGACAGCGGGGTTAGAGGAGGCTCGTGCTAATGGTGCTGAAGATGTAGATGATGAAACAATAAATGGATTACGTGCAGGATTGATGGGACCGTTAGCAGGAATAGGAGATTCTTTAGTAGTTGGAACGATAATTCCTATTTTATTAGGGGTTGCAATGGGAATGTCTACAGGTGGTTCACCATTAGGGGCTATTTTCTATATTATTGTTTGGAATTTATTTGCTTATTTTGGAATGAAGTTATTATATTTTAAAGGTTATGAATTGGGTGGTAAAGCTGTAGATTTTCTAGTTGGACCTCAAGGAGAAGCTTTACGAGAATCAATTACAATGTTAGGTGGTATTGTGATTGGGGCAGTAGCAGCTACATGGGTTAGTGTAAAAACAAGTTTTTCGATGACTGCTGCTGGAGCTAAAGAACCGTTTTTAGATTTACAAAAGACGTTAGATGGTGTTTATCCTGGATTTTTAACTGCTTTATTCGTGTTATTATGTTGGTATTTATTGTCTAAAAAGAAAATGTCACCAATCAAAGTAATGTTATTATTAGTGGTTATTGCTCTTATTGGAGTATTGGTTGGATTCTTTAACCCGGGATTAACATATTAAAAAGGAGAACTTAAAATGGATCAAAGAGTAAAAAAAGCATATTTTGAAGAAATAGAATATCAGACTAAACAAATTAATCGATTAAAAATATGGCTAAAAAATTTATTAATTATTTCCTCTCTTATTATAGCTATCATATTTTTTGTAGATAAAATAAGTATGATTATTACTGTGATTTCATACATTGCTTTAATAATAATCATAATTTCTTTGATTATTATTAACTTGGCGATTCGTAATGGTTCAATGAATGTAAACAATATTATTATTAAAATGGAACATATTAAATAATAAATTAAACAAGCCCCTAAAGGAGTATTTATGGTTTAGTAAAAAAGGGGCTCTGATGATTTTAATAGAGCTTATATTAGCTGGAAACTAGGAAATTTTAAAATTTCCTAGTTTTTTTCGAAACATTTGTTTTTAGTTTGACACACTATTAAATCTTGAGTAACATAAGTACATTGGAGGTGTACTATGCTGTTAATAAATAAAACATTAATTAGAATGTCCGAAGGAATTAGAGGTTGGATTGCAATAATTACCGGACTTAAAATATTAACATTAGTAGGAACAGTAATGTTTGCTAAAACTATTTCATCCTTTTTAAGTGATTTATATCATCCGAAAATGTCACAAGAGCAGTTGCTGGCAGCAATAATCAGTGCATTGATTGCTTCATGTTTGATTTTAATAGCTGATCTATTAACTGGAGAAGCCGAATATCGCTGTGGGGCCAAAGCACGGATTAATTTGCGTAAAGAGATTTTTGAAAAAATGCTTCAATTAGATGTTGGTAAAATTGAAAGGATTGGAGCAAGTAATACAATTAGTAGTGTTGGCGATGGAGTGGAGCTAATGCAGGTTTATTACACTAAGTATTTACCAAGTTTGCTGTATTGTTTCTTTGCGCCAGTTTATTTATTTTTTCAGTTAAAAGATACTTCGCTGCTAGTAGCGACAATACTACTGATTATTTCATTAAGTTTACCGTTAGTAAATAATTATTTTAGAAAAATGATTGATCAATTAAAGAAAGAATATTGGACTAGTTTTCAAGATTTAACAAGTTATTATTTAGAAAGCTTAAAAAGTTTGGTTACTTTGAAATTATTTAATCAAGATCGACGTAGACATGATAATTTGAGGCGAAAAGCGGATACATTTAATCAAAGTACAATGTCGATTATGAAAATGAACTTTTCATCATTTTTGGTTTCAGATGGATTAATTTATTTAGGTGTTATTCTGGCAGTAGTAATTGGCTGTTCACAATTGGCTAAAGGAACGATTGATTTAGCACAGGCAGTTTTATTGTTAATGTTGTCATATAGTTTTTTTAGTTCAATTAGACAATTGATGTCTGCGACTCATGATGCTTTATCAGGGATTGCGGCAACAATAAAAGTAGATGAAATATTAAATTTAGATGCTTCAAGAATTCATAAGAGTGAGGCTGAAACAGCTCACGAAATAGCGGTTAAATACAGTCAGGATACTTTAGCTTATTTGCAGGATTATTCGGGGATCATAGTAAAAGATATTGTTTTTAATTATCATCAAAGGCGCCAAGTTTTAAAGCAGTTAAGTATTGAAATACCAAAAGGTAAAACAACTGCAATTGTAGGTAAGAGTGGTTGTGGAAAAAGTACGTTGGCAAGTATACTAATGCGTTTTATTGACCCAGATCAAGGCTATTTATTTCTTGATGGTCAAAGTTATTTTAGTTTAACGCCTGAAGAAGTTAGAAAAAACATTGTTATGGTACCACAACGGGTTAGTATTTTTAGTGGTTCATTAGAAGAAAATTTGAAACTGGCTGCACCAAATGCTTCAACAAGTGAATTATTAAACGTTTTAAAACAAGTGCATTTATATCAATGGTTGCAAAGTTTGCCAGAAGGCTTATCGACAGATTTGGGTGATAGTGGTGCTAAATTATCTGGCGGGCAGCGTCAAAAGATTGGAATCGCCAGAGCTCTATTAAGTGGTGCTCCATATTTAATTTTTGATGAAGCAACTTCAAGTGTTGATCGTGATAGTGAAGATGAGATTTGGCGATGTATTAATGAGCTTGGTTTAACTAGAACATTAATTATTATTTCTCACCGCTTATCGACAATTCAACGTGCTGATAATATCATTGTGTTAAATCAAGGAAGATTAGTTGAACAAGGGAATCATCAAGCATTATTAAAATATCATGGTGAATATTATCAGTTGGTAAAAGAACAAGAAGCTTTAGAAGCAGCGGGAAAGGTAGGATAGATTATGGAACATAAACAATCATTATTAACCTTAACCAAACGATTATTGAAAATTGCTGCCACATTAAAAAAATTCTTTGTTATTTCTACAATTGTCAGTATAATTGGAAATATTGCTCAAATGGGGCTAATGGGATTTGGAGCTGCTTTTATTTTGAGTGTTGCCGGAAAGTTAAAATATGCCAATAGCGTCACATATTGTATTTTAATGATTATGAGTGGAATTTTAATTGTTACTTGTCGTTATCTTGAAGGATATTTTTCACATGCTGGTTCGTATGAATTATTAGCTAAAATGCGAGTTGACATGTTTGGAACTTTACGCAAGTTGGCACCAGGGAGTTTGATCGGACGGAATAATGGCGATATCATGGCAATTGCAATTGCTGATATCGAAAGTATTGAATTTTTCTTTGCACATACGATTGGGCCATTATTTACCGTTATTTTACTTCCGTTAGTGACTTTGATTATTGCAGGAGGTATTGATATGCTCTTTGTCTATGCACTGTTACCAATCTATTTAATTATTAGTGTTATTATTCCTATTTTAGCCATTAAACTGGGTCGTAATATAGGAATTGGTTATCGTCAAAAGTTAGGAGAATTAAAAATATTTTTATTAGATAGTGTATATGGATTATCAGAAATTCAAATTTTTGATTATGGAAAACGTCGTAATGAAGAATTAGAAGCTGTTAATCGCAATATAAATCGTTCAATTCATCAACTTGCTTATCACCGCCAATTAGTTGTTTCCACGCCAACGTTTTTCATTTATCTTGCTCGAATTGCTGTAATTGCAGTAGCTTCATATCTTGCTTTAAAAGGAAATATTGATACAACCGGAATTATTATCTTATCATTTTTAGTTTCGGCTTCATTTTCATCGACGCAATCATTAACGACTGTGGTTTCAAGTTTACTTGAAACTTATGCGGCGGCACAACGCTATTTTGATTTGGAAGATATGGTTCCCGTCGTAAATGAAATTGTTGAGCCTAAAGAATTGAAAAATATCGACAAAATTGAATTTATTAATGTAAGTTTTAGCTATCCTGAAATTAATAGAAAAATTATTGAAAATATGAATCTTACCATTAATTTTAAAGATAAAATTGGTCTTGTTGGAGAAAGTGGAATTGGCAAATCAACTTTGATTAGATTGTTATTACGTTTTTATGATGTTACAAGTGGTCAAATTTTAATTAATGGTATAGATATCAAAGAATACTCTTTGCAAGATTTACGTCAACGAATTGGAACACTTGAACAAGACACTTTTCTTTTTAATGATTCTATTGCTGCTAATATTGCTTTAGGAAAACCAAAGGCTACAAAAGAAGAAATCGTAAAGGCTGCTCAAATGGCAGGAATTCATGAATTGATCATTAGTTTACCAGAACAATACGATACTATGATGGGAGAACTTCAGAATCGATTGTCAGGTGGTGAGAAGCAAAGAATTGGAATTGCACGGGTTTTATTAGTTGATCCTGATTTTTTAGTCATGGATGAACCAACAAGTAGTTTAGATGTTATTAATGAAAAAGGTTTATTGAAGACATTGGCTGAACAATTTGAAAATAAGACATGGTTAATTGTGTCACATCGACCTTCTTCATTGACGGGATGTGATCGGGTGATTAAATTAGAAAATAAACAAATTTATGAATTAGGAGGAAAAGCTTAAGGCTTTTCTTTTTTTATATGCTAAAATATGTTCAGGAGGAAATAAGTGTGAAAGAAAATATGAAATATTTAACTAACCATTATCAGTTAAGAGAATTTACTTTAATAAGAATGTTAGAAATTATTAATCAAAATAAAAATATAACTCCTGGAGGAACTGTTTTTTATGGGGATTCAATTACTGAGTATTGTGATCTGGACAAGTATTATCCTGAGATAGAGACTAAATATAATTGTGGAATAGCGGGGATTACTTCAGGAATGCTTTTAAATTTCATCGACGAAGGGGTTATCAAATATCAACCTAAAAACGTGGTTTTGATGATTGGAACAAATGATCTTGGTAATACGGTCATGGAGAGCCCCCGTGATATTGCTTTAAATGTTAAAGAAACAATCGAAATTATTCATTATAATTGTTTGGATACTAAAATTTATCTTGTAGCACCATTACCATGTTTAGAAATGCTTCATGGTTATAAAGCAACAAAGCAAGGATTACACAGTAATGATACCTTAAAGATGGTCTTTAAAGAGTATAAAAATATTATTCCGTATGATTATGTTACTTTGATTAATCCTTTTATGGCACTTTGCAATAAAAAGGGCCAACCAGTTGAAAATTATTATCTTGATGGTCTTCACATTAATGATGATGGATATCGGGCCTATACAGGGGTAATCAAAGAAAAACTGATAGATTGAATTAGAAAATGGGGATAGCTAATAGATTGCTTAATTACAACAATGATGCTAGAATACTACTAATGGTTGATTTGGGGAGGAAGATATTATGGATACAATTATCATCGTTATAAAAGATAGTGATGATTGTTTAAGATTAAGGGAGTTTTTAAGTAGTGACTATCATATTGTTATATGTAGTGAACTTGAAAATATTATTGATAACCTTAATGATAATCGAATCGTTGCTATTATTATGGACTTAGATGATGCGACTGAAGTTAATGTCGCAAAGTATTCTAGTTATAAAAATATTGATAATATTCAAATCCCTTTAATCGTAGGTGGGAACTTTACGGGAAATCTTCTTAATTTATTAAATTTAGGAGTTAGTGAGGTAATTGTTAAGCCTTATAATGAAGCAATTATTAAATTACGAATCAATAATGCAATTCGTCGGGCCGAAGATAATGAATATAGAATAATGGCTGATTTTGATACTTTAACCAAGATCTATAACCGTACTGCTTTTTATCGCGAAGCTAAAAAATTAATTACGCAAAACCAAGATATTAATTATGATCTTGCTTGTTTTGATATTGATCGATTTAAGATTATTAATGATATTTATGGTAGTAGTGTCGGTGATGAACTATTGATTTATATTGCTAACACGGGAGTTAAGCGGATGAAGAAACTTGGCGGATTAATTGGACGTTTAAGTGGGGATTTATTTGCAATCGTAGTTCCTCATCAAGCGAATATTGAAGACCTGTTGCTTCAACAAATGAATGAAGACATTGGTAACTTTGATCTTGGAATCAAGGTTGTAGTCAGTTTTGGTTATTATAATATTGATGATCTATCATTACCAGTCAATAATATGTGTGATCGGGCAATGATGGCGATAAAAAAAGTAAAAGATAAATACAATACCAGCTATGCAACTTATGATGATGAACTTCGAGATCAAGTTTTAGAAGAACAGAGAATTATTGATGAAATGGATCGTGCATTTGAAAATGATGAATTTATTCCTTATTATCAACCCAAATTTAATATGGTAACGAGGACATATATTGGTTATGAGGCATTGATGCGTTGGCAGAGTCCGACTCGAGGAATGGTGTTACCAAGTACCTTTATTCCAGTTTTTGAAAAGAATGGTTTTATTTCTAAAGCAGATCGGGTAATTTGGCGTAAAGTATGTCAAGATATGGTTATTGCCCGCCAAAAAGGACATGTCTTATTACCTGTATCTTTAGGAAATACTATCTTAAAACTTTTAGCGGAATATGAGCTGTCGATTGAGTTATTTCAATTAGAAATTACTGAAACGGCATATATGCAGGATAGTAATCAAATGATTGAGGCTGTAGTAAAGTTAAAGGAACTTGGCTTCACTATTTTAATGGATGATTTTGGTAGTGGTTTTTCATCGTTGGATATCTTAAAGGAATTGCCGTTTGATATAATTAAAATTGATTTGGCGTTTTTGGAACATTTTGATAAAAATAATAAAGCTGAAAAGATTTTAAAATCAGTGATTCAAATGGCGAAACGCCTTAATATGGAAGTAATTGCTGAAGGAGTAGAAACCAAACGCCAAGAAGATTTTTTAGTAGAACTAGGTTGTAATCGTGCTCAAGGGTATCGTTTTGCGAAACCAGCTAGTGCTTCAAAAATTGCTTATATGGTTGAAAATGGTGTCATCGGAGTAGGTGATACTAAAGATGAGGATAGTGCAATAGTTAATATTGATGATATTTTAACGACTGTTTATCAGCAAGGGGAAGTAGATTGGTATCGACAGGCACTATTAGAATTAAATGCTCAAGTTTTCGAATATGATTTTAAGCGTGATAATATGATTGTTTTTGATACTCCAACAAAGGAAAATGGTTCTAATTTAGCTAAGATGGAAATTCCCAATTATCTTTACAATGTAAGTATTGGTAGAGAATCGTACATTCAAAAGATGTAAAAAGATATCAGACTGTTTTCAATGGTAATCAGGAATTTAAGGTTATCTATCGACGTTTTATGATTAACCATGGTTCTGGTTATACTTGGGTTAAAGATACAGGAAGAATAATTTATGATGAAGATAACAAACCAAAAATATGTATTGGTGTAAGTCGTGTTATTTCAGATGAAAAGCTTAATGAACAAATGATGAATGTTTTATCAGTAATGGAGCAGTAAACTGATTTTGATTCATCAATCAACCATATTTTGGCAGAGATCGGGGATGATTTTTTACTTGATCGGATTACGTTATTACTAGAAGAAGGAAACAATTATCGTTCTGTCTATGCATGGCAAGATGAGTCGATTGAGCTTGAGATTAGTGATACTTTCCCAATAGTGAGGACAGAGCTTCAAGAAATAGTCACATATTTTAAGGAGCATCAAATAATTGTTGTTAATAAAAATGAAGGCAATCAATTTAGTAAACAAATTAATAAAAATTTCTTTGATAATCAAGTAAAGACACTTGTTATCATTAGTCTAAACGATGATATTGGTGAATTTATCGGGTGTATTGTTTTTACAATGATAAATGATTATCGACAATGGCGCGATGATGAACTTTGGGCATTACAAGAATTAGTAAAGGGGATAAATGTCTATTTAAATAAAGAGAAAATTTTTAATCGTTTAGATAGCATATTATTAACATATAATCGTGTTATGGAAAAATTGAATGATGGAATATTGATGTTTACATATGAGTCTCAGCCCCAGCTGCTATTTATTAATGAAGCATACCGTAAGATATTAAATATTGATGATATAAATGTTACTAATTTTCTTAGTACGTACTATCGGAGCGTCGATTTGGATGTTCAAAAGCAAATTCATCAGGCAATTGAAAAGTGTGTTGAAACTGGGGAAGAACAGACGCTTTATCATCCACTTAAAACTTGTGAAAAGCAGATTATTAAGGCTAAAACTATTTATAATCTTTCGCCAGTTAAAGAAAATGGTAAATTGGTAATTATTAGCATTACTACGAAACAGTGCACTTAAGTGCTATTATTTTATACTTGTGTATAATTGTATCTAGGAGGTCATAATAATGGCAGAAATATTGATTATTGAAGACGAAGTTAAATTGCGCCAAGAACTGGAAGTATATTTAAATAATAATGGATATTTGACTAAAGTAATTGAGTCTTTTGAAAATACTTTAGAACAAATGAATCAGTTTGATGGGGATTTAATTTTATTGGATATTAATCTTCCCAATGTAAATGGACAGTTTTTATGCAAAGAATATCGTAAGAATTCAAGTAAACCAATTATTATTGTAACTAGTCGCAACAATGAGATGGATGAATTGATGTGTATTAATTATGGTGCTGATGATTTTGTCACGAAACCGTATAATCCATTAATTTTATTGGCCCGAATCGAAGCGGTCTTAAAACGAACACAGCCTACAAGTGATGTTTTGATTAGTTATGAAAAGATAAAATTAGATGTATCTAAAAGTAGTATTATTGATAAAAATAAAGTGATTGAATTATCAAAAAATGAGTTAAAAATATTTTACTTTTTATTACTGCACCGTGGGAAAATTAAATCTCGAGAAGAATTAATGGCATATTTATGGGATAGTGATATGTTTGTGGATGATAATACATTGACTGTTAATATTAATCGCTTACGTAAAAAGTTAGAGGATATTGGTTTAAATGATGTAATTCATACTAGACGTGGTCAGGGGTATATCATTTTATGAGATTATTTGATTATTTAAAAGATGAAATCATTACGGTTACAGTAATGATTTCTGTGACTTGTTTGGTAATGTTGATTTTGGCAGTTTTTAATTGTCCAACTTTTTTAGTAGTCTACATTCCACTTCTGCTCATTAGCTCATTTGTAGTAGTATTAATGTATGATTTTTTTCGGCGTAGAAATTTTTATAATAATTTGATAGGAATCTTAGATCATCTTGATGAAAAGTATCTTATTACTGAATTGATTGGAAATCCTCATTTTCTAGATGGTAAAATTATGGTTAACTGTATTTATGAAATTGATAAATCAATGAAAGAACATTTAAATGATGCAATTTATCGACAAAGTGAACTCAAAGAGTCTATTGAGATGTGGTGTCATGAAGTAAAAACACCTGTAGCTACAAGTCAAATGATTATTGAAAATAATCTAAATCCAGTTAATGAGAGTATTAAAGAAGAACTCATAAAGATAGATAATTATGTTGAACAAGTACTCTTTTATGCTCGAAGTGAGAATGTTGAAAAAGACTATTTAATTAAAGATGTTAAACTTAGTGAATTAGTTAATTCAGTAATTAAACGTAATAAAAAAGATTTAATCAATAAACATGTTAAAATTGAATTAGAGAATCTTGAAATAGATGTTGCTAGTGATAAAAAATGGTTAGAGTTCATTTTAAATCAGATTATTAATAATGCAATT
>OKGS01000089.1_pt1 | contig 42754 bp, 33 predicted proteins | sample 1613341 | NCBI WGS metagenome assembly OKGS01 (sample SAMN04436849, study PRJEB24849) | human gut metagenome | biome: human gut; feature: NICU; material: stool | host: Homo sapiens | place: USA: Saint Louis, MO | collected 2011-09-09 | reverse complement strand
ATGGCCGCTTTGGCGCCGCGCTGGCGCCGGTGCAGGCGGCCACCGCCACCGAAGAAGCGGTCCCGCGCTATCTCACCGGGCTGGGTACGGTGACGGCGGCCAACACCGTCACCGTCCGCAGCCGGGTCGACGGCCAGCTGCTGAGCCTTCACTTCCAGGAGGGTCAGCAGGTCAAAGCCGGCGACCTGCTGGCGCAGATCGACCCCAGCCAGTTTAAAGTCGCCCTCGCCCAGGCGCAGGGTCAGCTGGCGAAAGATCAGGCCACCCTCGCCAACGCCCGCCGCGATCTCGCTCGTTACCAGCAGCTGGTGAAGACCAACCTCGTCTCCCGCCAGGAGCTCGACACTCAGCAGTCGCTGGTGGTGGAATCCGCCGGCACGGTGAAAGCTGATGAAGCGGCCGTCGCCAGCGCCCAGCTGCAGCTCGACTGGACCCGCATTACCGCGCCAATTGACGGCCGCGTCGGCTTAAAGCAGGTCGATATCGGCAACCAGATCTCCAGCGGGGATACCACCGGGATCGTGGTCCTTACCCAGACGCACCCGATCGACGTGGTCTTTACCCTGCCGGAAAGCAGCATCGCCACGGTGGTGCAGGCGCAGAAAGCGGGCAAAGCGCTCAGCGTCGAAGCCTGGGATCGCACCAATAAGCAGAAAATCAGCGTCGGCGAGCTGCTGAGCCTCGACAACCAGATCGATGCGACCACCGGGACCATCAAGCTGAAGGCGCGCTTTAGCAATCTGGACGACGCGCTGTTCCCCAATCAGTTCGTTAACGCCCGCCTGCTGGTGGACACCCAGCAGAACGCGGTGGTGATCCCTGCCGCCGCGCTGCAGATGGGCAACGAAGGGCATTTCGTATGGGTGCTGAACGATGAGAATAAGGTCAGCAAACACAGCGTGACGCCCGGCATCCAGGACAGCCAGAAAGTAGTCATCAGCGCCGGGCTTTCCGCCGGAGATCGCGTGGTCACCGACGGGATTGACCGCCTGACCGAGGGAGCGAAGGTAGAAGTTGTCACCGCCAGCAGCGGCGAGCAGGCGCAGCCCGCCCCGCGCCAGAGCGGTAAACACGGAGCGCGTTCCTGATGCAGGTGTTACCCCCAGGCCGCACCGGCGGCCCGTCCCGGCTGTTTATTATGCGTCCGGTGGCCACCACTCTGCTGATGGTGGCGATCCTGCTGGCCGGGATCATCGGCTACCGCTTTCTGCCGGTCTCCGCCCTGCCGGAGGTCGATTACCCGACCATTCAGGTAGTCACCCTCTATCCGGGCGCCAGCCCGGACGTGGTGACCTCCGCCATCACCGCCCCGCTGGAGCGCCAGTTCGGCCAGATGTCCGGCCTCAAGCAGATGTCGTCGCAAAGCTCCGGCGGCGCCTCGGTAGTCACGCTGCAGTTCCAGCTGACCCTGCCGCTGGACGTCGCCGAGCAGGAAGTGCAGGCGGCCATTAACGCCGCCACCAACCTGCTGCCGAGCGATCTGCCCAACCCGCCGGTCTACAGCAAGGTGAACCCGGCGGATCCGCCGATCATGACCCTCGCCGTCACCTCCTCCGCCATCCCGATGACCCAGGTTGAGGACATGGTGGAGACCCGGGTGGCGCAGAAGATCTCCCAGGTTTCCGGCGTCGGTCTGGTGACCCTCGCCGGCGGCCAGCGCCCGGCGGTGCGGGTGAAGCTTAACGCCCAGGCCATCGCCGCCCTCGGCCTGACCAGCGAAACCGTGCGCACCGCTATCACCAGCGCCAACGTTAACTCCGCGAAAGGCAGCCTCGACGGTCCGGCCCGCGCGGTGACGCTTTCCGCTAACGATCAGATGCAGTCCGCTGAGGATTATCGCCGGCTGATTATCGCTTATCAGAACGGGGCACCGATCCGGCTCGGCGATGTCGCCAGCGTCGAACAAGGGGCCGAAAACAGCTGGCTCGGGGCGTGGGCCAACCAGCAGCGGGCCATCGTGATGAACGTCCAGCGCCAGCCGGGGGCCAACATCATCGACACCGCCGACAGCATTCGCCAGATGCTGCCGCAGCTCACCGAGAGCCTGCCGAAATCGGTGAAGGTGCAGGTCCTCTCCGACCGGACCACTAACATCCGCGCCTCGGTGCGCGACACCCAGTTTGAGCTGATGCTGGCCATCGCCCTGGTGGTGATGATCATCTATCTGTTCCTGCGCAACGTGCCGGCGACCATTATTCCCGGCGTCGCGGTGCCGCTGTCGCTGGTGGGCACTTTCGCGGTGATGGTGTTCCTCGACTTCTCGATCAACAACCTGACGCTGATGGCCCTGACCATCGCCACCGGCTTCGTGGTGGATGATGCCATCGTGGTGATCGAGAACATCTCGCGCTATATCGAAAAAGGCGAGAAGCCGCTGGCCGCCGCGCTGAAGGGCGCGGGGGAGATCGGCTTCACCATCATCTCCCTCACCTTCTCGCTGATCGCGGTGCTGATCCCGCTGCTGTTTATGGGCGATATCGTCGGCCGCCTGTTCCGCGAATTCGCCGTCACCCTTGCCGTCGCTATTCTTATCTCGGCGGTGGTCTCCCTGACCCTGACGCCGATGATGTGCGCCCGCATGTTAAGCCACGAATCGCTGCGCAAGCAGAACCGATTCTCGCGGGCCAGCGAGCGTTTCTTCGAACGGGTGATCGCCGTCTATGGCCGCTGGCTGAGCCGGGTGCTGAACCATCCGTGGCTGACGCTCGGCGTCGCCCTGAGCACCCTGGCGCTGTCGATTATCCTGTGGGTCTTTATCCCGAAAGGCTTTTTCCCGATCCAGGATAACGGCATTATCCAGGGTACCCTCCAGGCGCCGCAGTCGGTCTCCTTCGCCAGCATGGCCGAGCGCCAGCGGCAGGTGGCCAGCATTATCCTTAAGGATCCGGCGGTGGAGAGTCTGACCTCCTTCGTCGGCGTCGACGGCACCAACCCGGCGCTGAACAGCGCCCGTCTGCAGATCAACCTCAAGCCGCTGGATGAACGCGATGACCGCGTCCAGACGGTGATTAGCCGCCTGCAGCAGGCGGTGGACGGCGTCCCGGGCGTGGCGCTCTACCTGCAGCCGACCCAGGATCTCACCATCGACACTACGGTGAGCCGCACCCAGTACCAGTTCACCCTGCAGGCAAACTCCCTCGAGGCGCTGAGCACCTGGGTACCGCCGCTGCTCAGCCGTCTGCAGGCCCAGCCGCAGCTGGCCGACGTCAGCAGCGACTGGCAGGACAAAGGCCTGGCCGCCTATATCAAGGTGGATCGCGACAGCGCCAGCCGCCTCGGCATCTCAATGGCCGATGTCGATAACGCGCTGTACAACGCCTTCGGCCAGCGGCTGATCTCCACTATTTACACTCAGGCGAATCAGTATCGCGTGGTGCTCGAGCAGGATACCGAGGCGACGCCGGGCCTCGCGGCGCTGGAGAATATCCGTCTCACCAGCAGCGACGGCGGCATCGTGCCGTTGACCGCCATCGCCACGGTGGAGCAGCGCTTTACCCCGCTGTCGGTGAACCACCTCGATCAGTTCCCGGTGACCACCATCTCGTTTAACGTCCCGGACAACTACTCGCTGGGCGAAGCGGTGGAGGCGATCCTCGCCGCCGAACAGTCGCTGGATTTCCCGACCGATATTCGCACCCAGTTCCAGGGCAGCTCGCTGGCCTTCCAGTCGGCGCTCGGCAGCACCGTCTGGCTGGTGGTCGCCGCGGTGGTGGCGATGTATATCGTGCTGGGGGTGCTGTACGAGAGCTTTATCCACCCGATCACGATTCTCTCCACCCTGCCCACCGCCGGGGTCGGGGCGCTGCTGGCGCTGTGGCTGGCGGGCAGCGAGCTGGACGTGATCGCCATCATCGGCATCATTCTGCTGATCGGCATCGTGAAGAAGAACGCCATCATGATGATCGACTTCGCGCTGGCCGCTGAGCGCGAGCAGGGCATGCCGCCGCGGGAGGCGATCTACCAGGCCTGTCTGCTGCGTTTTCGGCCGATCCTGATGACTACCCTCGCCGCCCTGCTCGGCGCCCTGCCGCTGATGCTGAGCACCGGCGTCGGCGCCGAGCTGCGGCGTCCGCTGGGGATCGGCATGGTCGGCGGTCTGATGCTCAGCCAGGTGCTGACCCTGTTCACCACCCCGGTGATCTATCTGCTGTTCGACCGCCTGTCGCTGCACCTGAAGCGCCGCTTCCCGCGTCAGGAAGAGGAGGCGTAAGTGAAGTTTTTCGCCCTCTTCATTTACCGCCCAGTGGCGACGATCCTCATCTCGCTGGCCATCACCCTGTGCGGCATTCTCGGCTTCCGGCTACTGCCGGTAGCCCCGCTGCCGCAGGTGGACTTCCCGGTGATCATGGTTAGCGCCTCGCTGCCGGGAGCCTCGCCGGAGACCATGGCCTCGTCGGTGGCCACCCCGCTGGAGCGCTCCCTGGGGCGGATTGCCGGGGTCAATGAGATGACCTCCTCCAGCTCGCTCGGCAGCACCCGCATCATTCTCGAGTTTAACTTCGACCGCGATATCAACGGCGCGGCGCGCGACGTTCAGGCGGCGATCAACGCCGCGCAAAGCCTGCTGCCGAGCGGAATGCCCAGCCGGCCGACCTATCGCAAAGCCAATCCGTCGGATGCGCCGATCATGATCCTGACGCTGACCTCGGACACCTACTCCCAGGGTGAGCTGTATGATTTCGCCTCCACCCAGCTGGCGCAGACCATCGCGCAGATCGACGGCGTGGGCGATGTCGACGTCGGCGGCAGCTCCCTGCCGGCGGTGCGCGTCGACCTCAACCCGCAGGCGCTGTTTAACCAGGGCGTGTCGCTGGACGCGGTGCGCACCGCCATCAGCGACGCCAACGTGCGCAAACCGCAGGGGGCGCTGGAGGACAGTGCGCACCGCTGGCAGGTGCAGACCAACGATGAGCTGAAGACCGCCGCCGACTATCAGCCGCTGATCGTCCACTATCAAAATGGCGCCGCGGTGCGGCTGGGAGATGTCGCCACCGTCTCGGATTCGGTGCAGGACGTACGCAACGCCGGGATGACCAACGCCAAACCGGCGATCCTGCTGATGATCCGCAAACTGCCGGAAGCCAATATTATCCAGACGGTGGACAGCATCCGCGCCCGCCTGCCGGAGCTGCAGCAGACCATTCCGGCGGCTATCGACCTGCAGATCGCCCAGGACCGCTCGCCGACCATCCGCGCCTCGCTGGAGGAGGTGGAGCAGACGCTGGTGATTTCGGTGGCGCTGGTGATCCTCGTGGTGTTCCTGTTCCTGCGCTCGGGACGCGCCACGCTGATCCCGGCCGTCGCCGTCCCGGTTTCCTTAATCGGCACCTTCGCCGCGATGTATTTGTGCGGCTTCAGCCTCAATAACCTGTCGCTGATGGCCCTGACCATCGCCACCGGCTTCGTGGTGGATGACGCTATCGTGGTGCTGGAGAATATCTCCCGCCATCTTGAGGCGGGGATGAAACCGCTGCAGGCGGCGCTGCAGGGGAGCCGCGAGGTGGGCTTTACCGTGCTGTCGATGAGCCTGTCGCTGGTGGCGGTGTTCCTGCCGCTGCTGCTGATGGGCGGCCTGCCCGGCCGCCTGCTGCGCGAGTTCGCCGTCACCCTGTCGGTGGCGATCGGCATCTCGCTAGCGGTCTCCCTCACCCTGACGCCGATGATGTGCGGCTGGCTGCTGAAAAGCGGCAAGCCCCACCAGCCGACGCGCAACCGCGGCTTTGGCCGCCTGCTGGTGGCCGTGCAGGGCGGCTATGGTAAATCGTTAAAATGGGTGCTGAAGCACAGCCGGCTGACCGGCCTGGTGGTGCTGGGCACCATCGCCCTCAGCGTCTGGCTCTACATTTCGATCCCGAAAACCTTCTTCCCGGAGCAGGACACCGGGGTGCTGATGGGCGGCATTCAGGCCGACCAGAGCATCTCCTTCCAGGCGATGCGCGGCAAGCTGCAGGACTTTATGAAGATCATTCGCGAAGATCCGGCGGTGGATAACGTCACCGGCTTTACCGGCGGCTCGCGGGTCAACAGCGGGATGATGTTTATCACCCTCAAGCCGCGCGACCAGCGCCACGAGACGGCGCAGCAGGTGATCGACCGGCTGCGCAAAAAGCTGGCCAACGAGCCCGGGGCCAACCTGTTTCTGATGGCGGTGCAGGATATCCGCGTCGGCGGCCGGCAGTCGAACGCCAGCTATCAGTACACCCTGCTGTCCGACGACCTGTCGGCGCTGCGCGAGTGGGAGCCGAAGATCCGCAAAGCGCTGGCGGCGCTGCCGGAGCTGGCGGACGTCAACTCAGATCAGCAGGACAATGGCGCCGAAATGGACCTGGTCTATGACCGGGATACCATGTCGCGCCTCGGCATCAGCGTCCAGGACGCCAACAACCTGCTGAACAACGCCTTTGGCCAGCGGCAGATCTCTACCATCTACCAGCCGCTCAACCAGTATAAGGTGGTGATGGAGGTGGATCCGGCCTACACCCAGGACGTCAGCGCCCTGGATAAGATGTTCGTCATTAACAGCGACGGCAAGCCGATCCCGCTGGCCTACTTCGCCAAATGGCAGCCGGCCAATGCCCCGCTGTCGGTGAACCACCAGGGGCTGTCGGCGGCATCCACTATCTCCTTTAACCTGCCCACCGGCCGCTCGCTGTCGGAAGCCAGCGAGGCCATTGACCGCGCGATGACCCAGCTCGGGGTGCCGTCGAGCGTGCGCGGCTCCTTTGCCGGTACCGCTCAGGTGTTCCAGCAGACCATGAACGCGCAAGTGATCCTGATCCTCGCGGCTATCGCCACGGTCTATATCGTGCTGGGGGTGCTATATGAGAGCTATGTGCATCCGTTGACCATCCTCTCGACGCTGCCCTCCGCCGGGGTGGGCGCTCTGCTGGCGCTGGAGATCTTCGATGCCCCGTTCAGCCTAATCGCCCTGATTGGGATTATGTTATTAATTGGCATCGTTAAGAAAAACGCCATCATGATGGTTGATTTTGCCCTGGAGGCGCAGCGCAACGGCAACCTGACGCCGGAAGAGGCGATTTTCCAGGCCTGCCTGCTGCGTTTCCGGCCGATTATGATGACCACCCTCGCCGCGCTGTTCGGCGCCCTGCCGCTGGTGCTCTCCGGGGGCGATGGCTCTGAGCTGCGCCAGCCGCTGGGGATCACCATCGTCGGCGGTCTGGTGATGAGCCAGCTGTTAACGCTCTACACCACGCCGGTGGTCTATCTTTTCTTTGACCGTCTGCGGCTGCGTTTTTCGCGTCACTCCTCTCAACCGGTAAGCGAATAACATGACAGACCTCCCGGCCAGCGTGCGCTGGCAGCTATGGATAGTGGCGTTCGGCTTCTTTATGCAGTCGCTGGACACCACCATCGTTAACACCGCCCTCCCCTCGATGGCCAAAAGCCTCGGGGAGAGTCCGCTGCATATGCATATGATTATCGTCTCCTATGTGTTAACGGTGGCGGTGATGCTGCCGGCCAGCGGCTGGCTGGCCGACCGGGTCGGGGTGCGCAATATCTTCTTCACCGCCATCGTGCTGTTTACCGCCGGATCGCTGTTTTGCGCCCAGGCCAGCACCCTCGACCAGCTGGTGATGGCGCGGGTGCTGCAGGGGGTCGGCGGCGCGATGATGGTGCCGGTCGGCCGCCTGACGGTGATGAAGATCGTCCCGCGCGATCAGTATATGGCGGCGATGACCTTCGTCACCCTGCCGGGCCAGGTCGGTCCGCTGCTCGGCCCGGCGCTGGGCGGGGTGCTGGTGGAGTACGCCTCCTGGCACTGGATCTTCCTCATCAATATCCCGGTGGGGATCGTCGGCGCGATCGCCACCCTCTGTCTGATGCCCAACTACACCATGCAGACCCGGCGCTTCGATCTCTCCGGCTTTCTGCTGCTGGCCGCCGGGATGGCGACCCTGACCCTGGCGCTCGACGGCCAGAAAGGGCTCGGCATTTCCCCTGCCTGGCTGGCGGGGCTGGTGGCCGTCGGCCTCTGCGCCCTGCTGCTCTACCTGTGGCACGCCCGCGGCAACGCCCGGGCGTTGTTTAGCCTTAACCTGTTTCGCAACCGCACCTTCTCCCTCGGCCTCGGCGGCAGCTTCGCGGGACGCATCGGTAGCGGCATGCTGCCGTTTATGACCCCGGTGTTTCTGCAGATCGGCCTCGGCTTCTCCCCCTTTCACGCCGGGCTGATGATGATCCCGATGGTGCTCGGCAGCATGGGCATGAAGCGGATCGTGGTCCAAGTGGTCAACCGCTTTGGCTACCGTCGGGTGCTGGTCGCCAGCACCCTGGGCCTGGCGGCGGTCAGCCTGCTGTTTATGTTTAGCGCCCTGGCCGGGTGGTATTACGTGCTGCCGCTGGTCCTGTTTCTGCAGGGGATGATCAACGCCAGCCGCTTCTCCTCAATGAATACCCTGACGCTGAAAGATCTCCCGGACGATCTGGCCAGCAGCGGCAACAGCCTGCTGTCGATGGTGATGCAGCTGTCGATGAGTATCGGCGTGACCATCGCCGGGCTGCTGCTGGGGCTGTATGGCCAGCAGCATATGAGCCTCGACGCCGCCAGCACCCATCAGGTCTTTCTCTACACCTATCTGAGCATGGCGGCGATCATCGCCCTCCCGGCGCTCATCTTTTCCAGGGTACCGGATGACGTCGGCAGCAATACCGTCCTCCGTCGACGCAACAGGAGTGGATCGTGAAATTTTGGCGCCCGGGTATTACCGGCAAGCTGTTCCTCGCTATATTCGCCACCTGCATCGTGCTGCTGATCAGCATGCACTGGGCGGTGCGCATTAGTTTTGAACGCGGGTTTATCGACTATATCAAGCGCGGCAATGAGCAACGCTTAACCATGCTCAGCGACGCGCTGAGCGAGCAGTATGCCCAGCATGGCAGCTGGGCGTTTCTGCGCAATAATGACCGCTTTATCTTCCAGCTACTGCGCACCTTCGAACGGGATAACGACGACCGCTCGCCGCCGGGGCACGCCATGAAGCCGGACGCCGCCCCGGACGGGCCGCCGCCGGATGGCCCCCCTGACGGCCCGCGTCCGAGGCCGGAAATGCCGCCCCACGGCTGGCGCACCATGTTCTGGGTGGTGGATCAGTCGGGGCGCGTGCTGGTGGGGCCGCGTGAGCGCGTCCCGGAGGACGGCACCCAGCGCAGCATCGTGGTCAACGGCGCGGAGGTGGGCAAAGTGATCGCCTCGCCGGTAGAGCGGCTGACGCGCAATACCGACATTAACTTCGACCGGCAGCAAAAGCGCACCAGCTGGCTGATCGTCGCCCTTGCCACCCTGCTTGCCGCGCTGGCCACTTTCCCGTTGGCCCGCGGTCTGCTGGCGCCGGTGAAGCGGCTGGTGGAAGGCACCCATAAGCTGGCGGCAGGCGACTTTTCCACCCGCGTGACGGTGACCGGCGGCGATGAGCTCGGCCGCCTGGCGCAGGATTTTAACCAGCTCGCCAGCACCCTGGAGCGCAACCAGCAGATGCGTCGCGATCTGATGGCCGATATCTCCCATGAGCTGCGCACCCCGCTGGCGGTGCTGCGCGGCGAGCTGGAGGCGATTCAGGACGGGGTCCGGCGCTTTACCCCCGAGTCGATTCCTTCTCTGCAGGCCGAGGTGGCTACTCTCACCAAGCTGGTGGACGACCTCCATCAGCTGTCGATGTCCGACGAGGGGGCGCTGGCCTACCAGAAAACCTCGCTGGATATTATCACCCTGCTGGAAGTGGCGGCGGGCGCTTTTCGCGAGCGCTTCGCCAGCCGGCAGCTAAGCATTCAGGTGTCGTTCCCGGAGCAGGCGATGATCTTCGGCGACCGCGACCGCCTGATGCAGCTCTTCAACAATCTGCTGGAGAACAGCCTGCGCTATACCGACAGCGGCGGCAGCCTGCACATCTCCGCCCGCCGCAGCGGCCGGATGCTGGTGATTGACTTCGCCGACAGCGCCCCCGGCGTCAGCGATGAGCAGCTGGCCCGCCTGTGCGAACGCTTTTACCGGGCGGAAGGATCGCGCAACCGCGCCAGCGGCGGCTCCGGCCTCGGGCTGGCGATTTGCCTCAATATCGTAGCGGCCCACGGCGGCACCCTGCGTGCCGACCATTCGCCTTTTGGCGGGGTTAGCATTAAAGTTGAGTTACCTCTGGAACATGATTTACCGAGAGACGTATGACTGAATTGCCTGTAGATGAAAACACCCCACGCATCCTTATCGTGGAAGATGAACCGAAGCTCGGCCAGCTGCTGATTGATTATCTGCAGGCCGCCGGCTATGCGCCTGCCTTGATTAACCACGGCGACAAGGTCCTGCCCTACGTCCGCCAGACGCCGCCGCACCTGATCCTGCTGGATCTGATGCTGCCCGGTACCGACGGTCTGACGCTGTGCCGGGAAATTCGCCGCTTCTCCGATGTTCCGGTGGTGATGGTGACGGCGAAAATCGAAGAGATCGACCGTTTGCTGGGGCTGGAAATAGGCGCCGACGACTATATCTGCAAGCCCTACAGCCCGCGGGAAGTGGTCGCCCGGGTAAAAACCATCCTCCGCCGCTGCAAGCCGCAGCGCGATCTGCAGGCTCTGGACGCCCAGAGCCCGCTGATTGTCGACGAAGGTCGTTTTCAGGCCTCCTGGCGCGACAAGCTGCTGGACCTCACTCCCGCCGAGTTCCGGCTGCTGAAAACCCTCTCCCAGGAGCCGGGCAAAGTGTTCTCCCGCGAACAGCTACTCAACCATCTGTATGACGATTATCGGGTAGTCACCGATCGCACCATCGACAGCCACATCAAGAACCTGCGGCGCAAGCTGGAGGCGCTGGACGCCGAGCAGTCGTTTATCCGCGCGGTGTATGGCGTTGGCTACCGCTGGGAAGCGGACGCCTGCCGGCTGGCGTAGTTAGCCTTTTCCCGGCTCGCGCTGCGCTTCGCCGGGCTACACGTTCACCGCCATCTGCAATCCGTAGCCCGGGTAAGGCGTTTACGCCGCAACCCGGGGAACTCCCTAGAGCCTATCCCACCAGGCGTTATTAACGCTGTCAGTGTGAGCACTGCCTAGGTTCAAAATGGCAAACAAATTAGCCATACTGAAAGATACCTATCTGATATTTACTCCCCTTCGCCGCGGCGCTACAATGCCCGCCCTTAATGTGGGGACACTCCCCAACTCGCCGCACCAGGTGCAGCGAATCTGACCTGTCATCAGAACGAGAACACCATGTTTAAACCAGAACTCCTCTCCCCGGCGGGAACGCTGAAGAATATGCGTTACGCTTTCGCCTATGGCGCCGATGCCGTTTATGCCGGCCAGCCGCGCTACTCGCTGCGCGTGCGTAACAACGAATTCAATCACGAAAATCTGCAGCTCGGCATCAATGAAGCCCACGCGCTGGGTAAAAAATTCTATGTGGTGGTCAACATCGCCCCGCATAACGCCAAGCTGAAAACGTTTATTCGCGATCTGAAGCCAGTGGTGGAGATGGGTCCGGACGCGCTGATCATGTCCGATCCGGGTTTAATCATGCTGGTGCGGGAACACTTCCCGGAGATGCCGATCCATCTTTCAGTGCAGGCCAACGCCGTCAACTGGGCGACGGTCAAATTCTGGCAGCAGATGGGGCTGACCCGCGTGATCCTGTCGCGTGAACTGTCGCTGGATGAAATCGAAGAGATTCGCCGCCAGGTGCCGGAGATGGAGATTGAGATTTTCGTCCACGGCGCGCTGTGTATGGCCTACTCCGGCCGCTGCCTGCTCTCCGGGTATATCAACAAGCGCGACCCGAACCAGGGGACCTGCACCAACGCCTGCCGCTGGGAATACAACGTGGCGGAAGGCAAAGAGGACGACGTCGGCAACATCGTCCACAAATATGAGCCGATCCCGGTGCAGACCGTGGAGCCTACCCTCGGCATCGGCGCGCCGACCGATAAAGTCTTTATGATTGAGGAAGCCAAACGTCCGGGCGAATACATGACCGCCTTTGAGGACGAACACGGCACCTACATCATGAACTCGAAAGATCTGCGGGCTATCGCCCACGTTGAGCGTCTGACCCAGATGGGCGTTCACTCGCTGAAGATCGAAGGCCGCACCAAATCCTTCTACTACTGCGCGCGCACCGCTCAGGTTTACCGCAAGGCGATCGACGATGCCGCCGCCGGCAAACCGTTCGATACCAGCCTGCTGGAGACCCTGGAGGGGCTGGCCCACCGCGGGTACACCGAAGGCTTCCTGCGCCGCCATACCCATGACGATTATCAGAACTACGAGTACGGCTACTCCGTCTCCGAGCGCCAGCAGTTTGTCGGCGAATTCACCGGAGAGCGTAACGGCCCGCTGGCGGCCGTGGCGGTCAAAAATAAGTTCAGCGTCGGCGACAGCCTTGAGCTGATGACCCCGCAGGGTAACGTCAATTTCACCCTTGAGCATATGGAGAATGGCAAAGGCGAAACCATGCCGGTGGCCCCGGGCGATGGCTATACCGTCTGGTTGCCTGTGCCGGACGACCTGCCCCTGCAGTATGCCTTGCTGATGCGCAACTTTACTGGTCAAACAACCAGAAATCCGCACGGTAACTAGTTAATTTGCGTTATTTTTTCACGATGTAAGGATATTAGAATCGGATCACATACCGTTTCGATCGAAACAGGTATCATCCATTTCGCTGAAAAACATAACCCATAAATGCTAGTTGTACCAGGAACCACCTCCTTAGCCTGCGTAATCTCCCTTACGCGGGCTTATTTTTTTGCCTCTCCTCCGGTCTTCGCTTTCGTCATGCGGTACACTTTATGCAACATTGAGCAATAAAGGTTCCCTTGATGATGTCTACGTTTCCTGCCAGCTTACTGATCCTTAACGGCAAAGGTGCCAATGAACCGCAGCTACGCGAAGCGGTTAACCTGTTACGCGATGAAGGGATTGATATTCACGTCCGCGTGACCTGGGAAAAGGGCGATGCCGCTCGGTTTATCGATGAAGCCCTGCAGCTGAACGTTGAAACGGTGATCGCCGGCGGTGGCGATGGCACCATTAATGAAGTGGCGACCGCGCTGGTGGAGCGCGGCGGCAAGATGGCGCTGGGGATTTTACCGCTGGGCACGGCTAACGACTTTGCCACCAGCGTCGGTATTCCGCAGGATCTGGCCAGCGCCCTCAAGCTGGCGATCGTCGGCCGCGATGTGCCGATAGATATCGCCCGGGTGAATGATAAAACCGGCTTTATTAATATGGCGACCGGCGGGTTCGGCACCCGTATCACCACCGAAACGCCGGAAAAACTCAAGGCCGCGCTCGGCGGTGTCTCTTATTTAATCCACGGTCTGATGCGCATGGATACCCTGAAGCCGGACCGCTGCGAGATCCGCGGGGAGAACTTTCACTGGCAGGGCGATGCGCTGGTCATCGGCATCGGCAACGGCCGCCAGGCCGGCGGCGGCCAGCAGCTGTGCCCGGAGGCGTTGATTAACGATGGTCTGCTGCATCTGCGCATTTTCACCGGCGAAGAGCTGATCCCTGCCCTGTTCAGCACCCTGGCGAATCCGGAAAACTCGCCGAATATTGTTGACGGTGTCTCCTCGTGGTTTGAAATAACCGCGCCCCATGAGATGACGTTTAACCTCGACGGCGAGCCGCTCAGCGGCAAAACCTTCCGCATGGAGCTGTTACCGGCGGCCCTGCGCTGCCGGCTGCCGCCCGACTGCCCGCTGCTACGCTGATCAGGCTTCGCAAAGCAAAGACGGTGCCCGGCTGGTATACAGCAGCCGGGTTCGTTGATTGAGCCTCTGAATGTTAAGGTAAAACGGCACCTGCGGCTGCAGGAAAAACCTGGGCAGGATATCGATCCAAACAACGCGCTTACATTAATAGACGATACCCACAACCACAAAAAACCTATAACATCAAATAGTTACCTATTAAAATGGGCGCATCTGCCGTGAGACAATGCGCCATAAAGCTTAGTATTCCGCCACCTCGCGCGCCATTTCGCGCGTATATTGCCGACTGGCGTTAACCAGCATCTGCGTATAGGCCGTCTGCGCCTGGCCGCTGACCAGCGCATCGACCGTCAGGGTTTCGAGGATCTTCCCGTACTGCATCACCGCCACTTTCTGGCATAAGTGGGCAATAACCCCAAGATCGTGGGTGACCATCAGGTAAGTGAGCTTAGCCTCCCGCTGCAATTCTGCCAGCAGGTTAAGGATCTCAGCCTGCACCGACACATCCAGCGCCGACGTCGGCTCATCCAGCAGCAGCACCTGAGGCTCAAGAATCAGCGCTCTGGCTATCGCCACGCGCTGCCGCTGCCCGCCGGAGAGCTGATGCGGATAGCGCTCGCGAAAGGCGCGGTTGAGGCCAACTTTATCCAGCAGCACATTGATCCGCCGGTCGCGGTCGTTGATACGATGGATCTGCAGCGGCTCTTCGAGGATATCGCCAATGGTGTGACGGGGATGCAGCGATCCGTAGGGGTCCTGAAATACCATCTGCACCTGACGGCAGCGCTCGCGGCTAATTTCATGCCCTAAGGGCTGAGCATCGATGGTCAGTTCCCCCTGCCAGTGGGTAAACAGCCCCGCCAGGCACTTGAGCACCGTCGTTTTACCGGAACCGGACTCTCCTACCAGACCGTAGATCTCGCCGGGCTTAACGTGGAAACTGACGTCATACAGCACCTGGTTACGCTTCTCCCCCTCGCCAAACGCGAGGTTGAGATGTTGAACTTCAATCATTATCCGCTCCTTAATCCGTTAACCAGCTGGCCTGACGCTGCAGCACCGGCAGTATCGGGCGACGATGCTGCATATCCGGCAGCGAGTTAATCAATCCCTGAGTGTAGGGGTGACGGGCGTGATCGAGATCTTTAGCGGCGATGGACTCCACTACCCGTCCGGCGTACATCACCAGCACCCGGTCGCAGAAGCTGCGCACCAGGTTGATATCGTGGCTGATAAAAATCAGCCCCAGCCCGCGCGACTGAACCAGGTCATCCAGCAGGCCCAGCACCTGCAGGCGCACCGACACGTCCAGCGCGGAGGTGGGCTCATCGGCAATGATCAGCTCCGGGTCGGTAATCAGCATCATGGCGATCATGATGCGCTGCCCCTGTCCGCCGGATATTTCATGCGGATAAAGCTGATAAACGCGCTCCGGTTGGCGAATACGCACCACCTCCAGCATCTCCAGCGCCCTGGCTTTCGCCTCATCTTTGCGCCCGGGATGATGAGTAAGCCAGGCCTCGGCGATTTGCTTACCCACGCAGACCACCGGATTCAGCGAATATTTCGGATCCTGCATAATCATCGAGATACGTTTGCCGCGTACGCCGCGCATCTGCGCTTCGCTAAGATGCTGCAGATCGAGGTCGGCAAACTGCATCCGGCTGGCGCTGACGCGGGCCTTTTTCGGATGCAGCTGCAGCAGCGCGCGCCCAACGGTGGACTTACCCGAACCGGATTCGCCGACAATGGCCAGCTTCTCATGCCCCAGCTGGAAGGAAACGCCGCGCACGGCGTGGGTCACCGCGCTACCGTTAACAAAGTCGACGCACAAATCGCGCACGTCGAGCAGCGGAGCATTATTCACTACGGGGATCGAGGATGTCACGTAGGCCATCTCCTAAGAAGTTGAACGCTAAGCTATTGATCAGAATCGCCAGCCCCGGAATGGTTACGACCCACCAGCACTCCATCATATAAGTGCGCCCGCTGGAGATCATCGCTCCCCACTCCGGCTCTGGCGGCTGCGCGCCGAGGCCGAGAAAGCCTAGGCCGGCCGCGGTCAGAATGATCCCGGCCATATTCATGGTGATACGGATAATGACCGAGGGCAGACACAGCGGCACGATATGGCGCCAGAGGACGCGGGCCGATGAAGCGCCCTGCAGACGCACGGCGGAGATAAAATCGGCCTGGCGCAGAGAGAGCGTTTCGGCGCGCGCCAGACGGGCAATCGGCGGCCAGGCGGTCAGCGTGATGGCGATAACCACGTGCTCCAGCCCCGGTCCTAAAGCGGCGACAAACGCCAGCGCCAGGACCAGACTCGGGAAGGAGATGAAAATATCGGTGACGCGCATCAGCACCATATCGACTTTACCGCCGAAATAGCCGGCGCTGACGCCCAGCAGCAGTCCGAGCGGACCGACGGTCACTGAGACCAGCAGCACGATATAGAGCGTGATGCGGGAGCCGTACACCAGGCGACTAAAGATATCCCGGCCAAACTCATCGGTGCCGAACCAGTGCTGCGCATTCGGCGCGACCAGCGCACTATTCAGGTCCTGTACCAGCGGGTTATAAGGCGCAATCAGCGGCGCGAAAATCGCCACCACCAGCAGCATAAAGATAATTCCTCCGCCGATGGCCGTGAGCGGATTGCGCGCCATTTTGCCGATAAACCCGACGGCCCGCGCCGCCGCGCGTTGCAGCCGCTGACGGCCTTCGCCCGCACCACCCGAAAGCGGCGAATCCAGAGAAACGGTCATGATTTTGTCCTCGGGTCAAAGAATTGATACAGCATGTCGGAGAGCAGGTTGAGCATCACGAAGATCACCCCCACCAGCAGCACGCAGCCCATCACCGCATTCATATCGCCCAGCAGCAAGCTTCCGGTAAGGTAGGAGCCAAACCCCGGCCATGAGAAGACGGTTTCAATCAGCACCGCGCCTTCCAGCAGCGCGCCGTAGGCCAGCGCCACCACCGTCAGCAGTTGCACGAGGATGTTACGAAACGCATGGTTCCAGATAACCTGGCGCTCGGTCAGCCCTTTCACCCGGGCGGTAATAATGAACTCCTGCGACAGCTGGGCCAGCATAAAGCTGCGGGTCATACGGCTGATATAAGCCAGCGAGTGAAAACCCAGCAGCGAGGCGGGAAGAATCAGATGATTAATGGCGTTCCAGAACACCTGGCCGTTGCCGGCCAGCAGCGCATCAACGGTGATCAGCCCGGTGCGGCGCGGCACCACACCATCCAGCCCGAGGTCTACCCTCCCGGCGCCGCCTACCCAGCCAAGCCAGGCATAGAACACCAGCAGCCCCATCATCCCGACCCAAAAGATCGGCGTCGAGTAGCCCGCCAGGCTGATAATGCGTACCACATAATCGGAGACGCTATTGCGCCGCGCCGCCGCCAACACGCCCAGCGGAATACCAAGACCCGCGCCGACAATAATCGCCATCGTTGCCAGCTCCATGGTGGCCGGGAAGACGCGGATAATATCGTCCACCACCGGTTTCCCGGTCAGCAGCGCGTTGCCCAGATCGCCGTGCAACAGGTTGACGAAATAGATGCCAAACTGGGTGGTCAGCGATTTATCAAACCCCAGCTGCTGGTAAACCTGCTGATAGGTACTCTGGTCAGCATCCGGGCCGACAATCGCCAGCACCGGGTCGATGGGCATGACGCGGCCAATGGTAAAGGTCAGCAGCAGCAGGCCGAACAGTGTAATCACCACCTGCAGTAGCCGTTTTGATAAGCGCCGGCCGCGTGAGCCGGGCGCAAGGATTGCGGTACTCATCCTTTCTCTCCTTCGCGGACTTTATAGACGTCACGCAGAAAAGTGGTGGCGGAGGGGTGCGGCTGATACTCCCGTACCTCGTTGCGCACGACGACCGAATCAACCATCTGCGAAAGCGGAATTAAAGCCGGAACCAGCTGGTCGTAGCGTGTCTGGATGGCCTGGTAGTCAGCCACCTGTTTTTGCGGATCGCGTTCCAGCAGGGCCTGGTCAATCATCGTATTCAGTTGCGGGTCGTAAAAACCGGTACGCCAGCCCTGGAAGTTGGTCAGGCGCGCCTTATCGCTGTTATCCGGGTTATAGACCAGCGCGCGCAGGCTGGAGTGCGGATGCGGCTCCATCCCGCTGCCGCCGCGACCTACCAGCAGGTCAAATTTACGCTCGCGCATTGCGCCGTAGATCTGGTTACCAGTGCCGGTGATGATTTTGGCGTTAATCCCCGCCTGCATCAGCGTCGACTGCACGGCGATAGCGATGTTAAGAAATGGCTGATCGGAGAGTACCCGCAGCGTGGTATCAAAGCCGTTGGGATATCCCGCTTCCGCCAGCAGCTTTTTCGCCCGCGCCACATCCAGCCTGTAGCCGGGATCGGGTAGCGTGGACGGCATTCCCGCTTTGATAGGCCGCTGGTGCAGCACGCCGTAGCCCGGCATCAGCGCTTTATTGATACCCTGGTAATCAATCAGATAGCGCACCGCCTCGCGCACTTTCGGATTGGCGAAGTGCGCCTCTTTCATGCTCATCGCCACGTAGTACATGGTGCCGCGCTGCACCGCATCGACGGTCAGCTGCGGGTCGCTGCGCAGGGCGTTGATATCGGAAACCGCCATATTGTTGGCAATATCAAGGTCGCCTTTTTCGATCATCAGGCGCAGAGTTTGCGACTCCTGGAAATGACGCAGTACCACGCGGCTCATTTTCGCCTCGCCGCGCCAGTAGTCAGGGTTGCGCTTCATGCGCAGCACATCTTTCGCCTGCCAGGTTTCGAGGATAAACGGCCCGGAACCGGCTTCATGGGTGGTTAGCCAGCGGTTACCCCAGTCGTTATCCTGCTGATGGCTTTGCACCGTTTTACTGTCCAGCACTCCGAGGTTGCCCAGCGCCGCCAGCGAGTAAATCACCAGCTGCGGATCGTTATCTTTGGGTAATACGATTTGCACCGTGAAGCGGTCCGGCGCGCTGACCTGGCTGTCGATATTTTTCTTACTGAAGCCATAGGATTTCCATACTGAGGCCTGGGCCAGGTTGAGGTGCAGGATGCGCCGCATTGACCACACGACGTCGGCGGCGGTCAGCGGGTTGCCGGAGTGAAACTTAACGTCATCGCGCAGATGAAAGGTCAGGGTTTTGCCGTCGGGGCTGATATCCCAGGATTTCGCCAGCGCGGGCCTGACGGTGGTGAGCTGCTCAGGGTCAAGCTCCACCAGCGAGTCGTAGAGGTTGACCACCATCCCCACCACTTCGTTACCGGTCATCGCCGCCGGGTCAAGGGTGAGCAGGTTATTCATATTCATGCCGATGATCAGCTGGTCGGGCGGCGTTTTCGCCACCGCCTCCCCGCTCCCCATCGACATGGCGAGCGCGAGAATACACGCTCCCAGTAAGGAGGTTTTTTTCATATCTCTGTTTGCCTGTACTGTAGGGTACATGTTGCCGGATGGCGGCATTTTCGGCTTATCCGGTCTACCGGGCCGCAGGCTCGATAAGCGCAGCGCCATCGGGTATTTATTTTTTTAAATCAGTCGTGGCTAACGGTATTGGCTTCGATATACGCAAAATTAATGTCTTCACCGAGACCCGGACGTTGTGACAAATGCACAAATCCCTGGTCATCCATCGGGTCGACAATGCTGTTGAGATAGGCCGCCGGTTCATCGTAGTCGAGGAACGGATGCAGCAGGCCGCGCTCGTACCAGCGGCAGTTGCGGATCGCGCCCACCACCGCCAGGCTTGCCGCTCCGTTGCCGTGGACTTCGCAATCCATGCCGAAAGATTCCGCCAGCGCCGCCACCTTCATGGTCGGTGTAATCCCCCCCACGCCGTTAGCGCCGGCGCGCAGAATGTCGCAGGCCCCGGCTTTCACCCATTCGGCGCGCATGTGGTGCTTGCCGCCGAAGCTCTCCGGCCCGACGATGGGAATCGACAGGTTTTCCGCCAGCCACGCATAGGAAGACATCGAATCCTCCTCCATCGGCTCTTCAAACCAGGCGAAATTGAGTTTTTCCAGCTCTTTGCCGATCCACAGCGCCTCGGCGCGGCTGTACCAGTGATAGCCATCAATCATCAGGTCAATATCCGGCCCTACGGCTTCGCGCACCGCCGCGCAGGCTTTAATATCCATTTTGGGATTGGGCGCAAAAGAGATTGGCGGCATCCAGGTGTGCAGTTTGATGGCCTTGTAGCCGCGGGCGACCAGCTTCTCAGCAAAAGCGGCATACTCTTCCGGGGTCGACAGGCCGCCCGGCAGATCGTCGCCGCACATGGTGCTACCGTAAGCCGGGACAGTGTCGCGATAGCCGCCGAGCAGCTTATAAACCGGCATCTTAAGGCTGCGGCCGATCAGGTCCCACAGCGCTTGTTCAACAAACGACAGCGCGCGCTCCGTTAGCTGATGTGCGCTGCCGCGCTGCCAGTGGTTAAGATCCTGCCAGATACGCTCACGGTTAAACGGGTCCTGTCCCACCAGCACTTTGCGAAAAAAAGTATTCACCACGAACGGGCGCACGACTTCCGGAGGCGCAAACGAAAAGCCCTGCGCCCCATCATCAGCGGTGATGGTCAGCATCGCCATTTTGGCCATGCTTTCAACCCCCGGATGGGAGTGCCCGGCGCTGTCGGAAACCCGACGAGTGGGATATTGGAAAACGGTGACATTCACAGATTCAATTATCATGCTCGGTCCTTATCACGGCCAAATCCGATCGACATAAGCAGATCGGCAAAGCGGTTTCACATTATTGAAAATACGTTTCAATATATAATCTAAGCACAACTTCGTAGTAGTGCCTCGGACAAACACCGCTAAGCAAGGCCATAAATTTGGGCATTGGCACAGCAAGACGTGACTGTTTTCACAAAAGATGAGCGAAATGTGAGGCAGATCGACCAGGAGAAAAAAGGGCGTGAGCGCAGAGAAGAGATTAACCGACCAGCTACATCCCGGGAATGTCTGCGCCCACAAATGGCTGACTTAAACCGCCGCCGCTGGCTCCGCGCTAAGCGCTTCCAGCAGTTCAGGTAAGGTTTGATAGCGGCCAGCGGCGGCCTGAAAACGCGCGTGCTGGCTATCTTCTGCAATCACTATCGTGGCAATCCCCGCCGACTGGGCCGCGCAAAAGCCGGTAAAGCTATCCTCAATCACCAGACACTGGCTGGCGTTGAGATTGAGCTTCCGCAGCGTCGTCAGGTACACCGCCGGGTGCGGTTTGCCGCGTGGTTCATCATCCGCGCTGGAGATCGCGTCAAAAAAGTGCCAGAGCGAAAGCTTGTTCAGCACAGCGGCAATAACCTGACGAGATGATGACGTGGCGAGCGCAATCTTATAACCCGCTTCGCGAAAATAGCGTAACGCCTCCTGCACCCCGCGCATCGGTTCGCCTTTCGCGGCAATCAGGCGGGTGATGCGCTGCAGGATGGCGTCTTCAAGCCGCTGCGGAGCGAGATCAAGCTGAAAATAGCGGCACCAGGTGCCGGCAATGTCGTCGAGGCGCTTGCCCTTGGTCAGGGTTTCACATTCAGCAACGCTCGCCGTTGCCCCCCACTGCGCGAGGGCGTCAATCTGCGCCTGACGCCACAGCGCCTCGGAATCAATAATCACGCCATCCATGTCAAAAATAACCACCTGCATACTCATTCGTTCACCTCATTAAGGCTGGCATGAAGCGCATGCCAGCCGCAGTACCTATGAGAATTCAACCTGCTCGCGGGCGGTTGCTTCCTTGTGGGAGAACCCCGGCTGCTCCACGCGGATAAAGGCGCAGAGGAAAAAGGCCACCACGTACAATCCGGTATAGGCGATCACCACCCCGATGGTGCTGAAGAACGGCAGCAGCACCACGGCAATCGCCGGCGCGAGAAAGTTCGACATCCCCGCCGACAGGTTATAGACCGAAATGGCCGCGCCTTTATGCTTCGGCTCCAGCGCCGGGAACACGGCCGCCAGCGGCACGAAGGCGGCGACAAAGATCCCGAGGGCGATGGCGGGGATCAGCGCCATCGCAAAGCTATGGCCAAAGTGCTGAGGAATGTAGTAAAACGCCAGGCTGGAGAGCGCCATCCCGATGCAGCCGAACCAGCGCACCACCTTCATCCAGCCCAGTTTTTCCCCGAGGATCCCCCACAGCACGTTAGAGAAAATGGTGGTGAAGAAGAAGACTGCCCATACCTGGAGCCATTCTGAAGTGCTGAAGCCCAGCTCATCGACAAACATCATCGGCATAATCACCGCAAAGCCGAACAGCGAGAGGGTATTGATAATCCTCACCATGCTCGACAGCAGAATATTGCGGTTGGTATAGAGCAGCGTCGCGGCGCGTCCCAGCTCGGAAAACTTCTCACGGGTGGTGAGATTCTGCATATGCTGCGGCGTTTGAATATGGCGCAGGGAAACCAGGGCAATCACGCCCCCGGTAAGGCAGAAGGCCAGCGCCAGCCACAGGGTGCCCATTTCGCCAATGTGCGGAATGGTAAAGCTCGGAATATAGCTGCCGAAGACCCCGATGCCGATGGAATACACCGCCCAGAACCAGCCGATGGCCGAGCTGGCGTTGTCGCTTTTGACGTTATGGACAATCGCCACGATAAACGAGTAGAGGAACAGCGGATAGGCGAAGCCGCGGATGCCGTAGAAAAGCAGGATCAGCGCATAGTTGGCGTGACCGAGGCCGAAAACGAGGAACAGCACGTGGAATACGCACCACAGCACGAAGCCAATCATCATCGTTTTCAGCGGGGTGATAATTTCCGCCACCACCCCGGAAATCCACGCCGACAGCGCGGCGGCCAGGCCGTAGAGGGTAAAGGCAAAGGAGGCCTCCGCCGGAGAGAAGCCGAGCGCTTTGATATAGTGCGACAGAAAGGCTAATTCAAAACCGTCGCCGGTCATAAATACGGCAATGGCGATGTATCCCCAGAGCAGGTTCAGGGGTAAACCGAGCCACTGTTTATTATTGATAGACATAATGACCTCGTTTTCAGGGTACAGGGTGGCCGCTCCGCGACGTGCAACGAAGCGGCGGTTATGATGAAAATCAGTGCTGTCGATAGTGCAGATCGTTTAAATACAGGGCCTTAAACTGCGCGTAGCGTTGCATCAGGGTGTGGTGGCGAATGGGATCCGCACGCCAGGTCTGCCAGACTTCCGGTTTTTCACACACCGCGGCAATGGGTTTGCCCGCCGCCAGGCAGGCCAGCCGCGCCGCGCCCAGCGCGCCGCCGGTCTCTCCGCCTTTGTGGGTCACCACCGGCATAGCGAGAATATCGGCCAGCAGCTGGGCCCAGAACGGACTGCGGGCGCCCCCGCCCACCAGCGAGCACTGCGCGATCGGCGTCCCGCTCTCTTTCAATGCCTGCAGGCCGTCGTTGATCCCAAAGCTCACCCCCTCCAGCACCGCGTAGCCGAGCTGCGCGCGCAGGCTGGCATGGGTCATGCCCCAGAAGATGCCGCGGGCGTCAGGATCGTTATGCGGGGTTCGTTCCCCGGAGAGATAGGGCAGGAAGAACGGCGCGTTGGCTTTATCCTCCTCGCTTAGCTCGGCAATCTCCGCCAGCAGCGCCACCTCCGTGGTGCCGGTCAGGCGGCAGAACCACTGCAAACAGCTGGCGGCGCTCAGCATGACGCTCATCTGGTGCCACAGGTTCGGCAGCACGTGACAAAACGCATGTACCGCCGACTGCGGCGCCGGACGATAGGCGTCGGTCACCACAAACAGCACCCCGGAGGTGCCGAGCGAAATAAACGCATCTCCCGGCGAGACCGCGCCGACGCCAATGGCGCTGACCGCGTTATCCCCCCCGCCCCCGGCCACCACCACCGAGGCGTTCAGCCCCCAGCGCGCAGCCACCTGCGGGTCAAGGGTGGCGGAAACCTCGCAGCCTTCGACCAGCGTCGGCATTTGGCTACGCGACAGGCCGCACTTGTCCAGCAGAGCGTCGGACCAGTCGCGCTTCGCCACGTCCAGCCACAGCGTCCCGGCGGCGTCCGACATATCGGAGACTTTCTTCCCGGTCATCCGGTAGCGCAGATAATCCTTGGGCAGCAGCACCGTGGCGGTGCGCTGAAAGTGCTGCGGCTCATGACGGCGCACCCACAACAGCTTCGGCGCGGTAAAGCCCGGCATCGCCAGGTTGCCCGCCACCTGATGCAACTCCGGCGCCATCGCCTCCAGCTCGGCGCACTCTGCGGCGCAGCGGGTGTCGTTCCACAGAATGGCCGGACGGATCGCCTGCCCCTCTGCATCCAGCAACACCGCGCCGTGCATCTGCCCGGAGAGGCCAATCGCCTTAATGGCCGGCCAATGCTGCGCGCATTTTTCCCGTAGCGTGGCCATCAGGTACTCCGTCGCCTCCCACCATAGCTCCGGCGCTTGTTCTGACCAGTGCGGATGAGGCCGCTGAATACTCAGCGGCGCGCTATGGCTGGCGATAACCTCATGGTTCTCATCAATGACCAGCGCTTTGACTTCCGATGTGCCGAGATCGATACCCAGATACATAGCCACCTCTTAGTTAATCAGCGTGTAAACGGCGGCGACTTTCTTGCGCATCAGCGCCAGGAAATCCGCGTTGTTGGCGAGATCACCAAACAGGGCTTTATCACGGGCGTAGACAGCCACCGGATCCTGAGCCTCGAACATCTCATGCACCGCCTGCGCATCCAGGATGCCGTCCTGGTACTGATATGGCAGAGTTCCCTTGTGCCACTGCTCCATAAAGACGAAGAACAGCGCCGGCAGCATGGCGGTCGCTTCCGGGCGGACGCCGCGCTGGTAGCACTCCTGCAAGGTTGGCGCGATCATCGCCGGAATTTTCGAGAAGCCGTCGGCGGCGACGCGCTGGTTGGTGTCCTGGATATAGGGGTTGGTAAAGCGCTTAAGCACCACATCCCGGTAGGTCGGCAGATCAATGCCGTTGTCGCCGAGACACGGAATAACGTCCTCCGTAACGTAGCGGTCGGCAATGGCGTAGATAACATCGGTCAGCGTGCTTTCATGAATATACTGCTGGCCGATTAAGGTTCCCGCCCAGGCAATGCAGCTGTGCGACGAGTTCAAAATACGGATTTTCGCCTCTTCATACGGGATGACCGACTCCACCATCTCCACGCCGACTGCCTCCAGATTCGGGCGGACATCGCGGAAGTTGTTCTCCACTACCCACTGGATAAAGGTCTCCCCCATCACCGGCGCTTTGTCATCAATTCCGGTTTGCGCTTTGATGCGGGCCGGCAGATCGGCCGCCGGACGCGGGGTGATGCGGTCCACCATGGTGTTCGGACAGGTGGTATTGGCCGCCATCCAGTCAATCACCGCCTGTTTGCCGGTGAGCTGCAGGAACTCGACCATACCGTCGTGGAAACGCTCGCCGTTATGACGCACGTTATCGCAGTTGAGCAGGGTCAGCGGCCCGGCGTTGTCGGCCATGCGCTTTTCCAGGATCCGCGCGAGGGTGCCGTAAATGGTTTTGCACTCGCCTTGCAGGTCGGCCTGCAGATCGGGGTTGCTGGTTTCCAGCCGATGGCGAGTGTTCAGGTAGTACCCCCCTTCCGTCACGGTAAAGGCGATAACTTTGGTCTGCGGGTTTGCCCCTTCGTTAATCAGCGGCTGTAGCCCGGCCTGCCACGGCAGCAGTTTCTGGATTGAGGTGATCTCTTCATATTCGCGCTCCCCTTCCGGGCTGACGGTCTCGAGGACGTAACGTCCTCCCTGCGCCGCCAGCGCCTGGACCACCTGCTCGGCGTCGTTGCGAATATTCCCCGCCGCGATGCGCCAGCGATTATCCCCGGAAGCAATCAGACGATGCAGATACCACGCCTGATGCGCGCGATGAAAAGAACCCAGACCGATATGAAGCCATGTGAATTGATTGTTCATGTTCTGCTCTCCTTGAGTTGATGGCGCCACTGTAATTGATCATTTGACCTAAATAAGAGCCATGGATCACAAAAGAGCAATTACCCAATTAAATTACAAATGACCAGCAAAGAGCAAAAGCTTGCCAGTTATGCCAACCACGGCGAGAATGCGGGTATTCGCCGGGCCAATTGCGTGCCCTGGCCAGCAACTTAGGGCGGGAAACCATGAGTAAAGAAGACGATATCCGGTTGGATCAGAAGGTGCGTGCCGCATGGATGTACTACATCGCCGGCCAGAATCAGAGCGAGATTGCCAGCCAGCTGGGCACCTCCAGACCGGTGGTGCAACGGCTGATCGCCGCCGCGAAAGAAGAAGGGATTGTGTCGATTAATCTGCACCATCCGGTAGCGAACTGCCTCGATTATGCGCAGTTGCTGCAGGAAAAATACCGCTTGATCGAGTGCAATGTGGTCCCCGCCTTTAGCGAAGAAAGCACCCTCGACAGTGTGTCATTTGGCTGCTATCAGCTGATGGCTCGCTATCTGCAGGATGATAAAGAGAAAATCATCGGTCTGGGCTCGGGCCTGACCCTGAAAAAAGCGCTGCAGCGCATCGATTTTGACAGCCTGAATACCCGCTGCGTGGCGCTGATCAGCGCCATGAACGCCGACGGGCAGTGCAATTATTACGATGACGTGCCCCTGCTGCTGACCCGCAAAATTAAGGCCAAGTACTATCAGTGGCCGGCGCCGCGCTACGCCCAAAGCGCGGATGAGTATGAAATGTGGTGCACCAATCGCTTATTCCGCAGCGTCTCCGGCGTCGCCCGCGAGGCGGACGTGATTTTTGTCGGCATTGGTCCGCTGGGCACGCAAAGTCCGATCTTTAAAGACGGCTTTATCAATCAGGCGCAGATGGATGAGCTGACCGCCCGCGGCGGCATCGGGGAGATCCTCGGGCGGTTTATTGATGCGCAAGGCGACGTGGTAGACAGCGAGATCAACCGCATGATCACCAGCTATGATATCCGCCAGAGCCACTGCCCGCGGATTGCCGCTGCCTGTGGAGAACATAAACGACCGGCGATCCTGGCCGCCCTTAAAGGCGGCTGGATTAATGGCCTGGTGACCGATGAGCATACCGCCCGCTGGCTGCTGACGCGGTAACGTCGAACAGCCAGACAGCGACTCAGCTGCTGCTCATCAGTCGCGGGGGAATTTCAATCCGCTGCTGGCTGGCTTCGCCGGCGTCAATAATCGAAAAAACAGCGTCCAGCATCGCCGGCACGTCCTGCTGCACCATGTCGATATCGTGCCCCAGCAGATAGACAAACGGATCCCAGTCGAAGCAGCCCATCGGCGGCTGCTCGCTGCCGGTCAGACCCACCTGCGACAGCCAGCGCACAACCCCTTCCAGGGATATCGTCGAGTTAACAAATATCCCCTGCAACAGCGTCTTCGCGCTGCCAAACCGCTCCTGCAGGCAGTCCTCAACGTGGCCTTTCGAATAGCCGGGGGCCAGAATATTCGCCTGCGGCACGCTAAGCCCCAGCTCGCGATGCGCATCGTGGAAGCCGCGTAAACGCTCGCTGGTGTTATGGTCGCTGCTGCGCCCGCCGATAAAGGTCAGCGGCGCCAGCTCTCCGCGGCGGCGGGCGCTATTAGCCAGGATCTTATGAGTCAACGCTTTCGCGCCGCCGTAGTTATCCGAAATCACCGACGGCGAGAGAGAGCCCGGCAGGTCGAGATTGACCGTTGGCACGCCCGCCTGCTGGCATAGCGCGGAAATTTTATCCGGATTGGTCGCCCCGGTCGCGACCACCCAGTCAACCTGCCAGGAGAGCATTGCCTTTACCGCTTCGATCTCCAGTTCCGGACGCCGGCGCGTACAGGTGATAATCGGCAGCAGGCCGCGCTCGCGGGCCATCTCCTCAAAGCGTTCGGCGATGGAACCGAAGTAGCGGTTATCATATTTGGGGATAATCATACCGATGACGTGTGATTTTTTACTGCGCAGCATGCTGGCCTGACGGTTAATCGCATAGCCCTGCTCTTCGGCAATCCGCGTCACCTTTTCCGCAAGCTTGGCGCTGATGCGGCGCTTTTTCCAGTTACCGTTGAGGATAGCGCTCACCGCGCTCGCCGAAACGCCGGAAAGTTCCGCCAGGTCGTAAATCGTTATCTTCTTCATTTTTCCAACTTGCGTCACAAAATCATGTCGCTGTTAATTTCCCCACTTGCTCAATCGATGAAGCGAGAGCAACATAGCTTCATCGATTGAGCATCCTTTTCACGCCAGGAAGTACGCGCGCATACCGCCTCAACATGCCAGCAAGCCTGAATTAAGATGCTGATATTCAATATGTTACCAGGTTTAGTCTATCACCTCGAACGTGATGCCCTCGCGTTCGATAGTTTTACCAGACACGGCAAAGGATTATAAAATGAACCACTCTGTCTCCTCTATGAATACTTCCCTCAGCGGTAAAGTCGCCGCGATCACCGGCGCGGCATCCGGTATCGGCCTCGAGTGCGCGAGGACCCTGCTGGGAGCTGGCGCAAAAGTGGTACTGATCGACCGCGAAGGCGAAAAGCTCAACAAACTGGTCGCCGAACTTGGCGAAAACGCCTTCGCCCTGCAGGTCGACCTGATGCAGGCGGACCAGGTCGATAACCTACTGCAGGGCATTTTGCAGCTTACCGGGCGTCTCGATATCTTCCACGCCAACGCCGGCGCCTATATCGGCGGGCCGGTGGCCGAGGGCGACCCGGACGTCTGGGACCGCGTGCTGCACCTCAATATCAACGCCGCCTTCCGCTGCGTGCGCAGCGTCCTGCCGCATCTGATCGCGCAAAAATCCGGGGATATTATCTTCACCAGCTCGATCGCGGGCGTGGTGCCGGTGATCTGGGAGCCTGTCTATACCGCGTCGAAATTCGCGGTGCAGGCATTTGTGCACACCACTCGTCGCCAGGTGGCGCAGTATGGCGTGCGCGTCGGCGCCGTACTGCCGGGCCCGGTGGTTACCGCTCTGCTGGACGACTGGCCAAAAGCCAAAATGGACGAAGCGCTGGCCAACGGCAGCCTGATGCAGCCGATTGAAGTGGCGGAGTCGGTGCTGTTTATGGTGACGCGTTCGAAAAACGTCACCGTGCGCGACATTGTGATCCTGCCGAACAGCGTGGATCTCTGACCCTGGCCAGCCTGTGAGAGGATGTGATGCAAAACGATACGCAAAACATTATTGGCGTGGATGTCGGTTCGGGCAGCGTGCGCGCCGGGGTATTCAATCTGCGGGGCGAGCTCCTCGCCCACGCGACCCGGGAAATAACCCTGTTTCGCAGCGCCGGAAACAAGGTCGAGCAGTCGAGCCGTGAGATCTGGCAGGCGGTGTGCTACTGCATTAAAACGGCGGTGGCCAGCGCCGGCGTTTCGCCGTCGTCGATAGCCGGGATCGGCTTCGATGCCACCTGCTCGCTGGTGGTGATTGGCGATAACGATGCGCCGCTGGCGGTCGGGCCTTCGGACGATGCGGACCGCAACATTATTGTCTGGATGGATCATCGCGCCACCGGGCAGGCGGAAAAGATCAATGCCACGGGCCACCCGGTACTGCGGTACGTTGGCGGCAAAATCTCGCCGGAGATGCAAACGCCGAAAATTTTGTGGCTGAAGGAGAATCGCCCGCACATCTATCAGCAGGCGCGCCACTTCTTCGACCTCGCCGATTACCTCACCTGGCGCTCAACCGGCGATGAAGCCCGCTCGGTCTGCACGGTGACCTGTAAATGGACCTACCTGGCGCATGAACAACGCTGGGATGCCGGTTACTTCCGCCAGATTGGCCTCGCAGAGCTGGCGGATGAAGATTTTGTCCGCATCGGCCAGCGGATTGTCGATCCAGGCACCCCCTGCGGCGAGGGCCTTTGCGCCACGGCGGCAGAGGAGATGGGCCTGCCGATCGGCACGCCGGTGGCGGTGGGGATGATTGACGCCCACGCGGGCGGCATCGGTACCGTCGGCGTGCTTAACGGCGCGGTCAACAATATGGCCTATGTCTTCGGCACTTCTTCCTGCACCATGACCACCACTCAGGAAGCGGTATTCGTCCCGGGCGTCTGGGGCCCTTACTATTCGGCGATGGTGCCGGGCTACTGGCTAAGTGAAGGCGGGCAAAGCGCCGCCGGCGCGGCTATCGACCAGCTGCTGAGCTTCCATCCGGCGGCGGCGGAAGCGCGCGAGCAAGCGAAAGCCGCAGGCGTCCCTCTGCCGGTCTGGCTGGCGGATCGCGTTCTGACGCAAGTTGCTTCGCCTTCTGAAGCGGTAACGCTGGCCGCCGGTCTGCACGTCGTTCCGGAGTTTCTCGGTAATCGCGCGCCGCTTGCCGATCCCCACGCGAAAGCGCTGATTGCCGGGCTGGGGATGGAGCGGGACCTGGATAACCTGACCGCGCTGTACGTTGCCGGGCTATGCGGGATTGGCTATGGTCTGCGACAGATCATTGACGCCCAGCGCGCCTGCGGAATTGAGAGTGAAAATATCGTCATCAGCGGCGGAGCCGGGCAGCATCCGCTGGTGCGTCAGCTGTTGGCCGACGCCTGCGGCGTTAGCATCGTGAGCACCGCCAGCCGCGAGCCGGTGCTGTTAGGTTCCGCCATCCTCGGCGCGGTGGCGGGCAGAGTCGCGGCTTCGCTGCCGGAGGCCATGAAGCAGTTTACTCAGGTGGATGCCACCTATCACAGCGAGACGGCGTTTAGCCCGCTTCATCAGCGCAGGTATGCGGCCTATAAGGCGCTACAACAGGCCGGCAGGCTGATTCGCGAATAACATACCTCCTTATTTTATAACAATAATGCTCCGCTGCTGTGCAGCGGAGACACTCATCTGCACTCTGAAATCGAGGTCAACATGTCCGTTAATAACAAACAGTGGTACGGTCTACCGCTCAACCTCATCTGGGGATATGTCGCCATCGCCGTGTTTATGACCGGCGACGGCTTTGAGCTGGCTTTTCTGTCGCACTACATCAAAGCACTCGGATTCACCCCGGCGCAGGCTTCCTTTGCCTTTACTCTCTACGGTCTGGCTGCCGCCCTGTCGGCGTGGGTCTCCGGCGTGGTGGCGGAAATCATTACCCCACGCAAGGCCATGCTGATTGGCTTCGTGCTGTGGTGTGTATTCCACGTACTGTTCCTCGTCTTCGGCCTCGGTCGCGCCAACTATGCGCTGATCCTGCTGTTTTATGGCATCCGCGGCCTGGCCTACCCGCTGTTCCTCTACTCCTTTATCGTCGCCATTATCCACAACGTCCGCAGCGACAGTTCCAGCTCCGCGCTGGGCTGGTTCTGGGCGGTCTACTCGGTGGGTATCGGCGTGTTCGGCAGCTATATTCCGAGCTTTACCATTCCCCACATTGGCGAAATGGGCACCCTGTGGCTGGCGCTGCTCTTTTGCGCCACCGGCGGCATTATTGCGCTGGTGTCGATGCGTCATACCGAAACGCCGCGCCATATGCAGAACCTGACCACTCGTGAAAAATTCGCCGAACTGGGGCGCGCCGCGACGCTGCTCTATACCAACCGCAGCATTCTGTTCTCGAGCATTGTGCGCATTATCAACACCCTGTCGCTGTTTGGTTTTGCGGTGATCATGCCGATGATGTTTGTTGATGAGCTGGGATTTACCACCTCGGAATGGCTGCAGGTATGGGCGGCATTCTTCTTCACCACGATCTTTTCGAACGTTTTCTGGGGGATTGTGGCGGAGAAAATGGGCTGGATGAAGGTTATCCGCTGGTTCGGCTGCATCGGGATGGCGCTTTCCAGCCTGGCGTTCTATTACCTGCCCCAGCACTTCGGCCATAATTTTGCCATGGCGCTGGTTCCGGCTATTGCCCTGGGGATTTTTGTCGCCGCGTTTGTGCCGATGGCGGCGGTGTTCCCGGCGCTGGAGCCGAACCATAAAGGCGCGGCGATTTCGGTCTATAACCTGTCAGCCGGGCTGTCGAACTTTCTGGCGCCGGCGATTGCCGTGGTACTGCTGCCCTATTTCAGCACTATCGGCGTGGTAATAGCCTATACCGCCTTATATATTCTGGCCTTCTTCCTGTGCCCGTTAATCCGCGTTGAACAGCCTGGCTTTACCAGCGATCAGCATGCGAAACCGTTTACCGCCAACGCGGCAGAGTCTTAATAAACCGCATCTGGTACAAACAATGCGCAATCCGGGCGGTGCCGCCCGGATTTTTGCCTTATGCGATAGTCACTTTGCCATCCAGATAAACATCCTGCACGGCATTGATCAGCTTCACGCCGTCGGCCATCGATTTCTTAAACGCTTTGCGGCCAAGGATCAGCCCCATGCCGCCGGCGCGTTTATTGATCACCGCCGTGCGCACCGCGTCGGCAAGGTCGGTCTCCCCGCCCGCCGCGCCGCCGGAGTTGATCAGCCCGGCGCGGCCCATATAGCAGTTGGCCAGCTGGTAGCGCACCAGATCGATGGGGTTATCGCTGGTCAGTTTGCTGTACACCCGATCGTCGGTATAGCCGAAGTTAACCGCTTTGTAGCCGCCGTTATTCTCCGCCATCTTTTGCTTAACGATATCGGCGCCGATGGTGGCCGCCAGGTGGTTGGCCTGACCGGTCAGGTCAGCGGAAACATGATAGTCGACGCCGTCTTTCTTGAACGCCGAATTGCGCAGATAGGCCCACAGCACGGTGACCAGGCCCAGCTCATGGGCCCGCTCAAAGGCGGCGGAAATCTCTTCTATCTGACGACGCGATTGTTCCGAGCCGAAATAGATCGTCGCTCCCACGGCCACCGCCCCCATATTGAACGCCTGCTCAACGCTGGCGTAGAGGGTCTGGTCGTATTCGGTGGGGTAGCTCAGCGTTTCGTTATGGTTGAGCTTCACCAGGAAAGGGATGCGATGCGCGTAGCGGCGCGACACCGAGGCCAGCACGCCGTAGGTCGACGCCACGCAGTTACAGCCGGCTTCGATCGCCAGCTCGACGATATTTTTCGGATCAAAGTACAGCGGGTTGGCGGCAAAGGAGGCGCCCGCCGAGTGCTCCACGCCCTGGTCAACCGGCAGAATGGAAAGGTAGCCGGTTCCCCCCAGGCGTCCGGTATTGTACAGGGTCTGCATATTGCGTAGCACCGCCGGTGGTCGGTTGTTATCCACCATCACCCGATCAACATAATCTGCGCCAGGCAGATACAGCTGGTCGGACGGAATGGTTATACAACGGTGCTGCAACAGGCTCTCGGCATCTTTGCCCAGCAACTGCGTAATATCAGTCATAGCAATCTCCCGTAAGGCCGGCCGAAGCCGGCATGCATTATCCCAACCCAATTTTTTTGGGCAGGTTAAGCCTGGTACCGACTTAGCCTATTTTCCAGCCGGGGGGCCATTTTTTCAGGAGATTCTGCTGTCCCGTTGCGCTGCCATTTACCACCAGGCGTGGAAATGGTGCACCGGCCCGATACCGTGGCCTACCTCCAGAGAGTCGGCCTGCGCCAGAGCCGCCGACAGCCAGGCCTTCGCCTCGATAACGGTGGCTGCCCAGTCCGCGTGACGCGGGCGCAGCGCCGCCAGCGCGGCGGAGAGCGTACAGCCGGTGCCGTGGGTATTTTTGGTCTGCACTCGCGGCGCGGTGAACCGCTGTTCCCCTTCGCGGGTGAAGAGCCAGTCCGGGCTTTCGGCATCGTCGAGATGGCCGCCCTTCATCAATACCGCGCCGCAGCCCAGCGCCAGCAGCGCCCGCCCCTGCTCCAGCATTTCCCGTTCGTTACGCGCATGGGGGGCATCGAGTAGCGCGGCCGCTTCCGGCAGGTTCGGGGTGATCAATGACACCTGCGGCAACAATCGTTGACGCAGGGTCTCTACCGCCGAAGCCGACAGCAGCGGATCGCCGCTTTTCGCCAGCATGACCGTATCCAGCACCACGTTGGCCACCCGGTAGCGCGCCAGCCGCTCGGCCACGGCTTCCACAATATCGGTCTCCGCCAGCATGCCGATTTTGGTGGTATCGATACGCACATCGCTGAACACCGAGTCGAGCTGCGCGGCCACAAAATCCGGTTCGATGCGATAGACCGACTGTACGCCGCGGGTATTCTGCGCCACCAGGGCGGTGATCGCCGAGCAGCCATAGGCCCCCAGCGCGGAGAAGGTTTTCAGATCGGCCTGGATACCGGCCCCGCCGCTGGGATCGGTGCCGGCGATGGTCAGGGCGTTGATGCGTTTCATCCCTGCACCTCCTGATACAGCGCGTCGAGAAACGCCGGAATAAAGCTGCCTGGGCCTCCCTGACGGGCGGCGATCTCCCCGGCCTGCTTCATCAGCCCGCAGGCGGCGGCCACGTTTTCCAGCCGGTCTCCCGGCAGCGCCGCGCTCGCCGCCACCACCGCCGACAGCGCGCAGCCGGTGCCCACCACCCGGGTCATCAGCGGATTGCCCCCCGCCACGCTGAGCACCCGCTCGCCGTCGGTGACGTAATCCACCTCGCCAGTGACCGCCACCACGGTAGCCAGCCGACGAGCCAGCGCCTGGGCCGCCGGCAGCGCCGCGGCGGCCGTATCGGTGGTATCCACCCCGCGCCCGCCGGCGCTCATCCCGGCCAGCGCCAGAATTTCAGAGGCATTGCCGCGAATGGCCGCCGGCTGGAAGGCCAGCAGCTCGTGACAAAAGGCCGTGCGCACGGTCAGGGCGCCGACCGCCACCGGATCCAGCGTCCAGGGCTTGCCGGCCTGACGGGCGTGCTCCACCGCGGCGCGCATCGCCACGGCGCGATCTTCGGTCAGGGTACCGACGTTAATTAACAGCGCATCGGCGATAGCGGCAAACTGCGCCGCTTCGCGGGGATCGATCACCATCGCCGGCGAGGCGCCGACGGCCAGCAGAACGTTGGCGGTAAAGGTCTGCACCACGTCATTAGTCATGCAGTGCACAAGGGGGGAATGGGCGCGCAGCAGATGGCGCAGGTGCGCGACAGGCGCGGGATTCAGCAGCTCAGGCATAGTTTGCTCCCGCCAGACGAGGTAGAAGCAATGACCCTGCGGTCTCTGACTTCCCTACGCTGGCATTATCCAGATCAGGTGGTACGGGTATTTCTCAGCCTTCAACGAAGAAGGGCACCCCGAGTCAAAATAGTGAAATTGTTAAGCGTTGTGGAATTTACCGCAACTCACCGGTTCATACAACAAGCCTTTAGCCCTGGATACGACACCTTCGCGGCCATCATGCTCATCAGGCAACCGGACGGGATTGCATTCCGCTGCTGGCGGGCAGAAAATAATGACATCATGCGCTATTTAGCCTACCGAGGATATACGCCATGGCCGTTTATCACCATGCGCTGGTACTGATTAACAGCAGTCAGGACGGCGTCCCGCTGCTCCAGCATGCCGCCAGAATGGCAGAAGAGAACGGCATGCGCATCACCATCGCCCACATCAGCACCGATTACCGGGCGCTGAACTATGTTTCCGACAGCCTGCGCGACGATCGGGTCTCGCAGGAGGTGATCCAGGCCAAAGCCCTGCTCAACGAGCTGGCCTGCACAGTCTCCCTGCCGGTGGATACCCTCTCGCTGGTGACCACCCGCCGGTTTGAAGACGTGGAAACCTGCGTTCGGCAGCGGCAGATCGATTTAATTATTGCCGGGCACCATAACCGGTTGCTGGGCGTCCTCTCCTCACACTCGCTGGAGTACATCAACCACTTAACCGTAGACGTGCTGATCAAGCACCTGCCCTAGCGCAAGGCGGCCTGCAGCAGGGAAAAACAGTCTTCAATTAGCGGGGGCAGCGCCTGCGGGCCGCGCATCAGGGCCACTGTGCGGGCGAGCGCCGGCTGCTGCAGGTGGGCGACCCTGAGCGCCGGGTCCTGCAGATGGGTGGTGTACAGCGCCGGCAGAATCGCCACCGCTAAGCGCGAGCGCACCAGACCATACAGGGTTTCGATATAGTCCACCTGGTAGCGGGTGGTCAGCGTCAGGCGATGGCTCTCCACTAATGCCGCCACCAGCCGCTGGATATTGCCCTTCGAGAACACAGCAATATCCCGCCCCACCAGCTGTTTCCACGGCAGATGCGCCTGCGCGGCCAGCGGATCGTCGCGGTGCAGCACCGCCACGAAGGGATCTTCGCGCAGCGGATAGACCAGCAGTTCTGCGGGCAGTGAACTGTCGATCGCCCCGATGCCGAAATCAATCTCGCCGCGCTGCAGCGCCTGGATAAGCGCATCGTTGGTCTGATCGTGAAATTCAATGCGCAGACGCGGAAAGGCCTAAGCCAGGGTCTGCGGCAGCAGCGGAAACAGCAGCGAACTGACCGACGGCACCAGACCGATACGCACCGTCCCGTCGCCGCCCGCCTCGACAATCTGCTGCATATCGGAAAAGGCCGCCTGCGCCACGCTGAGGATCCGCTGGGCGTGGGGTAAAATCGCCGCCCCCAGTTCAGTCAGAGTGACCGTCGCAGCGGTACGGTTGACCAGCTTACCGCCGAGTACCGTTTCAATCTGCCGCAGGGCGCTGCTCAGCGCCGGCTGGCTAATCGCCAGCCGACTGGCGGTATCGGTAAAATGGCGCAGCTGGGCCAGGGTGACGAAATACTGAAGCTGTTTAAGAGAGAGCGCGGGCAGCCGCTGCCAGGGTTCGTTCATCATCGGGTTCGCTACGGTGGTCCTGCACAATAACCCGAGCTTATCGGGTGATAAATTTATTCATCTGGGCAAACGTTTGCTGTGCCCCTAGAGTATCCGCATTATCCTTGTGCCGGAGTGGTTATGTCCAGCAATGCTCAAGTCCGCCGTCGCGCCGTGCAGGCCGCGCGCGGTGAATCCCCGTTTGATCTGCTGCTGATCGATGCGCAGATCGTCGATATGGCCACGGGCGAAATTCGCCCCGCTGACGTCGGTATCGTCGGCGAGATGATCGCCAGCGTCCACCCGCGCGGCAGTCGCGAAGACGCCCATGAAGTGCGTTCCCTGGCCGGTGGCTACCTGTCCCCCGGCCTGATGGACACCCACGTGCACCTCGAAAGCTCGCACCTGCCACCGGAGCGCTATGCGGAAATCGTCCTCACCCAGGGCACCACCGCGGTGTTCTGGGATCCGCATGAGCTGGCCAACGTCCTCGGCGTCGCTGGCGTGCGCTATGCGGTGGACGCCAGCCGCCATCTGCCGCTGCAGGTGATGGTCGCCGCGCCGTCCAGCGTTCCCTCCACGCCGGGTCTCGAAATGTCCGGCGCCGATTTTGCCGGCGCGGAGATGGAGACCATGCTCGGCTGGCCGGAAGTGCGCGGCGTGGCGGAGGTGATGGATATGCACGGCGTGCTGCACGGTAGCGAGCGGATGCAGGAGATTGTCCAGGCCGGTCTCAACAGCGGCAAACTGATTGAAGGCCACGCCCGCGGCCTGAGCGGCGCTGACCTGCAGGCCTACCTCGCCGCCGGCGTCACCTCCGATCACGAACTTACCTCGGCGGACGACGCGCTGGAAAAACTGCGCGCCGGGCTGACGATCGAGATCCGCGGCTCGCACCCCTATCTGCTGCCAGATATCGTCGCGGCGTTAAAAACGCTGCCGCACCTCTCCTCGCAAATCACCGTCTGCACCGATGACGTGCCGCCGGATATGCTGCTGGAGAAAGGCGGGATCATCGCCCTGCTTAATCTGCTGATCGAGCACGGTTTACCGGCGGTTGATGCGCTGCGATTCGCCACCCTCAACGCCGCTATTCGCCTGCAGCGCCACGATCTCGGGCTGATTGCCGCCGGGCGGCGCGCCGATCTGGTGGTGTTTGATTCCCTGGAGAAACTGGTGGCCCGCGAAGTCTACGTAGGCGGTAAGCTTCTGGCCCGCGCGGGCAACCTGCTGAGACCGATCGCGCCCGCCGCGGGCGTCACGCCGCCGCGCGATACTTTGCAGATCGCTCCCCTCCGCGCCGATGACTTTATTCTGCGCGTCCAGGGCATTCGTCACGGCATCGCCCGCCTGCGCCATATCCGCGGCGCGCGCTTCACCCAGTGGGGCGAAGTGGAAGTGCAGGTTCGTGACGGGAAAGTCCAGCTACCCGCCGGCTTCAGTCTGATCTGGGTCAAGCACCGCCACGGCCGCCATCAGGCGACGCCGCAAATCGCCCTGCTTGAAGGCTGGGGTGAGCTGCGCGGCGCCATCGCCACCAGCTACTCCCACGACTCGCATAATCTGGTGGTGCTCGGGCGCGACGCTAATGATATGGCGCTGGCGGCCAACCAGCTTATCGCCTCCGGCGGCGGGATGGCGCTGGCGCAACAGGGCGAGATCCTCGCCTATGTGGCGATGCCGATTGCCGGCATGCTGTCGGATCTCCCGGCCGCGGAACTGGCGCGTCAGTTCCGCGAGCTGCGCGATCTGAGCAGCCAAGTCGCCGACTGGGAGCCGCCGTACCGGGTCTTCAAGGCCATTGAAGGCACCTGCCTTGCCTGTAACGCCGGGCCGCATTTAACCGATTTGGGTCTGACCGACGGCGGCAGCCGCCAGATAGTCGACCCGTTGATAGCCTGCCGGGAGATCCCGGAGCCAACCGATCACAACAATAATCCTCAGGGAGCCTGAGCATGGCCGATAACACACTTCACTCTTCCGCCCGCGCTAACTGGCTGGAGCGCCGCTTTGCGCTGCGCTCGCGCGGCGGTACGCTACGCACCGAATGCCTGGCCGGGATCACCGGCTTTCTCGCCGCCGCCTATTTACTGGTGGTTATCCCGGGGCTGCTGGCGATCGGCGGGGTGGATAAAGGCGCCGCCACCACCGGCACCATTCTGGTCTTCGTCGTCGGCTCGCTGCTGATGGCGTTTTATGCCAACCTGCCGTTTATCGTCGGCCCGGGCATTGGCGGCTCGGTGCTGGTGGGGGTGACGCTGGCCGGTAGCGAAGGGATTGGCTGGCAGACTGGCCTCGGAATTGCCTGCTGGTCGGGGATCCTCTTCTTACTGCTGACCCGCTTTGGCCTGCGCGAAGTGGTCACCCGCTCGGTGCCGCAGTCGATCAAGCTGGGATTGACGGCCTCCATCGGCCTGTTTGTCGCCGTGCTCGGTTTTCGCAATGCCGGGCTGGTGCTGGCCAATGCGAAAACCAACGCGCTGATGCTCGGTGACTTTCTCGCCCCCGGCGCGCTGGTGGCGCTGTGCGGCCTGTTCCTGGCGATAGCCCTGCAGGCGCGTAAGGTTCCGGGCGCCATTTTGTGGGCCATTCTGTGCGCTACCCTGGTGGGTATCCCGTTCGGCGTGACTAAACTGCCGACGCATTTTATCGATGCCCCCCACTCGCTGGCGCCGGTGCTGGGACAGGTTGACCTGCTGGGGGCGTTAAACATCGCCTTCCTGCCGTTCCTGTTCGTCTTTTTCGCATCTGAGTTTTTCTCCACCATGGGGACAACGCTGGCGGTGGGCGGCGAGGCGGGTCTGCTGGATGAAGAAGGCAACATGCCGCAGATTAATCGCCCGTTCATGGTCGATTCGATTGCCGCCGCGCTCGGCCCGTGGGTGGGCATTCCGGCGGCGACGGCGCTGATTGAATCTTCGGCGGCAGCGGAAGCGGGCGGCAAAACCGGCCTCACCGCCCTGTCGGCGGCGGTAATGTTCCTGCTGATGCTGCTGTTCACGCCGGTGGCGTTGATGATCCCGAAAGAAGCCACCGCCCCGGCGCTGATCCTGATTGGCCTGAACATGTTCAGCGGCCTGCGCAAAGTGGATCTTGCCAACTTCACCGACGGGCTGCCGGTGTTGATGATGGTGATGATCACCCTTATCGCCAACAGCTTTGGCACCGGGATTGCCGGCGGGCTGCTGTTTTACATTGTGATCAAGGCTATCGCCGGTAAGTGGCGGGAGATCCCGATTGGCCTGTGGGTATTGGCCGTCCCGCTGGTGTATTACTTCGCGACCTTAGTCAGGCATTAAGCCCTTCACAATGTGATTTCACCTCTTCATATAACAAACGCACCGCGGCAGAGAGCTGTTTGCGGTGCGGACAAATCAGATTCAACGGCACCACATCCCCCTGATAACGCGGCAGCAGTCGCCGCAGGCGCCCCGCCCGCAGATCGTCGCTGACGTCGAGCATCGATTTATAGGCAATGCCCTCCCCGGCGATCGCCAGCCGACGGATCACCTCGGCGTCGTCGCTCATCACCGTGCCGGAGACCTTCTGCTGCTGAACCACGCCGTCGAGGCTCAGCGACCAGCGGTCGAACGGACGGCCGCGCAAAATGTAGATCAACGCATTGTGCTGGCTGAGTTCCTCGAGGGTCTGCGGTTCGCCATGGCGGGCGATCCACTCAGGCGAGGCCACCAGCACCCGACGATTTTCCGGCGCCACCGGCAGCGAGATAAACGAGGCATCGTCGTTATTGCCATAGCGAAACGCAACGTCCACCGGATCTTTAAACACGTCGGTCAGCTGATCGGAAAAGAGCAGCCGCAGGCGCAGCGCCGGGTGGCGTTGGCGGAAATCGCGGAACAGGGTCAGGAGCAGGTTACGCCCGAGGTCCGACGGCACGGCAATCTGCAACATGCCGCGAACTTCATCGTCCGGGGTCTGGATCTTCTGCAGACCGGCCTCGAGGGTATCGAGCATCTGGGTGGCGTAGGGCAGCCAGGTCTCCCCCTCCGGCGTCAGGCGCAGGCTGCGGGTCGAACGGGCAAACAGGCGAATATTGAGGATCGTCTCCAGACGCTTAATTGCCGCGCTGACCTGCGCCGGCTGCTGCCCGGCCTCGCGCGCCGCGTCGCTAAAACTGCCCAGCGCCGCGGCGCGGACAAATAAGGTCAGATCTTCCAGCCTGAACATGCTGATTCTCCCCTGCTTCAGATTGCTCCCAAAATACGCATCACCGTCGCTGCAACGCAAGCGGCACAAGACTTGCGCCGCGTTTTGCTTACACTTTTTAAAAATCCAGTGCTTGCCATTTCAGCAACGCATCAGGAATGATACGAGGCTGCTATTTTGAGTCCAGGTAATATTGAGGAAACTATGCGTAAAACAAAAATGATGCTTCTGGGCGTACTTCTTGCCACCGCTGGCGCCAGCTGGACGGCTACTGCCGCGGGGATCGATCAGTATGCGCTGAAAGAGTTCACCGCCGATTTCACCCAGTTTCACATCGGCGACACCGTTCCGGCGATGTACCTCACCCCGGAATACAACATCAAACAGTGGCAGCAGCGTAACCTGCCTGCGCCGGACGCCGGCAGCCACTGGACCTATATGGGCGGTAACTACGTGCTGATCACCGATACCGAAGGCAAAATCCTCAAAGTGTACGATGGCGAGATCTTCTATCATCGCTGATCCGCGCAATCTCCACGTCCGCCCCGGCGAGCCAGCGGACTCTCCGGCGCTGCGCCAGATCTTCCTGCGGGCGCGCAGTTTATCGTGGACCTGGCTTCCCGCCGCGGCGTGGCGGCTGGAGGATTTCGATGCCGCCACCGCGGATGAACAACTGTGGGTCGCGGAATGCGACGGCCAGCCGGTGGGCTTTGCCGCCGTATGGACCGCCGATAATTTCCTTCACCATCTGTTTTTCGACCCCGACTGGCAGGGTAAACATATCGGCAGCGCGCTGCTGGCGCAGGTCGAACGGAGCTTTACCGCCAGCGGAACGCTGAAATGCCTGATGGAAAATAAAAACGCCCTGCGCTTCTACCAGCGTCATGGCTGGACCATTGAAGCACAGGGCGCGTCGCCCGAGGGCAGATACTGGCTGATGCGCTCGCCGCGGCCTTAAACGGCGCGGAAGGCAATCTCACCCGGGATCACTTCTCCCTGCCAGTACATCTGGGCCGCCACCCGGCCCGCCAGCTGGCGGTAGATGTCGGTAAATTCGCTGTCCGGACGCGCCACCACCGTCGGCGTGCCGTTATCCAGATCTTCCCGCAGCGTAATATGCAGCGGCAGCTGGCCCAGCAGCTGGGTGTGGTATTTCTCGGCCAGTTTTTGCGCGCCGCCGGTGCCGAAGATAGGCTCGTGATGCCCGCAGTTGCTGCAGATATGCATGCTCATGTTTTCCACGATCCCCAGCACCGGCACTTCCACTTTCTCGAACATCACGATGCCTTTTTTGGCGTCGATCAGCGCGATGTCCTGCGGCGTGGTGACCACCACCGCGCCGGTCACCGGAATGTTCTGCGCCAGGGTCAGCTGGATGTCGCCGGTGCCCGGCGGCATATCCAGCACCAGGTAATCAAGATCCGGCCACAGGGTCTCCTGCAGCATCTGCATCAGCGCCTTGCTGGCCATCGGCCCACGCCAGACCATGGCGTTGTCGTCGGTCACCAGGTAGCCGATGGAGTTGGTCGCCAGACCATATTTCATGATCGGCGCCATATGGGTGCCGTCCGGCGAGGTCGGGCGGCTGTCTTCCGCACCCAGCATGGTCGGAATCGACGGACCATAGATATCGGCATCCAGAATGCCCACCTTCGCCCCTTCCGCCGCCAGGGCCAGCGCCAGGTTTACGGCAGTAGAAGATTTACCGACGCCGCCTTTGCCGGAGCTGATGGCGATAATGTTTTTCACGCCGTTGACCCCGGGCTGGTTTTTCACCCGCTTGAGGGTCGCGATGCTGTGGGTCAGCTTCCAGTCGATGGCCTTCGCGCCGGTGATGCGCAGCAGTTCGGCACTGCACTGCTCTTTCAGCGCTTCGAAAGCGCTGCTCCAGACGAACGGCATTTGCAGTTCAATATGGACGGTATCGTCCAGCCAGGCGACATGGTGCAGCGCCTTAAGGGCGGTGAGATTATGCTTCAGGGTTGGGTGCTGGAAATTGGCCAGCGTCCCGGCGACCATCGCACGTAGGCGCTCAGGGGATTTGGCCTGGGATTGCGAATTCATCCCGACTCCTTTGTTGTTTTGAGATGCTTTCAGTAATCACAGAGTTTATCACAGGTAACGATTATCCATATATGGGCAGCCATTTATGGCGCACCCACAGCCCTTTTGGTAATATCGGAAGCCCTTTTTACAACAGAAGATGTAATGCTCACTATGACTCAAGTCGCGAAGAAAATTCTGGTAACGTGCGCCCTGCCGTACGCCAACGGCTCCATCCACCTCGGCCACATGCTGGAGCACATCCAGGCTGATGTCTGGGTCCGTTACCAGCGAATGCGCGGCC
>OKGS01000053.1_pt1 | contig 58190 bp, 50 predicted proteins | sample 1613341 | NCBI WGS metagenome assembly OKGS01 (sample SAMN04436849, study PRJEB24849) | human gut metagenome | biome: human gut; feature: NICU; material: stool | host: Homo sapiens | place: USA: Saint Louis, MO | collected 2011-09-09 | reverse complement strand
TGACCCCGGTTCTGTGCATCGGTGAAACCGAAGCCGAAAACGAAGCGGGCAAAACGGAAGAAGTTTGCGCACGTCAGATCGACGCCGTGCTGAAAACCCAGGGCGCTGCCGCTTTCGAAGGCGTGGTTATCGCTTACGAACCAGTATGGGCTATCGGTACTGGCAAATCAGCGACCCCGGCTCAGGCGCAGGCGGTGCACAAATTCATCCGTGACCACATTGCTAAAGCTGACGCCAAAATCGCTGAGCAAGTGATCATCCAGTACGGCGGTTCCGTTAACGCTGGCAACGCCGCAGAGCTGTTCACCCAGCCGGACATCGACGGCGCGCTGGTTGGCGGCGCCTCCCTGAAAGCTGACGCTTTCGCGGTGATCGTTAAAGCAGCAGAAGCAGCGAAAAAAGCGTAATTCGCTTTTCCCGGTGGCGACACGCGACCGGGTTGACTGACAAAACGTGGGAGCCCGGCCTAGCACAGCGCAAGCCGGGCTTTCTTTTGCCGTTACAGTTTCCCCAACAGCTGATACCAGGCGTAGTCCAGCGGCAGTAAAATCAGATAACTCACCGCCGCCAGCGCCAGACACAGTTGCATCCCCGCCCTCGCCGGGACCTTGCCTAACCCCATCGCCACCACGATCGGCGACGCCTGATAGGGCAGCAGCGGCGTGGAATAGCCCAGCACCTGAATCATAATCACGCTTAGCAGCGGGAAGCCGGTGGCGTCGGCAAAGCTCTGGGCAAAAGTGGTATACAGCGCCGGCACGCCGTTGGCGGTCATAATAAAGTTCAGCGCGCTGGTTATCCCGGTCAGGGCGAGAAAGCTGGTGAAAGGATTGTCTTTATCCAGGGGCATCACCTGCAGCAGCGCATTGCCCACCGCGCCGCCAATCCCGGTTTGGGTGACGGCGATCGCTAGCCCCAGAATCCCGGCGACGTAAATGCAGGTGCGCATATTCACCCCGCTGGCAAACTCCTCGCCGTTGATAAAGCCCACCCGCGGCAGCAGCGTGATCACAGCCGCCGCCAGGCCGGTCCACGCCGGGCCGACGCCGTGCCAGCTCTCGGTCACCCATAGCGAGAGGACCACCGCCAGCAGCCACGCCAGACGTTTCTCGTCGCGGCTCATCGGCGGCAGCGGCGCCAGGTCGCGCGGTGGATGCGGCTTGCCGGGAAACAGCCAGCAAATCAGCGCCACCAGCACCGCCCCTTTCAGCCAGCCAAGCACCGGCGTATGCAGCAGTAAATAGGGAACATAATTCAGATGGATACCGTACGAGCCTTCCGCCGCGCCACTCATCACCAGATTCGGCACGTTGGCGGGCAAAATCGTCGCCGACAGCTGAAAGGTGCCGAACCCCACCGCCAGCGCCAGGCCGAACCAGCCGCGGCTACCGTCGGCAATGCCCGCGCGGCGGGCCATCGCCGCCACGATCGGCATCAGCAGCGCGATGCGCCCCATGTTGGAGGGCATCACGAACGCCAGGGCGTAGCTCAGGAGTACCACGCTGGCGACCATCCGCGGCCAGGAGTCGGTGAGCCTGGCCGACAGCGCCTGCGCCGCCCGGTCCGCCAGTCCGGTTTTACGGATGGCGATGCCGAGCACAAAGCCGCTGAACACCAGCCAGAACGCCGAAGAGGCAAAGCCGCCGAAGATCACCTCCGGCGGAGCGATTTTCGCCATCATTGCCGCTGCGAAGAACAGCAGCGCGGTGATAAATTCCGGCAGCAGCGACGTCGCCCAGAGCACGATGGTGACGCCGACAATCAATGAAGGAAGGAACAGCGGGTGGGTAAGCCAGAGCGACATGCCTGTCTCCTGTCGTTTTTTTCAGCAAGAATACGACGACAGGTAAGACAGGTAAACGCCAGAACTAGTGGTTTGCGTTAAGGATGGCGCAGCGATGATCCTGAATTTCTTCCGCTGAAGCCCGGTTCAGGGTCAGCAGGTTACGCTCCGTCGCCAGCAGCACCAGCGAGCCGTCGCTCTGTTGCGCCATTGCCAGCGCGAAGCGTCCCATATGTTCACGCGCCTCCGGCACCTCTTCCGCCAGCATCAGGAACGGGCTACGCTGGGCCAGCTCCGCCTCCGTCACCCGGCGCGCCAGGTATTCGTGGCCCTGAAGCCCGCCCGGTAGCGGCAGCCAGCGGCTGCTGATCGCTGCGGCATCCTTATCTAACTGCGCGCGCACATCGGGGCGCAGGCAGGAGATATGAATATGGAAATGGTTTTGCGTACGTCCACTGCGCGAGTTGATCGCCAGCGATACCGCGTTATCAGGAACCGGCGCGCCGTGGCGCTGGCTCATGATTTCACGCCCCTGCCAGGCCTGCCAGAAAAAGTTCGGCGTCAACGGTTCCAGCAGCAGCGGGCTTTCGGTGCCGTTGATGCGGTAGGTCGGCATCAGCAAATATTGCAGCGGGCCGTTACGGTCTTTAAACAGCACATAGCCGCCCTTGAGGTTCACTTCCGCGCACGGCGACGGGTTTTGCTGCTGTTGCTGATGGGGAACGCACTGCTGCAAGACAATCTTGCGTAATGCGTCCGGGTTGCCAGAGTGCAGCCAGTAGTAGCCGCCCGCCAGCGCCGCGAGGATCGCCACCAGCAGCGCCAGCAAAAAGTATCTTACTCTTCTCATTTTCATTCCCTGTTAAGCCTGAAGCGGAAGAGTAGCGTAATTTGATGACTAAATGAAAACAGATGGTTGACGGGGCGTTATCCCGGGTAGCGGCTGACGCCTTACCCGGGCTACGCACCGCACAAAACTGTAGCCCTGCTAAGCGTAGCGCAAGCAGGGACAAGAGAATTAACGCTGGCTAATCTGGTCGAAGGTGCCGCCGTTGGAGAAGTGCTCTTTCTGCGCTTTCGTCCAGCCGCCGAACTCCTGATCGATGGTAAACAGCTTCAGTTTCGGGAATTCGTTAGCATATTTCTTCGCCACATTCGGATCGCGCGGGCGGTAGAAGTTCTTCGCCGCAATCTCCTGGCCTTCCGGCGAGTAGAGATACTTCAGGTACGCTTCCGCCACCTGACGCGTGCCTTTCTTATCCACCACTTTGTCGACCACCGAGACGGTCGGCTCAGCCAGAATCGACTCACTTGGGGTCACGATTTCAAACTTGTCTTTGCCCAGTTCGTTGGTCGCCAGCAGCGCTTCGTTTTCCCAGGCGATCAGTACGTCGCCGATGCCGCGTTCTACGAAGGTATTGGTCGAACCGCGCGCGCCGGAGTCCAGCACTTCCACGTTTTTATACAGCGCCTTGACGAATTCCTGGGCTTTCGCCTGGTCGCCGTGATTCTGATGCAGAGCATAGCCCCAGGCCGCCAGGTAGTTCCAGCGGGCGCCGCCGGAGCTTTTCGGGTTCGGGGTAATGACCGACACGCCCGGTTTGATCAGATCGTTCCAGTCATGGATCTGTTTCGGATTGCCCTTGCGGACGAGGAACACGATGGTGGAGGTATACGGCGCAGAGTTATCCGGCAGGCGTTTCAGCCAGTTTTTATCGATGCGGCCGCGTTCGGCAATAGCGTCGACATCGTAGGCCAGCGCCAGCGTGACCACATCCGCTTCAATACCGTTAATCACCGAGGTCGCCTGTTTGCCAGAGCCACCATGCGACTGGCGGATCACCACGTTGTCGCCGGTCTCCTGCTTCCAGTGTGCGCTAAACGCTTTGTTGTACTGTTCGTACAGCTCGCGCGTTGGATCATAAGATACGTTTAATAGCTGAATGTCTTTTGCCAGAACGCTGGCGGATGCCAGCAACAGAGTTAACCCTACGCCCCACTTATTCATCGCACCGCTCTCTTTATGTATGTTGTGATGGGTTAAGCGTGCCAGAAAGCGATTCAATGATTAAAGAATAAAAAAAGATTGGCTATAACTTGCGGATATAAAGACGCGAGTAAGGATGACCCCCTCCCGGGCGGGAGAGGGCGCGAAGCGATTAGACTTCTTCCATGCGACCCAGCAGCGCCTGCAGACGTTCCTGCCAGCCCTGCTGCTGCTCTTTCAGCTGGCTGTTTTCGCGCTCCAGCTCTTCACGACCATGCTGCGCGCTCTGAACTTCCTGCACCAGGGTGTTGTTCTTTTCTTTCAGCTCTTCGATTTCCATCTGCAACAGAGTGATGGTATCAATCGCCTGCTGAACCTTAGATTCTAATTTCTCAAACACTTCTAATGACATCGTCATACCTCTCCTGAACTTGCAAGGCGTTGATAGAAACTCGTGTTTCGTATACGCGGTCCCGCCTTAACGAAAATTAGCGCACATAGCGGTGTTATCGTCGATTGTATGAATCCCCGCCGCCCCTGTCCAGCGGCAAGCCGCGTAGATTGCGGTTTGCAACACTTTTCAGTCTTTACCTGGTGCTTTCAGCGCAGTTCGCTCGTAGTTCATGGGTCAATGTTAATTTTATGGTTAACAAAATGCGTGGTGAAACGCTCCGGCAGCGCTCTCGATGCGCGCAAATGGCGCGAAAACGCTCATTTTCTTGACGAGGCACACACATTTGAAGTTCGATATTTCTCGTTTTTGCTCGTTAACGATAAATTAACACTATGCCTACATGGCAATATGGTCGTCTGTGACCACCCTACATACAATAATCATCACCACGCTTCAGGATTCGATTATGAGCCAAACATCAACCTTAAAAGGCCAGTGCATCGCAGAGTTCCTCGGTACCGGGTTGTTGATCTTTTTCGGCGTTGGGTGCGTGGCTGCGCTCAGGGTCGCGGGAGCCAGCTTCGGACAATGGGAAATCAGCATCATCTGGGGTCTGGGCGTCGCCATGGCGATCTACCTGACCGCCGGGGTCTCCGGTGCGCACCTTAACCCAGCGGTGACTATCGCGCTGTGGCTGTTCGCCTGCTTCGAAGGCCGCAAAGTGGTTCCTTTTATTATTTCGCAATTCGCTGGCGCCTTTTGCGCTGCGGCATTAGTTTACGGGCTTTACTACAATCTTTTCCTCGATTATGAAACCACCCACCATATGATTCGCGGCAGCGTGGAAAGCCTCGATCTGGCCGGCATTTTCTCCACTTACCCGAACCCGCACATCAATTTTGTGCAGGCCTTCGCGGTAGAGATGGTGATTACCGCTATCCTGATGGGCGTCATCCTGGCGCTGACCGACGATGGCAACGGCATACCGCGCGGCCCGCTGGCCCCTCTGCTGATTGGCCTGCTGATTGCGGTGATTGGCGCCTCCATGGGACCGCTGACCGGCTTCGCCATGAACCCGGCGCGTGACATCGGCCCGAAAGCCTTCGCCTGGCTGGCGGGGTGGGGTGACGTCGCCTTCACCGGCGGCAAAGATATTCCTTATTTCCTGGTGCCGCTGTGCGCACCGGTGGTCGGCGCGGCGCTGGGCGCATTCAGCTATCGTAAGCTGATTGGCCGTCACCTGCCTTGCGACACCTGCGTGGAGGAAGAGCAACAGAGCCCCTCCTCTTCCACCGCTCAACATAAAGCTTCGCTGTAATCTGACTACGGGACACCGACTATGACCGACAAAAAATATATCGTTGCGCTTGACCAGGGCACTACCAGCTCCCGGGCCGTTGTGATGGATCATGATGCCAATATCGTCAGCGTCTCCCAGCGAGAATTTGAACAAATTTATCCTAAGCCAGGCTGGGTCGAACACGACCCGATGGAAATCTGGGCTTCCCAAAGCTCGACGCTGGTCGAAGCGCTGGCCAAAGCGGATATCAACTCCGATCAGATCGCGGCCATCGGCATCACCAATCAGCGTGAGACCGTGGTGGTGTGGGAGCGAGAGACCGGTAAACCCATCTACAACGCTATCGTCTGGCAGTGCCGCCGTACCGCGGAGATCTGCGAGCAGCTCAAGCGTGACGGGATGGAAGAGTATATCCGCAAGGCCACAGGCCTGGTGGTGGACCCGTACTTCTCCGGCACCAAGGTGAAATGGATCCTCGACCATGTCGAAGGTTCCCGTGAGCGTGCGAAGCGCGGCGAGCTGCTGTTCGGCACCGTTGACACCTGGCTTATCTGGAAGATGACCCAGGGCCGCGTGCACGTCACCGACTACACCAACGCCTCGCGTACCATGCTGTTCAACATTCACGACCTCGACTGGGACGACAAGATGCTCGACGCGCTGGACATTCCGCGCGCCATGCTGCCGGAAGTGCGCAAGTCTTCCGAAGTGTACGGCCAGACCAACATCGGTGGTAAAGGCGGGACCCGTATTCCTATCGCCGGGATCGCCGGTGACCAGCAGGCGGCCCTGTTCGGCCAGCTGTGCGTCAAGGAAGGGATGGCGAAAAACACCTACGGCACCGGCTGCTTTATGCTGATGAATACAGGCGAAAAAGCGGTCACCTCCACCCACGGTCTGCTGACCACCATCGCCTGCGGCCCGCGCGGCGAGGTGAACTACGCTCTGGAAGGGGCGGTGTTTATGGCCGGCGCGTCTATTCAGTGGCTGCGCGACGAGATGAAGCTCATCAGCGATGCCTTCGACTCCGAGTACTTCGCCACCAAAGTGAAGGATACCAACGGCGTATACGTGGTACCCGCGTTCACCGGTCTTGGCGCACCGTACTGGGACCCGTATGCCCGCGGCGCGATTTTCGGCCTCACCCGCGGCGTGAACTCCAACCACATTATCCGTGCGACGCTGGAGTCCATCGCCTTTCAGACCCGCGACGTGCTGGAGGCGATGCAGGCTGACTCTGGCATTCGTCTGCACGCCCTGCGCGTAGACGGCGGCGCGGTGGCTAACAACTTCCTGATGCAGTTCCAATCCGATATCCTCGGCACCCGTGTCGAGCGTCCGGAAGTACGCGAAGTGACGGCGCTGGGCGCGGCCTATCTGGCCGGTCTGGCGGTCGGTTTCTGGCAGAATCTGGATGAACTGCAGGAGAAAGCGGTGATTGAGCGCGAATTCCGCCCGGGGATTGAAACTACTGAGCGTAACTATCGTTACAGCGGCTGGAAGAAAGCGGTGAAACGCGCGTTAGCGTGGGAAGAGCACGACGAAGCGTAAGATTGTGAAGTTATTCCCGGCTTGCGGCGTAAACGCCTGAGCCGGGCTACAAAACCCCAAACAGCACGATCTTGTAGCCCAGACAGGTGCGCAGCACCGCTTCCGGGTTTTTTATCAGCCAAATATCGGCAGCAGCAGGTACAGCTTAATCACCAGCGCGTTGACGATATCGATAAAGAACGCCCCCACCATCGGCACTACCAGGAAGGCCATATGCGATGGCCCGAAACGGTCGGTAATCGCCTGCATATTGGCGATCGCCGTCGGCGTTGCCCCCAGGCCAAACCCGCAATGCCCGGCTGCCAGCACCGCGGCATCGTAGTTTTTGCCCACCATCCGATAGGTGACGAACACCGCATACAGCGCCATCGCCAGCGCCTGCACCGCCAGGATAATAATCATCGGCAGCGCCAGCGAGGCCAACTCCCACAGCTTGAGGCTCATCAGCGCCATGGCGAGGAACAGCGACAGGCTGACGTTGCCCAACACCGATACCGCGCGATCGAACACCCGATACAACCCCGCCAGCGCCAGGCTGTTGCTGAGGATCACGCCGATAAACAGCACGCAGACGAAGGTCGGCAGCTCGAAGACGCTCCCCGCCAGCAGTTGCGCAACCACCTTGCCCAGCGTCAGACAGATGGCGATCAGGGCGATACTTTCGATCAGCACCAGCGAGGTGATCACCCGCCCCACGTCCGGCTTTTCAAAGGCGGTTGGCGCCACCTGATCGTCCGGTGTCCCGTCCGGTGAGGAAGAGTGCTTCACCAGATAACGCGCCACCGGGCCGCCGATCAGGCCGCCCAGCACCAGGCCGAAAGTCGCGCAGGCCATCGCCACCTCGGTGGCGTTGGCAAAACCGTAGCGCTCAACGAACAGCTTACTCCACGCCGCCCCGGTGCCGTGGCCGCCGGATAAGGTAATCGACCCGGCCAGCAGACCCATTAGCGGATCCAGCCCCAGCAGCGTCGCCATGCCGATACCGAGGGCGTTCTGCAGCAGCAGCAGGCCAACCACCACGATCAGGAAAGTGCCCAGCACCTTGCCGCCGGCCCGCAGGCTGGCGAGGTTGGCGTTAAGACCGATGGTGGCGAAGAACGCCAGCATCAGCGGATCTTTCAGACTCATATCGAAATCAATTTCGATATCCATGCTTTTTTTCAGCGCCAGCAGCGCCAGCGCCACCAGCAGACCGCCGGCAACGGGTTCAGGAATAGTGTATTTCTTAAGGAAGGGAACGGTTTGTACAAGTTTTCTGCCGAGTAACAGCACGAGCGTTGCGGCAACGAGCGTCGATAAGGTATCGAGATGAAACATAAAAAGCTCCTTATGGGCGCATGATCCATTCACACGCGACGATATTCCTGGTGTCTTTAGCTTCTCATCATGAGGAGTCAGAGGGGGATTTTACGCAGAACGGCGGAAAAATTGACAGAAAAAGATATTTTGTATCCTTAATGATGCGATTTAGCATACAAAATGTTAATTACCTCGTTGCGCATATTCACGGTATAAATTTTTATGAGCAAACGCTGGCAAACGTTTGCTTTTGGTCTACAGTCCGATAAAATTCCCGCTTTGCCACCTTGGGATTGCTTGTGATGTCCGTAAACACCGCAGAGTCAGAAAATGCGCAACCGGTTGCGCATAAACCAGCCAGCGAATTAATCTACCGCCTCGAAGATCGCCCGCCGCTACCGCAAACCCTGTTCGCCGCCTTCCAGCACCTGCTGGCGATGTTTGTCGCGGTGATCACCCCGGCGCTGTTAATCTGCCAGGCTCTCGGTCTCCCGGCGCAAGATACCCAACATATCATCAGCATGTCGCTGTTCGCCTCCGGCGTCGCCTCTATTATTCAGATCAAAGCCTGGGGCCCGGTCGGCTCCGGACTGCTCTCCATCCAGGGCACCAGCTTCAACTTTGTCGCCCCGCTGATCATGGGCGGTACCGCCTTGAAAACCGGCGGCGCCGACGTCCCCACCATGATGGCCGCCCTCTTCGGCACCCTGATGCTGGCCAGCTGCACCGAAATGGTCCTCTCCCGGATCCTGCACCTGGCGCGCCGTATCATTACCCCGCTGGTTTCCGGCGTGGTGGTGATGATTATCGGCCTGTCGCTGATTCAGGTCGGACTGACCTCCATCGGCGGCGGCTACGCGGCGATGGCCGACCACACCTTTGGTGCGCCGAAAAATCTGCTGCTGGCGGGTATCGTGCTGGCGCTGATTATTATCCTCAACCGCCAGCGCAACCCGTACCTGCGCATCGCCTCGCTAGTGATTGCCATGGCTGCCGGTTATCTGGCGGCGTGGTTCCTCGATATGCTGCCAGCCAACACCGCCCCGACCAACAGCAGCCTCATCACCGTCCCGACGCCGCTCTATTATGGCCTCGGCATCGACTGGAGTCTGCTGCTGCCCCTGATGCTGGTGTTTATGATCACCTCCCTGGAAACCATCGGCGATATCACCGCCACCTCCGACGTCTCCGAACAGCCGGTCTCGGGTCCGCTGTATATGAAGCGCCTGAAAGGCGGCGTGCTGGCTAACGGCCTGAACTCCTTCGTTTCCGCGGTCTTCAACACCTTCCCGAACTCCTGCTTCGGCCAGAACAACGGCGTGATCCAGCTGACCGGGGTCGCCAGCCGCTACGTCGGCTTTGTGGTCGCCCTGATGCTGATCGTCCTCGGCCTGTTCCCAGCGGTGAGCGGCTTTGTCCAGCATATCCCTGAGCCAGTGCTCGGCGGCGCCACGCTGGTGATGTTCGGCACCATCGCCGCGTCCGGCGTGCGCATCGTCTCCCGTGAACCGCTGAACCGTCGGGCGATCCTGATTATCGCTCTGTCGCTGGCGGTAGGCCTCGGCGTGTCGCAGCAACCGCTGATCCTGCAGTTCGCCCCGGACTGGCTGAAAAACCTGCTTTCCTCCGGGATTGCCGCCGGCGGTATCACGGCGATTGTTCTGAATTTAATTTTCCCGCCAGAAAAGGCGTGATCTCATGCGTTCCCGGTCGCGCATCGGCCGGGACGTCCTCCAACCACCTGCCCCATCACGGAAATAAACCACGCCTGCCTTGAGAAGTGCGCCTAAATCGGGCATAACACGGTGATGTGCATCTCACAGAATGGAAGACCATGAAATTTCTTGGAAAGCTGATTCTCTGGCTGCTAGTCGCTCTGCTGCTCGTCATTATTGGCGCGTGGTTCCTGCTGCAAACCCACTGGGGCGCCCGCCAGGCCAGCGCCTGGCTCAGCAATGGCACCGGCTGGCAGGTCTCCTTCGATGAGATGGAGCACGATTTCTCCTCCCCCCTTCATGTGCAGTTGCGAAACGTCACCTTTGGTCGGGAAGGCAAGCCTGCCACTTTGGTGGCAAAAACGGTCGACATTGGCTTCAGCACCCGCCAGTTTAGCGATCCGCTGCATGCGGATGAGATAGTCCTTAACGACGGCACTCTGAATCTGTCACCCCACTCTGCAGACCTGCCGTTCGCTGCCGACCGGCTGATGTTGCGCAATATGGCTTTCAACAGCCCGGAAACCGGCTGGGCGCTCAGCGCGCAGCGCGTCACCGGCGGCGTCAGCCCATGGACGCCGGAGGCGGGCAATGTGCTGGGGAAAACGGCGCAGATCCAGATGAGCGCGGGCTCGATGACGCTCAATGGCGTCGAAGCCAGCAACGTTCTGATTCAGGGTAAGATTGATCAGGGCGAGGTCACCCTCTCCACCCTCGGCGCCGATGTCGCCCGCGGCACCTTAACCGGCAATGCCAAACGCAGCGCCGATGGCAGCTGGCGGGTGGATAACCTCCAGCTCAACGAGATTCGACTGCAAAGCCCCGCCTCGCTAGCCGAGTTTTTCGCACCGTTAACCACGGTCCCCTCTCTGCAGATTGGCCGCCTGGACATCACCGACGCCCGCCTGCAGGGACCGGACTGGGCGGTAACCGACCTCGACCTGAGCCTGCGCAACCTGACCCTTAGCCACGGCGGCTGGCAGAGTGAGGACGGCACGCTGTCGATGAACGCCAGCGAATTTATCTACGGCTCGCTGCATCTTTTCGACCCGATCCTCAATGCCGAATTCTCTCCCCAGGGCATTGCGCTGCGCCAGTTCTCCTCGCGCTGGGAGGGCGGCATGGTGCGCACCTCCGGCAACTGGCTGCGCGCCGGGAACGCCCTGGTGCTCGACGATACCGCTTTCGCCGGACTGGAGTACACGCTGCCGGCGAACTGGAAACAGCTGTGGATGACGCCGCTGCCAGCCTGGCTGCAAAGCCTGACGCTGAAAAAATTCAGCGCCAGCCGCAATCTGATCATCGATGTGGACCCTGCTTTCCCGTGGCAAATTACCGCCCTCGATGGCTATGGCGGCGAGCTACAGCTGGTGAAAAACGGCAGCTGGGGAGTATGGAACGGCAGCGCGACGCTGAACGCCGCGGCGGCGACTTTCAACCGGATCGACGTGCGCCGCCCATCACTCAAACTGAACGCCACAGCCTCGACGGTCAATATCACTGAGCTTAGCGCCTTCACCGAGCGCGGCATTTTGCAGGCCACCGCCGCGGTATCCCAACTGCCGCAGCGCCAGGTCAATCTGAGCTTCAGCGGCCGCGGCGTGCCGCTGAATATTCTGCAGGCCTGGGGCTGGCCGTCGCTACCTATAAGCGGGGATGGCAATCTCCAGCTGACCGCCAGCGGCAGCGTGCAGGCCGATGCCCCGCTCAAACCGACGGTCAACGGGCAGCTCAGCGCCGTGAATATGGAGAAACAGCAGGTGGCGCAAATCATGCGCAACGGCGAGGTCAGCCCCGCCCCCGCCGCGCCAGCGCCCGCTCCCGTCACCCCATAGCGATGCCCATTCCCTCTCCTCTATGGGGAGAGGGATTGCTTCCCGGCAAAACTCCACTCTGACAACTCTCTCCCTTTCAGGGAGAGAGTTGGGGTGCGAGTCCTGAAACCTGTGTGCAATACGCGGCTATCTGTACCTATTTAGCGCAACAGGTTCCTTTCAAATATCAGAGTTGCTATAACCAAATCACTGGAAGTCGATAAAAAACCGCTCCCTGTACCTACAAAAATATAAAAGGATCAATCATGCCTGAAATACGTCAGCGTATTCTGGAGAATATGCAAAAATTCTCCCGGGCCATGATCGGCGCCGTATTGTTCTTGCCGGTCATTGGCTTAATTCTGGCCCTCAGTTCAGTATTAACTAATCCGACATTAATTGCTGAAACCAGTTTCTTACATCAGCTTGGGCAAATGCTCGGCGACACCTTTTGGCCTTTATTTGGCAACCTCGGCTTATTATTTTGCGTCGGCATCAGCTATGGCCTGGCAAAGGATAAAAAAACCGAAGTCGCACTGGTTTCAGTGATGTGCTTTATTATGTTTCTTGGCGCCAACCACTCCTGGCTGGAACACACCCATGGACTCGCCGAAAAAATTAACGGTGAATATTATGGCACCGGGCAAACCCAGCTGCTGGGCTTTGTGGTGGTGGATATGGGCGTTTTCCTGGGCATTATTCTCGGCTGCACGATTGCGTGGGTGCACAATAAAGTCTCTGCCATTGAGCTGCCTGGCGCGCTGTCGATGTACGGCGGCGCCAAGCTGACGCTGGTGGCGATGACGCCGGTGGTTATCTTCTACGCCATCGCCTTTACCTGGATTTGGCCCTTTATGACCCACGGCATCTCCGCCCTCACCGGTTTTATGAAAAATGCCGGGGTCGCCGGGGTCTTCGTCTATGGTTTCTTTGAAAAATTCCTTATCCCCACCGGCCTGCACCATTTCGTCTGGTCCCCCTTCCAGCTCACCCAGATTGGCGGCACGCTGAACGTGGATGGTCAGGTGGTCTCCGGCACCCAGGCCATATTCCTCGCCTATATGCGCCATCCCGACCTGACGCCGGTCATGAACGACGCATTACGTTTTTCGCAGCAAGGGATGACCACCATCTTCGGCCTGGCGGGCGCCTCGCTGGCGTTCTACCACACCGCGAAACCGGAGAAGAAAGCGATGGCGAAGGCGATTCTGCTGCCGGCGATTATCACCTCGATGCTGACCGGCATCACCGAACCGATTGAGTTCACCTTCTTATTTGTCTCGCCGCTGCTGTGGGTGATCCACGCGACGTTAACCGCCGCCTCGCAGGCCATTTGCGACATCTTCACCGTACGTCCCTGGGGTGCATCGGGCCTGATCGAGTTTCTGATCTATAACCTGCCGCTGCCGGTCTCCTTAACGCGCTGGCCGGGCTATGTCCTTATCGGTATCGGCCAGTTCGCCGTCTACTACGTGATTTTCCGCACCCTGGTGGTGAAGCTGAACCTGAAAACGCCGGGCCGGGAAGATGACGAGAACGTGAAGCTCTACAGCAAAGCAGAGTACCGCCAGAAAGTCGCGCAACCGCAGTCGGTCACCGATGACATTATCCGCGGCCTCGGGGGCAAGGAAAATATTCTCTCCGTCGATAATTGTTTTACTCGCCTGCGCGTGGCCGTGCGCGATATGGCGCGGGTTGATGACACGCAATTAAAAAATACCGGCGCCAACGGCGTCGTACGCAATCGAAATGAAGTTCAGGTTATTTATGGCGTCAAAGTGGGACAGGTACGTTCCCGGGTTGATAACTGGTTAGCAGAAAATTAATGAGGAGTATTTATGAAATTAACCGTATTAGGCGGGGGCGGCGTTCGCTCTGCATTTTTAGCGAAATCTCTGGCCTATAACGCTCACCGCATTGGTTTAACAGAAGTCGTTTTTCTCGATAACTCTGCTGATAATCTGGCGATATTTGGCGAAATTGCCCGCTATGTATTTAATACCATTCGCCCGGATATTCAGTTTAGTACCACCACCGACCCGGTCGCAGCGCTGCAGGACGCCAACTATATCATTACCACCCTGCGGGTTGGCGGCGATGAAAGCCGCATTCGCGACGAACGTATTGCGCTTGAGCATAACACTCTCGGCCAGGAGACCACCGGCGCCGGCGGTTTCGCGATGGCCATGCGCTCGATCCCGGCGATCCTTCGCTATTGCCGGCTGATCGAAGAACATGCCGCCGAAGACGCCATTCTGTTTAACTTTACCAACCCGTCAGGTCTGGTGACGGAAGCGATTATTAAGTCCGGCTTTAAGCGCCGGGTCTATGGGATCTGCGATGCCCCCTCCGAGCTGATTCGTGAACTGCCGGCGATCCTTGGCTGTGAGGAGCGCGACCTCAGCGTGGAATGCTATGGGCTGAACCATTTCTCCTGGTTTACCCACTTCACCGTCCGTGGGGAAGAGGTGACCGAACGGCTGATCGCCAGCCCGGAACTGTACCAGAAGACAGCGATGCAGTACTTCTCCCCGGAGCTGGTACGGCTTTGCGATAATCAGCTCCTCAATGAATATCTCTATTATTACTACTATCGCGACGAGGCGCTGAAGGCGATTCAGGGGGCCGGCGAAACGCGCGGAGAGCAGATCGCCCGCATCAATCAGGAGATGCGCGAGGCGCTGCGCACCGTGGATGCCAGAACGCAACCGGAGGCCGCCTTCACCATCTGGATGCAGCATTACCTACGCCGGGAAAACAGCTATATGCAGAACGAATCCCGGCAGGAGAAATTCCACACCCGCGAACCGCTGACGCTGCGCCAGTTTATCGAAGAGCCGGACACCGGCGGCTATGCCGGAGTGGCGCTGGATATCCTGGAAGCGGTGAACAGCACCACCACCAAGCGGATCGTGGTGTCGATCCAGAATCACGACACGCTCGACTTTTTGCGCCCTGACGACGTGATCGAGATCAGCTGCGACCTGAGCCGGGATGGCCTCAAGCCGGTGACGCCGGTGAAGGTGCCGACGGCGCAGAAGAATATGATTGCCTGCGTGAAAGAGTATGAGCGGCTGGCGGTGGCGGCGATCCTGCAGCAGGATAAATCGCTGGCGGTGCGGGCGCTGATGGCGCACCCGCTGATCGGTTCCTATTCGCTGGCGAAAACCCTGGTCGAAGCCTATCTCGACGATGAGCAGTTCGCCGCCTGGCGGTAATCCGCTGCCGATGGGATTCCCCCGCTCGCACCGCGCTTAGCGGGGGCTAACTATTGCTACGTAGACTGGTAAACCACATCTTCAATAGTCGCTCAAAGCCTAAGATGCAGTAGCCGAAAAACGGGTTGCTCCAGTAAATATCATCATCGAACTTCTGCGGGTCGTGAATAATAAACGCCGTATCCGCGGCCTGCGCCAGCGGGCTTTGGTAGTCGCCGGTAAAGCAGACCAGATTAATCTCCTTCCCCTCCAGGGCCTTAACCCAGTTGAGCGCCGAGCTGCTGCGCCCGGATTTAGAAATGATCCAGATGGAGTCGAAGCAGGCGGCGTTTTTCTGTTCGAGGATTTCGTAATCGGGCCACAGCGCCAGGCTGGCATTCACGCCGGTGACGAGAAACTTGTTGTAAATATACTGGGCGATCAGCTGTGAAAAGCCGCTGCCGTGGATCAGGATGCGCTGCTGTTTAAGGCTTGCCAGCAGCGGCGTCAGCGCTTCTTCCGGCTGAACGCTCATGTAGTCGATATCGTTGGTGACATCGAGCTTCGGCATGGTGATATTGAACTTGATAAAGTAAACCAGCTCCAGCCAGCCGCTGAACTTCAGTTTCTTTGCCAGCCGGACCAGGGAAGAGGGGTTGCTGTAGCACTGTTCGGCCACAGCGCGAACTCCCTGGCGGATACACTGCTCCGGGTCGTTCTGAATAAAGCGCAGCACGGTCATTTCCGTTTTGCTTAGCTTCACGTCACGAAAGATATTTTCTACGTCCATGGCGGGCTCCTCTCAGCGGCAGAATACGCTAACACCGTTCGACAACCGCGTCTGCGGCCTGAGTCACCACAATGAAATGAACGTTACTTTTTGTACAAAAATGGAATAAAAAAACCCTCTCCGCCTGGCGAAGAGGGCTGCTGCTGTTAACCTATTTACAACGTAATCGTCAGCGTATTACCCTCGGCGCTCACCACCACGCCCAGTTCGCTACCGGTCTGCGTACCGCCCTGCACGCCCGCGACCTGCGGGATATTGCGCAGACACAGCGTCCAGCCGCGGGCCTCGCCTTCGCCGCTCACAGCGATGGCGTTACCCTGGCGCCTGGCCTTCAGGGTGAAGATCGTCGAGCCGTCTGCCGCCGGAACGTCACAGCGTGCCTCGCGTCCATCCTCAAGGTGGAACAGCTGGAAGGCGGTGCCCTCAAGCCAGGCGTAATCCGGCTTCTGGTCATTGTTGCCCAGCGCCAGCAGGCTGTTGTCGCGAACGTAGACCGGCAGGCTCAGCGCATCGTGATGCTGCTTATGCCAGCGGCTACCCGGCAATTCATCGTTATGCCACAGATGCGTCCAGTGCCCTTCCGGCAGATAAAACTGCACTTCGCCGGCCTCGGAGAACACCGGCGCCACCAGGACCGAATCGCCCAGCATATACTGGCGGTCGAGATAGTCGCAGGCCGGATCGTCCGGGAACTCGAGCAGCATCGCGCGCAGCATCGGCGTGCCGCACTCGTTGGCCAGCGCCGCCTGACGATAGAGATACGGCATCATGCGGCATTTCAGCTGCGTGAAGTGGCGCACCACGTCGCAGGACTCGTCATCGTAGGCCCATGGCACCCGATAGGATTTGCTGCCGTGCAGCCGGCTGTGGCTGGAGAGCAGACCGAAGGCGCACCAGCGCTTGTAGACGTGGGCCGGCGCGGTGTTTTCGAAACCGCCGATATCGTGACTCCAGAAACCGAAGCCGGACATGCCGATCGACAGCCCGCCGCGCAGGCTTTCCGCCATCGATTCGTAGTTGGCGTAGCAGTCGCCGCCCCAGTGCACCGGGAACTGCTGCGCGCCCACCGAGGCGGAGCGGGCGAACAGCACCGCCTCCTGCTCGCCGACGGTCTCTTTCAGCACCTTCCACACCAGCTCGTTATAGATGAAGGCGTAGTGGTTGTGCATTTTCTGCGGATCGGAACCGTCAAACCACTGGACGTCGGTCGGGATACGCTCGCCGAAGTCGGTCTTGAAGCAATCGACCCCCATCGCCACCAGGCCTTTTAGTTTGTCAGCGTACCACTGGCGGGCTTCCGGATTGGTGAAGTCATAAATCGCCAGCCCCGGCTGCCACTTATCCCACTGCCACAGCGAACCGTCCGGACGCTTCAGCAGATAACCCTTCTCTTTCAGCTCTTTGAACACCGGCGAGCGCTGACCGATGTACGGGTTGATCCACACGCAGACCTTCAGCCCTTTCGCCTTCAGGCGCTTGATCATCCCTTCCGGGTCCGGGAAAGTTAGCGGATCCCATTCAAAATCGCACCACTGGAAGGCCTTCATCCAGAAGCAGTCGAAGTGGAAGACGTGCAGCGGCAGATGGCGCTCAGCCATGCCGTCGATAAAGCTATTCACCGTCGCTTCGTCATAGTTGGTGGTGAACGAGGTCGTCAGCCACAGACCAAACGACCATGCCGGCGGCAGCGCCGGGCGGCCGGTGAACTGCGTATAGCGGTTAAGCACCGCTTTCGGCGTCGGGCCGTCGATGACGAAGTACTCGAGGTATTCGCCTTCAACGCTGAACTGGACTTTAGAGACTTTCTCCGAGCCCACCTCGAAGGAGACGCGCTGCGGATGGTTGACCAGCACGCCGTAGCCGCGGTTGGTCAGATAGAACGGGATATTTTTGTAGGATTGCTCGGTGCTGGTGCCGCCGTCCTCGTTCCAGGTTTCTACCGTCTGGCCGTTGCGCACCAGGGCGGTAAAGCGCTCGCCGAGGCCGTATACGGTTTCGCCGACGCCGAGGTCGAGGCGCTCAAACATGTAGTTGCGCTGGGTCTTACTATCCTGCACGTAGCCGTTGTTTTTTAGCTGGCTACCAGTGATACGCACGCCGTCGCGCAGAAAATCCAGCCCCCAGAATTCGCCTTTAGTCACCCGCACACTGAGGCTGCCGCTTTTCAGCTCGGCGAACCCGGCCGTATTTTCTATTTCGACATGGACGTCTTTCTGCACGTTCAGCGGATAGTGCGGGCCGTTATCCAGCGCGCCCTGGAAGTGCGCCATGCGCACGCCGATTATCCCTTCCTGAGGCGAGAAAAAGCGCAGGGTGAACAATGGCGTATCCAGCTGCCAGGCGCGTTCGCGGACATCGCGCGGCGCGGCATAGACCACCATTTCATTCCCCTGCTGCTCCACCTCGTAAACCTGTACGGGTTGGATCAGGTTGAGCCCTGGTTGAATGAGCCAGTTTCCATCACTGATTTTCATTAAAACGTCCTCTTAGTTTTGCCATTCTTTGTCGATCGGGGCGGCGGTGAAATCTTGTTCGTTGCGACGCGCGCCCTCGGCCAGCTCGGCCATCATTTTTTTCAGAAACGGCGTTTTCAGCGTGTAGTAGCGTTTGGCGATCACCGCGCTCAGCAGGTAGCACACCGCCGGAACGAGGGTGAACAAGGCGATAATGATGGTGAGGGTGGCGCTGTTCTGGGTTTTAGCGGCGGCGTCATAGCCGCCGCCGGCCAGCATCCAGCCGATCAGCGCGCCGCCCAGCGCCAGCCCTAACTTGAGCACAAACAGGGTACCGGCGAAGCTGATGCCGGTCAGGCGTTTGCCGTTACACCATTCGCCGTAGTCGACGGTGTCGGACATCATTACCCACTGGATTGGCGTCACCAGCTGGTGCAGTACGCCAATGACGAAGATAAAGACAAACATGGTGATTTCGGCGTCCATCGGTACGAAGAACATCGCCACGCTGAGCACCGCCAGGAGGGCGTTGGTCCACCAGAAGACGCTGACTTTGCATTTCCAGTCGGTCAGCGGTTTCGCCAGCGCCGAGCCAATCAGGTTGCCGACGCAGTAGGTCGTGAGGAAGGCGGTGAACAGCGCCGCCGAGCCCATGATCCAGGTGGTGTAATACATCATCGCGCCGCCGCGAACGCAGACCGCGAGGATATTGAGGATGGTGAGCACGCCGACCACCCGCCACTGGTCATTGCGCCAGATATCGCGCAGGTCTTCACGCATCGAGGTACTGCTCGGCGGCGCTTCGACACGCTCTTTGGTGGTAAAGAAGCAGAAGGCCAGCATCAGGAAGGCAATCACCGACAGCACCGCGATGCCCCCCTGGAAGCCGAGCGCTTTGTCTTCGCCGCCGATAAAGTTGACCAGCGGCATCATCAGCACGGTGGAGAGCATGCCCCCCGCCGTCGCCAGCACGAAGCGCCAGGACTGCAGCGAAATGCGCTGCGTCGGGTTGTCGGTGATCACGCCGCCCAGCGCGCAGTAAGGGATATTCACCACGGTGTAGAGCAGGGTCAGCAGCGTGTAGGTCACGGCGGCGTAGATCAGCTTGCCGTTGTGGCTTAAATCCGGCGAGCTGTAGGCCAGCACGCAGACGAGGCCGAACGGGATAGCGCCGAAGAGGATCCATGGGCGGAACTTACCCCAGCGGCTGCGGGTACGGTCGGCAAGCAGACCCATACACGGGTCGGAAATCGCGTCCAGCGCGCGCGCCAGCAGGAACATGGTGCCGACAAAGCCGGCGGGGATACCAAAAATATCGGTGTAAAAAAACATCATGTACAACATGACGTTATCAAAAATAATGTGGCTGGCGGCATCACCCATGCCATAACCAATTTTCTCTTTGACGGACAAAATGTGATCTTTCATATGCGCACTATTCCCTTAGCGGCACCGAGGGTTGGTACCGGTTACGGTTTTTGTAAACCTTTGCCGCACTAAGATGAATTGCGATATCTCGTTATCAGATTACGTTTCTTGTTTTCTGTGATCTTGGTAGGGAATCAGGGAGTGAAAAAGTGTAACTCACGGATTTTGTGAGGATTTGTCCAGGACTGTTCTGTAAAGTCCAGTTTTAACAGTAAAAAAGTGCGTTTAGGTATGTGGTAAACGGCTGAAAGTAGCTATAATGCGCCCCGCCTCCATGTAGCAATCGAGGCGCGGAAGATCGTCATCTCCGGTGAGGTGGCTGGACTTCAAATCCAGTTGGGGCCGCCAGCGGTCCCGGGCAGGTTCAACTCCTGTGATCTTCCGCCAGTTTGCCTCTGCTCCCCCACAGCCACGCCATACCAACCTGAGCCCCCCAAACTCATCATCCCAGCCAATCATTTTCATCCAAACCCTGCGTTATTTTGTCTCTCGCAAACCCGTTACACTGGCGCGGTGGCCGTGTGCCGTTACCAACCGAAACAGGAGAGCCATAATGACCCCCGAACTCAGACACTGTTTTTCCATTACCATCCAGGTTGATAAACCGATAATCGTCTCCCGCAGCCCGCAGACCGGTAAGCGCCAGCTGATCCCGATTGTCGGCGGCAGCGTCTCGGGTCAACTTCGCGGTCACGTATTACCCGGCGGCGTCGACAGCCAGATAATCGAACCCGACGGCACCTGCAGGCTGTCCGCCCGCTATGCCCTGCAGGTGGCGGAAGGCACGGTCTATGTGGAAAACAATGGCATCCGCCGGGTGCCGGCCCAGTATCATGACCAGCTTTTCGCCGACGATATGCGCTTTTTTAGCGATATTCCGCCAGAAGCCATCTATTTTCGCACCGTGCCCACCTTTGAGGTGGATGCTCCCGCGCTCAGCTGGCTAACCACCTCGCTGTTTATCTGCGCCGGTGGCCGGACCCAGGATGGGGTGATGCTCGACTTCTATCAGGTGGGCTGATTTTCACTTTCTGCATATAACTGTTATTGCCGTTAGCCCGTTTTTCCCCTCCCGGCAGCGGTCTACGATGGCTCCATCTTTTCATTCACCCGAATCACAGACCGGAGCAGTTATGAAAGCTATCGCCATTACTCAAGCCGCCGCTGACGGCAACAACATCCCTTCTTTAACCGAGATCGACCTGCCGATCCCCACCGCCCACGGGCGTGATCTGCTGGTCGCTGTGAAGGCTATCTCGGTCAATCCGGTAGACACCAAAGTGCGCGCCGGCTTTCAGGGTGACACGCCGCGGGTGCTGGGCTGGGACGCCGTTGGCGTGGTGCAGTCCGTCGGTGAGGAAGTGACGCTGTTCGCGCCCGGGGACGAGGTCTGGTACGCCGGCGCACTGGGCCGGGCCGGCAGCAACAGTGAATATCAGCTGGTGGATGAGCGCCTGGTGGCGCACAAACCGCGCACCCTCGATAATGCCTCCGCCGCCGCGCTGCCGCTGACGGCGATCACCGCCTGGGAGCTGCTGTTTCACCGTCTCGGCGTTGAGGAAGGCGGCAATGCGGGCGACACGCTGCTAATCGTCGGCGCGGCGGGCGGCGTGGGGTCTATCCTGACCCAGCTGGCCAGTAAACTGACCGCCATGACGGTGATCGGCACCGCCTCGCGTCCCGAGAGCCAGCAGTGGGTCCGCGAGGCGGGCGCGCACCATGTGATCGATCACAGCAAGCCGCTCGCCGACGAGCTGGCGCGCATTGGTATCACGTCGGTAACCCATGTCGCCAGCCTGACCAATACCGAGCAGCACTTCAACGCGCTGATCGACGCCCTCGCCCCGCAGGGCAAGCTGGCGCTGATTGATGACCCGGAGACCCTGGACGTGGTGCCGCTGAAAGCGAAAAGCCTGTCCCTGCACTGGGAATTTATGTTCACCCGTTCAATGTTTGAGACGGATGATATGATCGCCCAGCATCAGCTGCTCACCCGCGTGGCGGCGCTGATCGACAACCACACTATCGAAACCACCCTTGGCGAACACTACGGCGCCATCACCGCCGCCAATCTGCAGAAAGCGCATCGCCAGCTGGAAACCGGACGCGCCGTCGGCAAGATCGTGCTGGAGGGGTTTTAAGATGATATCGCTTATCGCCGTGCTCAAGGCGAAACCGGGCCAAACGGACGCCCTGCGTCAGGCCCTGCAGGCGCTGCTCCTGCCGACGAGACAGGAGCCGGGCAACCTCGACTATGCCCTGTTTCAGCTGCGCGACGCGCCGGACACCTTCTATATGCGCGAGGCGTGGCAGGGACAGGACGCCCTCGATGCCCATGTCGCGATGCCCTATTTTCAGGCGTTTATGGCGCAGATGGAGTCTCTGCTGGCTGAGCCGCTGCGGCTGGACTTTCTGACGCCGGTTGAGCCTTAGCCCACCGGCTGACGAGGGGTGGGAAAATCACGCCCCTCCGCCGCGCGGGTTTAAAAGTGGGCGGGAAGCGTGCGGGTTATCTTTTCCAGCACCCCGCGATGGACCGTAATGTAACCACCTTTGCGCAGCTCTGCCAGAATCGACATAACACGGCTGCGCGACAGGTTGGTGCGGCGCTGTATAAAGCTTAACGCATTAATTTGGCGACGATACTCCTCCGGGTAGTCCGCCAGCTCTGTTAGCAGGGTTCGCACCATCGGATAAGAATCCACCCCCACCATCTCCTGCGAACGCATGCTCAACACCATCAGCCGCTGCGCCAGAACATGGGCCATCTCCTGCCACAGGTTTTGCGCATTGAGGATCTCGACCGCGGCCTGGTGTCCTATCCAGCGTCCGCGCAAATCTGTCTCAGCAAACAGAGAGCAGTGGTGTTTTTCCGGAATACCGTTAAAGACGCCGTAACCATCGATTAATCCCAATAGCGAAGGGGCAAATATCGTTGATATCACCATGTTGTTTTCCGCATGGCATAGCGAGGCAATCCCCTCTTCGAGCAGAATTAATCCGGATTCAGCCTGGGTCGGCGGAAAACGATAATAGGTCGATCGCGGCAGCGCAAAGGGTGAGCTGGCGGGCAGGAACGCAGATAACAGGGATTCCACCGCGAATAACGGCTTTGTCTGTCTTCCGTAATAAAAAGACGGTAACGCCTGGTCGGTAGAGGGGCTGGCTGCAGGTATCGACATGGTTTTTATGCCATCAGGTCAGGTTGAAAAAGTGATTCGTTGAGAATCATAGTATCAACAGGTGAAATAACGAATAAAAGACAAGACGTTACGGGGATAAAAAGAGTGTAAGCATCATTATCTGCAATAACTATTTATCTCTATTCTACAGGAATAAATAATACTATATGCCGTAAATACCTATAAGGCTTAGCGGCGATAAAGATAAGGCCATCTTATTATTTACTGCGCTGGTTAACGCCGCGCCTGAGAGTTTCTCTACCGCTTTCCCCCTCGCATCTCGGCCAGTCCAGGCTACGCTTATCGATGCCACTGACCACCCGCATTCCCCTCCCGTTCTATTGAGTCCATTCATCAAGAAGAGGTTTCGCTATGCTGATCAACGCTATTGGTACCTACTCCGCCAGCCAGCCGCTGGAATCAATGGCCATCACCCGCCGCGACCCGGGGCCGCAGGATGTACAGATCGCCATCGCTTACTGCGGCGTCTGCCACTCCGATCTCCACCAGGCGCGATCGGAATGGGCGGGAACGCTGTATCCCTGCGTGCCGGGGCATGAAATTGTGGGTCGGGTGACCGCGGTCGGCAACGCCGTCTCGCGCTACGCCGTCGGCGATCTGGTGGGCGTCGGCTGTATGGTCGATAGCTGTCAACAGTGCGAAGAGTGCGCTGAGGGGCTGGAAAACTACTGCGACCACATGGTGCTGACCTATAACGGGCCGACCCAGGACGCGCCGGGACACACGCTTGGCGGTTATTCACAGCAGATAGTGGTCAATGAACGCTACGTGCTGCGGATAACCCATCCCGAAGCGCAGCTGGCCGCCGTCGCGCCGCTGCTGTGCGCTGGGATCACGACATACTCGCCGCTGCGCCACTGGCACGTCGGGCCGGGTAAAAAAGTCGGCGTGGTCGGCATCGGCGGCCTGGGGCATATGGGGATCAAGTTGGCCCATGCCATGGGGGCCCACGTGGTGGCCTTTACCACCTCCGAATCCAAGCGTAATGCGGCCAGAGCGCTGGGCGCCGATGATGTGGTGGTGTCGCGCAACGACGACGAGATGGCGGCCCACGTCAAAAGCTTCGACTTCATCCTCAACACCGTGGCGGCGCCGCACAATCTCGATGCCTTCACCACGCTACTGAAACGCGATGGTACCATGACGCTGGTTGGCGCCCCGGCCACGCCGCATCCGTCGCCGGAAGTGTTCAATCTGATCTTCCGCCGCCGGTCAATTGCCGGCTCGATGATCGGCGGTATTCCGGAAACTCAGGAGATGCTCGACTTCTGCGCCGAACACGGCATCGTCGCCGATATCGAATTGATCCGCGGCGATGAGATCAACGAAGCCTGGGAAAGAATGGTCAAGGGTGACGTGAAATACCGCTTCGTGATCGACAGTGCGACCCTCGCCGGCTAAGCGCCGCGACGAAAGGTACGCCGCCATTCCGTCGGGCTGACGCCAAAGCGCGCTTTAAACTGCTGGCGCCAGGTGACCGCTGAAAGATAGCCCACCGCCTCCGCCACCTGCTCGACCGGCAGATCGCCCGCCTCAAGCAGAGTCTGGCTGCGGCGCAGACGTTCGGCGGTCAGCCAGTCGGTAATGCTCATCCCGGTTGCCCGGGCGAAGTGGCGGGTCAGGGTACGGCGGCTCATCGCCACCACCCGGGCCAGCGAATCGAGACTGTGCGGCTCGGCAATATGCTGCTGCAGATAATCCAGCAGGCAGTTGATTCGCGCATCGCGGGTGTTTTTCGGCACCGGCTGGGCGATAAACTGCGCCTGGCCGCCCTCGCGGTGCGGCGAAACAATCATCCGCCGGGCGATCTGGTTGGCCGCGAGGCTGCCGAAACGCTGGCGGATGATGTAGAGGCAACAGTCCAGCGCCGCCGCGGTGCCCGCCGAAGTAATGATCCGCTGGTCGTCGACGTACAGGGCGTTGATATCCAGCTGCACCTGCGGAAACCGGCGCTGGAAATCCTGCTCGAACTCCCAGTGAGTCGCCGCTCGCCTGCCATCCAGCAGCCCGGCGTAGCCGAGGACGAACGCGCCGAGGCACAGGCCGACAATCTCCGCGCCGTTATCCCGGGCCCGCACCAGGCTATCAAGCAGCGCCTGCGGCGGACGTCGATCGACCTCGCCCCAGTAAGGCACCACCACGATATCCGCCTGTTCCAGCGCGGCATAATCGCCGGTGGCGTACAGCGCAAAACCATCGCGGGCGCGCAGCAGCCCCGGCCGCTCGGCGCAAATGTGCAGATTAAAGCGTTTGATTTCCGAAACCGAATCGCCAAACAGCATGCAGGGGACGGCGTAGTGAAACGGGCTAAAGCCCTCTACGGCGACAATCGCCACGTCGGTGAGTTTCATCGTCCCTTCCCCTTACGCATGTTAATAAACGACGGTTTCTCCATCCTGCGGGATAGAAACCACATCGGCAATCTGATTATCCAGCGCATACTGGCGCATCTCTTCCCGACTCACCAGGCAGTGGTTGACCGCCTCGAGGTGGATAGCCATGATTTTCGCTTCCGGCAGGGTGAAGTGCACGTTCAGGAGATCTTCCTTGCCCATGATAATCGGGCCAAAGCCGATGACGTGGGCGTAGCCGGCGTTGAGGACCACCACGTCCGGGCGCAGCTTCAGCAGGTCGGCTGCAATGTCATCGCGCCAGATAGTATCCCCCACCAGCCACAGCGTCTTCTCCTGCGGATGGCGAAACACCACGCCGCAGGCCTCGCCCAGGCGTTCAGCCATCGCCGGCACCGCGTAGGTGCGGTCGCTGCCATGCTGCCCGGAGGTGGTTTTCAGCAGACGCACGCCGGCAAATTCGCTGTCTGCCGACAGCAGGCGCAGATCCTGAAATCCCTGGCTGCGCAGCAGCGCGGCGTCGGCCTCATGCTGGACGAACACCGGCAGGGTTTTCGGGATCGCGGCGATCGCCGCCGCGTCCCAGTGATCGTCATGGGTGTGGGTGACGATCACCGCATCAACATCGACAATTTTATCGCGGGAAAACGGCAGCTCAACCAGCGGATTGCGCAATTCGCTGCGCGCGGTGCCCGGAAAACCCGGCCAGGCGCCTTTGTCCGCCAGCATCGGATCGATGAGAAATCTTTTCCCGGCGTAGTGAATAATCTGGGTCGCATTACGGATGTGGGTGATGTTCATGTTGGCATTCCTCTGGGGTCATCTGACGAACATCGTACTGAGTCCCCGCCTGGCTCAACAGGGGCGTTTGGGCAATGATCGATGAAATCGGGCCAACCTGCGGCGGTTGCCATCCGCCTCCGGCTATGTTGTTCTTAAGGCTCAATTTTTGACAGGAGTGGCAGGATGAAAAAGAAACTGACCGCCGCCGATATGCACGACCCGCAGGTCATCGCCGAGACGCCGTGGTTCAGCATGCGTAAGGTGGGTATTGATGTCGCCCCCGGCGAGCGCCGCGACTTTTATTCCATTCATTACCCGCGCCCGGCGGTGGGGATTGTGGCCATCCAGGATGAGAAAGTGCTGCTGATTCGCCACTACCGCTACCTGATCGATAAGGTGGTGTGGGCGATCCCCTCTGGCGGCGTCGATGAAGGGGAAGACCCGGCGGTCGCCGCGCTGCGCGAGCTGCGGGAAGAGACCGGCTGGCAGGCGCAACGCGTTGAGGAGATCATTCGCTTTAACCCCTCCTACGGCAGCAGCGATCAGCTGTTTATCACCTGGCTGGCCACCGGTTTACGCTGGGTGGGGATGGATGCAGATCAGGATGAGGTGATGGAGACCGGCTGGTTTACCTTCGACGAGATAAACCAGCTGATCGCCCGCGGCGAGATGCCGGACGGGCTGTCGCTGGTGCCGCTGCTGCAGCTGATGGCGCAGCGGCGAAGCGGCTCGCTTACGGCTTAAGCATCCGCCAGCGGAACCACAGCTGGGCCACGAGGATCAGCACGCCGCCGATAATCTTCTGCAGCGGCAGCTGTTCGCCGTACCACAGCGCGGCGGCAATGACCGTCAGCAGCGGTTCGAGCACCATGATGATCGCCGCGCTGGCCACCGCCGCGTACTTCTGCCCCTTCATCTGCAGACCGAAGCGCAGGCTGGTAGCGATGACAATGCTGGCCACCAACCAGCCGAGAGTCGGCAGGGTCATCGGCTGGTCCCAGCGTTCAACGGCAGCGGAGATGGTCAACCCGACGATACCGGTGATCGCCAGCTGCACGGTGGTCAGGGGGATCAGCGGTACTTCACGCGCGCAGCGGCTGGTGTAACAGAACCAGATCGACTGCACCAGCGCCGTCAGCAAAAACCAGCCCTGGCTGGGGTGGAAGGCTATCGGCATATGCAGACTGAGCAGCCCCAGGCCTACCACCGCGATCGGCAGGCACTCCCACCAGGCGCGAGGCGGGCGCACCTTCATCATCACCCATGCGGTCAGCGGGACGAACATCATCGACAGGCTCATGATAAACGCCCCTTCGCCGAGCGACGCCGTCGTGGAGACCGAATAGATCCACAGGCAGAGGTTGAGCGCAAACCAGAGTCCGCTGATGATGAGTTTTGGCCAGTGCTGCTTTTGCGGGCGAAAACCGCGGCAGAACGGCAGCAGAAGCAGCGCGGCGAAGAAAAAACGCAGCCCAAGAAACGCGAACACCGGCATGCCGGCGATCGCCTCGCGGGAAAATATCCAGCCGCAGGCGGCAATCACCGTCGCGGCAATCAGCAGCAGGTCAGCCTGCCGTTGGCGTACCATACGCGCCTCTCCCTGTGTGTTGGCTTACCAGCCAGGCACCGCGCCGCCGTTGAAGATAGTCTCTGCCGCCTTCGCCACCTCCGGCGACTGGTACGACTGCATAAACTCCTTCACGTTTTGCGCGTCTTTATTGTCTTCCCGGGTCACGATGATGTTCACGTAGGGCGAGTTTTTATCTTCGATAAAGATGCCGTCACGAACCGGCGACAGCCCGGTTTGCTGCAGGTAGGTGGTGCTGATGATAGCCACGTCGACTTTGGGATCGTCGAGTACGCGCGGCAGTTGCGCCCCTTCCAGCTCCATGATCTTCAGGTTATGCGGGTTGTCGGTGATATCCACCGCCGTCGGCAGCAGGCCGGTCCCGGCTTTGAGGGTAATCAGCTTCTCTTTTTGCAGCAGCAGTAGCGCCCGCCCGAGGTTGGTCGGATCGTTGGGGATAGCGATCGTCGCGCCGTCTTTCAGTTCGGCGACTGACTTGATCTTGCGCGAATAGCCGGCCATCGGGAAGACGAAGGTATTCCCGACCGCCACCAGATGATAATTATGCGCTTTGTTGTCCTGCTCAAGGAAAGGCCGATGCTGGAAGACGTTGGCGTCCAGATCCCCGGCGTTGGTCGATTCGTTAGGCAGCAGCGAGCCGCTGAATCCCACCAGCTCGACCTCCAGACCGTACTTCTCTTTGGCCACCTTCTTCGCCACTTCCGCTACATCCTGCTCGGCGCCGTTAATCACACCGACCTTAATGTGCTTCGCTTCATTACCCTTTTGGTCGCAGCCGACCAGCGCCAGACCCGCCAGCATTACCGCGGCGGCGGCCCGTAAACGTAATCTCATCCTCTTCACCCTGTCTGTCCTGACTGTCATTGTTTTTTTCGTGCAAAACTATAGCGACTTTCGGGTCGGGTAATAAACAGCAAACCACGCAACTGGAAATAAAATCATCTTCGCGAAACGCGAGGCGCTAGCCCCGTCGCCACTCGCCCGGCGTCACGCCATAGCGCATTTTGAAGCGCTTCGAGAAGGACGCCAGCGACTGAAAGCCGCAGCGTTCGGCAATGACCTCGAGGTTGGTCTGACGCTCCAGGCGCAGCAGCCGGGCGGCCAGCGCCATTCGCAACTGCGACAGCCACGCCTGCGGCGTCAGGTGATAGACGCGGGCAAAATGACGGGCAAAGGTGGCCCGCGACAGAAAGGCACGGGCGGCCATACTCTCCAGCGTCCACGGTTGCTCCGGGGTCGCCATCACCGCCAGCACCGCCGGCATCAGGCGTTCATCGCTCATCAGACGCAGCAGTCCGCCGGGCGGCTGCTGCTCGCCAAGCAGCATGCGCAGCAGGAGCACCAGCAGCGTATCGCCGAGGCTGCGCACGATAGCGCTGCCGCCGGGACGCTGCGCCAGGCTCTCGCGCACCAGTATATTAAGCAGCGCGTCCAGCTCCGGGCAGTCTTCACGCGCATCGGTATGGAGATGGATCAGCGTCGATGCTTCACTGAACAGCCAGCTGACGTGCGGACCAAAATAGAATTCGCCGCACAGCATCTCCAGCGCCCCCTCCGCCGGGCCGGCGCGCATTTCCGTCACCGTGCCGTTAAACCGGTGCGCCACCGGCAGCACCTGGCCCCACTCCACCAGACTCTCCATCAGATGCGGCGAACCGTGCGGCAGGAGGACGACATCTCCCGCGCGCAGGTGATGAGTCTGGCCGCCGACGTTGAGCCGCCCCTCGCCGCGCAGCACCACGTGCCAGGGCACCACGCCGCTGCGCATTTGCTGGTGCCCGGCCTGCCAGCGGCCGCCGAAGCGACAGTGCAGGTTCACTTCGCAGCGCGGCGCCAGCAGCGCCAGCAGATGACTGAGACTGTCCATGCTTCTCCTGAGACGATAAGACAAAAAGGTGAGACGAAGACCGCCAGTCTAGCATGCGGCAAGCGCCTAAGATGACCCCATTGCCAACACACCCTCGATAACAACAGGAGTTAACCATGAGCCGTTTAGCAGATATCCGTGAACAAGACGCCACCGGCAAAGCCGCCGATATTTTCGCCGGGATCAAAAAAGCGATGGGCAAAGTGCCGAACGCCTATCTCACCATCGGCGGCCACTCGCCGGCGGCGCTGCAGCAGGCGCTGGCGCACAATGCGATGCTCCATAAAGGCAGCCTCAGCGCCCAACAGCTGGAAGCGATTAACCTGTCGGTCAGCGAAGCCACCGGCTGTGACTACTGTCTGGCCGCGCATACCCTGATGGCGAAAAAAGCCGGCTTCAGCAGCGAACAAATCCACGCCCTGCGCCGCGGGGAGTATGCGGAAGAGGCGCAGCTTGATGCGCTGGTGAAATTCGCGCAGACCCTGGTGACCACCACCGGTACGCTGCCGGAAGCCGACGTCGCCGCGCTGCGCAACGCCGGTTTTAGCGACCAGCAGGTGATTGAGATTATCAGCGCCGTCAGCGCCATCCTGTTCACCAACATGGTGAACCGGGTTAACGACACGGTGGTCGACTTCCCGAAAGCCGATTAATCCGTTGCGCCGCGCCGGTTTTACAGCCCCAGATCGCTAAGCCCCGGATGATCGTCCGGGCGGCGCCCCTGGGGCCAGTGGAACAGGCGCTCGCTTTCGGCGATCGGCAGGTCGTTGATGCAGGCGTAGCGCGTCTGCATCAGTCCGTGCTTATCAAACTCCCAGTTCTCATTGCCATACGAGCGAAACCAGTTGCCGCTGTCGTCGCACCACTCATAGGCGAAGCGCACGGCAATGCGATTCTCCTGCCATGCCCACAGCTCCTTAATCAGCCGGTATTGCTGCTCCTTGCGCCATTTTCGCTGCAGGAACTCAACAATTTGCCCCCTGCCGTGGACAAATTCGCTGCGGTTGCGCCATTCGCTATCGACGGTGTAGGCCAGAGCGACTTTTTCGGCATCGCGACTGTTCCAGCCATCTTCCGCGGCGCGGACCTTCTGGATAGCGCTGTCGCGGGTAAACGGCGGTAACGGGGGACGTTGTTCGGTCATACTTACTCTCCTTTGCGGGCTAATTGCTGCTGCAGGCGCTGATTCTCCTGCTCCAGGTCATGAATACGTTGCTGCAGGTTCTGGCTGTACTCCGCCACCTGCTGCGCGCTGTAGCGCGGCGTAATGTGCTGCGGGCAGTTCCAGTCAAACGCCTGCAAATGAAAAAGAAACAGACGTTCAATGCGGGCGCGATAGTTGGCCGGCGCCACCTGCGCCAGCAGCTGCGGGTGGTCCTCTGCCGCCAGGACCTCGACGGTGGCGTAGATTTTCAGCCTGGCACGGCGCGGATAATCCATCAAAAACAGGCAGGCCCGGTCGCTGCCGCGCAGATTGCCGGTAGTAATGTACTGGCGGTTACCGCCGAAATCGGCCATCGCCAGGGTGATGTCATCCAGCAGATGCAGAAACCCCGGCGGGCCGCCGCGATGCTGAATGTAGGGCCAGCCGCTCTGCGACACCGTCGCCAGATAAAAGCTGTCGCGGGTGGCGATCATCCCCGCTTCGCTGTCGCCGAAGCGGTCGGCCTGGCGGCGACTGCGCGGCGTTTGCCACAGCGAGTCGCTGCCCATTTCATGCTGCACATCCATCACGTCCGGGGTGATAGCGATATCGAGAAAGGTTGCTGCCATAGCGCCTCCTGTTGTCTGGCGCCATCATGGACTGTACTGTGAAGAATGATAATACGGGTAAAGTGGCAATCATCTTTCCGCAAAACGGGAGAATAATGGATCGATTCAACGCGATGGCGCTGCTGGTGAAAGTGACCGAGCTGGGGAGCATGTCGGCGGCGGCGCGGGCGCTGAATATGCCGTTGACCACCGTCAGCCGCCATATTGGCGAACTGGAGAGCGCGCTGGGCGTACGCCTGCTGGCGCGAACCACCCGCAAACTGACGCTCACCGACGCCGGGGTCGATTATGTTGCCGCCGCCCGGCGGATCCTTGAGGAGGTGGAAAACGCCGAACGCCAGGCGACGGGCGAATATCAGGAACCGAAGGGCGAGCTGGTGATCTCCGCGCCGACGATGTTTGGACGCCAGCACGTTCTTCCGGTAATCAGTGAATTTATCGCCCGCTACCCGCTAATTCGCGTCCGTTTGCTGCTCAGCGATCGCAATGCCGACCTGGTGAGCGACCATGTCGATCTGGCGGTGCGGATTGGCGACCTGGCGGACAGCAGCATGGTGGCCACCCGCCTCGGCACCATGCGGATTGTGGCCTGCGCCCATCCGGCGCTGCTGGCGAAATACGGCGAGCCGCAGCGGCCGCGCGATCTGGCGGCGCTGCCGATCATCCGCATTGAATCGCCGATGCCCTATCGCGGCTGGCGCTTTCGCGCCGCTGAGCGCGAGGACCAGCTGATTAACCTGCCGCCGGTGCTATCCGTCACCACGCCAGAGAGCGCCGCCGATGCCGCGCGGCTGGGGGTGGGGGTGGCCCGCTTACTGCATTATCAGGCGCTGGATGGCCTGCGCCACAGGGAGCTCCGTCTGCTGCTGGAAAACGTCGAGCCGGATCCGGCGCCGGTCCATTTGCTGTATACCGCTCGGGATCTGGCGCCGCTTAAGCTGCGCAAATTTATCGATTTTGCCGCACCGGCGCTGCGTCAGGCACTGCTGCGCATCGCCGGGGCCGCTTAATGCGTCGCGGTCTTCAGCGGCGCCTCCTTTAACAGCCATGAGAGGACAAACGCCACCGCCATAATGCCGGCCGCCATCAGAAACGCCGCGTGGATCGCCGCGCCGAAGGCGTCGAGGTAGTCGAGGCGGATATCCGCGGGCAGGTGCTGGACCGCCACCGGATTCATTCCCGGCGGCAGCACCTCGCCTTCCGGCAGCAGTTGTTGCAGGTTGCTCTGCAGAACGTGCGTGAACACCGCGCCAAACAGCGCCACGCCGATGGAGCCGCCAATCGAGCGGAACAGGGTCACGCCGGAGGTGGCGACGCCGTACATCTGCGCCGGCATCGCATTCTGCACCGCCAGGACCAGCACCTGCATCACCAGCCCCAGACCCGCTCCCAGCACGCCGGTAAACAGGTACAGCTGCCACAGCGGCGAGTGAATGGTAATGCGGGTCAGCAGTACCATGCCGGTCACGCCGAGCAGGGTGCCGAGGATCGGAAACAGGCGATATTTACCGGTACGGCTGATAATCCGCCCGCTGATAATCGAGGTCAGCAGCAGGCCGCCCATCAGAGGGATCAGCTGCAGCCCGGCTTCGGTGGGCGTCGCCTCCTTCACCACCTGCAGATAGAGCGGCAGGAAGGTGACTGACCCGAACAGCGACATGCCGATGACGAAGCCGATCAGGCTACACAGCAGAAAGCTGCGGTTACGGAACAGACCCAACGGGATAATCGGTTCAAACGCCAGCCGTTCTTCATAAATGAAGCCGGCGATACCGATCAGGCCGAAGGCCAGAATGCACCATAGCTGCGGATCGCTCCATGGACGAACGGTACCCCCCTCCGAGGTAAACAGAATAATGCACAGCAGCGCCATGCTGAGGTAGATGGCTCCCAGCCAGTCAATCTGATGCTGGCTGCGTTTATTGCTGCTGTGGAATACCGCGCCGATCACCAACAGCGCGAAGAGGCCCAGCGGCAGGTTGATATAGAAGATCCAGCGCCAGGAGGCATGCTGCACGAGGAAGCCGCCGATCAGCGGGCCAATCACCGTCGCGAGGCCGAAGACACCGCCGAACAGCCCCTGGTAGCGCCCGCGGTTGGCGGGCGGGATGACGTCGGCGACCGCCGCCATGCTGATCACCATCAGGCCGCCGCCGCCGAGCCCCTGCAGGCCACGCATCAATACCAGCTGGGTCATATTCTGCGCCAGACCGCAGAGCGCGGAGCCGACGAGAAACAGTCCAATCGCCACCTGCAGCACAATTTTGCGACCAAACAGATCGCCAAATTTCCCGTACAGCGGCACCGCAATGGTGGAGCTGAGGATATAGGCCGTGACCACCCAGGAAAGCTTGTCCAGCCCGCCCAGTTCGCCGACAATCGTCGGCAGCGCGGTGGAGACAATGGTCTGATCCAGCGCCGAAAGCAGCATCACCAGCAGCAATGCGCTAAATAGCAGACGTATCGACTGCACCGGTGGGTTTGCGACTTCAGTAGTCATCACAACGCTCGCTTGAAATTAATTAAATGCATAATTAATATTTAGTGAAAGAATGAGTCGGGTCAAGAGATCGCCATATCATGACAGCACAAAAGGATCAGGATGCCCCCCGCCGCCCAGGGCGGCCACGCGGTAAAAAACCGGGTACTGCCAACCGCGAACAGCTGATGGACATCGCCCTGACGCTGTTTGCCCGCGACGGTGCGGCCCGCGTGTCGTTGAACGCCATCGCCAAAGAGGTCGGGGTAACGCCGGCGATGCTGCATTACTATTTCAGTTCGCGGGATGCGCTGGTGACCCAGTTGATTGAGGAGCGCTTTATGCCGCTGCGCAATCACATCAGCCGCATCTTTGTCGATCATCCACAGGACCCGGTGCTGGCGCTGACGATGATGGTCGAAACGCTGGGGCATATGGCGGAGAAAAACGCCTGGTTCGCGCCGCTGTGGATGCAGGAGATCATCGGCGAGATGCCGATTCTGCGCCAGCATATGGATGCCCGCTTCGGCGAGGAGCGTTTTCAGGTGATGCTGGGGACGGTGCGTCGCTGGCAGCAGGAAGGCAAGATCAATCCGGCGCTGGCGCCGGAGCTGCTGTTTACCACGGTAATTAGCCTGGTGCTGGTGCCATTTTCACGCATCCACAGCGATCCGCGTTTACAGGCGGTCAACCGTCAGACCATCGTCAGCCACGCGCTGGCGTTGATGGGCCACGGCGTCGGGGGTTAAGCGCAGCCGCCGCCCGGCAAATGCTTTTGTAGCCCGGATAAGGCGCCACGCGCCGCCATCCGGGATTTTCCCTGCTCGCGCTACGCTTAGCAGGGCTACAACTTCTATGTTAATTCCCGGCAGATTGCGCTCCCGGTTGATCTTCTGCGTTATGTCTCTTATGCCGCAGGGAGCGCACAGGGGGCGGCCAGTCGCCGCCGCCCCCTGTACCCCCGGGCTCCGGCCAGCAACATCGCCGCTACGCGGTCCCTTCGACTTATCCCTGCAGGCTTCGGGTCGGGCCGAGGCAGCGTCCGTGCAAAACACGGCCCTCAGCCCGCATCCATGCGGGCTGCCCCGGCCTTCCGGGAACGTCTCAGCGATTTTGAGGCCGCCAGCACCGGCAGTTTCAGTCGCGCATGTGGTTAAAATAACAATAGGTCGCACGAACCGTAGGCCGGATAAGGCATTTATGCCGCCATCCGGCACAACCACAGGTACGGTACCTGACCGCCCGGGGATACCAGGATCGTTACAGCGCCTTCGACAAATAGTGGCGCTGCATGCCTGCGTGCGGGAAGTCGGGCAGCGACATCTGCAGCTGATAGCCTAATTTCTGATAAAACGGCAGCGCCTGGAAGCTAAAGGTATCCACCAGCAGATGGCTGCAGCCTTGCGCCTGCGCCTGCTGTTCCGCCTCCTGCATCAGCTCGCTCCCCAGCCCGCGCCCGCGCGTCGTCTCGCTAACCCACAGATACTCAATGCACAGCCAGTTGCCCTTGCGTTTAGCAATCAGCCCGCCCTGCATTACCCCTTGCGCATCGCGCGAGTAAATCCCCAGATCGCCAAACTGCGCCGCATCGAGATACTGCTGATTATACTGCCGCAGACCGGCAAACAGTTCTTGTTGATCGTCGGGATTAATGCTTTTTGTAATGATTAGTGTCATTAACTATCTCCAGTATCGCGCTGCCGAATGGTTATTTTCCCTCTCCACTTTCACAAAATATTCTTATTTTCTCCATGATTATTTGCCTTAATTTTTTGCGTTCTAAAAGTAAGCAAAAAAACCTTTCCATTATCGCGACGGATCGTATAATGGGGAAAAATGAGAATGATCATTCTCACCACAAAACCAGAGGAGATGCGCTTTTCACCTCCTGAAGACCGAAGAGGTTGGCTTCAGCGGAGACACAATAACAATCACGTTCAGGAACATCTGTGTTCCTTTTTTGTCATTTTCGCTCACCCGAAAATGCCTCAGCGCCCAACCTATTCCCTCGTTTTTAAATAAACGGGGCGGACGTCTTATATCTTGAGAAAATATAATGAAATACATCATAGCTCCCATCGCGACAGCATTATTTCTCCTTAGCGGATGCGATAATGCGCAGACATCTGCTCCGCAGCAACCCACGCCGGAAGTGGGCGTGGTCACCCTGCAAAGCCAGCCGGTGCCGGTAGTCAGCCAGCTCACCGGCCGCACCACCGCCTCGCTCAGCGCCGAAGTTCGCCCGCAGGTGAGCGGCATCATCCAGAAACGCCTGTTTACCGAAGGCGATATGGTGAAGGCCGGGCAGGCCCTTTACCAGATCGATCCCTCCAGCTATCGCGCGACCTGGAACGAAGCGGCGGCGGCGCTGAAACAGGCCCAGGCGCTGGTGGTCTCCGATTGCCAGAAGGCCCAGCGCTACGCGTCGCTGGTCAGGGATAACGGCGTTTCCCGCCAGGATGCTGACGACGCCGCCTCCACCTGCGCCCAGGACAAGGCCAGCGTGGAATCGAAGAAAGCGGCGCTGGAGAGCGCGCGCATTAACCTGAACTGGACCACCGTCACCGCGCCGATTGCCGGGCGCATCGGCATCTCGTCGGTTACGCCGGGGGCGCTGGTCTCCGCCGATCAGGATACCGCGCTGGCGACGATCCGCGGGCTCGACACCATGTATGTCGATCTGACGCGATCCAGCGTCGATCTCCTGCGTTTACGCAAACAAAGCCTGGCCAGCAACAGCGACACCCTCAGCGTGACGTTAACCCTGGAAGATGGCAGTACCTATCCCGAAAAAGGGCGTCTGGCGCTCACCGAAGTCGCCGTCGATGAATCTACCGGCTCGGTGACCCTGCGCGCTATCTTCCCCAACCCGCAGCACGTCCTGCTGCCGGGGATGTTCGTCCGCGCGCGCATCGATGAAGGCATCATGAACGACGCGATCCTCGCCCCGCAGCAGGGGATCACCCGCGATGCCAAAGGCGACGCCACGGCGCTGGTGGTCGATGCCGCCAACAAAGTTGAGCAGCGTACCGTGGAAACCGGCGACACCTACGGCGATAAATGGCTGGTGCTGAGCGGCCTGAAAGCGGGCGACAAGCTGATTGTCGAAGGCACCGGTAAAGTGGCCCCCGGACAGACAGTGAAGGCCGTCGCCGTCAACAATAACGGAGGCAACGCCTGATGTTCTCCCGTTTCTTCGTGCGTCGCCCGGTCTTTGCCTGGGTGATCGCCATTCTGATTATGCTCGCCGGGGTGCTGGCGATCCGCACGCTGCCGGTAGGCCAGTACCCGGATGTCGCCCCGCCGGCGGTGAAAATCTCCGCCACCTATACCGGGGCGTCCGCCGAAACCCTGGAGAACAGCGTCACCCAGGTGATCGAGCAGCAGCTCACCGGCCTCGACCATCTGCTCTACTTCAGCTCCACCAGCAGCTCCGACGGCTCGGTCAGCATCACCGTCACCTTTGAGCAGGGAACCGACCCGGACACCGCCCAGGTGCAGGTACAAAACAAAGTGCAGCAGGCGGAATCGCGGCTGCCGAGCGAAGTCCAGCAGTCCGGCGTAACGGTGGAAAAATCGCAGAGCAGCTTTCTGCTGATCCTTGCGGTGTATGACAAAACCAACCGCGCCACCAGCTCCGATATCTCCGACTGGCTGGTCAGCAATATGCAGGACCCGCTGGCGCGCGTGGAGGGCGTCGGCAGCCTGCAGGTATTCGGCGCCGAATACGCGATGCGCGTCTGGATGGACCCGACCAAACTCGCCTCCTACTCGCTGATGCCTTCCGACGTCCAGTCGGCGATTGAGGCGCAGAACGTGCAGGTTTCCGCCGGTAAAATCGGCGCGCTACCGTCGTCCAATGCCCAGCAATTAACCGCCACCGTGCGCGCGCAGTCCCGGCTGCAAACCCCTGACCAGTTCAAAGCGATCATCGTGAAAAGCCAGGCCGACGGCTCGGTAGTACGCCTGAGCGATGTCGCGCGGGTGGAGATGGGTAGCGAGGATTACACCGCCACCGCCAATCTGAACGGCCACCCTGCCGCCGGGATCGCGGTGATGATGGCCCCCGGCGCCAACGCGCTGGACACCGCGACGCTGGTGAAAAGCAAAATCGCCGAATTCCAGCGTCAGATGCCGCAGGGTTACGATATTGCCTATCCGAAGGACAGCACCGAGTTCATCAAAATCTCGGTCGAGGACGTGATTCAGACCCTGTTCGAAGCGATTATCCTCGTCGTCTGCGTGATGTATCTGTTCCTGCAGAACTTCCGCGCGACGCTCATTCCGGCGGTAGCGGTGCCGGTGGTGCTGCTTGGCACCTTCGGCGTGCTGGCCCTGTTCGGCTACTCGATTAACACCCTGACGCTGTTCGCCATGGTGCTAGCGATCGGCCTGCTGGTGGATGACGCCATCGTGGTGGTGGAGAACGTGGAGCGCATTATGCGCGACGAAGGGCTCCCCGCTCGCGAAGCCACCGAAAAATCGATGGGCGAAATCTCCGGCGCGCTGGTGGCGATTGCCCTGGTGCTGTCGGCGGTGTTCCTGCCGATGGCCTTCTTCGGCGGTTCGACCGGGGTCATCTATCGCCAGTTCTCGGTAACCATTATCTCGGCGATGATGCTGTCGGTGGTGGTAGCGCTGACCCTCACCCCGGCGCTGTGCGGCGCGCTGCTCAGCCACTCCAAACCGCACACCAAAGGGTTCTTCGGCGCCTTTAACCGCCTGTGGGGACGTACGGAGGCGGGCTACCAGCGCCGGGTGCTCGGCGGCCTGCGCCGGGGCGCAGTGATGATGGGCGCTTACGCGCTGATTTGCGGGGCGATGGCGCTGGCGATGTGGAAGCTGCCGGGCAGCTTCCTGCCGGTGGAGGACCAGGGGGAGATCATGGTCCAGTACACCCTGCCCGCCGGGGCCACCGCGGTGCGTACCGCCGAGGTGCGCCGCCAGGTGACCGACTGGTTCCTCACCAAAGAGAAAGCCAATACCGATGTCATTTTCACCGTCGACGGCTTCAGCTTTAGCGGCAGCGGGCAGAACGCCGGGATGGCCTTCGTGTCGCTGAAAAACTGGTCGCAGCGCAAAGGGGACGACAACACCGCCCAGGCCATCGCCCTGCGCGCCACCAAAGAGCTGGGGACGATCCGCGACGCCACCCTCTTCGCCATGACCCCGCCGTCGGTAGACGGTCTCGGGCAGAGCAACGGCTTCACCTTCGAACTGATGGCCAGCGGCGGTACCGACCGTGACAGCCTGATGAAGCTGCGCAGCCAGCTGCTGGCGGCGGCCAACCAGAGCAGCGAACTGCAGTCGGTGCGCGCTAACGATCTGCCGCAGATGCCGCAGCTGCAGGTGGATATCGATAACAACAAAGCCGTCTCGCTGGGGCTGTCGCTGAGCGACGTGACCGATACGCTCTCCAGCGCCTGGGGCGGTACCTACGTGAATGACTTTATCGATCGCGGCCGGGTGAAAAAGGTCTATATCCAGGGCGAAAGCGACGCGCGCGCGGTGCCGTCGGACCTCGGCAAATGGTTCGTTCGCGGCAGCGATAACAGCATGACGCCGTTCTCCGCCTTCGCCACCACCCACTGGCAATACGGCCCGGAAAGCCTGGTGCGCTACAACGGCTCCGCCGCCTTTGAGATCCAGGGCGAAAACGCCGCCGGCTTCAGCTCCGGCGCGGCGATGGACAAGATGGAAAAGCTGGCCGACAGCCTGCCGGCGGGCTCCACCTGGGCGTGGAGCGGCATTTCGCTGCAGGAAAAGCTGGCCAGCGGCCAGGCGATGAGCCTCTACGCCATCTCGATTCTGGTGGTATTCCTGTGCCTGGCGGCGCTGTATGAGAGCTGGTCGGTGCCGTTCTCGGTGATCATGGTCATCCCGCTCGGCCTGCTTGGCGCGGCGCTGGCGGCGACGCTGCGCGGCTTAAGCAACGACGTCTACTTCCAGGTGGCGCTGCTGACCACCATCGGCCTGTCGTCGAAAAACGCCATCCTGATCGTGGAGTTCGCTGAATCCGCCGTGGATGAGGGGTATTCGCTCTCCCGGGCGGCGATCCGCGCCGCGCAGACTCGCCTGCGCCCGATTGTCATGACCTCGCTGGCGTTTATCGCCGGGGTGCTGCCGCTGGCCATCGCCACCGGCGCCGGAGCCAACAGCCGCGTGGCGATCGGCACCGGGATTATCGGCGGCACCCTGACGGCCACCCTGCTGGCGGTGTTCTTCGTACCGCTGTTCTTTGTGCTGGTGAAGCGTCTCTTTACCCGCCCACGTCCTTCTCAGGAGTAAGTTATGTTTCGTTTGAGTTTAATGTTTATCGCGCTCCTGACCGCGGGCTGTGTCTCTCTTGACCCGCACTACGAGAGCCCGGCCGCGCCGGTGCCGGCGACCCTTCCCGGCGCGCACGGCGAATCAACGGCGGTGGTCGGCGACTGGCAAAAAGTGGTCAATGATGCGCGGTTAAAAAAAGTGGTCAGCATCGCGCTGAACAGCAACCGCGATGTGCAAAAGGCATTGGCCGATATTGAAGCCGCTCGCGCCCAGTATGGCGAAACGCGGGCATCGCTGTTTCCCACCGTTGATGCCGAACTGAGCCACACCCGCAGCAAAACGGTGGCCAGTGGCCTGAGCTCCGCTTCACAGGCCGACGGCGCGGTCTCCAGCTTCGAACTGGACTTGTTCGGCAAGAACCAGAGCCTGTCGCGCGCGGCGCGCGAAACCTGGCTTGCCAGCGAATTCACCGCGCAGAATACCCGGCTGACGATGATTGCCGATTTGACCACCGCCTGGGTGACGCTGGCGACGGATAACAGCAATCTGGCGCTGGCGCAGCAGACCATGGACAGCGCGGCAAACTCGCGCAACATCGTCGCCCGCCAGATGGCGGTTGGCACCGCCTCCGCGGGTGATTTAAGCTCGGCGGAAAGCGTCTATCAGCAGGCGCGCGCCAGCGTCGCCAGCTATCGCACGCTGGTGGCGCAGGATAAAAACGCCATTAACCTGCTGGCGGGGGAAACCGTGCCGGAGAGCCTGCTGCCCGGCACTCTCGAGAGTCTCGGGGATAACAGCATCGCGCTGGTGCCGGCGGGCGTGTCGTCGTCGGTGCTGCTGCGTCGGCCGGACATTCAGGAAGCGGAGCACAATCTGAAGAGCGCCAATGCCGATATCGGCGCGGCGCGGGCGAACTTCTTCCCGTCGATTTCCCTGACCGCCAGCGCCGGGGTCGGCAGCGACTCGCTGTCGTCGCTGTTCAGCCACGGGATGCAGGTGTGGTCGTTCGCCCCCTCCATCAGCCTGCCGCTGTTCACCGGCGGCAGCAACCTGGCGCAGCTGCGCTATGCGGAAGCGGAGAAAAAGGGGCTGATCGCCACCTACGAGAAATCGATTCAGAGCGCGTTTAAGGACGTTGCCGATGCGCTGGCGCGCCGGGAAACGCTGAGCGAAGAGCTTGATGCTCAGCGGCAGTATGTCGCCGCCGAGCAGACATCGCTGGATATCGCCATGAAGAGCTATCAGGCCGGGGTCGGCGATTATCTGTCGGTGCTCACCGCTCAGCGCACGCTGTGGTCGGCGAAAACGACGCTGCTGTCCCTGCAGCAGACCGACCTCAATAACCGGATCACCCTCTGGCAGTCGCTGGGCGGCGGCGCCAGTTAAACTTACCCGCCGGGCGACCGAGCCCGGCCTCTACAAGGAATCGTTATGGCACGTGTTTCCCTCTCCTGGGCGCTGATCCTCGGCCTGCTGTCGGGTATCGGCCCGCTGTGCACGGATTTTTATCTGCCGGCGCTGCCGGAGATCACTCAGCAGCTGCAGGCCACCAGCACCCAGACCCAGCTGTCGTTGACCGCCGCGCTGATTGGTCTCGGCCTGGGTCAGCTGTTTTTCGGCCCGCTGAGCGACCGCATTGGCCGCCTGAAACCGCTGGCGCTGTCTCTGCTGCTGTTTATCTTCTCTTCGGCAATGTGCGCCCTGACCCGCGATATCAACATGCTGATTGTCTGGCGCTTTTTACAAGGCTTCGCCGGCGCCGGCGGCTCGGTGCTGTCGCGATCCATCGCCCGCGATAAATACCAGGGCACCCTGCTGACCCAGTTTTTCGCCCTGCTGATGACCGTGAACGGCATTGCGCCGGTGCTGTCCCCGGTGCTGGGCGGCTACGTTATCACCGCCTTCGACTGGCGAATTCTCTTCTGGACGATGGCCGCCATTGGCGGCGTGCTGCTGGTGATGAGCCTGGCGATCCTGCGGGAAACGCGCCCGGCCACAGCGGCGCATGCCAGCCGCCAACGGCCCGGCCAGCCGGTGCTGAAAAATCGCCGCTTTCTGCGCTTCTGCCTGATCCAGGCCTTTATGATGGCCGGGCTGTTCTCCTACATCGGCTCTTCTTCCTTCGTGATGCAGAGCGAATACGGCATGAGCGCCATGCAGTTCAGTCTGCTGTTCGGTCTGAACGGTATCGGGCTGATCATCGCCGCGATGATCTTTTCCCGTCTGGCGCGCCGCTTTAGCGCCGAAAGGCTGCTGGGCGGCGGCCTGACGCTGGCCGTGAGCTGTGCGGCGATCATGCTGCTGTTTGCCTGGCTGCATCTGCCGGTGCTGGCGCTGGTCGGCCTGTTCTTTACCGTGTCGCTGATGAGCGGCATCAGCACCGTCGCCGGCGCGGAGGCGATGAGCGCCGTCGACGCCGCGCAGTCCGGGACCGCGTCCGCGCTGATGGGCACCCTGATGTTTGTCTTCGGCGGCATCGCCGCGCCGCTGGCGGGTCTCGGCGGCGAAACGATGCTGAAAATGAGCCTCGCGATGGCCATCTGCTACCTGCTGGCGCTGCTGCTGGGCCTCAGCAAACCGCGAGACGCACGCTAATCCCCTGCTGCGGTAATAAAATATTCCAGATTTATTACCGCACTATTTCCCGCCATATCTACCATTCTCGTATTATTCTCCACGTACTAATCGTGATACTCTTCACAGGCAAGGAATAAATAATTCCTTATACTGCGCGCCACTGAGAATAACGAGGTTTCTATGAGTATCGACCTGAGCAAACTGCTGACCGAGCGACGTAACGCCAACAGCGCCAACATTGACACCCTCTCCACCCTCGAGATGCTGACGGTGATAAACCAGGAAGACCAGCAGGTAGCCCAGGCGATAACGCCCTATCTGCCGCAGATTGCCGAGGTGGTGGATAAGGTCGCGGCGGCGCTGCAGGCCGGTGGCCGCTTGATTTACATTGGCGCGGGTACCTCAGGGCGTCTGGGGATCCTCGATGCCAGTGAATGCCCGCCAACCTTCGGCACCCGCCCGGAGCAGGTGGTGGGGATCATCGCCGGCGGACATAAAGCGATTCTCAGCGCCGTGGAAAACGTGGAAGACAACAAAGCGCAGGGGGCGATGGATCTGCAGAACCTGAACTTCAGCAACCGCGATGTGCTGGTGGGGCTGGCGGCCAGCGGACGCACGCCGTACGTCATTGGCGCCATGGAATACGCCCATAGTCAGAATGCCTTTGTCGCCATCGTCAGCTGTAACCCGCATGGCGAAATGGCCCAGCTGGCGGACGTGGCGATCACCCCGGTGGTCGGCCCGGAAGTGGTCACTGGCTCTACCCGCCTGAAAGCCGGCACCGCGCAGAAGCTGGTGCTGAACATGATCTCCACCGGGGCGATGATCCGCGTCGGCAAGGTGTACAGCAACCTGATGGTCGACGTCGAAGCGACCAACGCCAAGCTGATTGAGCGCCAGGTCTCTATCGTGATGGAGGCCACCGACTGCGATCGCGCCACCGCCCAGAAGGCGCTGGAGGCCTGCGGCCGCCACTGTAAAACGGCGATCGTGATGGTGCTGGCGGACTTAAGCGCCGCAGAGGCGCAGTCGCTGCTGGCGAAAAACAACGGCTATATCCGCAAGGCGCTCAGCAACACCTGAGCGCCGACAGACAGGTAACGGGCAATGGCAAAAATAACGAAAGAGATGATAGCGCGGATCCTCGCCCACGTGGGCGGCGCCGCAAACGTCGCGCAGGCGGGCAACTGCATGACGCGCCTGCGCTTGACCCTGCGCGATGAAAGTCTGGCCGACAGCGCCGCCATCCGCCAGATTGACGGCGTGATGGGGTTGATCGTCAGCGACGAGCAGTTCCAGGTGGTGCTCGGCCCCGGCAAGGCGCAAACCGCCGCCGAAATGATGAACGGCCTGCTGGAGGCAGCGCCCGCCGCCGCGCCGACGCTGGCCGACGTCGCGGCGGAGAAAAAGCAGGCGCTGAAGGGCAGGCAGACCAGCGCGGTGCAGAAGTTTCTCGCCAAATTCGCCACTATCTTTACGCCGCTGATCCCCGGCTTTATCGCCGTCGGGCTGCTGCTGGGCTTCGCCACCCTGGCGGAACAGGTTTTCGTGCTGGAGAACGCCCATCCGAACGCCAGCCTGGTGGCGCTGATTGGCTATATGAAGGTCTTCAGCAAAGGGATGTTCACCTTTCTGAGTATCCTGATTGGCTATAACGCGCAGAAGGCGTTCGGCGGCTCCGGCGTGAACGGCGCGATTATCGCCTCGCTGTTCGTGCTGGGCTACAACCCGGAGGCAACCAGCGGCTTCTACGCCGGCATTTCCACCTTCTTCGGCCATGGTATCGATCCGCGCGGCAATATCATCGGCGTACTGATCGCCGCTATCCTTGGCGCGTGGGTTGAACGCCAGGTGCGGCGGGTGATGCCGGCCAACCTCGATATGATCCTCACTTCGGCGGTGACGCTGCTGATCATGGGCGCGGTGACCTTTACGGTGATCATGCCGATTGGCGGCTGGTTGTTTACCGGCATGTCGTGGCTGTTCTTGCATCTTAACGGCAACCCGTTTGGCTCGGCGGTGCTGGCCGGCCTGTTCCTGCTGGCGGTGATGTTCGGCGTCCATCAGGGGTTTGTCCCGGTCTATTTTGCGCTGGTGGACGCCCAGGGCTTTAACTCGCTGTTCCCGATCCTGGCGATGGCCGGGGCCGGGCAGGTGGGGGCGGCGCTGGCGCTGTTCTGGCGGGCGAAGCGCGATTCGCTGCTGCGAACCCAGATTAAAGGGGCGATTATTCCGGGCTTCCTCGGGATTGGCGAGCCGCTGATCTACGGCGTCACCCTGCCGCGGATGAAGCCGTTTGTCACCGCCTGCCTCGGCGGCGCCTGCGGCGGGTTCTTCGTCGGACTGATCGCCTGGCTGGGGCTGCCGGTCGGCCTGAACACGGTGTTCGGCCCGTCCGGTCTGGTGGCGCTGCCGCTGATGACCTCCGGCAGCGGAATTTACGCCGGGATGGCGGTCTACGCCGGTGGGCTGGCGGTCTCCTACCTGTGCGGCTTTGTCCTCACCTGGCTGTTCGGCAGTAAAAATGTCGATTTAAGCTAGAACGCGACTATCGGTTAATGCCCGGCGGCGGCTTCGCCTTACCGGGCCTGCAAAATAGTTACGCCGCCGCGCCCGACTACCATTTCCTGCCCCGCCGCCCGGGCGCGCGCATGCTATGATTCCCCTTTGTCATATTTCGCTTGAGGAAAAGATGGGCTCCAGCAAAAAAGGGATGCTGAACGTACTGATTGCCGCCGTGCTGTGGGGCAGTTCCGGGGTGTGTGCGCAATTTATTATGCAGGAAAGCCAGATGTCGTCGCCGTTTCTGACCATGACGCGTCTGCTGTTCGCCGGGCTGATCCTGCTGATGCTCGGCTTTGTTCACGGCGACCGCATTTTCCGCGTGCTGCAAAACCGCCGCGACGCCCTAAGCCTGCTGTTTTTCTCGCTGTTTGGCGCGCTAACCGTGCAGTTCACCTTTCTGATGACCATTGAAAAATCCAATGCCGCCACGGCCACGGTGCTGCAGTTTCTGTCGCCGACGATCATCGTCGCCTGGTTCGCCCTCGCCCGCAAAGCGCGTCCCACACCGCTGGTGCTGGGAGCTATCTGCACCTCGCTGGCGGGCACCTTTCTGCTGGTGACCCACGGCAACCCAACGACGCTGTCGATTTCGCCGGCGGCGCTGTTCTGGGGGATCGCCTCGGCGTTTGCCGCCGCCTTTTATACCACCTATCCTTCAACGCTGATTGCCCGCTACGGGACGCTGCCCATCGTCGGCTGGAGCATGCTGTTCGGCGGCGCGATGTTATTGCCGTTTTACGGCGGCCAGGGCACCGATTTTGTGGTTAACGGCAGCCTGCTGTTAGCTTTTTTCTACCTGGTGGTGATCGGTACTTCGCTGACCTTCAGCCTCTATCTCAACGGCGCGCAGAAGATTGGCGGCGCAAAGGCCGGGATCCTAAGCTGCGCCGAACCGCTGAGCAGCGCCCTGCTGTCGCTCCTGCTGCTGGGGATCACCTTCACGCTGCCGGACTGGCTGGGCACTCTGCTGATCCTCGCGTCGGTGGTGCTGATCGCCATCGACTCGCGGCGGCGGGTGAGAGCCGCCTGAGCAGGCGAGAAAAAGCGCATTTTCAATAAGTTAAACTGACCACTATTTGCGTGTTTTCCCGCCTGCGCATATAGTTGACGGAAGCGATTACGGAAGGAGAAGCCTGATGAAAGCATGTTGGATGGTATGCCTGGTCACCGCCCTGAGCGCCACGTCGGCGTGGGCCGAATCACCGCTGCAAAGCCTGCAGTTCGAGCAGCAAAAACAGCAGGTGCTCAAAGCGGTGAAGGAAAAATGCGCGCCAGCAAGCCACCTCAGCGACAACGATTTTGCCAATAAAGTGCTGGCGACCGACGGTAACAAGAACGCGGTCCGCGAAGCAACGCTGGCGAAGGAGCGCAATAACCAGAAAAGCTACCAGGCCGCAATCGACAAAATCGTCTGTCCGGCCAAATAGCGGTTATTTCAGCCTCGCGACCAGCGTTTTCCAGTCAAACGGCGTAAGCTGCCTGTAGCTCAGGCTACGGGCGGCCATCTGCTCCGGCAGCTGGCGCTGGCTTTTCGCGATCGCCTCGCTCATTATCCCGGCGCTCCCCACGTCACGCAGGGTTTTCACCACCTCTTCCATCTCTTCGCTGCGCCGAATGCCATGTTCCGCCACCCGGCTGATCAGATAGTCGGGGAACGCGCCTGTCCAGCCCAGAGAGGGAAAACTATGATGCAAGGAGCTAAGCACCTCCTCCTCAACGCCGTATTCACGAGCCGCGAACAGGCATTCTGTGGTAAGCGCTTCAAGACCTTTGATCATCACGCTACGGCACATTTTTATCGCCGACACCTGGCCCACCGTACTGGCGCCATAGCGGGCATTCAGCCCCAGCCTCTGCAGACGCGGCGCGATCGCCTCCGCCTGCGGCCCGCCGATCAATAACGGTGTCTGCAATCGGGCCGGCGGTACCGGCGCCATCACCGCGACATCGATGTAGGCGCCCGGCAGAAAATGTTCAGCCGCCTGCCGTTTCGTCTCCGGCGCCACGGAGTTGAGATCGAGGAAATATTGTCCCGGCTGCAGCAGCGCGGCCGCCTGCTGCGCCACCTTTAGCGCCTCACCGGCGGTCACAGTAGAAAAAACCAGCGTGGCCCCCTCCAGCGCCTGCGCCAGCGAATTTCCCACTTGAACTCGCGAATCACGGGCTTTACTGAGCATTGCCTCTCGCTCCGGGCCATTGAGCTTGCAATCCCAAATGGTCACCGCATGCTCACGGGCCAGATCCGCCGCCAGAATGCCACCTGCCTCGCCAAAACCAATAAACGCGATTGTCATCATCACTCCTCACGCGGCCAGACGCGGGCCGGAATAAAAACCTCGCCAGCAAACAGCAGTCGCGCCGTGCGTAACAGGCCGCAGCCAGCCAGGGCGCCGTCAGCATCAAGCTGAAGCGTCACGCTAAATTCGCCTGTCGGATGCTCGACGCTGAGCAGCGGCGTATCGCCTGGCGCTACCTGCGCCAGGCCCTGCGCGACAGAGCCGGGGAGCAGACAAGCGCTGGCCACGCTCACCGCGCCAAATACGCCGATCGACGCGTGGCAGCGGTGGGGGATAAAGGTGCGGCTGCTGATGGCGCCGCCGTGTCGCGGCTCGGCGATCAAGGTCATCTTGGGCACCGTGCGCTGGCTGACGTCGCCAAGCTGCATCAGCGGCCCGGCCTGCAGGCGAATCGACTCCAGGCGACGTTTAAGCGCGTCGTCATTATCCAGCTGTTCGCGCGTCTCATAGCCGGTGCAACCGAGGTCGCACGCGCGCAGCAGGATCACCGGCATTCCGTTATCGATGCAGGTCACCTCGACGCCGTCAAAACGGTCACGAACCCGGCCGGTCGGCAGCAGGGCCCCGCAGCTGGAGCCTGCGACATCAAGAAAATGGAGCAGGATCGGGCTGGCGCTGCCCGGCACGCCATCGATACGACTCTCGCCGACGTAGTCAACCCCGTCGGCATCGCAGGGGATCTCTGCCACCGCCAGTTGCCCCGTGTTCTCCATAAAAATACGCACCCGAGTGAGCGGCGCATCGTGGCGAACCAGACCGCGCTCGATGGCGAAAGGGCCAACGGCGGCGAGAATATTGCCGCAGTTTTGGCCATAATCCACGGTAGCCGCCGCCACGTTCACCTGGGCAAACAGATAGTCCACATCGGCGTCAGGTCGTGCGGAGCGGCGGATAATCGCCACTTTGCTGGTCAGCGGATCGGCGCCGCCGATCCCGTCAATTTGCCGGGGATCAGGCGAGCCCATCACCGCCAGCAGCACCGCATCACGTCGCACCGGATCGGCAGGCAGATCGTCGGCCAGAAAACAGGCCGCTTTAGAGGTGCCGCCGCGCATCCATAGACAGGGGATTCCGCGTTGCGCCATTTATTCCTCCACCTCGTCTGCGCGGTCGTAATACCGCAGGCCCTTTTCCGCCAGACGCGGACGCATAGCGTAAATATCCAGCCCCAGCTCGCCATGGCGCATCCGCTCACGCTTCGCAAGCTCATTGCTCATGCGGGCTTCCGCTTTATGGAGCACATCACGGACCCGGGCGTGAGGCAGCACCACGACGCCATCGTCGTCGGCCACTACGACATCGCCCGGCTGTACAAGCTGACCTGCGCATATCACCGGGACGTTAACCGAACCGAGGCTCTCTTTCACCGTCCCCTGGGCATAAACCTGACGGGACCAGACGGCGAATCCCATTTCCCGCAACGTTTGCGAATCACGAATGCCGATATCGCCCACCAGCCCGACCACGCCGCGCGATTGGAGAGACGTCGCCAGTAGATCGCCGAAGAAGCCATCGCCGCACGGCGAGGTCGGGGCCACCACCAGAATATCGCCGGCGCGGCACTGCTCGACCGCCACATGAAACATCCAGTTGTCGCCAGGCGTCACCAGCACGGTTACCGCGTTGCCCGCCCGGCTGACGCCCTGCTGAATCGGACGGATTGCCGGCCCCATCAGCCCCTGACGATCCCTGGCTTCATGGAGCGTCGCCACCCCGGCCGCCTCACAGCGGCGCAAAACCGCCTCGTCATGGCGCGGCAGGTGGCGGATCACAAGGCCTTTTTTATTTAACAGGTTCATGCCAGGTTCTCCGTTACGCGGGGGAAGATGCTCTGGAAGGCTTCGCCGTGAACGATATCGCGCGCGGCCGTGATGCCGATATTGCGCTTGGCCTGCACCCCGCGCTGCAGCGCCACGCGGGTGTAGTATTCCCACAGATGCTCCTGACCCTGCATGCACTGAATGGCCTGATACTTTTTCTCCCAGACGGCGGTGATGTCCAGCAACACATCGGGTTTCCAGTTGCACTGCTCCGGCTGGTGCGGTTCGAAACAGTAAACCGGGGGAGCAGAGACAATTTTCTCGCCAGGGCGATAGCCTTCTGCCTGGGCGATAATCCGTGCTTCCTGGGCCAGATGGGAGGCCAGCGGATGATCGTAGTTATAGGGATCCTGCAGGGAGTGCGTCAGGACAAAGTGGGGCTGGATACGGCGATACACATCCGCCAGACGAAATAGCGTCTCTTTATCGGCGCGCAGCGGATAATCGCCGATATCAAAGAATTCGACGCTGGCGCCCAGGATCGCGGCGGCGGCCTGCGCCTCTTCGCGACGCACCTGCTTCACCGCCTCCTCGGTCATGTTGCCTTTACGCCACAGTTTGGCGGACTCGCCGCGCTCGCCAAAGGATAAACAGACCACATGGACCTGATAGCCCTGCAGGGCATGCAGCGCTATCGCACCGCCCGCGCGCCAGACGAAATCGGCCGAGTGGGCGCTGACGACAAGGGCACTTTTTTCGCTAACCGGATGAGACATGATGGCTTCCTCTGTTGTTTTTTTCAGCTTGTCATGTCCCGTCGTGGGGAGGTAATTCGTTAACTTGCGAAGGCTATGATTTTTATTTATGTTGTCGTCTCACTCACTTTTTCAGGCCTGACGAACAATGCTAAAGAGAAAGCACGATAAAATTATAAATATCATGCAGCTGCGCTTTTTCTGTCAGGTCGCGCTGCGCGGTAGCGTCTCACGCGCGGCCGATGACTTATTCCGCACGCAGTCAGCGATAACCCGGGCTATTCGCGATCTTGAAGCCGCGTTGAACGTCACGCTGTTCGAACGCCATTACAGCGGCATGGTGCCCACCGAGTATGGCAAGTGCATCCTGCCGCGCGCCCGGCGGGCGATTGACGACCTGCAGGCCATCCCGGCGCTGCTGCAGAAGCACCATACCCGCAGCAGCGGCCCGCTGGCGGACGCCGGCTGGCTGTTCAATACCCGCCGCTTAGCCATTTTTATTCAGCTCTATCACGTCAACCATACCCAAACCGTCGCGCAACAGTTGGGGATCACTCAGCCGGCGGTCAGTGCCGCGCTGAAGGTCCTGGAAAAAGGAGCGGATTCGGCGCTATTTCGCCGGACGCCAGAGGGGGTGCGTCCCACGCCTGCCGCAGAGCTACTCTATCCCCCGGTGAGCAGAGCGCTCAACGAGCTGGAAAACATCTGGAGCGATCTCGCTGCCCGTCGCGGGGTGTTGGAGGGCACCGTGCGCATTGGCGCCCTGCCGCTGAGCCGGACCCGGCTACTGCCCTCCGCCATCGCCGCCTTTCTGGCCCAGCACCCGGGCATCACCCTCATGACCAATGAAAGCCCGTATGAGTCGCTGGTCGCCGATATGCGGGCAGGTAATATTGATTTTATTATCGGCGCCCTGCGCCAGGATGAAGATCTCCCGGACCTCTGTAGCGAAGCGTTATTCGAAGAGGATATGTTGATTTTACTGCGTAATAACCACCCGCTGCTGCGCCATCCGGACCCGCGCAGCCAGCTGGCGACAGCGCAATGGGTGCTGCCGCGCGCCAACGCGCCGGCGCGCAATTTGCTGGATAAGGCGTTTGTCACCCTGGGGCTGCCGCTGCCCCAGCCGACGGTGGAGACCGGGGATGCGGCGATGGTGCGAGGATTGCTGCAGGGCTCCGACATGCTGGCGGCGGTCTCCGCCAGCCAGATGCGTTTTGAAACTGACAATGGGCTGCTCAGCGTGTTGCCGGTTCCCCTGCCCGATACCACCCGGCGTATCGGGCTGACGTTTCGCGCCGGCAGCCTGCCCTCCCCGGCGACGCAGGCGCTGTTGCGTTTTATTTATCAGCAGGTTCAGGACGGGGCCGTTTAACGTTTACCCGCCACCGAATAGGTTACCTGCTGGTTTCGCGTTTGCTGAAACGCCTCCAGCGTCTGCCCGCGCATCGCGGCGTAAATATGCAGGTTGGATACGCCGACCACCGCGCCCATTTTCTCCAGCAGGAAGAAGCTGGCGCCATACTGAATTAATCCCCGCCAGTCGCGCGCGTTGAGCAACTGCTGTTCCTCCTCACTCAGTCCGGCTTCGGCATAAAGCGACTGAGGCGACTGCAGAAAACGTTCGCGCCAGGCAGGCTCAATCAGCCGATGCAGGAAACGGTTAAGCCGCAAGCCATTCAGGCTGCGCTCGTGGGTAAAAGGATAGGTTCCCGGCAGTTTCTCCACCCCGGCCAGCTGCTGCGCCATATGCTGGCGATGGCGCGTCAGGGTATCGACGGGGGGCAGGCGCGCATTGTTCTCAAGGATCAGCGTGGCGATACCGGTCATCGACGGCAGGTAATAGTCGCGCCAGGTTTCGGTGACATTGGCTGATAGCGCGCCACGCATCACCAGCCACATGATCACTTCGGACCCCTCCATCCCCCCCAGCTCGGCATATTCGCCAAGGGTCATTTCGGTAAGCTTTTCCGGGTCATTAACCAGCATATCAACAAACTGGGCATCCCAGTCGGGATTATTAAATCCGCAGCGCTCGCCATGAACCTGATGCGAGAGCCCGCCGGTCGCGACAATCGCCACATTGATATCTTCCGGGAAGCTTTCAATCGCCCGGCGCAGCGCCTGGCCGAGTTTGTAACAACGGCGCGCGCTTGGTACCGGAAATTGCAGCACGCCGATCTGTAACGGGATCACCGCCGTCGGCCACCCCTGCGCTTCATCCCAGGGCAACAGCGCCGAAAGCGGCGAGAAAAGGCCGTGGTCGAGCTTTTTATCCATAAAGAACGACATATCAAACTCGTCGGCCATCAGGCTGGCGCCAATGTGCCTTGAGAGCGCCGCGTTGCCCTGGACCGGCGGCAGGCAGCGCGGTCCGCCGCCCTCATCGGCAACGTCATATTGACTATCGATTCCCAGCGTAAAAGTCGAATAGTGATCGAAGAAAAAGGCGGTCACATGGTCATTAAAGATGTACACCAGCGCATCCGGTTTTTTCTCCTCCAGCCAGCGCTGCAGCGGTTCGAAGCTCTGGAAGATCGGCGCCCACGCCGGATCCTGCTGTTTATGATGATCGACCGCGAAGCCGATAGTCGGGGTATGAGAGACGGCGATACCGCCGAGAATGTTAGCCATCAGATAACTCCACTTATCGGTGTTCGAGGGGGGATGACAAAGCGTCAAGTTCTGCCTCTGTGAGTCGAGGCTTAGCGTGATTCATACGGTGCAACAAAATACAGATCCCCGCCAGGCAGGCCGGCAGCGCAAGCACCAAAAAGATCGACGAGTGTCCCGGCACGGCCAGCATCAGCATCCCGCCCAGCGTGGAGCTGAGGATAGCCCCGGTACGGCCGATACCATGCATCCAGCTGACGCCGGTAGCGCGGATCTCGGTTTGATAATAGGCGGGCGAATATGCCTGCAGACCGTTCTGCGCGCCGTTAATGCACATCCCGCTGATAAAAATCAGCACCGACAGCGCCGCCGAACCGAAATCCATTACCCCCTGGGACAACAGGCACAGACAGCCGAGGAAATAGGTTGCCGCAATCACGGCTTTCGCCGAAGCGCGATCCATCAGCATACCGACAAGGATCCCGCCCAGCGGGCCGCCGAGCTGGAACAAGCCGGTCATCATCGCCGCCTGCTGCAGCGACAGGCCGCCGGAGCGGAGAATGGTTGGCAGCCAGCCGTTCAGCAGGTAAATCACGAACAGCCCCATAAAATAGGTTAACCACAGCGCTATCGTGCCGCGGGCATAGCCATGCCGGAACAGCTGCGCCACTTTGCTGCTCCGCGTGATGGGCGGCGCATTCAGCTGGAAAACGGTTTCAGCCGTAAACTGGCCCCCAAGCCGGTTAAGCGCCCTGGCGATCTGCTCGCCCGGTAGTCGGCGCGCCACCATGTTCATCGCCGACTCTGGCAACATCACGATCATAAAGGGGAGCACCACGAGCGGCAGCACGCCGCCAAAAACCAGCGCCGAGTGCCAGCTGTAATGCGATAACAAACCGGCGGCGATAAAGCCGCCGAGGCCGGAACCCACGTTAAAACCGCTGTACATCAGGGTGATCATCACCCCTTTACGCCGCTCCGGCATATATTCCGCCACCAGCGTGACGCAGTTGGGCATTACGGCGCCAAGGCCAAGGCCGGTGAGAAAACGCATCAGCGCCAACTGCGTCGGGCTTTGCGCCACGGCGCCGGCCAGGCTGAACAGCGCAAACAGCGCCACCGACCAGAGTAAAATTCGCTTTCGGCCGTAGCGGTCAGAAAGCGGACCCGCTACCAGGGCGCCAATGGCGACGCCGAACATGGCCGCCCCAAGAATCGGCCCCATTTCGGCCCGGCTGATGCCCCAGTCTTCGATGAGCGCCGGGGCGACAAAGCCCATCACCGCGGCGTCATACCCATCCAGCATAATGATGATGAAACAGAGCAGCAGCACGTTCCATTGAAAGCGCGAGACCGGGCGGGTATCTATCCACGCTTTCACATCGACAACGTTCGTGTGATTCATAGGGTGACTTCCTCAAGCAGGCGGTACGAATGTTCTGGTTAGTGTTTTTTGAGTGGAACTTTCGTACTCAACTTAAGGCAGGTCACGCAGGCTGTCCGGTTCGAAAATCCGGCGTCAGATATGAGTTTTATTTATAATGTGAGGGATACGACAAAAACCAGCCAGCAAAAAACCCGCAGCCAACGGCGGCGGGTCAGGGCAAGAGCAGCGTTTAGTGCTTCGGAATAATTAAATCGCCGCGCAGCGGGCTGCCGCCCGGGTTGTCCGTTTTCTCGGTCAGCCAGTTGACGATCCGCGACGCCATCGCGTCCATGGAATATTCAATCGCCGGGATAGTCGGGATACCGGGCAGCTGTAACGATCCGGCGAGGCTAAACACCATGACATTTTGCGGAACGGCGCGGTTAAACGCCTGCAGCTGCGGCACCACGCGCTGCGCCTGCTGTTCATCGCTCACCAGCAGCGCGTTAAAGTTCAGCGTAGTGGCGTTATTGACCAGCTCCTGCACCGCCACCGACGGCGAGGTGTTATCCAGAAATACCAGGTTGCGATTAAACGGCAAAAAGTTTTTTTCCAGCGCGTGCTTGTAGCCCAGCAGCACCTGGTCGGCAAAGCCGCTGCTCTGCGGATGAATCAGCGCAATCTGCCGTCTCCCCTGGCTAATCAGATAGTAACAGGCGGTTTCGGCGGCGAAAGCATGATCGAACTGAATACTGTTGTCGCCTTCGCTATCGAGGCAGTCCACCAGCACCACGTCCGGGCGGTTAATATTCAGAGGAAAACGCGCGCCGATGATCAGCACGTTATCGCACAGCCCGCAGGTCAACTCCTCCAGAGAGTTCATCACGCCGTGGCTGGTGTTGGCGAAGCGCAGCAGCAGGTGTTTCTGGTGCTGGCTGAGCTGTTTTTCCAGGGCGTAGAGATAGCTGGTGGTTTGGTTGATGTTGTCCTGGGCGCAGATGACGCCGATGCAGCCGGTGGACTGGCTGAGCAACGACTGGGCTATCATGTTTGGCCGGTAATTGAGCGCTTCCGCCGCCTGCAGCACCGCCTGACGACTGGCTTCCTTCACGCCACGTGAGCCGCTCAACACTCGCGACACCGTGGCTTTGGAAACCCCGGCAAGTCGTGAAACATCATTGATTGTCGACATCATTTTCCCCTGCGCGGGCGCCGCGTCCCGCCAAAATCCTGTAAACCTGAATCGCTTCAATTATGACCAGCGCAGTATATCCATTTCGCCATTTGTTTGGAAACCGATTTTCCATTTCAGCGCAAAACATCGCCAAATCGACAGAATAATGTGAGCGAAATCCAATAAATCCGCCCTATAAGCAGGAGATCTTGACCACTATCACAGTTCTGCTTTTTATAAATGGAAACCGGTTTCCGTCTGATATCAAATCACCCACGCAATAACTTTTTACATTTTGAGGATGGTCGTCGATGTACAAGATTATGCTGTGCTGCTCTGCCGGGATGTCCACCAGTCTGCTGGTCAGAAAGATGGTTGAGGCGGCGAATGAACGTGACCTGCCGGTGCAGATTGACGCCTATGGCGTTTCCGAATTTGACATGCAGTTTCCGCAGTATCAGGTGGTGTTGCTTGGCCCCCAGGTGAAATACATGTTGAAAACCCTGTCTGACAAAGCGGCTTCCCTGAACATTCCCGTTCAGCCCATCGATACGATGGACTACGGTATGCAGCGGGGAGACAACGTCCTGAATTATGCTCTGTCGCTGATCCCAGCGGCGCACTGAGAGGTGTTGAAATGAGTTCTCTGTATCAGTCCATGATTGCCGTGATCGAGCAATCTATTACTCCGCTGGCAGGACGCCTTGGGCAGCAGAAATACGTTATCGCTATCCGCGATGGCTTCACTGCCGCCTTGCCGTTTATGATCATCGGCTCTTTCATGCTGGTATTTATTTTTCCGCCGTTTTCACCCGATACCACCAACGGCTTTGCCCGCGGCTGGCTTGAATTCTCCCAGCACTACCGCGAACAGCTGATGCTGCCGTTTAACCTCAGCATGGGCGTGATGACCTTCTTTATCTCGGTCGGCATTGGCGCCAGCCTCGGTCGTCAGTTTCAGCTCGATCCGGTGATGTCCGGTCTGCTGGCGTTTATGGCTTTCCTGCTGGTCGCCGCGCCCTATGCCGATGGCAAAATTTCCACTCAGTATCTGTCCGGTCAGGGCATTTTCACCGCGCTGATCACCGCCATCTACTCCACCCGCGTTTACGCGTGGCTGAAGCAAAACAACATTACGGTTCGTCTGCCGAAAGAGGTCCCCACCGGCGTCGCCCGTTCGTTTGAAATCCTGATCCCGGTGCTGGTGGTCATTGCGACTCTGCATCCGCTGAATCTGTTTATCGAAGCGCAGACCGGGATGATCCTGCCGCAGGCGATCATGCATCTGCTGGAGCCGCTGGTTTCCGCCTCCGACTCGCTGCCGGCGATTTTGCTCTCTGTTCTGATGTGCCAGATTTTCTGGTTCGCCGGTATCCACGGCTCGCTGATTGTTACCGGCATTATGAACCCGTTCTGGATGGCCAACCTGTCGGCAAACCAGGCGGCGCTGGCGGCTGGCACGGTACTGCCGCACGTCTACCTGCAAGGCTTCTGGGATCACTATCTGCTGATTGGCGGCGTCGGTTCTACCCTGCCGCTGGCCTTCCTGCTGCTGCGTAGCCGGGCCACCCATCTGCGCACCATCGGCAAGATGGGCATCGTGCCGAGCTTCTTTAATATCAACGAGCCGATTCTGTTCGGGGCGCCGATCATCATGAACCCGATGATGTTTATCCCCTTCGTCTGCGTACCGATGGTCAACGCGGTGCTGGCTTACGGCGCGACGCGTCTTGGCTGGCTGAGCCAGGTTGTGTCGCTGACGCCGTGGACTACGCCGGCCCCAATTGGCGCGTCGTGGGCGGCTAACTGGACCCTGAGCCCGGTGGTGATGTGTCTCATCTGCATGGTGATGTCGGCGGTCATTTACCTGCCGTTCCTGCGCGCTTATGAACGTTCCTTAATGAAAACCGAAGTTGAGAAAGCCAAAAATAGCGTTCCGGTAGCAGAAACCGTTAGCTAATCCCTCTCCTTCCGGAGAGATAATAAGATGACAGCGTAATAATGCAGAAAATGGACTTTCACTGCATTATTAAATAATAAATACCTCAGGAATACACATGATTGAATTAGAAGATGCGGTAATGGAAATTATCGTTAATGCGGGACAGTCACGCTCATTATGTTTTGAAGCGCTGCATGCGGCCCGAACCGGAAATATCGACGAAGCGCGCTTACTCTTAAACGAGGCCGACGGCTACGCCCGCCGGGCGCATCAGATGCAAACCCAGCTCATCGGGCAGGATGCCGGTGAAGCGCGTCAGCCCATGACGCTGATTATGGTACATGCCCAGGATCATTTGATGAATTCGCTGCTGGCCCGCGAGTTCTCAGAAGAATTAATCCATCTGTACCAGCGTTAATTAATATGGAATAACGTTAGCGAGAATATTATTCTCCGGCGTCGCTGTACCCTAAAAAACAAATCAGCTTATTTTGGCTATTTATTCTAGCCAGAATGGGATGGTTATTATCTGAAATATATTAATTATTAAAGCGAGATAACCATGAATACTGTAAAAAAACTGCCTTTAGCCATGGCGGTGGTCGCCGCGCTGTGCCCAATTTCTGTCATGGCGCAAGAATTTACGCAGGAACAGATCGACGCCATCGTCGCCAAAGCCGTTGATAAAGCGCTGGCCGACCGCCAGGCGAAAATCGACGCCGCGGCCAACAAAAAGGTCGACGTGATCACCAACCCGCAGACCACCGCCGCCTCGCCGGATATGGCCATTCCGTTCGGCCTCAAGTTCAGCGGCTACGCCCGCTATGGCGCCCACTTCCAGACCGGCGACCAGAAATATGTCGGCGTCGACGGCTCCTATAACGGCGCCTCGGCGATCGGCCGTCTGGGCAACGAAAGCAACGGCGGCGAATTCCAGATCAGCAAGGCCTTCAAAAGCGCGCAGGGGGCTATCTGGGATCTTAACGTGATGTTCGACCACTGGAGCGACGAAGTTAACCTGAAGAAGGCCTACGTCGGGGTCACCAACGTGCTGGAATCCAACCCCAACGCCTATATCTGGGCCGGCCGCGACTTCCACCAGCGTCCGCAACAGGG
>OKGS01000003.1_pt1 | contig 187307 bp, 153 predicted proteins | sample 1613341 | NCBI WGS metagenome assembly OKGS01 (sample SAMN04436849, study PRJEB24849) | human gut metagenome | biome: human gut; feature: NICU; material: stool | host: Homo sapiens | place: USA: Saint Louis, MO | collected 2011-09-09 | reverse complement strand
GCGACGAAGGTAAACTGTTCGGTTCCATCGGTACTCGCGACATCGCTGACGCTGTAACTGCAGCTGGCGTTGAAGTGGCTAAGAGCGAAGTTCGTCTGCCGAACGGCGTTCTGCGTACCACTGGTGAACACGAAGTGAGCTTCCAGGTTCACAGCGAAGTATTCGCGAAAGTGATCGTAAACGTAGTAGCTGAATAATTCGTTATTCAACGAGACGTAAAAACGCCGACCAGTGGTCGGCGTTTTGCTTTTAAGTGATAAAAACCGCAGAAACAGACGTTCCCTCCATAAATCTCTTGCTATTCCTTTTATAAAAAGTTCGCAGTACCCATACCTGGCCCCCAGCCTCGCCGCTGGTAGTTCGTGTCATGTTTTTTACGCGTAAAACACGACAAAAGCATCAATACAGCGATCGTCTCACTTGTATGATAATAAAAACAATATGTTATATATGAATGTGCTGTTATTTTATTGTTTTTATATATAAAAAGATAAAATATCATCACTTTCGTAATCTTGAACGCTTTGCAGGTGCGTTCAATCCAATAAATGCTAATATTATGGCTATCATAGCCATAAAAAGATAAAATATTATCACTATGGGTAAAAAAACAGCACCGTTACTCCCTTATACGAATCAGATGCTTAGTGAATTTGGTGAGCGGCTGAAACTTGCTCGTTTACGACGCAGGCTTACCGCAAAGCAAGTTGCTGAACGTGCTGGGATGTCGCCAATAACATTGCGCTCTCTGGAGTCAGGAAGTGCAGGGGTCACGATAGGGGCATATTTGTCTGTGATGCAGGTTTTGGGCCTGGAAACGGATTTAAATAAGCTTGCAGCTGAAGACGACTTAGGGCGTCAGCTCCAGGATTCCCGTTTGATTAAAAAAAGAGGGCTTTCTCGTGCATCAAGTAAGAATGAAGAAGGTTCTCAGACAGCCTCATTGCAGATGAGGCACGAGAAAGAAGGTCATCTCACCACGGATTTAACAGCACTGGCAGAAGGCTCGACGCCATCTATTACAGGAGAAACGTCAACCTCTCTTGCTGCACTATTAAAACCGATAAAAAAACCGTTAAAAGGAAATTAATTATGGCATTAATCGGAGTGTATGCGGATTGGGAAGGCCTGGATGGTCCTGCGCGTATTGGTTATTTACACAGTCGTCGCACTCGGGCGCGTGAGATATTTGAGTTTGAGTACGATAAAAAGGCGCTTGCAGATCCTTCACTTAATTTCATTCAGTTAGATCCTGAAATAATGTTGTATGAGGGAGCACAGTACCCAATTCCTCCAAAGGATAAATTTGGTGCATTTAGTGATTCCTGCCCGGATCGTTGGGGGCGTATGCTAATGAAGCGTCGTTTTGAGAGGGATATTCGAGACGGGTTATGTGATAAAGACTCCCACCTTTATGAGTCTGATTATCTACTAGGTGTTCATGATCTTTATCGGGTTGGGGCTCTTCGATACAAACGTGAAGACGCTGGAGAGTTTCTTGATAATCGCATTGATGTTGCAGCCCCACCATTTACCGAAATAGCGAGTCTGGAAAGGGCTAGCCGGGCAATTGAAGAAGATCCTGATAATAAAGAGCTAATCGGGCAAAAATGGTTAAGAATGCTAATCGCTCCGGGGGGATCATTAGGGGGGGCACGTCCGAAAGCCAGTGTTGTTGATGAAGCTGGGCATCTCTACATCGCTAAATTTCCCAGTGTAAAAGATGAGTATGATGTTGGTGGATGGGAAATGGTCGTTAATGCACTTGCTGTTGGCTGTGGACTGAATGTTGCACCTGCTCAGGCGCATAAATTTGCCAGCAATTACCATTGTTTTATGGTTCGTCGTTTTGACCGCACTAATGCGGGAAGGCGTCTGCATTTTGCTTCGGCTATGACACTAACCAGGCATCAGGATGGTGAAGATGCCTCTACAGGTGTGAGTTATCTGGAATTAGCAGATGTTCTTATCAGACATGGCGCGCAGACTAATACTGACCTTAAGGAACTCTGGTCCAGGATTGTTTTTAATATTCTTGTTACTAATACCGATGATCATTTACGCAATCATGGATTTATCTTGATACCAGGAAAAGGTTGGCGGCTTTCTGAGGCATATGATTTGAATCCTGTGGTCAGGTCTGATGGTCTAAAACTCAATATTACGGAAAATGACAATGCACTTGATTTGGAATTGGCTAGAGAAGTTGCAGAGTATTTTCGACTTAGTTTGACGGAAGCTGATGACATTATTGCTAATTTTAGAGGGATTGTCAGTCAGTGGCGAATCATTGCCGAGCGTCTTCGATTACCTGGTCGTGAGCAAGAGTTAATGGCAGAGGCGTTCAGGGGGGCAATTTAGAATAGTTATTTCGATATATTCGCTAAATCATAAATTTGCGAAGCAATGCCAGTAGATACTGAACGTTTTGGAAGAGACGTTTAATTTATGAGAAAAATAGAAACGCTACAAAGCTAAATTATAGCGTTTCTATGTAAAATAATTAGCTTGTCGCTAACTGTACTTGTGGTTCTTCGTCTTTAACTTTGATAAGCGTCCACAGCGCAATGGCGCCAATAATGTCAAAGAAAGCCAGGGCAATAAAGAACGGCGCGAAGCCAATAATGTGAACGAATGCCCCGATAAACAGGTTGAAAATCAACTGACCGCTCCATGCACAGGCTCCTGCCATACCCACAGCGGTAGCTACTTCGTCTTTTTTGAATAGGTCACCGCCCAGAGTTGCTGCAACAGTAGAAAGACATTGATGCGAGAATGCGCCAATGCTAATCAGTAATACGGCGATGTAGGGATTTTCGACAATACTCACCAGACCAATCGTCATCATAATGACGGCTGCAATAGTGAAGGTAATTCTTCGTGAGTTAATTAAACTCACGCCGCGATCGTGGAAGAACTTCGCGACAAAACCACTGGCTAAACAGCCGAGATCGCCCAGCAGGAAAGGTAGCCAGACGAACATGGCAATTTCTTTCAGGCTAAAATGCAGCGTTTCGACGAAGAAAATCGGTACCCAGAAGTTAATGGTTCCCCATGCCGGGTCAGCGAGAAAACGCGCGATGCCAATTCCCCAGAAATTACGTTGGCTGAGGATATGCTTGATTGACGTTTTTTCTTTCTTATCTGTTTTAAGATGCTGTTCTTGCCCAGATTCAATATAGTGGCGCTCTTCATCAGAAAGGCGTTTAGCATCTTTTGGATCTTTATAACAAAAGAACCAAAATAAAGCCGCGAGTAAAGCAAGGCTACCTGAGACAATAAACGCAAATTGCCAGCTATGAAACATAATGCACCAGGCAATCAACGGTGGAGCAAGCATCGCGCCGAGTGAGGTGCCCATATTGAATACACCTGTCGCCACGCCACGCTCTTTTGCCGGGAACCATGTTGATGCGGTTTTTACACCCGCAGGAATTGCCGATGCTTCGCTGAAACCCATCAGGGCGCGCATAAATGCCAGACCTGACCATGTTCCTGTCAAGGCATGCCCCATTGTCGCCAGGCCCCAGATTGCGGCACATATCGCAAAACTTAACTTCAGACCCACGGTATCAATAAAGAAGCCCATTATCGGTTGCCCCAATGTATAGGCCAACTGGAATGCACTGACAATCCATGAATATTGTTCTTTGGTTATTCCGGTTGTCTCCATAATCGTTGGAGCCGCAATACCTAACGCCGTTCTGTCCAGATAATTGATTACAGTGATAAAGCATACGAGGGCAATCATATGCCATCGATAATTCTTTATTTTATTCATTTTTAAACCTTTTAATTATATTAATAAACCCTGGTTGTTGGTATTTCCATGTAATAGGCAATAAAAATCAGGTACAGAGGAAATATTGGAAATTATTGTGTGTAAATGTCTCCCTTTAAAAAGTCTGGCCAGTTTTTTTCAAAGTAAATACCGTTAATACACGGTTGAATACGTAAAGACTTTACTTCGGTAATAAAAGAACCTTGCGAATATTGAATTGTTAATTTGTGATTTTTGTCTTCAGCGAGTTCAGAGCGAAAACGCCATTCTTCTTTTGCGCCGCGACGAGTTTGTGGTAGGCATTTGCCTTGTGGATCAATAACCATACGCGCCCCACGGCTACCACCACCTGCATCAATATAATGTGTCAGTTGAGTTAAGACGGCGGCAGAAGTCAGCGTCATATGCCGCCACATAAACAGCTCGGCAACTTCACCCACATGTTTGATTGCCAATCCATGTCGTTGGACAAATTCGTTCAATAGCAGGGCATCACGAGTGGCACGTCGGACTTTATCGGCATGGCAAATAAATCCCGCATAGTCAGACATTCGTGCCTGAATTTTTTCTCTCACAACCGACAACGGCATCCCGGACCCGTTATCGTGCGCCTGAGTAATGATCTCTCTTATAGAAGCCAGTGCCGGAGCTGCCAGCTGTGCTATATCTCCATCAATATTCCGCTTTTGCGTGCAACCAATAAAACGTGCCAGACGAACAGCAAAAACCTGCCCGGCATTCAATGCCGCGCCGCCAGGTCGGGTGACGCCGTGTGTGCCAGCAACTTCCCCCACCGCAAAACAACCGGGCAGAGATGTTTGTCCCCAGATATCGACTTCAATGCCGCCATTCATGTGCTGATTATTCATGGCAAACTGCAATGGCTGCGTGGTGAGATCGTAACCGTGCATCTTATACAGCGAGATAGACAGCGGATTCATTCGTTGCAGGCGTTCGATGGGCGATGGTGCCAGAGCGTCGTTATTTTCCAGATACGTGCGAACGTCGTCGTCCAGTCGATCTAATGAGAAGGGCAGGTCACCCGGCACCGCTTCAGGATTGCGATTGAAATCCATAAATACCTGACGCCCTGATTGCTGCTCTTGCGCTACTGCCATATCTAACAAGCTGGAGCCAAAATCCATTACCCGCGTGGCGTGGAACGGCCACTGATAGCCTTTACGGAAGATGTTTGAAGCCAGCTCCTGGGTGGTGCGATAGTAATCCGCGAGGAAGTTATACTCGTTACCCCCGGCATCCACGGAATAAATATACGGGATCACCTGCACATAGGTGCCGGACAAATTCCACGGAAACGTGCTGCGCGGTGTGCCGATACCAAACTGGCTTTCAGTCAGATTTGTTAACGTCAGACCTTCCTCCAGCGCCAGCCCCAGCGAGCCGAAACATTTGTGTGGATAAACACTGTCGCGATAAAGCTCGCCAGGCCCTCCTGTTGCCAGTACCACATTGGGCGCAGTCACAATTGCTAGCCCCCATGGGTTATGGGCGCGATGACCGGTCGCGAGGATTGCCCCCGCCACACGGTCTTCACCGTTTTCGTCACACTGATGCAGCAGTTTAATCACTGTTGCACTGGTCAACATTGGGATAGCAAGACGCTGTACTTCTTCCAGCAGCACTTTCACCATTAACCTTGAGGTACGCGGCCCACATGAGGTTGCACGCCCGGCTTCGTCATGGTCGGTTTGATAACGAAGAATCGCGCCATAGCGATCTTCCGGTAATTCCAGACCAAGATATTGCAACCCGCCAAGAGTGTGCAGAGAACCTACCGCTTCAACATAAGCGGTGTCGTGATCCATCGCCCCACCGCTCGCCAGTGCCTCTGCCAGTTTGGTGAAGTTGTCGCCGTTGCCCGCAGTAGCGGCGGTAAACAGTGTTTGTTTATCAGAGCCAGAACATGCCGACGTCCCCATATATAACCCGGCGGTGGCGATTAACACATTTTGCTGGCGGCGTTTAAGTTCCACAGCTGCACGTAGCCCGGCTGCACCACTGCCGACTACCAGGGCATCTGTTTTCCAGAGTGGGTAATCAACGCCGTCAACCGTGACAACCCATGCGGGTTCTGCCTGTGCAAAACCCTTTGGGAAAGTAACGTGCGTCAGTGCATCAAGGATGGTGTCATCAAGCTGACTCATGCATCCTCCATTGGCATAAACAGGCTACTTTCCATCAGACGTGGGTGCCTGATAATCGGACGGAAGGCCATATACGGCAGAATGTCGCGCTCAATCTCCACACCCGGCGCGATTTCAATTAATTCAACGCCTTCTGCCGTTAACTGGAATACTGCGCGTTCAGTGATATACAACACTTCCTGACCACTTTGCTGTGCGTAGGCGGCGCTAAAAGTAATTTTTTCCACCTGGGTAACCAGTTTAGGGATTTGACCTGACTGGGCGATATGCAAGCCATCTGGCGTTACATCAATCTTGCTGCCTTTGGCGTCGAACGTACCGCAAAACACCACTTTACGGGCGTTTTGTGCAATTTCGAGAAATCCGCCGGGGCCAATCAGATTGCCATTGAGATGGGAGACGTTGACGTTACCGTATTGATCCATCTCTCCCATGCCGAGGAAGGTGATATCGATGCCGCCGCCACTGTAGAATTCGAATTGATCGAGTGATGGAATAATGGCATCGGCGTTACGGGCGCAGCCGAACAGAGCATCATCCAGCATCATGCCGTTATGTACGCCTTGCTCGACGCTCATCCATAAACTTTGATAAGGCACGCCTTCGCGCAGCGCTACTCCAGGAATACCGCCAGGAATACCAAAGCCAAAGTTGGTTGAAGCGCCAGCCACCAGTTCGCGCGCAGCACGGCGAGCAATCAGGCGACGCACCGGATGGCTAACCAGTTCAATAGCGTCGTTAGAACTTAGACGGCGATGTTGACCGCTGATCGTCAGGTCGTAACCACCAAGATAGGTTTGCGGTTGTTCGCGGTGCTCAACGATGCCATCAACCAGAATTCCTGGTAGCTTGACCCGACGTGGTTCAATGGTACCTGCTTCCAGCACATCGCGTACCTGTACGAACACTTTGCCGCCGCTGTTGTGTGCTGCCAGCGCCATCGAATAGCTATCCATATCAATCGCTTCTTCTTCGAGGCTAACGTTGCCTCGTGGATCGGCATAAGTGCCACGCAAAATCGCGTAATCCACTTTGAAAGGGCGATAACGAAGTTTGGTCTCGCCGTCGATTTCAATCAGTTCTACCAGGTCGTCGGTAGTGCATTCATTCGACTTACCGCCACCATTGCGAGGATCAACAAACGATCCCAGCCCAACGTGGGTAAAAAGCCCCGGACGTCCGGCACCGATCTCCCGCAGCAGTGCCTGAATTACGCCACCAGGGAAACAGTAGGCTTCAATAGCATTGCTTTTCACCAGTTCCTGCATCTTGGGCGACCAGGTAAAATGTCCGGCAATAATGCGTTTGAGCATTTCGGCGTGAGCAAAACGGTTAGTGCCTTTGCTGTCGCGATCGCCAATACCCAGCGAGTGGATTAATGTCAGATCGCGCGGGTGTCCGGTTTGCAGAAAGCGCGCTTCAATGGCGGCCAGAATATGGTCAGCTTCCACCATGCCGCCGCCGTTGCCGCTAATGGCAATGGTTGCGCCGTCCTGAATTTGCGCCGCCAGTGTCTCGGCGGTTGATAACTTACGCATACAATTTCCTTATTGATTGTGGAAGCTCACGCCGGCTTTTTCGGCAAATGCGTGCGTCGCCTGTTGGCAATCCTGAGTGGCGGACATTAATCCAGCCAGCAACTGGTGCGAGTAATCGGCGTGTTTATTTTCCAGCGTCAGAATCAGTTGTTTAATGTGTGCCAGTGCCACCGGACCACATTTTTCCAGCTGCGCTAACTGGTTCGCCATCCAGCTTTCCACCTGTTCTTTTTCTACCACTTCATCAATTAAATTCGCCGCCTGAGCTTCCTGCGCTGTCAGGCGTTTACCCAGCATCAGCATCTGGCGACCGACCACCGGGCCAACCTGATTAAGCACGCGTTCAATGCCCATCCAGCCAGGCACCATGCCGAGCATCACTTCAGGATTAGAGAATTTTGCGTGGGGGCGAGCGATACGAATATCACAGCACAAGGCGAGTTCAATCCCACCGCCAATGGTATGACCGTTGAGATTTGCAACCGTTAATTGGGGTAAATTGCGCAGGCGATTAAAAACCTCGTTACCGCGTTTAATCCATTTTCTGCCCATATCTAATGGCGAATAGGCCGACCACGATTTAATATCGCCGCCCGCACAAAAGAATTTATCGCCGGTTGCCGTTAATTCGACTAATCGTAATGTGGTGTCGTTTTCAATTTCATTTAAATAATGGTCGAGAGATTCGATCATTTCTTCATTAATAGCATGACATTTATCTTCACGGTTCAATGTCAGGCGGCAAGAAGCCGCCGCTCTGCTGAACAGAACGGGTTGGTCATTCATGATCATTCCTTAACAATAATGTGCGATGCGATCGACGCTAATATCCAGCGTGCTGTTAATATCTTTCTGCCACCAGTACGGTGAGAATATTTCCAGTTCAATAGCGCCATTAAATCCGGCGTTTTCAACCAGCCGACGAATTGACGGAATATTGATGACACCATCTCCCGGCATTCCACGGTCATTGACCAGATCGGTGGTCGGCACTAACCAGTCGGAAACATGAAACGCGAGGATGCGTTTTCCGGCACGCAGGATCTGACTGGCGAGATCCGGGTCCCACCAGACATGGTAGACATCTACCGCCACGCCGAGACCAAACTCACCATCGGGATCGAGTTCATCACACCAGTCCAGCGCCTGACGTAACGTGCACAAACAGGAACGATCGGCTGCGGTCATCGGGTGTAGCGGCTCCAGCGCAATCGGCACGCCGACCTCTTTCGAATGTGGCAGTAACTGGCGAATCCCTTGTTTCACTTGTTCCCGCGCTTCATACAGATCTTTAGTGCCTGTTGGCAGACCGCCAACCACCTGCATGTAACAGGCGGCATTTAGCACAGCGGCATCGTCCAGCGCCCGGCGGTTATCATCAATCGCCAGTTTGCGCTCCGCCAGCGTCGGTGCGGTGTAGTAGGTGCTACGGCACAAACCGGAAACGTTTATGTTACTGGCAGCAAGCTGGCGGGCGATTTGCTGGAGATCTTCACCCTGCAACTCCCTGCGCCAGGGGGCAATGGCGCCAATACCGCGTGCGGCGCAGGCATCAATAATGGTGGGTAGCGGCGTTTTATAGCCCAGTGTCGCGGTATTGATACTGAATAAATCCGGGCGTTGTAACAGATCTCTCATGATTCAGCCTCAGAAGCGCGGCATACTTAAGCCGCCGTCGATGGCGACCGCCTGACCACAGGTGTAAATCAGTTTACCTTCCGCCATCGCGCGGACAGTGGAAGCAATATCAGCCGGATAACCCCAACGTCCCCACGGCACCAGACCTTTGGCAATCAGTTCGTCGTAATAGGCCGTTGCCGGAATAGTCATATCGGTTTTGATGAGACCAGGACGCACTTCATAAACGCCAATTTGTTCATTACAAAGGCGAGCAGCAAACAGACGAGCAGCGGCAGAAACGGCGGTTTTGGCAATGGTATATTCGCCGCGATTCATCGCCAGCATGATGGCGTTGATGGAACTGACGAAAATAATCGAGCGGTGCGGCAGTTCAGCTTCCGGTTTCGGCTGTGCCAGTAAGCGCTTACTGAATGCCTGAGCAAGGAAGAACGGTGCGCGGGTGTTAATGGCAATATTTTGGTCGAAGCTGTCTGGTTCGAGGTCGAGAAGGTCACCGCGTTTTTTCACTGAAATGCCTGCGTTGTTGAGCAGGCAGTCCAGACGTCCCCACTGGTTTTGCGCTGCGTCGAGCATCTCTTCATGCAGGGAGAGATCGCCCACATCAGCAGGGAAGCAAATCACTTCCACGCCTTCCGCCAGACATTCTTGTTGTGTGGCATGTAATTTTTCTACGCTATCGGCATCCGGACGATCATTAATCAGCAGATTAAATCCGCCACGCGCAAGCTCCAGCGCACAGCCCTTTCCAATACCACGTGCGGCTCCGGTAATCACGGCAACAGGACGAGTGGATTTCATACAATAGCTCTCTTTTTTTGAATTTTGTTTCCTTAGTGATGATTAGCTTGCGACTGGAGGATAAAAAGATCAACCATCTAGTTGGTTGATATGCGATGGCGATCACAGGACATTTGATAACCTGATGAAAGTACAAGTTTTTGCCCTTTTTTCTGAAGCTGAAATCAAATCAGGTTATGATAGTCACCACGAAGAGGTCGTGGGGAAGCGTTATGTATCTTGATACCAGCAACGTACAGAGCCTGAAAGAAAAGCTGCTGTTATGCGCGGTTAATGAATTTGCCGAATATGGTTACGAAGGGGCCAGAGTCGATAATATTGTCAAGGCCGCGGGGTGCAGTAAACAGACGGTTTATCACCACTTTGGTAATAAAGAAAATTTATTTATCGAAGTACTGGAATATACCTGGAACGATATTCGACAAAAAGAAAAGGCCCTTGATTTCTCAGATCTTCCGCCACAGAAAGCCATTGAGAAAATAATCGATTTTACATGGGATTATTATATTTATAATCCCTGGTTTTTAAAAATTGTGCATAGTGAAAATCAAAGTAAGGGTGTGCATTATGCAAAATCACAGCGTCTTTTAGAAATTAACCATGCGCACTTGCAGTTAATGGAATCCTTATTGGATGAAGGGAAGAAACAAAATATTTTTAAGCCAGATATCGACCCATTGCAGGTGAATATTAATATTGCTGCGCTTGGAGGATATTATTTGATCAACCAGCATACGCTTGGCCTGGTTTATCACATCAGTATGGTTTCACCGCAGGCACTGGAAGCCAGACGTAAGGTCATCAAAGAAACAATCCTTAGCTGGCTTTTGGTTGACCCTTCATCTACCGCGCGCGAATAAAACTGCCATCCGGCTGGCGGGTAAACAGGACCTGTTGATTATTCCCCGTATCAATGGTTAAGCCCGTCACCACGCCGCTGGCGTTCTGACGGATTTTCACCATCTGCCCGTTTTGCAAATTACTCAGTGGCTTATCCGCGCCTTCTACCTGCGCCATGGCATAGACATCGGTAGCGGGCAGTCCGTGGTCGCGGAACAGCTGCGCCATCGTTTTACCGGGTTCGACACGATAGGAGCGCCATTGATTATCAATTCCGCTATCTGGCTGGAATGGTTGCGTATGGGTGGTTTGCGGCTGCTCTTCTGGTTGGCCTTCCTGTATTGGTTCTGGAGCGACCGGAGCCACCTGATCAGGATCATTTTGTGGCGTGACTAATTGCGCCCGCAGCTGTTCTTCTGTCGGTGGTTGTGATTGCGACTGAATATCTAACTGTGCTTCACGCGTCACCACCGGCGCGTTGGGCGTATCATCAGATGGAAGCAGAAATCCGACCACCAATACAATGGCGGCAATAATGATCCCCCGACGATGCATCGGCGGCAGCGGGTCCATGAAGCGAAAATTGTCCGGCGCGTGCCAGACTTTCTCCAGGGTTGGTTTTAGTTCAAAGCGCCCGGGCATGGTTTCCTCCTGCTCCGCGTCTTGTTCCTCAATCATAGCCTATGAATAAGCTAACGCTATGATGTCCGTGGTAAACCCGCCTTTATTATATTCATACGGGATATTGCTATTGTTTCTTTTTCCCCGGGATTTGTCATCATTCCCGCGACAAAGTTTTACCCAAAGAAGTGTGGCTGATATGCTGCCCGCTACTTTATACCCTAAGAAAGGAAATACGATGACCACCCCAACTTTTGACACCATCGAAGCGCAAGCAAGCTACGGCATTGGTTTGCAGGTAGGGCAACAACTGAGTGAATCTGGCCTGGAAGGGCTGCTGCCAGAAGCACTGGTTGCAGGCATTGCCGATGCGCTGGAAGGCAAACATCCGGCTGTTCCGGTTGATGTGGTGCACCGCGCGCTGCGTGAAATCCACGAACGCGCCGATGCCGTTCGTCGTCAGCGTTTCCAGGCAATGGCTGCTGAAGGTGTGAAATACCTGGAAGAAAACGCCAAAAAAGAAGGTGTAAATAGCACCGAATCTGGCCTGCAATTCCGCGTGATCAACCAGGGCGAAGGCGCAATTCCGGCACGTACCGACCGCGTTCGTGTTCATTACACCGGAAAACTGATCGACGGCACCGTGTTTGACAGCTCCGTTGCTCGCGGCGAGCCAGCTGAATTCCCGGTTAACGGCGTGATCCCTGGCTGGATTGAAGCACTGACTCTGATGCCGGTAGGTTCTAAATGGGAACTGACTATCCCGCAGGAACTGGCATATGGCGAGCGTGGCGCAGGCGCGTCCATCCCTCCGTTCAGCACCCTGGTGTTTGAAGTCGAACTGCTGGAAATCCTCTAAGCAGCGCATTCTGTTCCCCTCGAACCAGAGGGGAGCAGGCATTCAGCAATAAACCCTTCAGTTTGCCAAACGGCGCTATTTTATGTTGCAAAGACCCTGTAAGCGTGTATTTTTGTGAGCTGTTTCGCGTTATCACCGTGATATGACACTCACTTTAAACATAAAATTAACATTAGATCTAAATCTTAGTATTCATCCCGCGTATTGTTACCTAATATCGATGAGTCCCGATACAGATTCGTCGTATCATAGACTGACTAAAGGCCGTAGAGCCTGAACAACACAGACAGGTACAGGAAGAAAAAAACATGGTAGATCAGGTAAAAGTCGTTGCCGATGATCAGGCTCCGGCTGAACAGTCGCTACGGCGCAATCTTACAAACCGACATATTCAGCTTATTGCCATTGGCGGTGCCATTGGTACAGGGTTGTTTATGGGGTCCGGCAAAACGATTAGCCTTGCCGGGCCGTCGATCATTTTCGTTTATATGATCATCGGTTTTATGCTCTTTTTCGTGATGCGGGCAATGGGGGAATTGCTGCTTTCGAATCTGGAATACAAATCTTTTAGTGACTTCGCTTCCGATTTACTCGGGCCGTGGGCAGGATATTTCACCGGCTGGACTTACTGGTTCTGCTGGGTTGTAACCGGTATGGCAGACGTGGTTGCCATTACCGCCTATGCGCAATTCTGGTTCCCTGGGCTTTCTGACTGGGTTGCTTCGTTATCCGTGATCATTCTGTTACTGGTTCTAAACCTCGCCACGGTAAAAATGTTCGGTGAGATGGAGTTCTGGTTTGCGATGATCAAAATCGTCGCCATCGTGTCGCTGATTGTTGTCGGCCTGGTCATGGTGGCGATGCACTTTCAGTCACCGACCGGTGTGGAAGCATCATTTGCACATTTGTGGAATGACGGCGGCTGGTTCCCGAAAGGCTTAAGCGGCTTCTTTGCCGGATTCCAGATAGCGGTTTTTGCTTTCGTGGGGATTGAGCTGGTAGGTACAACAGCTGCGGAAACCAAAGATCCGGAGAAATCACTGCCACGCGCGATTAACTCCATTCCGATCCGTATCATTATGTTCTACGTCTTCTCGCTGATTGTGATTATGTCCGTGACGCCGTGGAGTTCGGTAGTCCCGGAGAAAAGCCCGTTCGTTGAACTGTTTGTGTTGGTAGGTTTGCCTGCGGCTGCCAGCGTGATCAACTTTGTGGTGCTGACCTCTGCGGCGTCTTCCGCTAACAGCGGTGTCTTCTCTACCAGCCGTATGCTGTTTGGTCTGGCCCAGGAAGGTGTGGCACCGAAAGCGTTCGCTAAACTCTCTAAGCGCGCAGTACCCGCGAAAGGGCTGACCTTCTCTTGTATCTGTCTGCTCGGCGGCGTGGTGATGTTGTATGTGAATCCCAGCGTGATTGGCGCGTTCACGATGATTACAACCGTTTCCGCGATTCTGTTTATGTTTGTCTGGACGATTATCCTTTGCTCGTACCTGGTGTATCGCAAACAGCGTCCTCATCTGCATGAGAAGTCGATCTACAAGATGCCACTCGGCAAGCTGATGTGCTGGGTATGTATGGCGTTCTTTGTGTTTGTTCTGGTGTTGTTGACACTGGAAGATGACACCCGCCAGGCGCTGCTGGTTACCCCGCTGTGGTTTATCGCGCTGGGGCTGGGCTGGCTGTTTATTGGTAAAAAACGCATGGCGAAGTAATGCCGCGTTTATAACTCTGAAAGGCACCTGCGGGTGCCTTTGTCTTTATATATTCCTAAAAAAATCTACCATCATAGACAGCCCTCAGGCGCGAGCTTACCGTGGATCTTTGCCACTCGTTGCAGAGTTCATTATGGTTAAGCGCAGTTGGTTATTAATCGCCGCATTACCTCTCTCTATTTCACCTTCCTGGGGCGCGGATTTTTATTACCGCCAGCAGGAGAAAGGCACGGTTTATGTTGCCGAACAGAAGGGGGAAAAAGATGAGATCCTCTCCGAATTACCAGATATTAATTTTTCCCGCCTTTGGCGCATTGCCAATTTAGCCAATAAACAAGATTCCCGGTTACTGTCCGATTTTAATCCCGATAAGTTCGATTGCGATGATGAGGGGGATTGCGAACATGCCTGGCTCACCGATGGACGCTCTGTCCTTTGGTCTGGCAAAGTCCTGAAAAATCTCCCCGGTAAACCTAAAGTCGACGCTGCCAGTTTTCAGGCATTCGGCGCTTTCGCTGCTGATAAACGCAGTATCTATTTTGATGGTCAGCGTACCGATGATAATAGCGGTGATAAGCAGGTGGATATGTCAACGCTTGAAGAGACGGACATCTGGAATTTACTGCGTGATAAAAATAGCCTTTGGCATAAGGGGCACTGGTTGGGAAGCGCTGACGGATTTCAAATCCTGCGGCATGATTCCTCCCTGCAATTTGTTGTGCAGACAAATTCGCAGGTGATTGTTAATGGCAAGCCACTGCCCGCCGATCGCAAAACTTTTCAGATTAAACGTTGGATGCCTGGCGAACGCTTAGTTTATCGCGATAAAAGCGGCGAGCGTGACTATGAGCTGGAGGATACCAGCTATCGCTGTGCACCTTTTAATATTGGTCTGAATAACGTGTCCTGGCTCAAATATGAAGCCACTCCAGCGGGCAGTGAGTGTATTTATGAAACGCTGGCGGGAGTTGATCCAGAATATTTTTATCTGTTTGTTCAGAATACCGGTTTATATAAGAACCAAATATATAAAGTCACAATTAACGCCCTGGGCGAAGGTGAGTTGGTTAATCTCAAGCCAGAGGATCTCTCCGACTCACTTGAAGCAGGAGGTAGTTGGGGATTAACTAACACGTTTATATCAACAGACGGGCAGCTTTACACTCAACAAGCGACTGGAATTGGGAAAGAACACGCTCAACAAGGTGAATGGCTGCGTTATAACTTAGGCAAGGGAGGTTGGTTATCGGTGAAACAACCCCCGAGCGGGCTTAAACCCTTATTTAAATAACCTATTCACGCTAACAGCATCAGGATGACGCTATGTTACCAATTAAACCCGTTTGTCTCGCACTGGCTTTATTTTCACTCAATTCAATAGCCTGCTCCGGCGTACCATCTGCCTCTTTTTATTACCAACCGTGGGGGCAAGGAACAAAATATATTGTTGAAGATAGCGATGGTTACGGACTCTATTTTCCGGATATTCATTTACCGCAGGTGAGGTTCAAACAACTGCGCCGTGTATCTGACGGCACTGATGATGAATATGATTCTCCTGATGATATCAATAATGATTTTGTGCGGGTGGATGGTGGCGCTTATATCAGAACCAACGGTGGTTGGCGTTTCGACTGGTTGACTGATGGCCGCCATATTTTATGGGCAGGGGAAATAGTTCAGAACCCACCGGGAACACCGAAAGTCGATGCCGCAACATTCCGCGCATGGGGGCGTTTTGCTGCCGATAAAGACAGCCTCTATTTTGATGGCGAACGCACGGATGATAATCACGGCGAAAAGCAGGTCGATATGGATTCGCTGCAACAGGTAGGGGGAAGGATGAATTCACTTGATTCCGCGGATGTGCTGAAAGATCGTCGCAATCTTTACTTTCAGGGGCGCTGGTTAGGTAGTGCGCAAGGGTATTCTATTCTTGACATTAAACCCTGGACACGTCGTCCCATTATTTATTCACCTAATAGCTGCGAAAGCAAAAGTAATCCGGGACCCTGGGATACAATCTGGCGGACTAAATCGCATGTCTTTGTGAATGGAGATGCCATCAACGCCGATCCGGATTCCTTTCATATTGTGCGCTGGATAGCCGGTTCACTGCTGATTTATCGCGATAAAGACGGGGAGAAAAGTTATGCGTTCGGTAAAAATTGCCGGAGTACGTTTGACCTACAGCGGGATAAAGTAACATGGCTGACGCGTGATGCTTCCCGGCACGCTAATGATTGCCGGGTTGCGACTATTCCTGATGTTAATCCGGAATATTTTCGCCCGCTGACGGAGAATGTGGCGCAATATAAAGATTCGCTCTATCTGGTGAAATATGTGTCTGCGGTTGAAAAAACGCTGTCGGTCATTCATTTACCGGACCCACAACAAGAATTACAGGAAGGTGCTAATGTTGTAGGGAATAAAGTTTATTTCATTGCGAGCGATGATGTGACTATTTTTGATATCAATGGGCAATGGCAGTGGTATAAAGGCCCCGATGGCACAACATTAAATTATTTAGCACATGATGGCCGCTATACGTATTTTATTAATGAAGACACGGTTGAGCATTTTGAACTGAAAGGCCAATGGACGTGGTTTAAAGACGCCAATGGTCAATTATCAGATACCTTTGCTCATGATGACCACTATATTTATTACGTAGGCGATGGGCTGGTTCGTGATGCGAAGCGGCGTAATGAGACTCGACAACTCAGTGCGGCGCATCTTGATAAAAACGGCAGTCTTCTTACCGTTGAAGGCAGGTACACCAGTTACAACAATGAATTACTTCCATTGAATGACTGAATCACTTAATAATCAACGATCCTGCTCATGTCAGGATCGTTGGTCGAACAAATCACTCACCCGCCAGCGCGCGCGGGAATAGTACATTGTTTTCCAGACTGATGTGCTCCATCAGGTCATCAATCAGTTCATTAATGCCGTTATACATCGCTTTCCAGGTGGTGCAGGCTTCCGGCGGCGGTGTGACGTTATTGGTGGTGTGTTTGATCACTTCCAGCAGTTCGCCCGCTTCATCATGCTCGCTTTCCATTACGCTGATTGGCCCCATTGCCTGACTACCCATGCCTTGTTTGATCATCGGGAAGAGAATTTGCTCTTCTTTCATCATATGGCTGGAAAGCTCTTCATGCAGCATAGTCAGGTATTTTGTCAGCCCTTTTGGCACGCTCGGTTTGTCGGCGTGAACGCGCTCGACTTTAGTCGCTTGCAGGATCAGCTCCGGCAGCTGCTCGCGATGGCGATCGTGATAGCGCACAATAATGTGGTCGATGATTTCCGCCAGCGGGGCGCTACGCCAGTCTTTCTCAATCGGTTGTTCAGCAAGCTTTGCCAGTTCGGCTTCAATGACGTCAACATCCAGTTCTTTACGTGCCGCCGCGCGCGCCAGCGTCTGCTTACCGCCACAGCAGTAATCCATATCATATTTACGAAACAGAGCCGAAGCGCGAGGAATAGAGAGCGCCAGTTCACCTAAAGGTTGGTCGCGATAAGCCATAGCTGATACCTCATTCTTAATAAGATAAGATGCATTTTAAATGCATCTTTAAGGCAAAAGCTATAACCCTTACGTAGCAGAGGCTTATTTAACTCACTGCCAGCGTGTCAACTTTCTGAGACAGATTCAGTTAAAGGTTTTTCTGGTTTTGCTCTGACCGCAATGACCACGCCAATCACTAACAGCGCGATACCGCTCAGCGTCATTAGCGGCGGCATTTGCTGGCGGAGTAAAAAGGTGTACAGCAAACCTGCCAGCGTTTCGAAAACAATCAGCGGCCCGAGAATCACTGTCGGTAATCGCTGGCTGGCGACGTTCCAGCAGAGTGCGCCAACCCATGAGCAAAGCACGGCTATCGCAACCATCAGACTAATAAACACCAGCGGACGGGGGCCAAAGGGTAAGGAGAAGTCCGGCGTTTGCATATTCAGCCAGTAACAGGCGACGAGATAGCCGATGAGAGAAACCGGCAGCGTGACCAGCGCCTGCGCCGTCGCCCACATCATCGGATGTTTGTCGGGATTTTCCCGCAGCCAGCGGGCGTTGCGCAGGGCATACCATGCCCAGCAGACCACGGAAACTAACGCCAGCACGATGCCTGAGGTATAACGTGCCCAGTTAAAATCGGGGAGTCCGTGGTTTAACTCAGCAATATTCACACACGCCAGGCCGATGCCAATACAAACCAGTGCCGGGGCGAGTTTTCCCCATGCGAGTTTGCCGTCGCGCTGGCTATAAAGCAGATTGGCAAAAACGGGAATCACCACCGGCAGGGTGCCGATAATCATCGTGGAAACAGGCGCGCCAGTACGTTGAATGGCACTGGCAAGGCAGAAGTAATAGATAAGGTTGCCCATCATGGTGAGCATCAAGGCGGTAAGCCAGTCGCGACGCGCCAACTGACGCAGACGCACGCGCCCCAGCCAGGCAATGGGCAGCGCAATTAACCCTAGCGCCAGGTAACGCCCCATCGACTGCAACATCGCCGGGTATTCCGGCACGATCAACGGCCCGACAAAAATAAGCCCCCACATCAACCCTGCTAACAGGGCGTACAGCACGCCGCTAATCATCACTGGCATCCACTGGTCTGTCAGAAGAAATATTCAGGAAGCAGACATGATTGCTCCCGGCATCCCGTCATTATCAGAGAGGATGCGGGAGGATGCCACTTTAATTAACTAGTTATTAACATTAAAAAGATGGCTTACGCTTTCGGCTAACGTTGTCGTTGGGCGGCCAATCAATTTGCTAAGCGTTTTGCTGTCATCAAACAGACCGCCTTTCGATGCGCCAACGTCAGAATCCGCCAGCATATCCGCCAGTCCATCAGGCAGTCCGACGCTTTTCAGCGCCGCAGCGAAATCGGCTTCGCTCAGATTTTGATAGGTAACCGATTTTCCGCTCTGTTTGGTGAGTTCTGCCGCTAACTGTGTCAGCGTCCAGGCTCTATCGCCCGCCAGCTCGTAAACCTTGCCTTCGTGACCGGCTTCGCTAATCACGCGTGCCGCAGCTACCGCATAATCAGCCCGCGTTGCTGAGGCAATTTTGCCATCGCCCGCGGCACCGATAAATACGCCGTGTTCCAGTGCTGCCGGGGCGCTGGCGAGGTAGTTTTCACTGTACCAGCCGTTGCGCAGCAGGGTGTAAACGATGCCAGAATCAGCCAGCATTTTCTCCGTCTCGATGTGCTCATCGGCGAGGCCGAGCGGGGAGGAATCGGCATGTAGCAGGCTGGTATAAGCGATAAATTTCACGTCGGCCGCCTTTGCGGCATTAATAACATTACGATGCTGCGGGGCACGTTGACCCACTTCGCTGGAAGAGATCAGCAGTAGTTTTTCCACTCCCTGAAGCGCAGATGTCAGTGCTGCTTCATCGCCGTAGTCAGCCTGACGCACGGTAATGCCTTGTGCTGTCAGTGCCTGTGCTTTTGCCGGATTACGAACGATAGCCACTATTTGGCTGGCAGGAACCGTTTTCATCAAGGATTCAATAACATAGTGACCAAGTTGGCCAGTGGCACCAGTAATAGCGATCATGGGAAGTCTCCATCGTTTTGTCTTGTGTTTAAATACGCTAACACTTAAACTTACTTTTAGTAAGTACATACAAAAAGGTAAGTATGAAATGAGTCAGGTTAGCCTGTCGCAACAACTGAAAGAGGGAAATCTCTTTGCGGAACAGTGCCCGTCGCGCGAGGTGTTGAAACACGTCACCAGCCGTTGGGGGGTGTTGATTCTGGTGGCGCTACGCGAAGGTACTCATCGCTTTAGCGACCTGCGCCGTAAAATGGGCGGGGTGAGTGAAAAGATGCTTGCGCAGTCGTTACAGGCGTTAGAGCAGGATGGTTTTCTTAACCGTATCGCGTATCCGGTGGTGCCGCCGCATGTGGAATATAGCCTCACGCCGCTGGGCGAGCAGGTGAGCGAAAAGGTTGCTGCACTGGCGGACTGGATTGAGTTGAATTTGCCCGAGGTGTTAGCGGTGCGGGATGAACGTGCGGCATAACTGCCGGATGCGCTGCGCTTATCCGGACTACGGTTCATGGCTTGTAGGGCGGATAAGATGCGTCAGCATCGCATCCGCCAATAAATGCCGGATGCGGTTGATGATTTGTAGGCCGAAAAAGAAGTGTTTTACTTACTCAGATCCACCTGATAAATCGCAAACCCGATATCATCGGTCGCGACTTTATTCATCGGATACTGCCCTTTCTCTTTAATAAACGCTGCGGCTTTATCTGACGGAGAGGTTTCGAAACGGATATCCAGTTTCTTATCGCCAGCTATCGGTGCTAAACGCCAGTTGTTATCTGCCGCCGGGTGAATTTCCCCCGCACGTTTCGACTCATCAGCAATCCACGCTGCCAGCACCGAGCGGTTCTCATCCGGTGAAGCAAAAGCGATATGGCTGTCGCCCGTACCGGCAAATTTGCCGCCGTAAGCGCGATAGTTATTGGTGGCAACGAGGAACATGGCGTTCGGATCAATCGGCTTGCCGTTAAAGGTCAGGTTCTTAATCCTTTCCGCATTGGCATTAATCATCTGGCACTCGCCGTCATAACGGGCGGGTTGGGTAACATCAATCTGATAATTCACACCATCAATAACATCAAAGTTATAGGTGCGGAAACCATCCCAGTTGATGAGTGACTGTGGTTTCGTGCTGTTAGGATCAATCTGGTTAAACTGTCCGGCGGAGCACTCCAGCCACTCTTTCACCTCTTTACCGCTGGCTTTCACCACAATCAGCGTATTGGGGTAGAGATAAAGATCGGCGGCATTACGGAAGGTCAACTGGCCTTTTTCCACCTCCACATAGCTTGCCGGGTCATTTTTGCGACCACCAACTTTAAACGGTGCGGCAGCTGAAAGCACTGGCAGTTTTGCCAGATCCGGATCGCCCTGAATGTAATGCTCGACATACGCTTTTTGCGCGTTGTTCACCACCTGCACGGTCGGATCGTCCTGCACAAGCGCCAGATAGCTATACATATTTTCAGCAGATTTACCGATTGGCTTGCTGACGAACTGGCGTGTGGCATCGTGATCGGCTTTGAGTGTTTCTACCAGCTTGCTGTCTTCCGCCGCGAGGGATTTTTTATTCGCGATGTCGTAAATCGGTCGTGCTTCCGCTTTCGCCTGCGTCACCTGCCATTTACCGCTGTCATTACTGAGTTGTAAGTCGACCACACCAAGATGATCGCCCCACATGCCTGGCATTACCGCCGGAACACCATTCAGCGTGCCTTTCGCGATATCAGCCCCTTCGATATCAGCAAAATCTTTACCTGGGAAAACGGCGTGAGCATGGCCAAACATAATGGCGTTAACGCCCGGAATTTCACTGAGGTAATAAACTGAGTTTTCCGCCATCACTTTATACGGATCGGCAGACAGCCCGGAATGCGCCAGAACGACAACGACATCGGCACCTTTCTCGCGCATTTCAGGCACGTATTTGCGCACGGTTTCGGTAATATCATTCACCGTCACTTTCCCGGATAAATTAGCTTTATCCCAGCCCATGATTTGCGGCGGCACGACGCCAATATAGCCAATCTTCAGCGTCTGTTTTTTTCCGTCTTTATCGACCACTTCGGTGTCTTTAATTAAATACGGTGTAAACATTGGCTGTTTGGTTCTGGCGTCAATGACGTTGGCATTTACATAAGGGAATTTCGCTCCCGCCAGCGCATTTTTCAGGTAATCCAGACCGTAGTTAAACTCGTGGTTGCCAAGCGTGCCGACGGTATAGTCCAGCGTATTTAATGCCTTATAGACCGGGTGAATATCACCTGCTTTTAATCCTTTCGCCGACATGTAATCTGCCAGCGGACTCCCCTGAATCAAATCGCCGTTATCGACCAGTACGCTGTTTTTCACTTCATTGCGGGCATCGTTAATCAGGCTTGCCGTACGTACCAGTCCGAATTTTTCCGTGGCGGTGTCTTTGTAATAATCGAAATCCATCATGTTGCTATGCAGATCAGTGGTTTCCATGATACGCAGATCGACCGTCGCTGCATTCACACTGGCGGCAATCAGCGTGGCCAGGAGCGTTGCGCTAAACTTAATCATCAGGGACATCCTTTTATCATCGGGAATACGAAAGAAAAGGGAGAATAAACGTCTTACTTATAGAACAGTGAAGAATGCCACAATTTTACGCTTTGAAAATGATGACACTATCACAGTTGGCGCATTCATTAACGATAGGGTATAAGTAAAACAATAAGTTAACACCGCTCACAGAGACGAGGTGGAGAAATGTTAGATCAAGTATGCCAGCTTGCACGGAATGCAGGCGATGCCATTATGCAGGTCTACGACGGGACGAAACCGATGGACGTCGTCAGCAAAGCGGACAATTCTCCGGTAACGGCAGCGGATATTGCCGCTCACACCGTTATCATGGACGGTTTACGTACGCTGACACCGGATATTCCGGTCCTTTCTGAAGAAGATCCTCCCGGTTGGGAAGTCCGTCAGCACTGGCAGCGTTACTGGCTGGTAGACCCGCTGGATGGTACTAAAGAGTTTATTAAACGTAATGGCGAATTCACCGTTAACATTGCGCTCATCGACCACGGCAAACCGATTTTAGGTGTGGTGTATGCGCCGGTAATGAACGTAATGTACAGCGCGGCAGAAGGCAAAGCCTGGAAAGAAGAGTGCGGTGTGCGCAAGCAGATTCAGGTCCGCGATGCGCGCCCGCCGCTGGTGGTGATCAGCCGTTCCCATGCAGATGCGGAGCTGAAAGAGTATCTGCAACAGCTTGGCGAACATCAGACCACGTCCATCGGCTCTTCGCTGAAATTCTGCCTGGTGGCGGAAGGACAGGCGCAGCTGTACCCGCGTTTCGGGCCAACGAATATTTGGGATACCGCCGCTGGTCATGCTGTGGCTGCAGCTGCCGGAGCGCACGTTCACGACTGGCAAGGTAAACCGCTGGATTACACTCCGCGCGAGTCGTTCCTGAATCCGGGGTTCAGAGTGTCTATTTATTAATTAATTTATGCAGCAGGTCCATCACTTGCTGCACCTCTTCTTGAGTGAGCGCCCCGTCTTTGGCCCATTGCACGCGACCGTCTTTATCCAGCACCACTACAGCGGAACTTTCTTCATCCAGCTGCCAGGCACCGCGTGCGACGCCATTGCTATCAACAATAAACTGCGACCAGGGATAAAGCTTTTTATTACTCTCCAGACTGCTGCGCACAAACATCCCTGAACCCGGAATCGCGTCGTCGGTGTTAACAATGGTGGTGGTCTGGTAACGATCGTGCGGTAACTTCGCTGATTTAATCGCTTCAATCAGCGTCGCGTTTTTCTCTTTTGCAGAGGTGCGACCAGCAATATGTTGCAGTACTCGCACTTTTCCCACTAACTGCGCGCTGTTCCAGGTTTTGTAGCTAAACTGATCTTTATCAAGCACCAACTCGCCACGATCGGTGATGCCAATCGGCGGCACTCGCTGACCGGTTTCGAACTGATGTGCGGAAGCCATCATCGGCAACAGCAGGCAGGTGAGTGCCAGAATCTTGCGTAGGGTCATGGTGTTTCCTTCTTATGATATGCAGGTGATCCGACCACTTGGGTCTGAGTTTTAATCATATGTGCTATTTATCGAATTTCCCGCAAGTGTGATGCCAGTTTGCGGTCAAGCGCACAAATCATATTAAAAATGAATGCTTATACTGAAGACCGCGCTTCGGTAAAAAGATAATTCTGAATAATTGTAACCTTTAGGTAAAAAAAGTTATACGCGGTGGAAACATTGCCCGGATAGTCTATAGTTACTAGGCATTAAAATTTGCGCCTCATAATAGTTGGGCCGATTGTGGCACCGCAAAGGCGTAATACTCAGCAGGAGATAACAATGAAAATTTTCCAACGGTACAACCCACTTCAGGTGGCGAAGTACGTAAAGATCCTGTTCCGTGGACGGTTATACATCAAGGACGTTGGCGCTTTTGAATTTGATAAGGGTAAGATTCTTATCCCAAAAGTGAAGGATAAGCTGCATTTGTCAGTGATGTCCGAAGTTAACCGTCAGGTTATGCGTCTGCAAACAGAGATGGCTTAACCAAAGTGCTATGCAGTAAAAAGTGCTATGCAGTAATAAGACGGCTCCTGATTCAGGAGCCGTTGATGTTTCTGGGGTTACGCGACGCTTTCTTCTTTATCTTTAGCGTCAGGCAGTTTTGGCGAAAGGGCGGTGGCTTTGCTGTCGATTCGGGTCACCAGCAGCTGGTCGATGCGGTAGTTATCGATATCCACCACTTCAAATTTGTAGCCGGCGAATTTCACCGAATCGGTGCGTTTCGGGATCTTACGCAGCATAAACATCATAAAGCCGCCGATGGTTTCGTAGTTGCCCGACTGCGGGAACTCGTCAATATCCAGCACGCGCATGACGTCGTCAATCGGAGTGCCGCCATCTATCAGCCATGAGTTCTCATCACGGGCGACAATCTGCTCTTCCAGCCCCTGACCGACCAGATCGCCCATCAGCGTGGTCATCACGTCGTTGAGGGTGATGATCCCCACTACCAGTGCGTACTCATTCATGATCACCGCGAAGTCTTCACCTGCGGTTTTAAAACTTTCCAACGCCTCTGAAAGGGTTAACGTATCCGGCACAATCAGCGTATTGCGAATTTGTACGCCGCTGTTCAGTGCCAGGCTTTGGTTAGCCAGCACGCGGTTCAGCAGGTCTTTAGAATCGACATAGCCGATGATGTGGTCAATATCTTCATTACAGACGAGGAACTTAGAGTGCGGATGTTCCGCCACCTTATTCTTCAGACTTTGCTCATCTTCGTGGAGATCAAACCAAATCACGTTTTCACGCGGTGTCATTGAAGACGGAACGGTACGGGATTCCAGTTCAAAGACGTTTTCAATCAGCTCGTGTTCCTGTTTACGTAACACGCCCGCCAGCGCACCGGCTTCCACTACCGCGTAGATGTCATCAGAAGTGATGTCATCTTTACGTACCATTGGCAGTTTGAAAATACGGAAGATTATGTTCGCCAGTCCGTTGAAGAACCACACCAGCGGGGTGCAAACGTACAGGCAGAAGCGCATCGGGTTGATGATACGCAAAGCCACAGCTTCTGGCGCAATCATACCGATGCGTTTCGGGGTTAAATCCGCAAACAGGATAAACATGCCAGTCACTAACGAGAAAGAGAGAATAAAGCTCAGTTGCTCAGAGAGTTCTGCCGACATATAGCGGGAGAACAGGCTGTGAAAAGCTGGAGAAAATGCCGCATCACCGACGATACCGCCGAGAATCGCCACTGCGTTCAGACCGATTTGGACCACGGTAAAGAACATGCCGGGATTTTCCTGCATATTCAGAACGCGTTGGGCATTTATATTGCCTTCATCAGCCAGCAGTTTAAGTTTGATTTTGCGTGAGGCGGCAAGCGAGATCTCGGACATCGAGAAGAACGCACTTACAGCGATCAAACAGAGTATGACTAAAATACTGTTTAACATATCTTATCCGACCTTTCAGGCCAGATCCTCGGAAGGGGAAGTTGATTAATTTGTGTGAAATACACATTGAAAGCCGATTCGAAGAAAGTGAACCGGCATTTTCAGTGGCTAGTATAGCGTAAGGTACTGTAAAGCCGCCAGAGGGTTAAAATTCAGACAGCTGAAAAATGAAAAACTGCCTGATGCGCTATGCCGAACAGGCCTACGCAGTCCCCGCAATATATTGAATTTGGACGATTTTGTAGGCCTGGCAAGGCGTTTCCGCCGTATCCGGCATAAACAAAATGCACTTTATCAACAATCTACATTTGTACCCGTAACGCTATGCTTCCGGCGGCAGACAGACGCCAATTCCGCCAATTCCACAGTAACCATACGGGTTTTTATGCAGATATTGCTGGTGGTCATCTTCGGCATAATAAAACGGTGTGGCGTTAGCGATTTCCGTGGTGATGCGACGATCGTCATCGGCGGCAAGCATCGCCGCCTGAAAACGTTCCAGACTGGCGCGAGCGGCGGCATCCTGTTCTGGGGTCAGCGGATAAATCGCTGAACGATACTGCGTGCCGTGGTCATTGCCCTGACGCATTCCCTGGGCGGGATCGTGATTCTCCCAAAATACTTGTAGCAACTGCTCATAGCTGATGACGGATGGATCGTAAACAATGCGCACCGCTTCGGCATGGCCAGTATCGCCGGAGCACACTTCCCGATAAGTCGGATTTGGCGTATAGCCGCCGGTATAGCCTGCGGCGGTGCTGTAAACGCCGGGTAACTGCCAGAACAGACGCTCCACACCCCAGAAACAACCCATCGCAAAAATGGCAATCTCCATTCCGTCAGGTACATTGGTCATTGAGTGACCGTTGACCGCATGCAGCGTGGCTACGGGCATCGGGGTGTTACGTCCAGGCAGGGCATCGGCGGGGGAAACCAGATGCTTTTTATCAAATAAACTCATGGTGTCGCTCTCCCGAAAATCGGTCATTGGGGTTAAGGTTGTAACAAGAGGCGTATTTGCACACAATAACCACCGTGAATAGGTCTAAAGTAAAACATAAGAAATATTTTGGGTTTAGTCTGCTTTTTAATCCATATTACTGGATTTTTGTTAAGCCGTTTAACGGCGTTCCAGGGGCAGGAAAAAAAGGATATTCAGGAGAAAATGTGCGCTATATCCGACAGTTATGCTGTGTAAGCTTACTCTGCTTAAGCGGATCTGCCGTCGCCGCGAACGTCCGTCTACAGGTCGAGGGGTTATCGGGACAGCTGGAAAAGAACGTTCGCGCGCAGCTTTCTACGATTGAAAGTGATGAAGTGACGCCAGACCGTCGCTTTCGCGCACGCGTCGATGATGCCATCCGCGAAGGTCTGAAAGCGCTGGGTTATTACCAGCCGACCATTGAATTTGATCTCCGTCCACCGCCAAAGAAAGGGCGGCAGGTATTGATCGCCAAAGTCACGCCAGGCGTGCCGGTGTTAATTGGCGGCACCGATGTGGTATTGCGCGGCGGCGCGCGGACCGATAAAGACTATTTGAAATTGCTCGATACTCGCCCGGCTATTGGTACGGTACTGAACCAGGGCGATTATGAAAATTTCAAAAAGTCCTTAACCAGCATTGCGTTGCGTAAAGGTTATTTCGATAGCGAATTTACCAAAGCACAGCTGGGCATTGCGCTCGGCCTGCATAAAGCCTTCTGGGATATTGATTATAACAGTGGCGAACGTTACCGCTTTGGGCATGTGACCTTTGAAGGATCACAAATCCGCGATGAATACCTGCAAAATCTGGTGCCGTTTAAAGAGGGCGATGAGTACGAATCGAAAGATCTGGCAGAACTGAACCGTCGACTTTCTGCTACCGGCTGGTTTAACTCGGTGGTGGTGGCTCCACAATTTGATAAAGCGCGCGAAACGAAAGTATTACCATTGACGGGCGTGGTTTCGCCGCGAACAGAAAACACCATCGAAACCGGCGTCGGTTACTCTACGGACGTGGGACCGCGCGTGAAAGCGACGTGGAAAAAGCCGTGGATGAACTCTTACGGTCACAGTTTGACCACCAGTACCAGTATTTCCGCGCCGGAACAGATCCTCGACTTCAGCTATAAAATGCCGCTGCTGAAGAATCCGCTGGAACAATATTATTTGGTGCAGGGCGGTTTTAAGCGCACTGACCTGAACGATACCGAGTCTGACTCCACTACGCTGGTGGCTTCTCGCTACTGGGATCTCTCCAGCGGCTGGCAGCGTGCCATTAACCTGCGCTGGAGTTTCGACCACTTTACCCAGGGTGAAATTACCAACACCACGATGCTGTTTTATCCTGGGGTGATGATTAGCCGCACGCGTTCTCGTGGTGGCCTGATGCCAACCTGGGGCGACTCGCAACGCTACTCTATCGACTACTCCAACACGGCCTGGGGCTCGGATGTTGATTTCTCCGTTTTCCAGGCGCAGAACGTCTGGATCCGCACACTGTACGATCGCCATCGTTTTGTGACACGCGGCACGCTGGGCTGGATTGAAACGGGTGATTTCGACAAAGTACCGCCGGATCTGCGTTTCTTCGCCGGGGGCGATCGCAGTATTCGCGGCTACAAATACAAATCTATCGCCCCGAAATACGCCAACGGTGACCTGAAAGGGGCCTCGAAGCTGATAACCGGATCGCTGGAATACCAGTACAACGTGACCGGAAAATGGTGGGGCGCGGTGTTTGTCGATAGCGGCGAAGCGGTAAGCGATATTCGCCGCAGCGACTTTAAAACCGGTACCGGGGTCGGCGTGCGCTGGGAATCGCCGGTCGGGCCAATCAAACTCGATTTTGCCGTACCGGTCGCGGATAAAGACGAACACGGGTTACAGTTTTACATCGGTCTGGGGCCAGAATTATGAGTTTATGGAAAAAAATCAGCCTCGGCGTGGTTATCGTTATCTTACTGTTGCTGGGATCGGTGGCGTTTCTGGTGGGCACCACCAGCGGCCTGCATCTGGTATTTAAAGCGGCGGATCGCTGGGTGCCAGGACTGGATATTGGCAAGGTCACCGGCGGCTGGCGTGATCTCACCTTGTCTGACGTTCGTTATGAGCAGCCAGGCGTGGCGGTAAAAGCAGGCAATCTGCATCTGGCGGTCGGGCTTGAGTGCCTGTGGAACAGTAGCGTTTGTATTAATGATCTGGCGCTGAAAGACATTCAGGTCAACATCGACAGTAAAAAAATGCCTCCTTCTGAACAGGTTGAAGAAGAGGAAGATAGCGGTCCGTTGGATCTCTCCACGCCGTATCCCATTACCCTGACACGGGTGGCGCTGGACAACGTCAACATCAAGATTGATGACACTACGGTATCGGTGATGGACTTCACCTCCGGCCTGAACTGGCAGGAGAAAACCCTGACCCTGAAACCGACATCGCTGAAAGGCCTGTTGATTGCTTTGCCGAAAGTGGCGGAAGCGGCACAGGAAGAAGTGGTCGAACCGAAGATTGAAAATCCGCAGCCGGAGGAAAAGCCGCTCGGCGAAACGCTGAAAGATCTCTTTTCTCGCCCGGTATTGCCGGAAATGACCGACGTGCATTTGCCGCTTAACCTGAACATTGAAGAGTTTAAGGGCGAGCAGCTGCGCGTGACGGGCGACACGGACATCACCGTGAGCACCATGCTGCTGAAAGTGAGCAGCATTGACGGCAATACTAAACTGGACGCCCTGGATATCGACTCCAGTCAAGGGATCGTCAACGCCAGCGGCACGGCGCAGCTGTCAGACAACTGGCCGGTGGATATCACCCTCAACAGCACACTGAACGTGGAGCCGTTGAAAGGTGAAAAGGTGAAGCTGAAAGTGGGCGGTGCGCTGCGCGAACAGCTGGAGATAGGCGTTAACCTTTCCGGTCCGGTGGATATGGATTTACGCGCCCAGACGCGACTGGCGGAAGCCGGATTGCCGCTCAACGTGGAAGTGAACAGCAAACAGCTTTACTGGCCGTTCACTGGTGAGAAGCAGTATCAGGCAGACGATCTGAAACTGAAACTTACCGGCAAAATGACCGATTACACGCTCTCTATGCGTACGGCTGTTAAGGGCCAGGAGATCCCGCCAGCCACCATTACCCTTGATGCCAAAGGTAATGAACAGCAGGTCAATCTCGACAAACTTACCGTCGCGGCGCTGGAAGGGAAAACGGAACTTAAGGCGTTGCTCGACTGGCAGCAGGCCATTAGTTGGCGCGGTGAGCTAACGCTTAACGGCATTAACACCGCCAAAGAGATCCCGGAGTGGCCGTCGAAACTCAATGGCTTGATTAAAACCCGCGGTAGCCTGTACGGCGGCACCTGGCAGATGGAGGTGCCAGAACTGAAGCTGACCGGTAACGTCAAACAGAACAAAGTGAACGTTGACGGCACGCTGAAAGGCAACAGTTATATGCAGTGGATGATCCCAGGGCTGCATCTGGAACTGGGGCCAAACAGTGCCGAAGTGAAAGGCGAGCTGGGGGTAAAAGATCTCAATCTTGATGCCACCATCAACGCGCCGGGGCTGGATAACGCGCTGCCGGGGCTTGGCGGTACAGCGAAAGGGCTGGTGAAAGTACGCGGCACGGTTGAAGCGCCACAACTACTGGCAGATATCACCGCGCGCGGCCTGCGATGGCAGGAACTTTCCGTGGCGCAGGTTCGCGTGGAAGGCGACATTAAATCCACCGATCAGATCGCCGGGAAACTCGACGTACGCGTTGAGCAAATCTCGCAGCCCGATGTGAATATCAACCTCGTCACTCTGAATGCCAAAGGCAGCGAAAAGCAGCACGAGCTACAGTTGCGGATTCAGGGCGAGCCTGTCTCCGGGCAGCTTAATCTGGCAGGAAGTTTTGATCGCAAAGAAGAACGCTGGAAGGGAACACTTAGCAATACGCGCTTCCAGACGCCGGTCGGTCCGTGGTCGCTGACCCGCGATATTGCGCTGGATTACCGCAATAAGGAACAAAAAATCAGCATCGGGCCACACTGCTGGCTTAACCCGAATGCGGAACTGTGCGTGCCGCAAACTATCGATGCGGGTGCCGAAGGGCGTGCGGTGGTGAATCTCAACCGCTTCGACCTGGCCATGCTGAAACCATTTATGCCAGAAACCACTCAGGCCAGCGGTATCTTCACGGGTAAAGCGGACGTTGCCTGGGACACCACGAAAGAGGGGCTGCCGCAGGGCAGTATCACCCTTTCGGGGCGTAATGTGCAGGTGACGCAAACCGTCAACGATGCGGCGCTGCCCGTGGCGTTTCAGACGCTGAATCTGACGGCGGAACTGCGTAACAACCGTGCCGAACTGGGCTGGACCATCCGCCTGACCAATAACGGCCAGTTTGATGGTCAGGTGCAGGTGACCGATCCGCAAGGCCGCCGTAATCTTGGTGGTAACGTCAATATCCGTAACTTCAACCTTGCGATGATAAACCCCATTTTTACCCGTGGGGAAAAAGCAGCGGGGATGGTGAGTGCCAACTTGCGTCTGGGTGGTGATGTACAAAGTCCGCAGTTGTTTGGTCAGCTCCAGGTTACGGGTGTGGATATCGACGGCAACTTTATGCCGTTTGATATGCAACCGAGCCAGCTTGCGGTTAACTTTAACGGGATGCGCTCGACGCTTGCTGGTACTGTGCGGACCCAACAGGGAGAAATCTACCTGAGCGGTGACGCCGACTGGAGCCAGATTGAAAACTGGCGGGCGAGGGTAACAGCGAAGGGCAGTAAAGTGCGTATCACCGTGCCGCCGATGGTACGAATGGATGTATCGCCAGATGTTGTATTCGAGGCTACACCAAATCTGTTTACTCTCGACGGTCGCGTGGATGTCCCTTGGGCGCGCATTGTGGTGCATGAGCTGCCGGAAAGCGCGGTGGGCGTTTCCAGCGATGTGGTGATGCTTAACGATAACCTGCAACCGGAAGAGCCGAAAACGGCGTCGATTCCGATTAACAGTAACCTGACTGTCCACGTTGGCAACAATGTGCGCATTGACGCCTTTGGCCTGAAAGCGCGGCTGACGGGCGATCTCAACGTCGTTCAGGACAAACAAGGGCTGGGCCTGAACGGGCAGATCAACATCCCTGAAGGGCGCTTCCATGCCTATGGTCAGGATCTGATTGTGCGTAAGGGTGAGTTACTGTTCTCTGGTCCGCCAGATCAACCGTATCTTAATATCGAAGCTATTCGTAACCCGGATGCTACAGAAGACGACGTCATCGCCGGAGTTCGCGTCACTGGTCTGGCGGACGAACCGAAAGCGGAGATCTTCTCTGACCCGGCGATGTCGCAACAAGCTGCATTGTCTTATTTGCTACGTGGACAAGGGCTGGAGAGCGATCAGAGTGACAGTGCGGCGATGACCTCGATGCTGATTGGCCTGGGGGTTGCGCAAAGTGGCCAGATTGTGGGTAAAATCGGCGAGACGTTTGGCGTAAGCAATTTAGCGCTCGACACAGAGGGAGTAGGCGACTCCTCCCAGGTGGTGGTCAGCGGCTATGTATTGCCAGGTCTGCAAGTGAAATACGGCGTGGGTATATTTGACTCTATAGCAACACTCACGTTACGTTATCGCCTGATGCCTAAGCTATATCTGGAAGCCGTGTCTGGTGTAGACCAGGCACTGGATTTGCTCTATCAGTTCGAGTTTTAGCAATGCGAATATTTGTCTACGGCAGTTTACGCCACAAACAAGGCAACAGTCACTGGATGACCAATGCCCAGTTACTGGGCGATTTCAGTATCGATAACTACCAGTTGTATAGCCTGGGCCACTATCCAGGCGCAGTTCCGGGGAACGGAACAGTACACGGTGAAGTTTATCGTATTGACAACGCCACGCTGGCCGAACTTGATGCCTTGCGCACCAGGGGCGGTGAATACGCGCGCCAGTTGATTCAGACGCCGTACGGGAGTGCATGGATGTACGTTTATCAACGACCCGTCGATGGATTAAAGCTAATTGAAAGCGGCGACTGGTTAGACAGGGATAAGTAATAATAAAAGCACGCCACCTTCGGGTGGCGTTGTTTTATGCGATGTATCTCGCGATTTTTTTTGTCACTTTCCCATCTTTTGCTTTTCTCTCCGGGCCGCTTTCCATATCTGCAATCGCATAAAAAACTCTGCTGGCGTTAACAAATGTACAGGGGTAAAACGGGGACACGCTTTGAACGGTGAGTATGAGTGAGGCCGGCTAACTTCCAGCAAGTGGCTATGAACAGCAAAATGGTGGTCGAGCTTAGCTTGTTCTTACCGTTCAAGCCTTTCAACTGCTGAAAATAATAATAGGAGTAGAGAGTTTATAAATTGCGGGCATAAAAAAACCCTTACTAACCGAAGCCCGGTGTTCAGGGTTATTGCGCCAGAAGAACTTATTTATTCTTGGCGCGCTCGAAGGAAGCAACGATTTCAGCTTTAGCGGCTTCTGCGTTTTCCCAACCTTCAACTTTAACCCACTTGCCTTTTTCGAGGTCTTTGTAGTGCTCGAAGAAGTGAGCGATTTGCGCTTTCAGCAACTCTGGCAGATCGTTAACGTCTTTAATGTGATCGTATTCTTTGCTCAGCTTGGTGTGCGGAACAGCAATCAGTTTCGCATCTTCACCGGCTTCGTCGGTCATTTTCAGTACGCCAACCGGACGGCAGCGGATCACAGAACCCGGCTGCAGCGGGTACGGAGTCGGGACCAGTACGTCAACCGGGTCACCGTCCAGAGACAGAGTGTGGTTGATGTAACCGTAGTTGCACGGATAGAACATCGCGGTGGACATGAAGCGGTCAACGAACAGTGCGCCGCTCTCTTTGTCGATTTCGTATTTGATCGGATCTGCGTTAGCCGGGATCTCAATAACAACGTAGATGTCTTCCGGCAGATCTTTACCCGCAGGGACGTTGAGTAAGCTCATGTCTGTTTCCTTTAAAAATATGTGGCAAACAAGTGCCGAGTATTATAGCCAACTCGCGCCGAATGTCTTCGCTTGTTTTCGTCTTCATTTTCCTTTTTCGCCAGTTTTAAGACGGTATACAGAGCAGGAAAATCCATAACCGTAGCCGCATTTTTCATAGTGAGATGAAAGCGATTACAAACTTGTGATTAACGTTTTATTTACTTTTTTGAAGTGTGATGTAACGCAATCCGTTACATAACGAATTGTCTATAGTTTTTTCGCGAACATCTTTTCACCAATAATAATTACCCCGACGAGGACAACCCTATGTGGAAACGCTTACTTGTAGTCTCTGCAGTCTCGGCAGCCATGTCGTCTATGGCGTTGGCCGCTCCATTAACCGTAGGATTTTCGCAGGTCGGATCGGAATCCGGCTGGCGCGCCGCAGAAACCAATGTGGCGAAAAGTGAAGCCGAAAAGCGCGGAATTACGTTGAAAATTGCCGATGGTCAGCAAAAGCAGGAAAACCAGATTAAAGCGGTACGTTCCTTCGTCGCACAAGGGGTGGATGCGATCTTTATCGCTCCGGTGGTTGCGACGGGTTGGGAGCCGGTATTAAAAGAGGCGAAAGATGCCGAAATCCCGGTCTTCTTGCTTGACCGTTCCATCGATGTGAAAGACAAATCTCTCTATATGACCACCGTTACTGCCGACAACATCCTCGAAGGTAAGTTGATCGGTGACTGGCTGGTGAAAGAGGTTAACGGCAAACCATGTAACGTGGTGGAGCTGCAGGGCACCGTTGGGGCCAGCGTCGCCATTGACCGTAAGAAAGGCTTTGCCGAAGCCATAAAGAATGCGCCAAATATCAAAATTATCCGCTCGCAGTCAGGTGACTTCACCCGCAGTAAAGGCAAAGAAGTCATGGAGAGCTTTATCAAAGCGGAAAACAACGGCAAAAACATCTGCATGGTTTACGCCCATAACGACGACATGGTGATTGGTGCAATTCAGGCAATTAAAGAAGCGGGCCTGAAGCCGGGTAAAGATATCCTCACGGGTTCCATTGATGGCGTACCAGATATCTATAAAGCGATGATTGATGGCGAAGCAAACGCCAGCGTTGAACTGACGCCGAACATGGCTGGCCCCGCTTTTGACGCGCTGGAGAAATACAAAAAAGACGGCACCATGCCTGAAAAGCTGACGTTAACCAAGTCCACCCTTTACCTGCCTGATACCGCAAAAGAAGAGTTAGAGAAGAAGAAAAACATGGGGTATTGAGGGGCATCAATATCTGATGCCGACTTGTGGGCCGCCGGATAAGGTGTTTACGCCGCATCCGGCAGTTGTGCAGTACCGGACTTAACACCATGCACAATCTGTCCCCTCGCCCCTTTGGGGAGAGGGTTAGGGTGAGGGGGACAAACGGCGCAGCTCTTAACATCAGGCACGATCTATTCCCGGACTTTTAGAGCGTGGCTAAGGGGGAAACCATGACGACCGACCAACACCAGGAAATCCTCCGCACCGAAGGATTAAGTAAATTTTTCCCCGGTGTCAAAGCGTTAGACAACGTTAATTTCAGCCTGCGCCGTGGCGAAATCATGGCGCTGCTCGGTGAAAACGGGGCGGGAAAATCGACGCTAATCAAAGCATTAACCGGTGTATACCACGCCGATCGCGGCACTATCTGGCTGGAAGGCCAGGCTATCTCACCGAAAAACACCGCCCACGCACAACAACTCGGCATCGGCACCGTCTATCAGGAAGTCAACCTGCTACCCAATATGTCGGTCGCTGATAATCTATTCATAGGTCGCGAACCCAAACGTTTCGGCCTTCTACGCCGTAAAGAGATGGAAAAGCGCGCCACCGAACTGATGGCATCTTACGGTTTCTCCCTCGACGTGCGCGAACCGCTCAACCGCTTTTCAGTCGCGATGCAGCAAATCGTCGCCATTTGCCGGGCTATCGATCTCTCCGCCAAAGTGCTGATCCTCGATGAACCCACCGCCAGTCTCGACACTCAGGAAGTAGAGTTACTGTTTGGCCTGATGCGTCAGCTTCGCGATCGCGGCGTCAGCCTGATCTTCGTCACTCATTTTCTCGATCAGTTTTATCAGGTTAGCGATCGGATCACCGTCTTACGTAACGGCAGTTTTGTGGGCTGTCGGGAAACCCGCGAGCTACCGCAGATCGAACTGGTAAAAATGATGCTGGGGCGTGAGCTGGACACCCACGCGCTTCAGCGTGCCGGGAGAACATTGCTGAGCGACAAACCTGTTGCCGCGTTCAAGAATTACGGCAAAAAAGGAACGATCGCGCCGTTTGATCTCGAAGTACGCCCCGGCGAGATCGTCGGTCTGGCAGGCTTGCTGGGATCAGGACGTACCGAAACCGCCGAAGTGATCTTCGGTATCAAACCTGCTGATAGCGGCACGGCGTTGATCAAAGGCAAACTGCAAACGCTACGCTCGCCACATCAGGCTTCGGTTCTTGGCATTGGCTTCTGCCCGGAAGACAGGAAAACCGATGGCATCATCGCTGCCGCCTCGGTGCGGGAAAATATCATCCTTGCTCTCCAGGCCCAGCGCGGCTGGTTACGACCTATTTCCCGCAAAGAGCAGCAAGAGATTGCCGAACGCTTTATTCGCCAGCTTGGCATTCGCACACCTTCCACCGAACAACCGATTGAATTTCTCTCCGGCGGCAATCAGCAAAAAGTGTTGCTTTCACGTTGGCTACTGACCCGACCGCAATTTCTGATTCTCGACGAGCCAACGCGCGGAATTGATGTTGGTGCCCACGCCGAGATCATCCGCCTGATTGAAACGCTGTGCGCCGATGGGCTGGCGCTGCTGGTGATCTCCTCCGAGCTGGAAGAGCTGGTGGGCTATGCCGACCGGGTGATTATCATGCGCGATCGCAAACAGGTAGCGGAGATCCCGCTGGCAGAGCTTTCCGTTCCGGCGATCATGAACGCCATTGCGGCGTAAGGAGAATAGTGTGATGCCTCAATCTCTCCCGGACACTACGCCGCCGAAAAGGCGTTTTCGCTGGCCAACAGGAATGCCGCAGCTGGCGGCACTGTTGCTGGTGCTGCTGGTCGATAGCCTGGTGGCCCCGCATTTCTGGCAGGTGGTGCTTCAGGATGGGCGTTTGTTCGGTAGCCCTATCGACATTCTTAACCGTGCGGCCCCCGTTGCGCTACTGGCGATTGGCATGACGCTGGTTATCGCCACCGGTGGGATTGATCTCTCCGTAGGGGCGGTGATGGCTATCGCCGGAGCCACAACGGCTGCGATGACGGTCGCGGGATTCAGCCTGCCAATTGTTTTGTTAAGCGCCCTCGGCACTGGCATCCTGGCGGGATTGTGGAACGGCATACTGGTAGCGATCCTCAAAATTCAGCCGTTTGTCGCCACCCTGATCCTGATGGTCGCCGGGCGCGGCGTGGCGCAACTGATCACCTCCGGACAGATCGTCACATTTAACTCACCGGATCTCTCCTGGTTTGGCAGTGGATCGCTGTTGTTCCTGCCAACGCCAGTCATTATTGCGGTACTGACGCTTCTCCTGTTCTGGCTGTTGACCCGCAAAACGGCACTGGGGATGTTTATCGAAGCCGTTGGTATCAACATTCGGGCGGCAAAAAATGCCGGGGTAAACACGCGGATCATCGTCATGCTCACCTACGTGTTGAGCGGGCTATGTGCGGCGATTGCGGGCATTATCGTGGCGGCGGATATTCGCGGTGCCGATGCCAACAATGCCGGATTATGGCTGGAGCTGGACGCCATTCTTGCAGTGGTGATTGGCGGCGGATCGCTGATGGGCGGGCGCTTTAACCTGCTGCTTTCGGTGGTGGGGGCGCTGATTATTCAGGGAATGAACACCGGAATTTTGCTTTCTGGCTTTCCGCCGGAGATGAACCAGGTGGTGAAAGCGGTGGTGGTGCTTTGCGTGCTGATTGTTCAGTCGCAACGCTTTATCAGTCTGATTAAAGGGGTACGTAACCGTGATAAAACGTAATTTGCCACTGATGATCACCATCGGCGTCTTTGTGTTGGGTTATATCTACTGTCTGACCCAGTTTCCCGGTTTTGCTTCCACAAGAGTGATCTGCAATATCCTGACCGATAACGCCTTTCTTGGGATAATCGCCGTTGGCATGACCTTTGTGATCCTCTCCGGTGGGATCGATCTCTCCGTCGGTTCGGTGATCGCCTTTACCGGCGTGTTTCTGGCAAAAGTGATTGGCGATTTCGGCCTCTCGCCGCTGCTGGCGTTTCCGCTGGTGTTGGTGATGGGCTGTGCCTTCGGCGCATTTATGGGGCTTCTGATTGACGCCCTGAAGATCCCGGCGTTTATCATTACCCTTGCGGGAATGTTCTTTTTGCGTGGCGTCAGCTATCTCGTTTCGGAAGAGTCGATCCCGATAAACCATCCTGTTTATGACACGCTCTCAAGTCTTGCGTGGAAAATCCCTGGCGGCGGTCGCTTAAGTGCGATGGGACTGCTGATGCTGGCGGTGGTGGTTATCGGCATATTCCTCGCGCATCGTACCCGTTTTGGTAATCAGGTATACGCCATTGGCGGCAACGCAACGTCGGCAAACCTGATGGGGATTTCCACTCGCAGCACCACTATTCGCATTTATATGCTCTCCACCGGACTGGCAACGCTGGCGGGGATTGTCTTCTCGATTTATACCCAGGCCGGATATGCACTGGCGGGCGTAGGTGTGGAACTGGATGCTATCGCCTCAGTGGTAATTGGCGGTACGCTTTTGAGTGGTGGCGTTGGAACGGTATTAGGGACGCTTTTTGGCGTGGCGATTCAGGGACTGATTCAGACTTACATAAACTTTGATGGCACGCTGAGTTCCTGGTGGACGAAAATCGCCATCGGTATTTTGTTGTTTATTTTTATAGCATTACAGCGTGGATTAACGGTGCTGTGGGAGAATCGTCAGAGTTCGCCAGTGACAAGAGTCAACATTGCGCAGCGATAAAAACGCCTCTCCGTGTGGAGAGGCGCAGGAGCTTACGCGTCCGGGAACTCACGGATAAAGCGTTCGACATCTTCAACCATATGGTCGTTGCCGACAAAGAACGAACGGCGCTGGTGCAGGGTTTCCGGGATAATATCCAGAATACGCTCTTTGCCATCGCTCGCTTTACCGCCCGCTTGTTCCGCCAGGAATGCCATCGGGTTACACTCATACAGTAAACGTAGTTTACCGTCCGGGTGGCTGGCGGTGCTTGGGTAGAGATAAATACCGCCTTTCAGCAGGTTACGGTGGAAATCCGCGACCAGTGAACCGATATAACGTGAGGTATACGGGCGGTTGGTGGATTTATCTTCTTCCTGGCAGAATTTAATGTACTTCTTCACCCCGTTCGGAAACTTAATGTAGTTTCCTTCGTTGATGGAGTAGGTTTTGCCTTTCTCCGGGAAGCGCATCCGTTCCTGGCACAGGCAGAAAACGCCGAGCGAAGGATCGTAAGTAAAGGCGTGAACACCGCATCCGGTGGTGTAAACCAGCATAGTAGAGGAGCCGTATACCACGTAACCTGCCGCAACCTGTTTGTTACCAGGCTGGAGGAAATCTTCTTCCGTTACCGGCGTGCCAACAGGCGTAACGCGGCGGTAGATGGAGAAAATGGTACCGACAGAGACGTTAACATCGATGTTGGACGAGCCATCCAGGGGGTCCATCAGCACCACGTATTTTGCGTGTTCACAGCCTTCAAAGACGACAATCTCATCTTCTTCTTCAGAGGCAATGCCCGCAACGATATCGCGTGCTTTCAGTGCGGCTTTCAGTTTCTCATTAGCGAACAGGTCGAGTTTCTGCTGAACCTCGCCCTGCACGTTCTCAGCACCGCTGGCACCCAGGATATCAACCAGTCCTGCTTTGTTGATATCGCGATGGATAATCTTGGCGCCCAGTTTTATTGCCGACAGCAAAGCAGTGAGCTCACCGGTAGCATGAGAAAACTCGTGCTGCTTTTCGACAATAAATTCACCTAACGTTTTCATAAAACTTTCCCTGCAATGTTTATGGAGTAAAGCGACCGCAACAATCTTAACAAATAATCCCAATGTTGCGCTCAGGTGAATCGCGCCAGCAAATTACGGATTATCCTGAAATGCGTTTCTCACTTGCCCGACATATGCGTAAAATGAGCGCCAGATTAAAAAAGGATAGTGACGTATGCGCATTCATATTTTAGGAATTTGTGGCACGTTTATGGGCGGTCTGGCGATGCTGGCGCGCCAGTTAGGCCATGAAGTAACGGGTTCGGACGCCAATGTGTATCCGCCGATGAGCACCTTACTTGAGAAGCAAGGCATTGAACTGATTCAGGGTTACGATGCCAGCCAGCTCGATCCACAGCCGGATCTGGTGATTATTGGTAACGCCATGACCCGTGGAAATCCGTGTGTGGAAGCGGTACTGGAAAAAAACATCCCTTATATGTCAGGTCCGCAGTGGCTGCACGATTTTGTGCTGCGCGACCGCTGGGTGCTGGCCGTTGCCGGTACACACGGCAAAACCACCACGGCGGGAATGGCGACCTGGATTCTGGAACAATGCGGTTACAAACCGGGATTTGTGATTGGCGGTGTGCCGGGGAACTTTGAGGTTTCGGCGCGTCTGGGCGAAAGCGACTTCTTTGTTATCGAAGCGGATGAGTACGACTGCGCCTTCTTCGACAAACGCTCTAAATTTGTCCATTACTGCCCGCGTACGCTGATCCTCAACAACCTTGAGTTCGATCACGCCGATATCTTTGACGACCTGAAAGCGATCCAGAAACAGTTCCACCATCTGGTGCGTATCGTTCCGGGGCAGGGGCGTATTATCTGGCCGGAAAACGACATCAACTTGAAACAAACCATGGCGATGGGCTGCTGGAGCGAGCAGGAGCTGGTGGGCGAGCAGGGGCACTGGCAGGCGAAAAAGCTGACCACTGACGCTTCCGAATGGGAAGTCTTGCTGGATGGCGAAAAAGTGGGCGAAGTGAAATGGTCGCTGGTGGGCGAACATAATATGCACAACGGCCTGATGGCGATTGCGGCGGCCCGTCATGTTGGCGTAGCGCCGGCAGATGCTGCTAACGCGCTGGGTTCGTTTATTAACGCTCGTCGTCGTCTGGAGTTGCGCGGAGAAGCAAATGGCGTGACGGTGTATGATGATTTTGCCCATCACCCGACGGCGATTCTGGCAACGCTGGCGGCGCTGCGTGGCAAAGTTGGCGGAACGGCACGCATTATTGCCGTACTGGAGCCGCGCTCGAATACCATGAAAATGGGGATCTGCAAAGACGATCTGGCACCTTCATTAGGTCGTGCCGATGAAGTCTTCCTGCTGCAACCGGCACATATTCCGTGGCAGGTGGCAGAAGTGGCAGAAGCCTGCGTTCAGCCTGCACACTGGAGCGGCGATGTGGATACGCTGGCAGATATGGTGGTGAAAACCGCTCAGCCTGGCGACCATATTCTGGTGATGAGCAACGGCGGTTTTGGTGGAATTCATCAGAAACTGCTGGATGGGTTAGCGAAGAAAGCGGAAGCCGCGCAGTAATTCACAGCCTCAGCCTGATAGAGTGTGTGTAGGCCGGATAAGGCGTTCACGCCGCATCCGGCATTTGAGCATAGTGCCTGATGCGACGCTTGATGCGTCTTATCAGGCCTACAGGTGCACCGTATCCGGCAAACCATACTCACATCAACAACGAAAATTACCCTTCGTTCTCCGCTAACTCGCGCAGATACTGGAAAATCTGGCGTGCGGATTTCGGCGGCTTATTCCCTTCTTTCTCTTTCTTCGCGTTACGGATCAGAGTACGCAGTTGCTGACGATCGGCATCGGGCCACAGATTCAATACTTCAGCGATGGCGTCATCACCCTGGTCGATCAGACGATCGCGCAGGTTTTCCAGTTTATGGAACAGCACCACCTGCTGGTTGTGACGGTTTTTCAGCTTATCCAGCGCCTGACGGATCGGTTCAACATCGCGCTGGCGCAGCATCTTACCGATGAGCTGCAACTGGCGGCGGCGACCTTCCATCTTAATACGCTGGGCGAGCTCAATAGCCGCGCGCAGATCCGCATCTAACGGGATCTTATCCAGCGCGTTTTTCCCCAGATCAACAATTTCCGCGCCAAGGCGTTTTAGCTCCTCGGCATCACGTTTAATTTCACTTTTACTGACCCAGATAATTTCATCGTCTTCGTCTTCGATGTCATCACCGGGAACGTCGTCGAGCCAGTCTTCGGGCTGCTTAGTCATCTCAGGCTCCTTAAAAAAAGAGGCTAATGTTACCAGTTAAGATGCGCACTGAAAAACGGTTCTCTGTTAGACTTCAGAGAAACTCTCTACATTATGGCACTTGCAATGAAAGTAATCTCTCAAGTTGAAGCGCAGCGCAAGATTCTGGAAGAAGCAGTTTCGACTGCGCTGGAGTTGGCCTCAGGCAAATCGGACGGTGCAGAAGTTGCCGTCAGCAAGACCACCGGCATTAGCGTAAGCACGCGTTATGGTGAAGTGGAGAATGTTGAATTCAATAGCGATGGCGCGCTGGGGATCACCGTTTATCACCAGAACCGTAAAGGTAGCGCATCGTCTACCGATTTAAGCCCGCAGGCCATTGCCCGCACCGTACAGGCGGCGCTGGATATTGCCCGTTATACCTCGCCAGATCCGTATGCCGGCGTGGCAGACAAAGAACTGCTGGCCTTTGACGCGCCGGATCTTGACTTGTTCCACCCTGCGGACGTTTCTCCGGATGAAGCCATTGAACTGGCGGCCCGCGCGGAACAGGCGGCATTGCAGGCGGACAAACGCATCACCAATACCGAAGGCGGTAGCTTTAACAGCCACTACGGTGTCAAAGTTTTTGGCAACAGCCACGGCATGTTGCAGGGGTACTGCTCAACGCGTCATTCGCTCTCCAGTTGTGTAATCGCCGAAGAAAATGGCGATATGGAGCGAGATTACGCCTACACCATTGGGCGTGCGATGAGCGATCTGCAAACGCCAGAGTGGGTTGGGGCCGACTGTGCTCGCCGTACTTTATCGCGCCTGTCACCGCGTAAACTCTCCACCATGAAAGCGCCGGTCATTTTTGCCAATGAAGTGGCAACAGGGTTGTTTGGTCATTTGGTGGGGGCGATAGCGGGTGGTGCGGTCTACCGTAAATCGACCTTCTTGCTGGATTCGCTGGGTAAACAAATTCTGCCGGATTGGCTGACCATTGAAGAGCATCCGCATCTGCTGAAAGGGCTGGCATCTACACCATTCGACAGCGAAGGTGTGCGCACCGAGCGCCGCGATATCGTCAAAGATGGCATCCTGACTCAGTGGCTGCTGACCAGCTATTCGGCGCGGAAACTGGGGCTGAAAAGCACCGGACATGCGGGCGGTATTCACAACTGGCGGATTGCCGGACAAGGGCTAAGCTTCGAACAAATGCTCAAAGAGATGGGCACCGGGCTGGTGGTGACGGAGCTGATGGGCCAGGGCGTGAGTGCCATTACCGGTGATTATTCCCGTGGTGCAGCGGGCTTCTGGGTAGAGAATGGCGAGATTCAGTATCCGGTGAGCGAAATCACCATCGCTGGTAATTTAAAAGATATGTGGCGCAATATTGTCACCGTCGGTAACGATATTGAAACACGCAGTAATATACAGTGTGGTTCTGTGCTGTTGCCGGAGATGAAAATCGCCGGGCAGTAAAAAACTGGCGCGACCTGCCGCGCCAAATCTTCATAATAAAAAAGGAAGTGAGCAATGCGTAAAAGCCTGTTAGCTATTCTTGCTGTCTCCTCATTGGTATTCAGTTCGGCGTCGTTTGCCGCTGATCTGGAAGACAATATGGAAACCCTCAACGACAATTTAAAAGTGGTCGAAAAAGCCGATAACGCGGTGCAAGTCAAAGACGCGTTAACTAAAATGCGCGCTGCGGCGCTGGATGCGCAAAAAGCGACGCCGCCGAAGCTTGAAGGCAAATCACCGGACAGCCCGGAAATGAAAGACTTCCGCCACGGTTTCGACATTCTGGTCGGTCAGATTGACGACGCGCTGAAGCTGGCAAATGAAGGTAAAGTAAAAGAAGCGCAGGCTGCTGCAGAGCAACTGAAAACGACCCGCAACGCCTATCACCAGAAGTATCGTTAATTCTTTATTTCCCTGTTGCCTGCACTCAGGTAACAGGGAAGTTATCATCGCAAATGATGCACCACCTGATTGCTGCTGCCGCGCCAGATCAGGGAAGGGTCTTTTAAATCCTGCACAAATTTGCCGTCGACCAGCACGTTAATCAAATCAACAACCTGCATTTGCGCAGCGTTGAGTTCGTCGAGTTTATAGCCTGTCCACATCCAGATGTCTTTACCCGGACACTCGGCGCGGATGCGTTGTACCAGCTTCAGAATATCCGGCACGTTTTGCGGATGTAGCGGATCGCCGCCGGAGAGGGAAATACCCTGGCGTTTGATACGAGTGTCATTCAGATCGTTAATGATCTGGTCTTCCATTGCTTTGGTAAATGGCTGACCGGAATTTACCCGCCAGGTGCTTTTGTTATAGCAACCGGGGCATTCATGAACACACCCAGAGACAAACAGGGTGCAGCGAGTGCCGGGGCCGTTGACGATGTCGACAGGATAGTACTGATGATAGTTCATTATTTCACCTGGCTTATCAGTCCGCGTGTAGGCTGTATCCGGTAATCAAGGCCTGATGCGACGCTGTCGCGTCTTATCAGGCCTACAGCCGTTGCCAAATGTAGGCCGGATAAGGCGTTTACGCCGCATCCGGCATTTGCTTAACACAGAGTGAAGATTAACCTATCTGCCCATTTCCCAGATGTTTAACGCGGCGCTTAACTTCTTCCTGCTTACCAGCGTTAAACGGACGTGCATCCGGGCTACCTAAATATCCGCACACGCGGCGAGTCACCGACACACGGGAGGTGTCATGGTTACCACATTTCGGACAAGTGAAGCCTTTGCTGGTGCACTCAAACTCGCCGGTAAAGCCACACTCGTAGCATTCATCGATCGGTGTGTTGGTGCCGTAATACGGTACATGCTGATAGCTGTAATCCCAGACATCTTCCAGCGCCTTCAGGTTGTGCTGAATGTTTGGATACTCGCCATAGCAAATGAAGCCACCGTTCGCCAGTGGCGGGTAAGGCGCTTCAAAGTCGATCTTGTCGTACGGGTTCACCTTCTTCTCCACATCGAGGTGGAAACTGTTGGTGTAGTAACCTTTATCGGTCACGCCCGGCACCACGCCAAACTCAGCGGTATCGAGACGGCAGAAGCGGTCGCACAGGTTCTCACTCGGCGTACTGTAGAGGCTGAAACCGTAGCCAGTTTCTTCTTTCCACTGATCCACCGCCTGACGCAGACGCTCAACAATCGCAATACCTTTCGCGCGCAGCTGCTCGTTGTCGTAAACATGCTCGCCGCCGAACAGCGCGTTAATGGTTTCGTGGATGCCGATGTAACCCAGCGAAATAGACGCACGACCGTTTTTGAAGATTTCAGAAACGTCGTCGTCAGCATTCAGACGCACGCCACAAGCGCCTTCCATATAGAGGATCGGGGCTACGCGCGCTTTCACGCCTTCGAGACGAGCGATACGGGTCATCAGTGCCTTACGTGCCAACACCAGACGTTCATCCAGCAGCTTCCAGAAGGTGGCTTCATCGCCTTTTGCTTCCAGAGCAATACGCGGCAGGTTCAGGCTGATCACGCCGAGGTTGTTACGACCATCGTGGATCTGCTCGCCGTTTTCATTTTCCCACACGCCGAGGAAGCTGCGGCAGCCCATCGGGGTTTTAAACGAACCGGTGACTTTCACTACCTGATCGTAGTTCAGGATATCCGGATACATGCGCTTGCTTGCGCACTCCAGCGCCAGCTGTTTGATGTCGTAGTTCGGATCGCCTTTTTTATGGTTCAGGCCATCGCGAATCGCAAACACCAGTTTCGGGAACACCGCCGTTTTACGGTTTTTACCGAGGCCGGCGATACGGTTACGCAGGATAGATTCCTGAATCAGGCGCGACTCCCAGCTGGTGCCCAGACCAAAACCAAAGGTCACAAACGGTGTTTGACCGTTGGCGGTGTGCAGGGTGTTTACTTCGTACTCCAGCGACTGGAAGGCATCGTAGCACTCTTTGATGGTACGAGAGTTAGCGTAGCCTTCGGCGTCCGGGATGTTCCACTCTTCTGCGGTCTTGCGATGTTTGTTGTAGCTGGCGGTGACAAACGGTGCCAGCACTTCATCGATACGGTTAATGGTGGTGCCGCCATAAATATGGCTGGCGACCTGAGCAATAATCTGCGCAGTTACCGCGGTTGCCGTAGAGATCGATTTCGGCGGTTCAATCTCGGCGTTCCCCATTTTAAAGCCCTGGGTCAGCATGCCTTTCAGGTCGATCAACATGCAGTTGAACATCGGGAAGAACGGTGAGTAATCGAGATCGTGATAGTGAATATCACCACGTTCATGTGCCTGCACCACGTCACGCGGCAGCAGGTGCTGGCGTGCATAGTGTTTAGCCACGATCCCGGCCAGCAGGTCGCGCTGGGTTGGAATCACCTTGCTGTCTTTGTTGGCGTTTTCGTTGAGTAACGAGGAGTTGGTCTGCTCGACCAGACCACGGATCTCCTGGTTCAGGCGACCGCGTTTTTCACGTTCAATGTCGCGATCGTGACGGTACTCGATGTAAGCACGAGCCAGTTGTTTGTATGGCCCCGACATCAGCTGGTTTTCAACTGCGGTCTGGATCTCATTGATATCCACCTGGTTGCGGCCCTGCATCTGCTCGCTGACAACCGCAGCAACAGTGGCGCAATAATCGGCATCATCGACTTCCGCTGCTTTAGCTGCACGCAGAATCGCTTCTTTGATGCGCTCTGATTTAAACGGCACTTTGCAGCCGTCTCGTTTCATCACATGCGGTGTCATGATCGCTCCATATTTTTAAGAACAGGTTATCCACAGAAATTGGGAAAGGCGTTTTCCGGTTTTTTCGTTTCGTTTTCCGGTGCTTTCCGCAATCGCCATCCGCTTATCCACAACGTCGCCCCTTTTTCGTGGGGAGCTGTAGTAGCAATTATAGTCGATTAATACAACATATTGGGTTGGGACGCATTTTAAAGTCTATATATAGTGCTTTGCATCAAGGATGTTTGAACTTTTTTTGATGTAGCTCAAAGTAAAAAGCAGAGCGTACGGATGACGGGCGCTACAGCGATATGTAAATTTTTTAATGAATTTTTTGATTATAAAATCAACAAAAACAACATACTGACAGGCAAAACCCCGGAATGACAGGCATTACCGGGGCTTAGCGAAGATTTACTTCTGTAACCACCAGACAGCCTCAAAAGGCCGTAAAGTCATGGCACAGGGTTGTGGTGAGGCTTCTTCGTAGTTATGCATCACAAGCTGCCAGTTGCCGAGCATTTTCCCAGGCTGCCAGGGTTGGGTCTCACGGCTAAGGTTGGCAATGACCAGCAAGGTTTGCCCCTTCCACTCACGGCGATAGCACCACAATACAGGGCTGTTTGGCAGCAGATCCTGGTAATCGCCCCATGTCAGGACGGCTTCTTGCTTACGCAGTGCGATTAACTTTTGGTAGGTGTAAAACACCGAGGACTCATCGGCCAGCGCTGCTTCTACGTTGATTTCCTGATAGTTATCGCCCAGGCCAATCCACGGTTCGCCAGCCGTAAACCCGGCATTATCGCCGTTGGTCCATTGCATGGGTGTGCGACTGTTGTCACGGGATTTACTGGCGAGGATTGCCAATAACTCGTCGGCATCACGCCCATCGTTGCGCAGCTCGGCAAACATATTGAGGCTCTCCACGTCGCGATAGTCAGTAATGCGCGTGAAATGTGGGTTGGTCATGCCAATCTCTTCGCCCTGGTAGATATACGGCGTTCCCTGCATGCCATGCAGCACCATCGCCAGCATTTTTGCCGCAGGCACGCGGTATTCACCTTCATCACCAAAGCGAGAAACAATGCGCGGCTGATCGTGGTTACACCAGAACAAGGCATTCCATGCCACGTTGTGCATTCCTTGTTGCCAGTGGCGGAACAATGTTTTCAACGCCACAAAGTCAGGTTTAGCCAGCGTCCATTTTTCACCATCGGGATAATCGACCTTCAGGTGATGAAAATTAAAGGTCATCGACAATTCACTGCCTGTCAGTGCCGCGTATCGCTGGCAATGCTCAAGGCTGGTGGAGGACATTTCACCTACGGTCATTAACCCGTGTGGCGTAAACACATCGCGGTTCATCTCGTGCAAAAATTCGTGTGCTCGTGGCCCGTCGGTGTAGAAGCGACGCCCGTCGCCATCCAGGTCTTCAGGGTAACGCGGATCTTTGGAGATCAGATTCACCACATCTAGGCGCAACCCGTCGACCCCACGATCGGCCCAGAACTCACAGACTTTTTTCAGCTCTGCGCGTACCGCTGGATTCTCCCAGTTGAGATCCGCCTGTTCTGGTGCAAAGAGATGCAAATAGTACTGTTCGCTTTCTACATGCCAGCGCCACGCACTACCACCGAATTTTGAACGCCAGTTGTTCGGTGGCGTTTCTGGTTCTCCATCGCGCCAGATATAAAACCGGCGGTAAGGGCTTTCTTTGTTCAGCGCCTCGCGAAACCAGGCATGTTGGGTAGAGGTATGGTTAAACACCATATCGAGAATGATACGAATCCCACGCGATTTTGCCTGTGTCACCAGTTCGTCAAAATCGTCCAGCGTGCCATAGGTGGGATCAATCGCCGTATAATTCGCTACGTCGTAACCGTTATCGACCTGGGGAGAGACATAAAAGGGGGTTAGCCAGATGGCATCAACGCCCAGTTTATACAGATAGTCCAGGCGTTGGATAACGCCACGTAAATCGCCGGTGCCGCTACCCGTGGTGTCCTGAAAACTCTTTGGATAAATCTGGTAGATAACGCCGTTTTGCCACCAGTGGGGAAGATGAGTCATTACGTTATTCCTGCAAATGCGAGGGGGCGCAATTGCGCCCCGAAGAAAATTAAACAATGTCCAGCGTGCCCAGGCGGTATTTCCGCTGATAGATAAACGAGGTGAGTACAATCGGGATGATGATGGCGATAGCCATTGCCAGCGCAAACACCTGCCAGTAGCTCGGCTGAATCGAGAGAATTCCCGGCAGGCCGCCTACGCCGATGCCATTCGCCATAACGCCGTTCAGGCCGCATAGCAATCCTGCCAGACCAGAACCAATCATCGCGCACAGCATCGGGAAGCGATATTTCAGGTTGATGCCGTACATAGCAGGCTCAGTGACTCCAAGCCAGGCGGAGATAGCGGCAGGCACGGAGATCTCGCGTTCATTGTGCTTGCGGCTGGAAATGATAATACCTATCACGGCGGAGCCCTGAGCGATATTCGACAGTGCAATCAGCGGCCACACTGGCGTGCCACCCATGCTTTGAATCATCTGCAAATCAATAGCAAGCGTGGTCTGGTGTACGCCGGTGATCACCAGCGGGGCGTACAGGAAGCCAAACAATGCCGCGCCAATCGGAGCAAAGCTGCCGGTCATCAGGTGACGTACCGCAAAGGCAACGCCATCGCCAATCATGCGACCAAACGGACCAATCACCGCATGGGCGAGGAACACCGCGAGGATCAGCGAACAGACGGGCACCACCACCAGATAGAGGTAATCCGGCACGATGCGCTTAAGACGAGTTTCAATAACGCCCAGCGCCAGCCCGGCTAACAGTGCCGGGATGACCTGCGCCTGATAGCCCACTTTGGCGATGCTGAACATGCCAAAGTCCCATACTTCCGGCAGCTGCTGCCCGAGCAGATAAGCGTTCATCAGCTGTGGAGAAACCAGCGTTACGCCAAGCACGATACCGAGGATCGGTGTACCGCCCATTTTTTTCACCGCTGACCAGCAAATCCCGACCGGCAGGTAGAAGAAGATCGCTTCACCGATCAACCACAGAAAATCGTAGATCGTTTGCAGGGAAGGGTACATTTGCGCCAGCGTCTGACCGTTGCTCATGGGCAAATCGCCGATCACATTGCGAAAACCGAGGATCAAACCACCACTAATCAACGCGGGCAGCAACGGGAAGAAGATCTCCGCGAAATGAGAGATCAACTGCTCATGCCATTTCATATTCTGCCGGGCGGCTTTTTTTACCTGCTCTTTATCAACCTGCGCCTGTCCGGTTGACGCAATCAGTGCTTGATAGTAATCACCCACGTTGGTGCCAATCACCACCTGAAATTGCCCGGCATTGGTGAAACAGCCTTTCACCATGGGGAGTTGCTCAATTTCTTTCGGTCTGGCATTGGCCGGTTGGTTGAGGACAAAGCGCAGGCGAGTAATACAGTGGCTCACCGTCGCAATATTGCCGCGCCCGCCGACCAGTTCAATCAACCGATCGATATCCGTTTGGTTTATTTTGCTCATCATAAAGCCCCATGGCAGATGACATTTTTGGTTGGCTGCAGAATATATTGCGCGGAAAAATTTAAAAACGGGAACGTTCCCGAAACGCAGCGAAGATCACAATTTATCGTTCAGGAAACGATCAGGACAGGGTGGCGGGGATGATGATTTGTTGCGGTTCGCTGCGCCCGGTTACCTGCGCGATCAACTGGCAGGCTGCCTGGCGTCCAGCTTCGGCATAACCGGGATCTACGGTGACGATCTCCGGATGGAGGAATTTCATTAACGGTGTATTACCGACGCTCGCCAGTTGCAAGGTGTCGATGCGTTGCTCTTGCAGGTATTTACTTGCGCCAAGTGCCAGCGTGTCGGTTGCGCACAGTAACGCGGTAGTTTCAGGCGTAATCACTTTTGCTACGTTCTCATAGCCTTGCTTCATAGCAAGCCCTGGCAGAGCGGCAACGGGATGCAATTTATGCGTTTTGCAGAACGCCAGGTAGGCTTCGTGACGTCGCTTACCGGTTGTCACGTCACTATGCGGCACGCCGAGATAGCTGATATTACGATGTCCCTGGTCATACAGCCGTTGCATCAGGATCTTGATTGCCCCTTCGTCGTCATAACAGACCGAAGCAAAGCCTTTTGCGTCACGCGCCAGCAGAACCAGCGATGACTGCCAGTGGGCTAACATTTCTTCTGTTATGCCGGTAAAACCGAACAGCACTACGCCGTCGATATTACGCCGTTTCAGCACCCCCAAATGTTCGGCAACTAATTGTGGGGAAAACTGACTTTCCATCATGATTGGATCGTAACCTTGTTCATAGAACGCTGGCAGCATGGTTTGAACGGCGAGATTTTCTGACAACGAATCCAGACGGGTAACAATGATGGCGACCACTTTATCGCTTTGCCCACGCATAGCGCGCGCAGAGCGGGAAGGGGAAAATCCATGCTGATTCATCACTGCTTCAACACGCTCGCGCGTGCGCTGGCTCACGCCGCTTTCGTTATTCAGCACCCGGGAAACCGTAGATTTCCCCACGCCGCTTAAGCGCGCGATGTCTTTGATGGTCAGCCGATTTTGCATCCTGTTGTCCCATAACGTGTTGTTTAATTATTTGAGCCTAACTTTACCTGTGCATTCAGCAATGGGTAAAGTCTGGTTTATCGTTGGTTTAGTTGCCAGCAGGTATTATATCGCCATAAATGCTACGAATATTATTGGATTCTCCTTATTATTTGCGGCGCTTTTTTCACTTACCGGAGGTTATATGGAACCTGATCCCACGCCTCTCCCTCGACGGAGATTAAAACTTTTCCGGTAAGCCCGTCTTTTCACGGCGTTACCGGATGCGTAAGGCCGTGACGTTTTAACGTCCCTGCTCAGCTTTATTACCTTCAGGTAAGGCTTCGCCACGCCTGAAGACATTTCTGTACTGTTTCAGACAGTGCGGAGGGACTCCTTATGTTTAAAGAAATTTTTACCCGGCTCATTCGCCATTTACCTTCCCGTCTGGTTCATCGTGATCCATTGCCTGGCGCGCAGCAGACAGTGAATGCGGCGGTACCGCCTTCTTTAAGTGCGCATTGCCTGAAAATGGCGGTGATGCCCGAAGAAGAATTGTGGAAAACGTTCGACACCCATCCGGAAGGGTTAAATCTGGCGGAAGTGGAATCTGCCCGCGCACAACATGGTGAAAATAAATTACCCGCACAACAACCGTCGCCGTGGTGGGTACATTTATGGGTCTGCTATCGCAACCCCTTTAATATTTTGCTCACCATTCTTGGTGCTATTTCTTACGCCACGGAAGATTTATTTGCCGCAGGTGTTATCGCACTAATGGTCGCTATTTCTACGTTGCTGAACTTTATTCAGGAAGCTCGTTCCACCAAAGCGGCAGATGCCCTGAAAGCGATGGTCAGTAATACCGCGACGGTACTGCGAGTAATTAACGACAAAGGCGAAAATGGCTGGCTGGAGATCCCGATAGACCAGCTGGTGCCCGGCGATATTATAAAACTGGCGGCGGGGGATATGATCCCGGCAGATTTACGTATCTTGCAGGCGCGGGATCTGTTTGTCGCTCAGGCGTCGTTAACCGGTGAGTCTCTGCCCGTGGAAAAAGCCGCTACCACTCGCCAGCCGGAGCACAGCAATCCGCTGGAGTGCGACACCCTGTGTTTTATGGGCACCACCGTGGTGAGCGGCACGGCACAAGCAATGGTGATTGCCACAGGTGCCAATACCTGGTTTGGTCAACTGGCGGGGCGTGTTAGTGAGCAGGAAAGCGAGCCGAATGCCTTTCAGCAAGGGATTAGTCGCGTCAGTATGCTGCTGATTCGCTTTATGCTGGTGATGGCTCCGGTGGTGTTGCTTATCAATGGTTACACTAAAGGCGACTGGTGGGAAGCTGCACTGTTTGCGCTTTCGGTCGCGGTAGGCTTAACGCCAGAAATGTTGCCGATGATTGTTACCTCGACGCTGGCGCGTGGCGCAGTCAAGTTGTCGAAACAGAAAGTGATCGTCAAACATCTGGATGCCATTCAGAACTTTGGCGCAATGGATATTCTGTGCACTGATAAAACCGGCACCCTGACACAGGATAAAATTGTGCTGGAGAATCATACCGATATCTCCGGTAAAACTAGCGAACGCGTGCTGCATAGCGCGTGGTTGAACAGCCATTACCAGACCGGGCTTAAAAACCTGCTTGATACAGCGGTGCTCGAAGGTACGGATGAAGAGTCAGCGCGCTCGCTGGCCAGCCGTTGGCAAAAAATTGATGAGATTCCGTTTGATTTCGAGCGTCGTCGGATGTCGGTGGTTGTGGCAGAAAATACCGAACACCATCAGTTGGTTTGCAAAGGCGCATTGCAGGAAATCCTCAATGTGTGTTCGCAAGTGCGTCACAATGGCGAGATTGTACCACTCGATGACACCATGCTGCGTAAGATTAAGCGGGTTACTGATACGCTGAATCGTCAGGGGCTGCGCGTGGTTGCGGTGGCGACGAAATACCTGCCAGCGCGTGAAGGAGATTACCAGCGGGCGGATGAATCCGACCTGATCCTCGAAGGATATATTGCTTTCCTTGATCCGCCAAAAGAGACAACAGCTCCGGCACTGAAGGCATTAAAAGCGAGTGGAATTACCGTAAAAATCCTTACTGGCGACAGTGAGTTAGTTGCAGCGAAAGTGTGCCATGAAGTGGGGCTGGACGCGGGAGAGGTGGTCATTGGTAGTGATATTGAAACGCTATCTGACGACGAACTGGCAAATCTCGCACAGCGCACCACGCTGTTTGCTCGTCTGACGCCGATGCATAAAGAACGCATCGTAACGTTGCTGAAGCGCGAAGGGCATGTGGTTGGCTTTATGGGCGATGGTATTAATGATGCGCCCGCCTTACGCGCTGCGGATATCGGCATTTCTGTGGACGGCGCGGTAGATATTGCCCGTGAAGCGGCTGATATCATCCTGCTGGAAAAAAGCCTGATGGTGCTGGAAGAGGGGGTTATTGAGGGACGTCGCACTTTCGCCAACATGCTGAAATACATCAAAATGACGGCGAGCTCTAACTTCGGTAATGTGTTCAGCGTGCTGGTGGCGAGTGCTTTCTTGCCCTTCCTGCCGATGTTGCCGCTACACTTGCTTATTCAAAATCTGCTATACGATGTGTCACAGGTGGCGATCCCATTTGATAACGTCGACGACGAGCAAATTCAAAAGCCGCAGCGTTGGAATCCGGCGGATCTGGGGCGCTTTATGGTCTTCTTCGGACCGATCAGCTCGATTTTCGATATTCTGACGTTTTGCCTGATGTGGTGGGTATTCCATGCCAACACGCCGGAAACGCAAACGCTGTTCCAGTCGGGCTGGTTTGTGGTGGGCTTACTGTCGCAAACGCTGATTGTGCATATGATCCGCACCCGCCGTGTGCCGTTTATTCAGAGCTGTGCATCGTGGCCGTTAATGATCATGACCGTGATCGTGATGATTGTCGGAATCGCATTGCCGTTTTCACCGCTGGCCAGTTATCTGCAGCTGCAGGCGCTGCCGTTAAGCTATTTCCCGTGGCTGGTTGCGATTCTGGCAGGGTATATGACGTTAACCCAGTTGGTGAAAGGATTTTATAGCCGTCGTTACGGTTGGCAGTAAAGAATAAACTGGGCATGGTGGCCCGGATTCAGATTGCAGACAAAGTGAGCTTTGTTCATGCCGGAGGCGGCGTAACCGCCTAATCCGGTCTACAAATTCAATAAATTGCATGAATCACGTAGGCCTGATAAGCGTAGCGCATCAGGCAATTTTGCGTTTGTCATTAGACTTAATCCGGGCATGATAGCCCGGATTTCCATCAAGATTAGCGACGAACAGCGATCGCTTCGATCTCAATCTTCACGTCTTTCGGCAGACGAGCAACTTCAACGCAAGAACGTGCCGGGAAGGTGGCGTTGTGTTCGGTGAAGAAGGCTTCGTAGGTAGCATTAACGGTTGCGAAGTCGTTCAGATCTTTCACAAACACGGTGGTTTTAACGATATCGCCCACTTTCAGGCCAGCGGCTTCGACGATCGCTTTTACGTTATCCAGCGACTGACGCGCCTGTGCAGCGACATCTGCCGGGACTTCGCCCGTTTTCGGGTTTACCGGGATCTGACCGGAAGTGATAATCATATTGCCCAGATCAACGCCCTGCACGTAAGGACCGATAGCTGCCGGTGCATTTTCCGTCGCGATAGTTTTGCTCATGATTTCTCCTTTATTACAGCGGTAAAAAGTCTGGCTCATTATAGGGAGCCAGACTTTTATTACCAACCGCAATTAATTGGCCAGCACCACATTATGGGAAAACTCTTTTTCACAGTATTTGCATTTGAGCGCGATATCATTGGCGCGTTTTCGCACGGCAAAGCTGGATGAAACCGGTTCGGCATGGCTGATACAGTTGCTGTTCGGGCAGACCAGCACATTGTCGATGCGCTCTGGCAGACTGGGGCGCGATTTGCCAACCACTTCATAGTTGTCGATACGGTTAACCGTGGCTTGCGGTGCATATAACGCCAGCTGATCAACCTGATCCTCACTTAAAAAGGTATTTTCGATTTTGATCAGATCCTTGCGCCCCATCTCGCCAGAAGGCAAATTCAGACCAATGGTGATGCGCTGATCTGTTTCGGTCAACTTGAACAGACTCAACAGCTTAAAACCGATCTGGGCGGGGATATGGTCAATTACCGTGCCGCGTTTAATAGCTTCAACCTGCAATTTATTATCGTGTGTCATCTCTATTTCCCCTTACAGTACCAGATCGCGATTCAGAACCAGTGCCAGTAACGCCTGGCGAGCGAAAATCCCGTTGCCTGCTTGCTGGAAGTACCAGGCGTGAGGCGTTTTATCCACATCCGTCGCAATCTCATCAACACGCGGCAGCGGATGCAGCACTTTCATATTGGCTTTGGCGTTGTGGAGATCGCTGGCGCGAAGAACAAACTGCGCTTTCACGTTGGCGTACTCGGACGGGTCCAGACGCTCTTTTTGCACGCGGGTCATGTACAGGATGTCTACTTCCGCCATCACTTCTTCAATAGAGCTGTGCAGACTCCAGGCGATCCCTTTTTCATCGAGCATATCCAGAATGTATTGCGGCATTGCCAGCGCATCCGGCGCGATAAAGTAAAAACGGTTGCCGTCGAACTTCGCTAGCGCCTGGGTCAGGGAGTGAACGGTGCGGCCATATTTCAGGTCACCAACCATTGCGACGTGGAGATTGTCCAGACGCCCCTGGGTTTCCTGAATGGTGAATAAGTCCAGCAAGGTTTGCGTCGGATGTTGGTTGGAGCCATCACCGGCATTCAGTACCGGTACATTGCCGGAAAACTCGGTGGCCAGGCGCGCTGCACCTTCCTGCGGATGACGCATCACTATCGCATCGACGTAAGTGCTGATAACCGAAATGGTATCGGCCAGCGTTTCGCCCTTTTTACCCAGTGATGTATTGGCGCTGTCGGAGAAGCCCACCACGCTGGCACCCAGGCGGTGCATGGAAGTTTCGAAAGAGAGGCGGGTGCGGGTAGAGGCTTCGAAGAAACAGCTGGCAATCACTTTATGCTTCAACAGCTCTGGTTGCGGGTTCGCTTTCAGTTTCGCCGCTGTCGCCAGCACCAGATTAAGGTCATCGCGACTAAGGTCGTTTATGGAAATGATATGTTTCTGATATAGCGGATTAGCCATCTTTTATCTCCTGACGCCTGGGCAAAAAAAAGCCCCTCGATTGAGGGGCTGGGAATGGGTGATCAACGGGAAGAAAAACGGCAGGCCAGCGTCTTTTTTCAGACGCGGTAAGACAAAATGTCGAACACACTGAACCATACATCCTCCCGGCAAATTGTCCGGCATTATACTCAGCTCTGAGAGAGGATCAAGAAGATGATGCAGTTATAAAGCAAGGCAAACGGTTATCATGAATATATATTCAATTTTAATAAGTAATTAATTTGCTTGTGCACCAGGGCTGTGCGCTTTACCACACGTGGTGCGACCCAAACGATATTGCTGCCAGCAATCACGCCAAGAATTTCTGGCAAAGCATGGAAATCAAGGATTCGCGCTACTGCCCGACCATATCCGGCGACGGTATGGATAAGGATAAATTCACCATTATGCTCGACACTCAGGACCATTTCAGCGACGGATCGACCTGCGTCAGGTGTGGGAAGTAATTGAGGATTCACCGAATAAATTTTTTGTCCTTTTGTATTTCTAATTTTTATGACTCCCAGCAATTTCAGTAGTCGTGAAACGGTTGACTGACTGATACTGTCAAAGCCATGGTTTTGCAAATCGCGGCGGATTTCCTCCTGTGAAAGATAACTTTTTTCGGTAATCAGGCGCTGACAGACCGCCAGTTGCTTCTTTTCTTTGGCGGAGTAATCATCGTATTCCTTCATAATGCACCTTTTATTTATTATTACCTGATGATATTTTTCACATTTTATAATGTGAGAGTGGTTCATTTATCACTACACCAGATTTGAAGGCCGCTTTGATAAGCGGCCTGTCGCGTTAAATCATCGCGGCGATACTCAGCACAATCATATTCAACATCGTGAGAATCAGCAGTAGCGGTGCTACCCATCTCAGATAACGGACCCAGGGTACACGGGCAATCGCCAGACCGCCCATCACTACCGCAGAGGTTGGCGTAATCAAATTAACCACCCCGGAAGCAGACTGATAAGCGGTCACCACCAGATCGCGTTGTACATGAGCAAAATCAGCGAGTGGAGCCATTATTGGCATCGTTAACACTGCAAGGCCGGAAGATGAGGGAACCAGAAAAGAGAGCAATACTTCCAGCCAATAGGTCACGTTGATGAAAACAGTGGTGGAAAGCCCTGAAACCAGATTCTCAGCACTGTGCAGAATTGTGTGCGTAATCATGCCGTTATCCATCACGACCACAATACCGCGGGCGATGCCGATAATCAGTGCCACACCAAGGAGATCCCGCGCGCCGTCAATAAAGGTACTGGTGAAGGTTTCTTCGCCCATGCGGGCAATGACACCCACGATGACCGCAGCTGCCAGAAAGACAGCAGAGATTTCCGCCATCCACCAACCCAGTACCGCTACGCCGTAGATCATAAAGGCAAAGGATGCAGCAAAAAGTATCAGGATCGCTTTGCGCGTGGGGGTAAATTCCAGCATCGTTTCTGAACGATTTCCCAGAAAATGCGCCTGGTTTTCAGCCATCTTATCCGCCACGATAGAGCTTTCCGGACTGTTGCGAACTTTGCGGGCATAACGCATAACCCAGTAAACACAAATCACGTAGCCTACTAACAGCAAAATAACACGCAGCAAAATGCCCTGAGTAAAGGGGATCCCTGCGGCGTTGGCAGCAATGACGGTAGCAAATGGGTTAATGGTTGAGCCCAGCGTGCCAATGCCCGATCCCAATAACACTGTGGCGGCAGCGACCAGAGGATCAAAGCGGGCAGCCATCATGACGGGCACCAGCAACGTGTAGAAGGGGAGTGATTCTTCCGCCATCCCATAAATAGTACCGCCAGCAGCGAAGAGCGCCATCAGGATCGGAATCATCCACTCTTCCCGACCATTAAGGCGAGTTGTTACTCGTTTGATACCGGCATCTATTGCCCCGGTTTTATTTACTACTCCCAAAAATCCACCGATGATCAGGACAAACAGCGCGACATCAATCGCTCCCGCAGTGTAGGTTTGATGGTTGTACAAGCCGTCGATGGGCGCTAACAGGACAGCCGTAATACCCTGTGGTTGTGCCTCAACAGGTGCGTAAGTGCCTGCAACAGGAACTTCCTTTCCCAGTGCGGCATTTGTCACCATCTGATATTTTCCCGCAGGTACAATCCAGGTCATTGCCGCAACTAACGCAATCAGCACGAACAAGATGGTATAAGCGGTGGGAAATTTGAATTTACCCATAATGTGATCTCCATAATCACGGGCATACGCTACTCGTCGACGCATGCCCGTCAGGGTTAGTCGCCGAGAGTTGCTACCATCACCGCTTTAATGGTGTGCATCCGGTTTTCTGCTTCATCGAAAACAATAGAGTGGGCCGATTCAAAAACCTCTTCAGTAACTTCCAGTCCTTTGAGGCCGTAGGCCATCTCGATCTCGCGTCCTACTGTGGTGTGCTCATTATGGAAGGCGGGCAGGCAGTGCATAAATTTAACTTCAGGGTTACGCGTGGCAGTAATCACCTGTTGATTGATCTGATAAGGTGCCATCAGACTCACTCGTTCTGCCCAGGCTTCTTTTGGCTCTCCCATCGAAACCCAAACATCCGTATAGAGAAAATCAACGTCGTATACGCCTTCTTCCACATCCTCTGTCAGGGTGATTCTCGCCCCAGTCACGCTGGCGATCTCACGGCATTGTGTTACCAGCGCTTCATCTGGCCAGAAAGATTTAGGTGCCACCAGACGGATATCCATCCCCATTTTTGCAGCACCAACCATCAGCGAGTTCCCCATGTTATTTCGGGCATCACCAAGATACGCAAAGCTCAGCTCTGGCAGCGTTTTGCCTGGCGCATGTTCCAGCATGGTCATTAAATCCGCGAGGATCTGTGTCGGGTGAAATTCATTGGTCAGTCCGTTCCATACCGGAACACCAGCGAACTCACCTAATTCTTCAACGATATTCTGACCATAACCGCGATACTCAATACCGTCATACATGCGTCCGAGTACGCGAGCGGTATCTTTCATTGATTCTTTATGGCCGATTTGTGAGCCGCTGGGGCCGATGTAAGTCACCTGCGCACCTTGATCAAAGGCCGCGACTTCAAAGGCACAGCGGGTACGGGTAGAGGATTTTTCAAAAATCAACGCAATGTTTTTACCGACCAGCGTTTGTTTTTCGTTTCCAGATTTCTTGGCGGCTTTAAGATTGATAGCCAAATCAATCAGGTATTGAATCTCTGCTGGGGTGTAATCAAGCAGCTTAAGAAAATTACGGTTTTTCAGTGAAGTAGCCATGGGGATGTCCTTATAAAAATGGATCAAGCGTGGTTATGGGGGGTATCAAGGCGAATAAGAGTGCCTTTGTCTCCGGCGAGAATTTCCGGACCATCTGCAAGAGAGCCGATCCCTGCAATGCCCCGGCACTGACTAACAAACTTTGCGCAGGCGGTGACTTTCGGCCCCATAGACCCGGCATCAAACTGCATTTCGTTGAGTAATTCCGGCGTGACCTGGGCCAGCGGGCGTTGGGTTGGCTTGCCCCAGTCGAGATATACTGCGTCCGCATCAGTGAGGATCAACAAGGCGTCAGCATGGATCTGACTTGCCAGTAGCGCGGCTGAAAGATCTTTGTCGATAACCGCTTCAATCCCATGGTATCCATCGGCTTTTTCAACCACCGGAACACCACCGCCACCATTACAGATCACCAGATGATCGTGGGCGATCAGTGTCTGGATGGCATCCCGCTCGACGATGCGTTTAGGTTGTGGAGAAGGTACGACCCGGCGGAAAGAGTGACCATCTGCTTTGAAAACCCAGCCTTTTTCTGCCTGTAGTACCTGAGTCTGAGCGTGGTCATAAATTGGGCCGATGTACTTAGTTGGGTTACTGAAGGCGGGATCGTTGGCATCCACTTCAACCTGCGTCAGCAGCACGCTGATTTCACGTTGTGGTAGTTGATTTTTCAGCGCCTGTTGTAGCATGTAGCCGATCATCCCCTGGCTTTCGGCCCCCAGAATGTCGAGTGGATAGGGAGCGACATGGGCATAGGCGCTATTTTGAAGTGCCAGAAGTCCAACTTGTGGGCCATTCCCGTGAACCAGTACAACCCGCCAGTGTTGAGTCAGTTGGGCGATAGTTTTAGCCGCAAGATCGATATTTTTACGTTGGATTTCTGCTTCGAGTGGTTCGCCTCGTTTAAGCAGGGCATTACCGCCGAGAGCGATAACCAGTGTTGGTTTGTTTTCCATGATCTCTTCCTTAGATACCGTCACGATGCAAAGGGCAACTCATGCAACGTGCGCCGCCACGTCCGCGGCCTAATTCATCACCGGGGATGGGTAAAACGGTGATGCCTGCTTTGTCATATTTTTCGTTAGTCCAGATGTTGCGCTCGTAGCCCACTACCACTCCCGGCCGAAGCGTGAGCACATTGTTAGCGTCATTCCACTGTTCGCGTTCTGCCTCAAAGGCATCACCCCCCGTGGTGATTAAACGTACCTGGTCAATACCGAGGGCTTTTTCGATAGCATGGAGGAGTGTGCTTTCTTGAGTACGTTTCAGGCCGCCGTGACCGTCAGGTGTTAGCGTCCAGCAATTAACATCCGGGCGCACAACTTCGGGATAAACCGAGAAGGTGTCGATATCGATATGAGTCATAACGGTGTCAAGATGCATACAGGAGCGGTGTTTAGGCAGCTCAACAGCGATTACCCGTTCAGCCTGACGATGTTTAAACAATGCCTGAGCAAGAAACTCGATTCCTTGTGGCGTGGTGCGTTCAGACATGCCGATCAACACGGCCCCCCGACCAATCACCAGCACATCACCACCTTCTAACGTGGCGTGGTCATAATTAATATTCTCGTCGCCGAAATATTTAATAAATTCGCCGCCAGCAAATTGTGGATGCCAGCGATAAATAGCGCGTAGATTATTGGTTTCACGTTGGCGAGCAGGTTTTGCCATTGGATTAATCGATACACCGTTATAAATCCAGCATGAGGTATCACGCGTAAATAAATGATTCGGTAACGGCTTCATAATGAAATCATTAATATCGTGGGTATCAACCACCATATTTTTAATTGAGGCGGGAATTTCACTATAAGTCAGCCCACCACTTAAATGACGAGCAAGGTCCCGGTGTGACATCTCTGCAAGCCAGGTGCGAACGTCAGTAGCAAACGTAGGGCCGAGTCGGTAATCTGATATTTGTGTTTCCAGTAACCAGCTTTTGGCTTCCGGGATATCCAATGTTTGTGTTAGTAAATCAGTGAGTAACAGAACTTCTATCCCTTGCTGGCGCAGCGTATTGGCGAAAATATCATGCTCTTTACCTGCCCGCTCAACGGACAATACATCGTCAAATAACAACTCCTGGCAATTGGATGGTGTTAGACGTTTCAGACTGAGATTTGGGCGATGCAACATAACGCTGCGTAGTTGTCCAATTTCAGAACCAACATAATGCTTTTCCATCATTATTCCTTTAACACTTTTTCAAAAATAAAGAGGAGATGGCTGCAAACAAATTAAATGCTTGTAGTCAGGTCTGTTCAGTAATTTTCAGATGCAATGATTCAGTTTATTTCTTCCAGAAAATGTGACGACTTTCACACCGGCGGTGATATTAATAATCGAAGTTGATAATATTTGATGCGGTTCTGATAAATGATAAAGAAACAAAATACGATAATGCATTAATACGCAAATATACGCAGAGTTATTCTTCGTTGTTAATTGATTGTTTTATTTTTCAGGAAATGCCTTTAAGTATAATGCATTGATATTTATGTATATTTTAATATTCATTGCATATCTATGCGAAAGGATAAGGTGATTATTTTTCACAGCACTATTTTCACGGGATAACTATGACAGCACGGGCATTAAAAGCTAAGAAAATGAACTGTGATCTGACTGAGAGTTTTCTTTTAACATATGCAATAACAAGATATTAGGACCAAAATACATAGCTAAGTTATAAGATTTATGCAGCAAAACTGCATACAAAATTACTCCTGCTTAACATCAGTACAACATCTCCAGCAATAAACATGCGCAAGGGCAAAACCTGATGATTTTTCTATGGTGAGAGGTGGCTTTTTTTCGTATAAGGAAAGAAGTGAAACATTGTTTTAATAAAGGAAGATATTATGATTGTTGGCAACATCCATCACTTACAATCCTGGCTGCCGGAAGAACTTCGCGAAGCAATTGAGTACATCAAATCACATGTCAGCGATGAGACAGCAAAAGGTAAGCACGCTATTGACGGCGACCGCCTGTTTTATCTGATTTCTGAGGATACGACTGAACCAGGTGAACTGCGTCGTGCTGAGTATCATGCTCGTTATCTCGATATCCAGATTGTATTAAAAGGGCAGGAAGGGATGACATTTAGCACGCAACCAGCAGGCGTACCAGAGACTGACTGGCTGGCAGATAAAGATATTGCTTTTATCGGGCAGGGGATCGATGAAAAAACAGTGATTCTTAATGAAGGGGATTTTGTCGTTTTCTATCCTGGCGAAGTTCACAAACCGCTTTGTGCGGTGGGAGCCCCCGCTCAGGTACGGAAAGCAGTAGTTAAGTTATTAAAAGCGTAAGTGATCACTGCCGGGGGCGACCTGTGCCGCCGCCCGGCAAAACGTTATTTTGCTAATGTAGCGACCATAACAGCTTTTATGGTGTGCATCCGGTTTTCTGCCTGGTCAAAGACAATACTTGCCGGAGATTCAAAGACTTCATCGGTGACTTCCATTCCACCATACAGACCAAATTCTGCGGCCATTTTTTTACCCAGCGTGGTTTGCTCATCATGAAATGCAGGCAGACAGTGGAGAAACTTAACCTGCGAATTACCGGTCAGGGCCATCATTTTGCTATTCACCTGATAGTCACGCAGCAGGGCAATACGCTCCGCCCATTTCTCTTTGGGCTCACCCATCGATACCCAGACATCGGTATAGATAAAGTCTGCACCTTTAACCCCAGAGGCGATATCTTCCGTCAAGGTGATTTTACCCCCGTGTTTTTGTGCCAGAGCACTGCATTCGGCGACCAGCGCAGCTTCCGGCCAGCATGCCTGTGGCGCGACCAGACGCAAATCCAGACCTGTAAGCGCCGCAGCTTCGAGCATCGAATTGCCCATGTTGTTACGCGCGTCACCTGCATAGACCAGCGTCATTTCGTTGAATGCTTTGCCGGGCAAATGCTCCTGCATGGTGAGGAGATCCGCCAGCAGCTGCGTGGGGTGGAACTCATTGGTCAGGCCGTTCCATACTGGCACGCCAGCGTATTCCGCCAGTGTTTCGACAATCTCCTGACCATAGCCGCGATACTGAATACCGTCATACATGCGACCAAGCACGCGGGCAGTGTCTTTAATCGACTCTTTGTGACCAATCTGGCTGCCGCTTGGGCCGAGATAAGTAACGCGAGCACCCTGGTCATATGCGGCAACTTCGAAAGAGCATCGGGTACGGGTCGAGTCTTTTTCGAAGATGAGCGCGATGTTTTTGCCAGTGAGTCTGGCTTCTTCTTTACCGCTTTTCTTATCGGCTTTCAGCTTCGCGGCTAACTGCAACAAGCTGTTGAGTTCAGCTGGCGTGAAATCGAGTAATTTCAGGAAATGCTTATGATAAAACCCGGACATAGATCCCTCCTGTGGCTAACGCCTTAATGAATTAAAATTCAATTTATATGTATGATTATTCATTTGCAAGTCTAAAGCATAAATCTTTGTCACAAAGGTGGAGGCAATGTCAGTGGTGTGTGACAATAAGAGTATCGGCAGGACATTAAGAGGAATGAGCCATGGCAAACCCGGAACAACTGGAAGAACAGCGTGAAGAAACACGCTTGATTATTGAAGAATTACTGGAAGATGGCAGCGATCCGGACGCGCTGTACACCATCGAACACCATCTTTCCGCAGACGATCTGGAAACCCTGGAAAAAGCAGCAGTTGAAGCGTTTAAACTCGGTTACGAAGTGACCGATCCAGAAGAGCTGGAAGTTGAAGATGGTGACATCGTGATTTGCTGCGACATCCTCAGCGAGTGTGCGTTGAATGCCGACCTGATCGATGCCCAGGTTGAACAACTGATGACGCTGGCGGAGAAATTTGACGTTGAGTACGATGGTTGGGGCACTTACTTTGAAGATCCTAACGGCGAAGACGGCGACGATGAAGATTTTGTCGACGAAGACGATGACGGTATTCGTCACTAATTAAGCGTTGACGATAAAGGCTGCGTTACCTGATGCGCTACGCATATCAGGCCCAGGTAGTTCCTGCAACCTGGTGAATTTGTAGCCCGGATAAGGCATTTACGTCATATCCAGCATACTCAAAAAGTACGTGGTTAATGTTCGAATGCCCGCGAGTCTAAGCTCGCGGGCATTTTTTCAAAGTTTGCGTAGCATCCATACTTCACAATCGACATGACCCGTGCAGCCAAGCGCATAGTCGATATGCTCAAAGCCCAAATGCTCATAAAGCGCAATGGCTTCCTTTAAAAAAGCGGTCGTTTCCAGATAGCAGCGTTTGAAACCCATTTCTCGCGCCTGCTCCATTGCCATTAAGGCCAGTTTTTTTGCCAGCCCTTTGCCGCGGATAGCCGGAAGAAAATACATCTTTTGCAGTTCGCAAATGTCTGACTCACTCCCGGTTAATGGCGCAATCCCACCGCCGCCGACCACTTCACCCTCGTACTCAACCACCCAATATGCGTGGCCAGGCTGACTATACACTTGATACAGCTCGTCAAGGTTCGGATCGGCGACGGTGTAGCCTTTATCAGCGGTAAGACCGTATTCGGCGGATACCTGACGAATGACGTGGGCGATAGCAGGATTATCGGCGACGGTAAGTTTGCGCAAACGGAGTGCGGGAGAAGCGACAACATTCATAGCATAGCTCAATTTCAAATGTATGATTTATAGCTCACTTTAATACCACCCTCGCTTAGGTGGTGCAAGAAGAAGATAAATCAGAAAATATTAAGCATATCTCTCTGAGATAAAGCGTATTCTAGGCGAACCAGTATCAATTAACTGGAATTATTATCGGTATGAATGGAATTTATTTTAGGGATATAGTTCATGAATGATGTAAACATCGGGAAAGATAATTCTCGGCACTCGTTTGTTTTCACAGGCAAAGGTGGTGAGTATTTTCTTATTTGTCTTGTGAATTTTTTACTGACAATTATTACTCTGGGAATATATGGACCGTGGGCATTGATAAAATGCCGTCGTTATATTTATCAACATGTGACACTCAAGGGGCAACCATTTAGTTATAAGGGAACAGGTGGTGCCATTTTTGTTAGCATGTTACTTATTGTGGTGGTTTATCTTCTCAGTATTTCTTGTTTTGCAGGTCAACACTTTGCGCTCGGTTTATTCCTGTTTGCTCTCTTGATCTGCGGTATTCCTTGTATGGCAGTGAAGAGTCTGCAGTATCAGGCGAACATGACCTCACTGAATGACATTCGCTTTGGCTTTAACTGCTCAATGATGCGTGCATGGTGGGTTATGCTAGGACTGCCTGTTCTGTTGGCGTTAGTTTTTTGGTTCGCACTGTATCTTATTGCACAAGTGACGACATCGATAGGAGGGTTATTCTTTAACTTAGTCGCATTAAGTTTGCTTTCTGCCATCGGGCTAGGTGTTGTCCATGGTATAACCTATAGTAAATGGATGCCATTGCTGGGTAATAATGCAACTTTTGGCATTCATAAGTTTTCTATTCAGGTAAACGTAAAAGAATGCATTAAAGGTTGCATGCTCGCAATATTAACCATGGTTCCTTTCATCATTGTGATTGGTATTATGATCGCACCACTATTTCAGCAGTTAATGATGATGACCATGTTGGGTAGGTCTGATGCTGGCAGTGAGTTTGTATTACAATATTACCCGCAGATTATGGCTTCTTATTTCCTGTATTTTGTCGCGATCCTTGTGTTTGCCAGTTATCTCTATGTCACGTTACGCAGTTTGTTCCTGAATAATCTGACACTGGCAAATGGCGCTATTCGTTTTCATTCATCTGTTACCGCGATCGGTATGCTTCTGCGCATGTTGGCGTTATTAATGGGGGCCTCAATTACCTGTGGTCTGGCTTATCCCTGGCTGAAAATGTGGATGGTTAGCTGGATTGCTAACAATACCCATGTCCAGGGCGACCTTGATTCGCTGGAGTTAACCAATGATGACAAACCGCAGGATAGCGGTTCGTTAATGTGGATATCTCGCGGTATTATGCCGTATGTTCCGTTTATCTAAATAAAAAAGGCCGGAGCATGCTCCGGCCTTCGTTTTCTCTATGAGTATTACAGCGCGGCGATAACAGCCTGCTGTTCAATCAGCTTCGCTTTCGCTTCTGCGTAGCCTTCCAGCTTCTCACGCTCTTTCGCGATGACCGCTTCCGGTGCGCGGGCGACAAAGCCTTCGTTCGCCAGCTTGTTCTCAATACGGCTGATTTCGCCTTCGATCTTCGCCACTTCTTTAGCCAGACGAGCCAGCTCATCTTCTTTGTTGATGAGGCCTGCCATCGGGATCAGCAGTTCTGCGCCGTCGACGATCTTTGTAACGGAAACCGGACCTTTATCATCAGCAGGCAGCACGGTGATGCTTTCCAGACGCGCCAGTGTTTGCAGGAAGCCACGGTTTTCATTTACGCGACGTTCTGCATCCGCGCTGCAACCACGCAGCAGCAGCTCCAGCGGTTTACCCGGCGCGATGTTCATTTCTGCACGGATGTTACGTACAGCAACGATCGCCTGTTTCAGCCACTCGGTGTCGGCCAGTGCCGCTTCATCAACCTGAGACGCATCGTACTGCGGGAACGGCTGCAGCATGATGGTGTCGGCAGTGATACCGCAAAGTACTTTCACACGCTGCCAGATGGTTTCGGTGATGAACGGAATGATCGGATGCGCGAGGCGCAGTAGACCTTCCAGTACAGTCACCAGCGTATGGCGAGTACCGCGCAGTTCGGCTTCTGTTCCACCGTTCATTACCGGCTTGGTCAGCTCCAGATACCAGTCACAGAACTGGTTCCAGGTGAATTCATACAGAATGCCTGCGGCGATATCGAAGCGGAAGCTGTCCAGCGCTTCGCGGTACGCTTTGATGGTCTGGTTGAACTCCGCCAGAATCCAGCGATCCGCCAGCGACAGCGTCATTTCACCGCCGTTAAAGCCGCAATCCTGACCTTCCGTATTCATCAGCACAAAGCGGCTGGCGTTCCACAGCTTGTTACAGAAGTTACGGTAACCTTCCAGACGCTTCATATCCCAGTTGATGTCACGACCGGTAGAAGCCAGCGCCGCCAGGGTGAAGCGCAGCGCATCAGTACCGTGCGGCTCAATGCCGTTCGGGAACTGCTTCTCGGTGCGCTTACGGATTTTGTCCGCCAGCTGCGGCTGCATCATATTGCCGGTACGTTTTTCCAGCAGTTCCGGCAGCGAAATACCGTCAACCATATCCAGTGGGTCAATCACGTTACCTTTGGATTTGGACATCTTCTGGCCTTCGTCATCACGAATCAGGCCGGTCATGTAAACGGTGTGGAACGGCACCTGTGGTTTGCCATTTTCATCTTTGATGAAGTGCATGGTCATCATGATCATGCGGGCAATCCAGAAGAAGATGATGTCGAAGCCGGATACCATCACGCTGGTTGGGTGGAACTGGCGCAGTGCGTCGGTGTTTTCCGGCCAGCCGAGCGTGGAGAAGGTCCACAGCGCGGAGGAGAACCAGGTGTCGAGAACGTCTTCATCCTGACGCAGCGCAACATCAGCACCGAGGTTATTTTCTTTACGCACTTCGTCTTCGTTGCGGCCAACATAAACGTTACCCGCTTCGTCATACCATGCCGGGATACGGTGACCCCACCACAACTGACGAGAGATACACCAGTCCTGAATATCGCGCATCCAGGAGAAGTACATGTTTTCGTACTGCTTCGGTACGAACTGAATGTCGCCGTTCTCAACCGCTTCAACTGCCGGTTTCGCCAGTACATCGGCACGCACGTACCACTGGTCGGTCAGCATCGGTTCGATAACCACGCCGCCACGGTCGCCGTAAGGAACGGTCAGGTCGTGCGGTTTAATTTCTTCCAGCAGGCCGAGTGCGTCAATCGCAGCAACGACGGCTTTACGTGCAGCAAAACGCTCGAGTTTCTGGAACTCTGCCGGGATCTCGCTGGAATAAACGTCAGATTCGTTACCTTTGGTATCGAATACCTGGGCGCTTTCACGGATATCGCCGTCAAAGGTCAGGATGTTGATCATCGGCAGGGCGTGACGTTTACCGACTTCATAGTCGTTAAAGTCGTGCGCTGGGGTGATCTTCACGCAGCCGGTGCCTTTTTCCATGTCGGCGTGTTCGTCGCCAACGATCGGAATACGACGGTTAACCAGCGGCAGAATGACATATTTGCCAATCAGATCTTTATAACGCGGATCTTCCGGGTTAACGGCCACGCCAGTATCGCCCAGCAGGGTTTCCGGACGGGTAGTCGCAACCACCAGATAATCTTTACCGTCTGCGGTTTTCGCGCCGTCAGCCAGCGGATAGCGAATGTGCCACATCGAACCTTTCGATTCGCGGTTTTCCACTTCCAGGTCGGAGATAGCGGTGCGCAGTTTCGGGTCCCAGTTTACCAGGCGTTTGCCACGGTAAATCAGGTCTTCTTTATACAGACGAACGAAAACTTCTTTCACCGCATTGGACAGGCCTTCGTCCATGGTGAAGCGTTCACGCTCCCAGTCGACGGAGTTGCCGAGACGGCGCATCTGACGGGTAATGGTGCCGCCTGATTCCGCTTTCCATTCCCAGATTTTGTCGATGAAAGCTTCGCGGCCGTAGTCGTGACGGGTTTTACCTTCTTCTGCGGCAATCTTGCGCTCAACGACCATCTGGGTAGCGATCCCGGCGTGGTCAGTACCGACCTGCCACAGGGTGTTTTTGCCCTGCATGCGCTGATAGCGGATCATGGTATCCATGATGGTTTGCTGGAAGGCGTGACCCATATGCAAACTGCCGGTGACGTTCGGCGGCGGGATCATGATGCAGAAACTTTCCTGGCTTTCATCGCCATTAGGCTTAAAGTAGCCCTGCTTTTCCCAGTGCTCGTAAAGCGGCTGTTCGATATCTTGTGGGTTATATGTCTTTTCCATTATTTCCAGGTTGCCGTATTCAGGTTGAAACCAGCCACGCGGTAGGCTTTATAGCGTTCGCGCGCCAGTTGTTTCAGAGAATCTTCATAAGGAACGAAGTCTACCACTTCTGTGAAAGCGGTGGCAAAATCTGCAAAGCTTGTTCGCAGACTAATCAATATATCGCGCGGGCTGCTGCTGCGCTTTTGCGGCCAGGCGATCTCCACCGGCGCACCGCCGCGCGGTCCTTCTCCCGCTAAATTATGCGGAACAAAGCTTTCTGCCGGACGCGCCCACAGGGCTTCATCCAGTCGGTAAGCCTGCTTTTCATCTTCACAGGCGATGAGTACGCGCTTACCACTGCGCCAACGTTCTGCGGCAATTTCACACACCAACTGCTCAACGGCGCTTAAGCCATCGACGGTGGTGTCATTGTCCAGAAGGTAGAACGTTGCGTTTTTCATATATGGGGCTTCTTGTGGTGGATTTAAATACGCATCAGGTATACACCGCAGCGCCTGATGCGACGCTGCCGCGTCTTATCAGGCCTACAAGTTAAGTGCTGTGTGTAGGTCGGATAAGGCGTTCACGTCGCATCCGACAATAACAGCCTTGCCTGATGCGACGCTGCCGCGTCTTATCAGGCCTACGAGTTCAGTGCTGTGTAGGTCGGATAAGGCGTTCACGCCGCATCCGACAAAGACAACTTTACCTGATGCAATTACTCTTCGCCGTTAAACCCGGCGCGATTCAGCAGGAACTGTGCCAGCAACGCCACCGGACGCCCGGTGGCGCCTTTCGCTTTACCAGAGCGCCAGGCGGTTCCCGCGATATCCAGATGCGCCCAGTTGTACTTACGGGTAAAGCGCGACAGGAAGCAACCTGCGGTAATCGCCCCACCAGGACGACCGCCAATGTTCGCCATATCGGCAAAATTGGACTCCAGTTGTTCCTGATACTCGTCACCCAGCGGTAAACGCCATGCGCGGTCACCGGATTGTTCAGATGCGGCAATCAGTTCATGGGCCAGCGGATTGTGGTTCGCCATCAGACCGGTAATGTGATGGCCTAGCGCGATAACGCAGGCACCGGTCAGCGTCGCCACGTCAATCACCGCTTCCGGCTCAAAACGCTCAACGTAAGTTAACACATCGCACAGTACCAGGCGGCCTTCGGCATCGGTGTTCAGCACTTCAACGGTTTGACCGGACATGGTGGTTAACACATCGCCCGGACGATAGGCACGCCCGCCAGGCATGTTTTCACAGCCTGCCAGCACGCCAATAACGTTAATCGGCAGTTGCAGCTCCGCGACCATACGCATCACGCCGTAAACCGCCGCCGCGCCGCACATATCGTACTTCATCTCATCCATGCCTTCTGAAGGCTTGATCGAGATACCGCCGGAGTCGAAGGTTAAACCTTTACCCACCAGTACGATTGGGCGTGCATCTTCCGACGCGTTGCCTTTGTACTCAATCACCGACATCAGCGATTCGTTTTGCGAACCCTGACCGACCGCCAGATAGGAATGCATCCCCAGCTCTTTCATCTGCTGTTCGCCGATAACTCGGGTGATGACATTCTTGCTGTAGCTGTCAGCCAACTGGCGCGCCTGAGAGGCGAGGTAAGCAGCGTTACAGATATTCGGTGGCATATTGCCGAGATCTTTCGCGGCTTTAATCCCTGCGGCAATCGCCAGACCATGCTGGATCGCGCGTTCACCGCTGGTCAGCTCACGGCGGGTCGGCACGTTGAACACCATTTTACGCAGCGGACGACGCGGCTCGCTCTTGTTCGTTTTCAACTGATCGAAACTGTAGAGCGTCTCTTTTGCCGTCTCGACAGCCTGACGTACTTTCCAGTAGTTGTTACGGCCTTTAACGTGCAGTTCAGTCAGAAAGCAGACCGCTTCCATTGAGCCAGTATCATTCAGCGTATTAATGGTTTTCTGAATAACCTGCTTGTACTGACGCTCATCCAGCTCACGTTCTTTGCCGCAACCAATAAGGAGAATTCGCTCGGAAAGTACATTCGGCACATGGTGCAGCAACAGTGTCTGCCCCGGTTTTCCTTCCAGTTCGCCCCGACGTAGCAGGGCGCTGATGTACCCATCGCTGATTTTATCGAGCTGTTCTGCAATCGGAGAAAGGCGACGTGGTTCGAAGACGCCCACGACGATGCAGGCACTCCGCTGTTTCTCCGGGCTACCGCTTTTTACACTAAACTCCATGCACTACGCTCCTGAATCTTAAAGACAACGGCGGTGGCTACAGATAGAATTGCAAGCTTTCGTAACTCATGTCCGCTGTTGCGATGACTTCGTGTTAATCTTAACGTTATTACGGCATTGGCACGTCAGAACAAAATCTGAGAGGTGAATCCGTTGAGTATAATTATCTTAGCGACGATTTCGACGACTCAAGAGAATAAATGACGTTTAAGCCATGAAACAAGCTAAAATCCTGCAAAAGACGAGTTTTTACGGGCGTATTTAAAGTGATAATCATAAGATATCTGGTGCGGGAGACGCTCAAAAGCCAGCTGGCGATACTCTTCATCTTGCTTTTGATCTTCTTCTGTCAAAAGTTAGTGAGGATCCTCGGCGCAGCGGTTGACGGCGATATTCCGGCGAATCTGGTGCTCTCCCTTCTCGGGTTGGGCGTGCCGGAAATGGCGCAGCTTATCCTGCCATTAAGCCTGTTCCTCGGGCTGCTGATGACGCTGGGCAAACTGTATACCGAAAGTGAAATTACGGTAATGCATGCCTGCGGTCTGAGCAAAGCGGTGCTGGTGAAAGCGGCAATGATCCTTGCGGTGTTCACGGCAATCGTCGCGGCGGTTAACGTGATGTGGGCGGGACCATGGTCATCGCGTCATCAGGATGAAGTGTTAGCAGAAGCGAAAGCGAACCCTGGCATGGCGGCGCTGGCGCAAGGGCAATTCCAGCAAGCGACTAATGGCAGCTCGGTGCTGTTCATCGAAAGCGTTGACGGCAGCGATTTCAAAGATGTGTTCCTCGCGCAAATTCGACCAAAAGGTAATGCACGACCTTCTGTGGTGGTGGCCGATTCCGGACATTTAACCCAGCTGCGCGACGGCTCCCAGGTCGTCACTCTCAACCAGGGAACGCGCTTCGAAGGCACTGCACTGTTACGTGATTTCCGCATTACGGATTTCCAGGATTATCAGGCGATCATTGGTCACCAGGCGGTGGCGCTCGACCCGAACGATACCGACCAGATGGACATGCGCACATTGTGGAACACTGACACCGATCGTGCTCGCGCAGAACTGAACTGGCGTATCACGTTGGTGTTCACCGTGTTTATGATGGCACTTATGGTCGTACCGCTGAGCGTGGTTAACCCGCGTCAGGGGCGCGTACTATCGATGCTGCCAGCCATGCTGCTGTATCTGTTGTTCTTCCTGATCCAGACCTCCCTGAAATCGAACGGCGGTAAAGGTAAGCTGGACCCGACGCTGTGGATGTGGACCGTTAACCTGATTTATCTGGCTTTGGCGATTGTTCTCAACCTTTGGGACACCGTGCCGGTCCGCCGCCTGCGCGCCAGTTTTTCGCGTAAAGGAGCGGTGTGATGCAACCTTTTGGCGTACTTGACCGCTATATCGGTAAAACTATTTTCACCACCATCATGATGACGCTGTTCATGCTGGTGTCGCTGTCCGGCATTATCAAGTTTGTCGATCAGCTGAAAAAAGCCGGGCAGGGGAGTTACGACGCGTTAGGCGCAGGAATGTATACCTTGCTGAGCGTGCCGAAAGATGTGCAAATCTTCTTCCCGATGGCGGCTCTGCTTGGGGCGTTGCTTGGTCTTGGGATGCTGGCGCAGCGCAGCGAACTGGTAGTCATGCAGGCTTCTGGTTTTACCCGTATGCAGGTGGCGCTGTCGGTGATGAAAACCGCCATTCCGCTGGTCTTGCTGACGATGGCGATTGGTGAATGGGTCGCGCCGCAGGGCGAGCAGATGGCGCGTAACTACCGTGCGCAGGCGATGTACGGCGGCTCGTTGCTCTCTACCCAGCAAGGTTTATGGGCGAAAGATGGCAACAACTTCGTCTACATTGAGCGGGTTAAAGGTGACGAAGAGTTAGGTGGCATCAGTATTTATGCCTTTAACGAGAATCGTCGTCTGCAATCCGTCCGCTATGCCGCTACCGCGAAGTTTGACCCAGAACATAAAGTCTGGCGTCTGTCGCAGGTTGATGAATCTGATTTGACCAATCCGAAACAGATCACCGGTTCGCAGACGGTGAGCGGCACCTGGAAAACCAACCTCACGCCAGACAAACTGGGCGTGGTGGCGCTGGACCCGGATGCACTCTCTATCAGCGGTTTGCACAACTATGTGAAGTATCTGAAGTCGAGCGGTCAGGATGCCGGACGTTATCAGCTCAACATGTGGAGCAAAATCTTCCAGCCGCTATCCGTGGCGGTGATGATGCTGATGGCGCTGTCGTTCATCTTTGGCCCACTGCGTAGCGTACCGATGGGCGTGCGTGTGGTCACTGGTATTAGCTTCGGTTTTGTCTTCTACGTACTGGACCAGATCTTCGGCCCGCTGACGTTGGTTTACGGCATCCCGCCGATCATCGGCGCACTGTTGCCAAGCGCCAGCTTCTTCTTAATCAGCCTGTGGCTGTTAATGAGAAAATCGTAACCTGATGAACGAATAAAGGGAGCGAAAGCTCCCTTTATTATTGTTAGCAAAGTGTGCTTCGTTCATGTCTGAAAAATCATGAAAATTCAATATATTGCAGTGGTGTTGGCATGATAAGGCGCGCCAGCGTCGCATCAGGCAAAGACAAATCGCACCTGGCTTACCTTCTTCTCCCCCCCAGCAAACTCCCCAACATCCCGCGCACAATCTGATTCGTCACCTGGCGGGCGGCGCTTTTTGCCATTGTTTGCACCACACCATCTTTCTTCCCGCCGCGTGGTCCAGTAGTGCCAAACAAAATATCCTTCAATCCACCGAGAATACCGTCATCCACCGCCACCTCTTTCCCTTTCACGGGAGGATTATTTTGCTGCTCGATACTGGCCTGAAAGCCTTTTTGCAACATCTCATAGGCGGATTCCCGGTCCACGTCATCCTCGTACTTGCCATACACCGGGGAGTGGTTAATCAAGCCATTGCGCTCATCTTCCGTCACCGGCCCCATTCGTGAACAGGGGGCAATCACCATCGCCCGTTCCACCACTGAAGGGCTTCCTTTCGCATCGAGAAACGAGATTAACGCTTCGCCGGTTCCTAGTTCCTGAATCGCCTTTTCCGTATCAAATGCAGGGTTGGGGCGCATGGTTTGCGCCGCAGCTTTTACTGCTTTCTGATCTTTAGGCGTAAAAGCACGCAAAGCGTGTTGAACGCGATTACCGAGCTGCCCGAGCACGTTATCCGGGATATCTGACGGGTTTTGCGAAACGAACCAGACGCCCACGCCTTTTGAGCGAATAAGCCTTATCACCTGCTCAATCTTATCCAGCAGTACCTGCGGTGCATCGTTAAACAGCAGATGCGCTTCGTCGAAGAAAAACACCAGTTTTGGTTTCTCCAGATCGCCCGCTTCCGGCAATTGTTCATACAACTCTGAAAGCATCCACAACAGGCTGGCGGCGTACAGTTTCGGCATCTGGTAGAGTTTTTCGGCGCTAAGGATATTGATAACGCCTTTACCGTTGGCATCGGTGCGCATCCAGTCTTTGATATCCAGCATCGGCTCACCAAAGAAGTGTGCTGCGCCTTGCTGTTCCAGCGACAACAGCCCGCGCTGGATGGCACCAACCGATGCACTACTGATATTACCGTACTGATTCTGGAAGGATTTGGCGTTATCGCCGATGTACTGGGTAATTGCCCGCAGATCTTTAAAGTCGAGCAGCAACAATCCCTGATCGTCAGCAATGCGGAAAATGATATTCAGCACGCCAGATTGCACATCATTGAGATTCAACAGTCGTGCCAGCAACAGCGGTCCCAGATCCGAAACCGTCGCCCGCACCGGATGGCCTTTCTCGCCAAAGATATCCCACACCACCACCGGATTGGCATGCGGTTGCCAGTCGTTGACGCCGATATTTTTCAGTCTTGCGAGCAGTTTTTCCGACGCCGTTCCTGCCTGCGCGATGCCGGTCAGATCGCCTTTCACATCGGCCATAAACACCGGAACACCGATTTCCGACAATGACTCTGCCAGTTTTTGCAGCGTGACAGTTTTACCCGTCCCCGTTGCGCCAGTAATCAGCCCGTGACGGTTAGCCATTCCCGGCAGTAAAAACAGTTCTGTATCCGGCGTGCGGGCAATTAACAGGGGTTCGCTCATGAGATTTCCTCCAGTTTCCTGCCTGGAGTATAGGCAACGTCCGGCAAAGAGAATATGTGTAATGCAGAGAAAATAACCTAAAGCGTGTTACCGTGATAAATCTGATACCCGAGGTCAACAGTGTTGTGGTTGTGATCGTTATTCTTAATTTTGCTCAGCAACATTTGGGCGGCCATCCGACCAATATCAAAACGGGGCGTAATTACGCTGGCGAGGCTTGGGATCATTTGCCTGCCAATCTCCAGCCCATGAAAACCCGCAATGGAAATTTGTTCTGGCACGGCGAGGTTTCGCTCGCGGCACAGCAGAAGCGCACCCATCGCAATATCGTCATTGGTGCAAAATACACCGTCTAAATCCGGGTTTGCGCTAAGGGCATCACGCATTAACTGCATTCCTAAATGAATGGATGAGATGGCGCGTGGATTCATGCGTAATGGGGAAAGATTATGCAGCATCATCGCATCGCAATACCCCTGATAACGCTGTTCATCGCGGGTGTCATCTTTGGAACCGAGATACAGAATTTTGCGCCTGACTCGCTTATCCAGCATGGTACACACCATGTCAAAAGCAGCCTGCCGATTATCAAAACCGACCTCCATATCCAGCCGTTCTCCCTGTACATCCATCAATTCCACGACCGGAATGGTGGCTGAACGCAGAAATTTCACCGTCCTGATGGTGTGATATTTTTCCGAAAGAATAATCCCGTCAATGTTATAAGAGAGCAGGTTAATCACCGACTCTTCTTCGGAATCGCGATCGTAATTGTAATTAGCAATAAGGGTCTGATAATTATGCACAGAGGTGACGGATTCTATTCCCGCGAGAATGTCAGCGAAGAGTTGATTTTGAAATGACGGAATCAAGATACCGAGGGTATAACTTTGTGCATTCAACAACATGCCGGGAGCGCGATTAGGGATATAATTGATCTCTTCCATAATTTTGGCGATGCGCTCGCCTGTTTCCTTTGCCACCTTTTTCGGCGAGCGGATATAACGACTCACGGTCATTTTTGTTACGCCAGCCAGCGTAGCGATATCCTGTAAAGAAATTCTGTGATTGCGCATAACTTCTCCCAACGTCGGGGGAATCTTCAATCTTCCCCCGAAACTACATCACAATATTTTATTCTTTCAGTGCAATACGGCGTTAATGGTTAACACGCCCAGCAAACCCATAATAGAAATAAGGGTTTCCATCACCGTCCAGGTACGCAACGTTTCACCAACCGTCAGATTAAAATACCCTTTAAATAGCCAGAAGCCAGGGTCGTTTACGTGTGACGCGATCACGCTGCCCGCACCAGTTGCCAGTACCATTAAAGCGGGATCGGCATGGGTAACGTTGATAATCGGCAACACCACACCCGCGGTGGTAATGGCCGCGACGGTGGCAGAGCCCAGAGCGATACGCAACAGCGCCGCAACAGTCCAGCACATCAATAACGGCGAAAGCGTAGTTCCGGTCATTAAGTGTGAAATATACTGCCCGACACCGCTATCTACTAATACCTGCTTAAACGCGCCGCCGCCAGCGATAATAAACACAATCATCGCGATAGCGCCTATAGAACCCCCAATGATATCCATGATTTGCTCGATGGTGCGTCCATTACGTCGGCCCAGTGTGGAAATCGCAATAATAATGGCAATAAACAGCGCAACGGCAGGGTTACCGACAAATTCAAAGAAGAGGCGCACGGTGTTAGTTTTCGGTAACGTAATTTCACAAACGGCGGCGATAGCCATCAGGATGACCGGGATCACTGCAGCAAAAATACTGTTCCAGAAGGAGGGCATCTCCTCTTCGCTAAACAGATGAGGATTAAATAAGCCTTCCGGTGGTGCTTTCTCAAAGCGAGTTAGCAGTTTAGAAAACAGCGGTCCTGCGACAATAACTGTCGGAATGGTAATGATAAATCCATACAGTAAAGTCGTTCCGAGATTAGCCTCAAAGATAGTCGCGATGGCAGTAGGCCCTGGATGTGGCGGCAGAAAACAGTGGGTTACAGAGAGCGCTGCTACCATCGGTACGCCAACATACAACAGGGGTAATCCAGATGATGCCACGATGGTAAATACCAACGGCAACAGCAGGACAAAACCCACTTCAAAAAACATGGCGAGGCCCACAACCAGACCGGTGATCACTAGCGCCCATTGCACGCGTTTTTTACCAAAAGTAGCAATCAGCGTAGTGGCGATACGTTGTGCCGCGCCCGTATCAGAAATCAGCTTGCCTAACATGGCCCCGAAACCGAGGATCATTGCCAGCCCGCCGAGCGTGCTGCCGATACCATTTTGTATAGAGTGCAGGACGGCCTGTGCATCCATCCCTTCGGCAAATCCGACGACGGCAGCGACCAGAACGAGGGCAATAAAGCCGTTAACTTTAAAGCCGATCATCAGGATAAGAAGCAGCGCGACGCCTGCCGCAATAATGATTAATGGCATAGTCTTTATCTCTTATTAGTGCCAGAAAAGCAGCGCTTTCGCGCTGCACGTAGGGTAGTAGCTGTTAAACAGCCACTAACATGCCGCCATCAACAAACAACAGGTGGCCGTTTACGAAATCAGAGGCTTTTGAAGAAAGGAACACCGCAGCACCAATCAGTTCCTGCGGATCTCCCCAGCGTGCGGCGGGGGTCCGTTTGCACAACCAGGCGGTGAAGGCTTCGTCCTCAACCAGTGCTTTAGTCATTTCTGTTTTGAAATAGCCAGGCGCAATACCGTTGACCTGAATATTGTGGCGCGCCAGCTCGACGCACATGCCGCGGGTGAGCATTTTTACCGCCCCTTTCGATGCGGCATAAGGGGTGATGGTGTCACGTCCCAGTTCGCTTTGCATCGAGCAAATATTAATAACTTTACCTGCCTTGCGTTCAACCATGTGACGAGTTACCGCTTGCGACACCAGGAACACGGCGGTCTGGTTTACTGCGATCACATCATTCCACTCTTGTTCAGGGAACTCAGTAAAAGGATGACGGCGCTGGATACCGGCGTTATTCACCAGCACATCAATGGGGCCGATGTCCTTTTCGATATGTTCAACGGCGGCATCAATTTCATGTTTATGAGTAACATTAAAAGGTGCGGCAACGGCCTGAATACCCTCCTGGTGGAGTTTTTGTACAGCAAGTTCTACGCGTTCGGCAGTAATATCATTAATAATTATTTGTGCGCCATATTTACCCAGGCCGGTTGCCAGTAAAAAGCCAATGCCCTGTGCTGAACCGGTAATCAAGATATTTTTTCCTGCCAGTGAAAATAGATCGTTCATTGTATTATTCCTTTATTTATCTCTTAGAAAACAAGCTGGACTTTTGCTGCCTGGGTTTTATCACCGGCGAAACGTAGCGCCTCTTCCAGGTCAGTGAAGGGATATTCAGCACTCAGTAAAGGCAGTGGATTGATAATGCCATTCGCCAGCCATGACACTGCGGTATTAAATTCGCTGGTAAAACGGAAAGAGCCTTTGAGTGAAATCTCCTTACCAATCAATGTCATCATTGGGAATTCTGCCATCGCGCCTCCCATACCTACCTGCACCATTACGCCGCGTGCACGAGTGACCTCCAGACAGGTATTCACTGATGAAGGATGACCGGACACTTCAAAGCTGACATCGAAATAGCCTTTTTCCGCTTTCCAGTGATCCATGTCGTCGTTTTGTGGGTTTACGAGCACATCCGCCCCCATCTCTTTGCCCAGCGAAAGGGAACGGGGACTCACATCGGCACAGACAATTTCTGCGGCCCCCAGTGTTTTCACAGCACTGACAATCAGGCAACCAATGGGCCCAACACCAGAAATAAATACTCGCTTGCCCTGTAACTCGCCGGCCTGATGTGCGGCATGAATCGCGACGGCTAAAGGTTCGGCAAAAGCCATAACCTTTTCGTCAGCTTTGGCCGGATAAGGGACACATTGCGACGTTTCGACCATTTTATAACGGGTAAAGCCACCATCAACATGAGGGAAATACATGGCACTGCCAAAAAAACGCATCTCTGTACACTGATTCTCGTTATGTTCAATGCAGTATTTGCAGTGACCGCACGGTTTAGACGGATTAATGGCTACTGTTTGCCCTTCATGTAATTTTGATGAGTCGCTATGAATAACTTTACCGATAACTTCATGACCTAACACCATCGGTGCCTTTATCATGAAATTACCTACTTTTCCTTCCTGATAATAATGTAAATCGGAACCGCAAATTCCACCTCGGGTTATTTGTACTAATGTTCCATTATTATTCCAATCTATCGTCTGCTCGGTAACGGCAACAGTTTTCTTGCCTGCAACAACGCAGGACTGTGTTTTCACTTGCATAAATTCCTCACTGGTCAGGTAGACACCTCGGAAGCATTTAAGCGGTTTTAATTGTCATTATTTGTGATGAAGATCACGTTAGAAAATTGTTACATTACTATGTTACGCATAACGTGATGTGCCTTGTAATTCTTATCAGCAGAAATAAAAAAACGTGAAATTATTATGCCACCAGGCGTAGTATCGCAGCAGGTAAGATGATTCAGGAGATTTTAAATGGCGGGTGAAAGCTTTATTTTGATGGGCGTTTCAGGGAGTGGTAAAACATTAATTGGTAGCAAGGTTGCCGCGTTATTATCTGCTAAATTTATTGATGGTGACGATCTTCATCCAGCCAAAAATATAGATAAAATGTCGCAGGGTATTCCATTATCTGATGAAGATCGACTTCCCTGGCTGGAACGCTTAAATGATGCTTCATACAGTCTTTATAAAAAGAATGAAACAGGATTTATTGTCTGTTCATCATTAAAAAAACAGTATCGTGATATTTTACGCAAGGGTAGCCCCCATGTTCATTTCCTCTGGTTAGATGGCGACTATGAAACTATTCTCGCGCGAATGCAGCGTCGGGCTGGGCATTTTATGCCGGTAGCGTTACTAAAAAGTCAGTTTGAGGCACTGGAGCGTCCACAAGAAGATGAACAGGATATTGTGCGCATTGATATCAACCATGATATTGCCAATGTCACCGAACAATGTCGGCAGGCTGTGCTGGCGATACGACAAAACAGAATATGTGCGAAAGAGGGCAGCGCCTCAGATCAGCGCTGCGAATGATTTTCAAAAATCGGCTTTCAACACCACGCGGTAACGCGCCTTACCGTCGCGCACATACTGGATGGCGTCGTTAATTTTCGACATCGGGAACAGTTCGGTAGTCGGCGCAACCTTGCTGCGGGCGGCAAAGCGCATCAGCTTACGCAACTCATAAGGTGTACCGGTAGCAGAGCCAGAGACACTGCGATCGCCCGCAATCAGCGTAAAGGCCGGAACCGGCAACGGCGTGAGAACCGCACCGACGGTGTGGAAATTACCGCCATACGTCAGCGCCTCAAAATAAGGCTGCCAGTCGAGGCTGACGTTCACGGTATTGATAATGAGATCGAACTGCCCCGCCAGTGCTTTCAGAGCCTGCGGATCGCGGCTATTCACCACTTTATCGGCACCCATCGCCAGCACTTCCTGCTCTTTCGCCGGATTAGAACTAAAGGCTGTCACCTCGCATCCCATTGCGTGCAGAAGTTTTATAGCGATATGCCCCAGCCCGCCAATACCAATTACCCCAACGCGGCTGGTGGCAGTGATATGGTGCATCAACAGCGGTTTAAAGACCGTGATACCGCCGCACAACAGCGGTCCGGCAGATTCAATGTCGATATTTTCTGGCAGTGGAATCACCCATTGCCAGTCCGCACGCAACTTCTCGGCAAAGCCACCGCGATTCATAATCGTCGGCACCGCACCTTGCTCGCAGTTGATCTGATTACCGCTAATACAGGCATCGCAATGCCCGCAGCTGCGTGCCGTCCAGCCAATCCCGACACGCTGACCGACCTGCAAACCTTTATCCTGCGCGGCACTCCCGAGCGCCACTACGCGACCAATCACCTCATGCCCGGCAACCAGTGGATATTGTGAAAATCCCCATTCGTTATCGATCATTGACAGATCGGAATGACAGATCCCGCAGTAATCCACCTGCACTTCAACATCTTGTGGCTTCAGTTCACCGGGATCGTACTCATAAACTTCCAGTTCGCCACCCGCTTCTTTTGCGGCATAGCTTTTTATCATCGACATTTTTTGGTCCTTCTCTGGTGTGGTCTGGGAAGTGTAGAGCATGGCAGGGCGGGGTGCCTGGAGTGTGACAAAGGTTACACATCGCTGTATGCAATGCTGAAAATTTCAGCAATTAGCGAGATGCGAGCAAGCTGGCGCTTGCATGGTGGCGCGTGACAGGTATAATTCACAACGTTTTCCGCATACCTCTTCAGTGCCGAAGTGGCGAAATCGGTAGACGCAGTTGATTCAAAATCAACCGTAGAAATACGTGCCGGTTCGAGTCCGGCCTTCGGCACCATACAAAGCTTTTTTCAAGTCTACTAACGTCTACTTTAGTCCACAAAAACAGTAAGTTAAGCGAGTTTCTGACTTGGCTTAGTCTGTTCACGTCTACTCAATTCCTTGAACATATACCAACCGATGATGGTATAACTGATGGTATTCTCGGTTCGATTGATTTTGGTACCAACAATGGAGGTATCAACTGATGGCACTCACTGATATCAAAGTTCGAACAACAAAGCCCTCCGATAAACCTTTCAAACTCACAGATGGGCAGGGTATGCACCTGCTGATCAACCCCAATGGTTCAAAGTACTGGCGACTCCAATACCGTTTCGGGGGCAAACAGAAAGTTTTAGCATTGGGTGTTTATCCAATGGTCTCTCTTGGTGAAGCCCGCAGGAAGCGAGATGAAGCCAAAAAGTTGGTATCTGATGGTATCGATCCTTCTGAAAAGAAAAAAGCAGATAAGATTGAGCAAAGCGAAGCCCTGACATTCGAAGCTGTTGCAAGGGACTGGCATACTGCCTGTAAAAGGAAATGGTCAGATTCTCACAGCGAAAGAGTTCTAAAAAGCATGGAGGATGGTCTCTTTACTGCTATTGGTAAAAGAAAAATATCCGAGCTTAATACCAGAGATCTTATCGCCCCTATCAAGGCCGTTGAAGCTTCTGGACGACTGGAAGTTGCTTCCCGACTACAGCAAAGGACTACGGCAGTAATGCGATATGCCGTCCAGAATGGCTTAATTGACTACAATCCAGCACAAGATATGTCTGGGGCAATTACAGTTGCGAAACGAACCCACAGACCAGCCTTACCATTTGATAGGTTCTCAGAGCTTTTAGAGCGCATTGAAAGCTTTAAAGGTAGGAAACTTACTAAATTAGCTGTGAAGCTGACATTGCTCATTTTTATCCGTTCCAGTGAACTCCGATTCGCAAGATGGTCGGAGATCGACTTTGAAAATGCGATGTGGACTATCCCTGGAGAACGCGAGCCATTGCCAGGAGTCAAACATTCCCATCGAGGTTCAAAAATGAAGACCCCACACCTCGTGCCGTTAAGTCGTCAGGCTTTAGAACTTCTAAAAGCCATCAGAGAAATCAGCGGCGAATGCGACCTGGTATTCATTGGCGATCATGATTTCAGAAAACCTATGAGCGAAAACACAGTGAACAAGGCGCTCAGGGCGATGGGTTATGACACAACCGTTGAGGTATGTGGGCATGGTTTTAGAGCGATGGCTTGTAGTGCTTTGATCGAGTCAGGAAAGTGGTCGAGAGATGCTGTTGAGAGGCAGATGAGCCATCAGGAGCGGAACTCCGTTCGTGCCGCATACATTCATAAAGCTGAGCATTTGGATGAGCGTAGGTTGATGTTGCAGTGGTGGGCTGATTATCTTGATGAAACAACTAAGAGAAGAATTGCACCTTTTGATTTTAATAACTAACTGATTTTTATGAGTAAAATGGCGTATTCAATAACCAATTGAGACGCCATTTTTTTATTTGCGATTTATGTGCTATTACGAAGTAAAACTTTTTACAACGGAGTGGCATTAATGAAATCTTGGGTAAAAATGAATAGTTGGACATCAGAAGACACCAAAGCAGTGAAAACGTGGTTTGATTTGGACAAATATCGAGAGTTTGAAAGCATTTCTATTAATATGCTTTACCATGAAATATGGGCGAGAACCTATTTTTTCAAACCAGTAATAGAAGAAGGAATGCAGAAAACAGTATTGAAAAATTATATGCAGATATTGGATGGTGATCCTTTTCTTATCAAAGAGAAGCACTTAAATTATATGGATGCCGAAAATGAATTATATCAACCCCCATACTTTTTTATTACTACTGTTGATCGAATAGCAAATATCAGTTTTGATTGTATGAGAAAGGCTTTATTCATTAGAGCAAATACAGAACAATATAAAATTGATTCCACTATTGAAAATGAATATATTTCCGAAAAAATTCCTGAACAGTTTCCTACTACGATTATGTTAGAAATCGATCTTGCGGGTGGAAGCGATGATGAGATAGCTGAGGCCCTGCGAGTATCATTACCACAATGGCGAAAAGTAAAAGGCGTTAAACCTGCACCACTTGATGCAGTCAGATTTGGTTATGGGGCAATAAAAAAATTAATTAGCTATCGAATTATCCCTATGCTTGATTTGCTCGCATGGTCAGAAAGAAAAAAAGTACTTCTGTCAGACGACAGATTATCTCGATTGCTATACACGGATGAAGATGATGATAAGGCGATTCGCCAAGGATATCATATAAGAGATGCTGATCGGCCTTTCGCAATGAAAACTGTAGAAATTGATTTTTTAAGGCAATTTAACTTTTTTATCAATAAAAATCAGCATGTTAAAGAAATGAGGGTTTCGGATGTTATGAAACTCTCAGACTCTGAGTGATATGAATCTCCAGAGACTCATAGTTTCGAGCCAGGGATGGCTCTGATGTTCGTAATCTCGCTTCATCCATTCGAAATTCATTTGTACTGTAGCCCTGTAGACACAACAGAGGACATACATATGGAAAATCAAGCTCGTCTCATCCGTTTACCAGAAGTCATGAAGAAAACTGGATTTGGTAAAGCGTGGATCTATCGTCTTATCAGCCAACATCGGTTCCCACAGCCAGTAAAGATCGGTATTCGTGCTACCGCTTTTGTAGAAAGCGAAATCGATGAATGGATTCAATTAATTATCGAAAATTCAAGAAAGCATGTCGCTTAACAGGAATGCTGCTTCATGGATTTTTTAACTTTTGATAATGTATTAAGAAAAAGGAATTTAGAGATCTTTTGAGTTTACTTAGTGGCTTTGAAAAAAAAGAGGCTTTGTAAAGTTTGTATCTGAAAAATAAGTATATTTGACGTAATTCTTTACCTTTTTTCTAGCAGAGCTTTTGCTATAAGGGTTGAAGATGGTTTTCTTAATATCGGGTATGGATACTTATAACTAGCCGTACCTGTTTATTTGACGTCAAATAAATTTTTTCAAGCCATTAATATATATACCAAATAAACTAAAGCCATTGTAAAAAATTTGAATTATTTTGAATTGGAATATATTTAATAAGTGAGAGTGATATTAATTTGTAAAGAATGAGGTCAAAATGGGATATAAAGTAAAGAAATTCATCATGAGTAATGGGGAGCGATGATGCCTGATCCTTGATAAAAATAGTAATCTACCAGCTTACTATCAAAATCTATTTCTTACTACAGACATAAGAAATAGAGGCGCAACCGTCTCAACTATGGAAATAGTTGCAACTAACTTACTTATTTTTAGTAATTTCTTAGATAGTAGGAAAATTAATATAGTTGAGAGAATTGAGCTTAAAAAGTATCTCAGCGTTGCAGAAATAGATGAACTGGTAAGATATGCGAAACAAAGATTCGATAGACAAAAAATTATAAATATAAAATCAGCAAGTAATAGGTTTATTGCAAAGAGAACCTTTAGTTATAGAGTACACGTTTTTTCACGCTACCTTAAGTGGTTATGTGGATTAGTTCATTCGTCAAAGAGGATTCATGCAAAGTATGAAGTAGAAGTATTTATTGAAAGTATCAGAGCACATATTCCAAGAAACAGTTCATTGAATATGAATGAAATATCTGAAAAATCGTTAAATGAAGAAGAGATCAATGTGCTTTTCCGTCTATTGGAAATTGGTGGGATTGAAAACCCTTTTCATAAGGAAGTACAGGTCAGGAACAGACTAATATTTACCTTGCTCTTAAATTTAGGTTTAAGGGCTGGAGAGTTGCTCAATCTTAAAATAGATGATTTTGATCTCAGAGACAACACTTTAAGTGTAGTCAGAAGACATGATTCAAAAGAAGATGGAAGAGCTTATCAGCCATTAGTAAAGACTGGAGAAAGGGTTATTCCGTTATCTGATGAGTTAGCCAGTGAAATTTTTGATTACATAAGCAATAGCAGGGAAAAAATGACAAAAAGGAAAAAACATAATTTCTTATTCGTGGCTCATTGCACCGGAAAAAACGCAGGAGAACCCTTAAGCATTTCAGCTTATGAGAAGGTGATATCAACACTGAAACGAGCAAGTCCAAAGCTATATAATCTTTCAGGTCATAGGTTAAGGCACTCTTGGAATTATATGTATTCTAAAGGAATTGAAGGCGCTGAATTAGAATATAGTAGAAGGAAAGATTTAAGGAATTATCTAATGGGTTGGTCAAAGGAGTCAATCATGTGTAATAGATACAATTTTAAATATATATCCCAACAAGAGAAGGATGTCGTCCTAAAGGTCTATAAATCAGTAAGTAAAATAATTAGTGGGGTTTAATGTGGAAATAAAATGTATTGAAAGTGAGCAAATTTTTTTTGCTAAGATGAATAGATATAGTTTCAAACTGTCAGATAAGAAATGGCAACTTGATAAAGAAAATTGCGTATACCCTCATAAAGTTGTAGATAGAATGCCTACAAAAATGAAACTTAGCTACTTAAAAACATTAGCTTACTATGCGTCTGAATATAGTTCTTTTTATATACAAAATATTAACAATCTATTTTATAAGTGGTTTGGTGCAATGACCATCGATACTATTGATGACAAAGCAATATATCAATTGAATGTTTATTTAGGTTCAGAAAGAAACTACAAACTAAACTTAATTAAGGCTTTCATCACTAAATGGAAAAATCTCAATTACCCTGGGGTAGATGCGACTGCCATTAGAATGCTGGAGAAAATAAAAATCATTCCAAACCAAACAGGAGATGCAGTTAAAAGACGAGATCCAAATAAAGGACCTTTAACTGAAACGGAATTCAATAACATTATTAACGCCGTTGGAAAATTTTATCATGAGAAGAAAATTCAATGCTTTTTGTATTGTTATATCCTTTTGCTGGCAATAACAGGAAGAAGGCCATTACAATTGATATCTCTAAAAGCTAAAGATCTCATTAAAAATGAGAGAGGGTGCTTTTTGAATGTACCAAAAGTAAAACAAAGAAAATGTTTCAGAAAAGAATTTAACATGGTAATGATAGAACCGTTCTTATATGACAGTTTATCAATGCTAATTAATCAAAATCAGGCGTTTGTTGAAGATAAATTCAGTGTTGGGATTAATAACTATAGAGGCGAGTTACCAATCTTCATGAATTTAGATAAGATTACGGAAACAAAAAGGATTGAGGATTTTTTATCTGATTTAACAACAGATTTTTTCCATATGAAAAATTCAGTTATGTCAAAACTATTAAAACACTTTCCGTCAAAATTCGATGTTAGGTCAGAAAGGACTAACAGCTATATAGAACTTAATGCTAGAAGATTCAGATATACGTTAGGAAGTCGACTGGCTAACGAAGGAGCCTCAATTGAGGTGATTGCTAAAGCCTTAGATCATAAATCAGTAAACTCTTCTATGATATATATAAAAAATAATCCTGACAACGTTTATGACATCGATAAGAGACTAAGTGCGTTTTTTAACCCCTTATCTAATATACTTATGGGCATAGAGATTGAAGAAAACAAGAACTTTTTTATCAAGTGTGTTTCAGATGCATTTTTCTTATTAGAAGATACGAAAGAGGATTTGAAATGTTTAATGTGTAAAAAATTCAATCCCTGGAGAGCATTATGAACAAAATATTTATTTTTGAACCAAGCAATAAAAACAACCCTCACGATAATGTTATTAAGTTCATCGAGTTTTGTAAGAGTACTATTTCTAATAATAATTTAACAACTTCTTGGGAAACCAATAAATGGAAAGGTTTATATAGGTTTACTAAGTTTAACTCAAAAAACAACCTAAACAGCAAAGAATGCTTAGATGATAGCTTTATTAATTTTGCTAAAGCATATATGTTGCATGTGCATTCATTTAATAAATCTAAGACGAAACACTCAACATTATCAATGTTGGAGATTGTCGAATTTGTTTTACTTAAAATCAATATGGAAGCTAATGTAAACTATTGCAACAATTCAATCTTTGATGAATGCATAAGGATAGCCTCTGAAAAGTATTCTAAAGCACATGCATTTGCTATTGGGAAAGAACTTGAGAAATTGAGTTCATTTTTAAATGATAATAGGATGACTAACTCATCTTATTTATTTTGGATAAGTCCAATTAGGTATAGGATTACTCAGTCTTGGACTGGTTATGATTCTTCACTGGAAGGCCATTCTAGATTGCCTGATATCAAATCAGTTATTGCGATTGCTGAGATTTTTTCAAAGCGGGATGAACAATTATCGTCAAGAGATATATTTACTACATCTGTGCTTGCTTTACTTATGTGTGCACCGAGTAGGATATCGGAAATTTTAGCTTTGCCAGCGGATTGTGAAATTACAGAATGTGATGGAAAGGGCATTCAAAGATACGGTTTAAGATTTTTTTCAGCAAAAGGGTATGAAGGCAATATAAAATGGATTCCAACTTTAATGATACCTGTAGCTAAAAAGGCTATTAGCAGATTAAAAGAATTATCAAGTCAAGCGAGGTTGTTGGCTGCTGAAATTCAAAAAAATTACTCTAATTCAACGATGGGAACCCTTAAAGAAAATATACCTCCAGATCTCTTTTGGTATGATAGAGAGAAGAAAATCAAATATTCTAATGCGCTTTGCTTGTTAACTGAAGGACAGTTAAATCAAAATAAAAAGGAAATGTTAGATAAGTTATTCAGACCTACAACGAATTTTTTTAAAACTGATATCGTTGATTCTGACTATATAAAAGGATATTTAAATGTATTTAAAAGACATGGTTATATAAATGATGATGGTAGCCCATATTTGCTAAGAACACATCAACTGAGGCATCTTCTCAACACTTTTGCTCAAATAAATGGTATGGATGAGTTTAGTATTGCTCGCTGGTCTGGACGTAAGCTTATTTCTCAAAATTTTTCTTATGACCACAGATCGCATCTTCAAATGTCTAAAGCAATAAGAGAACAAAAGTTATCAGTGTGTGTTAATGAGCACAGAATAAAGGATATTCCAGTGGTGGATCTTAATGAGTTTGATTCACTTAGTAGTGGTGCAGTACTTGTATCAAAACATGGCTACTGCAAGCACTCATATGCGTTTACGCCGTGTGAACATTATCCGATTGAGAATTCTGGTTTAGATAACGAAACGATTTCAAACATTCACGATAAAATTTCAAAAAGAACACTGTATGATAAAAATGATGGGAACATAAATGCTGATAGATGGTATGAATTCCATAAGAGAATAAAAAAAGGAGAATAAATGGCTAAGCATATAAATGGTTATCATGAGAAGAAGATTGTAGATGTTATTAACACATGGTCTATAGATGAAAAACTAACTTGGGATGCTTTGTGCGACAGGCTAGTAAGGATTATTGGGAAAAGACCATCAAGACAATCCTTAAGTAGTCATGTAAGGATTGCAGAAAGCTTCAGTGTGAAAAAAGCCACTATCAAATCTGGTGCAATACACACTGTAAAACCTGCTAATTTAAAAGTGGCTTCTCAACGAATTAGAAGACTTGAAGCAGAAAATGAAGCTTTGAAGGCATTAAATGAACGCTATTTAGAACAGTTCAAAGTATGGCTTTATAATGCTCACCTTAAACAAATAACGATTGAAGAACTTAATAATCCGTTACCTGCAAAATACCTTTAATAGAATTGATAGGTTTTAGCTATTGACATGGTAAAATATTATGTTATTTATTTTCTTGTCAGGACGACAAAATTTCACTATTGCAAGGATGCATATTATGGATAAAACAAATATTAATTTAATGGAAAGGTATCTACTTCTGCTTGATCGATTCGTTGATAAACTTACGGAATCGGGCTTTGAAGAACAGGAGATTATAGAGCAATCATACCTGTTTTGTGCCGGGTTTTACATTAAATACCAGCCTGAAATAGAAAAGCTAACGTTTTCAAACAGGGAAGTTGTTCTAACCTTTCTGCTACTTTCATATTATAGTCATATAAACAAACTGGATGATGATTTGATCAACAAAGAGCGTATGAAGCATGTATGTTCTTCATTGATTAACTTTATAGCCAGTAATGGTAGCCGAACAGAGAAAGTCTATATCAACGAGAGGAAAAAATATGAGGCTTCTACCCTAAAAAGAGGGTTGTCCATCAAAGAGAAGAAAAGAAAATATGGATTGTGATTGTTTTAAAAGCCCGTAGTAGGAATCTACGGGCTAACTCTTTGTTGCTTATGATTTTTTATTTTTTTACTGAATCGATAAGATTTCTGATTTCATGATCAAATCTAGAGCTTCTTCTTTTAATCCAATTGATACAAACGAAGCTTCCGATCCTTGATAGGAAATATGTGAGCCACATATACTTGTGCTCATCCCACACATATCCATCTTTAAAGCCCCAAGGCAATGTGAGAAATGAAATAAGTGCAGCAGCACAAAGTAAAATGAAAACAATAGAGAATAGTTTCGAAACAGGCATTGCTCTGTAATACGATGCTGTAGAAGCATTATGGAACAGCATTGTCAGAAAAGCGGGGATGACAACTTTTTTCCTGTTTAAGTTTACTTCATGTTCTCCCGTGTTCTTATTAACGATAAGTGCATCTTTATACACGTTATACGAACCATCCTCACTATACTGGCGCAGCTCGTATTTATAAATAGTGTGTGAACTTCTGAAGGGGATACCATAGTCGGAAATCTGCTTCTCATCCCCTGCGTCGGTTTTTACCCAGATCTGATTATTGCTTGGGTTGGAATTAATTACAGTGCCAGAGAAAGTCTTAACAAACGTGTAAGTTTCACCAAACAGATCAAACGTTGGGGCTGTAATCTCTGCTTTTCGACGATCAGAAATACCTACGTTGACTTCTTCATTGCGGCGTTTCGTGGTGGAGATGCTCATACAAGTTCCTTTGTGTTAGATGTTAAATTCATATTCGATGTATGAAGAAATCAGGGACTACAGATGAGATGGTATCTGCCATTTCAAAACCTGCATGTTAGTTGAATACGTAAATAGGCTAGTTAAATCAGTCTGTTATATTCTTTGATGTGAAATCACATTTTGACTGGGTTTACAGGAAAGGCAAATCACTTGTACCGATCGATTAAAGATTAATGATAGGTGCTGGCTATCAATGCTGGTGTATTGATCGGTATAAACGATCAAGTCATTGGTCTGTACCTGTCAAAAAAGGCTTGCCAGCCCTACATTGAAAGCGAAGCTCTGTGCGATTTATGTGGTGTTTCAATGGCAGTTTTGGGGGGTGATGATGTTATCTCTATCATTCTCACGCCAGTGATGGTTTTGTGTTTTCGAGGACGTTTGAGGGTTGGGATTTTGAGGTTTTTGAAGATGGTAATGATGGTATTGAGATAGGGGATGGTCTCTAACCATCTGAACGTTGAAGCCCTATAGCTTCGCTTGGGCGCTACTTTTAACGTTTCGGTTGCTATCGCTTCTTTGTTAGTTGCAACAGCTTCTGGGAGAAGCGCTTCGACAGAAGCGATAGAGTATTCGTCCTGACCAGCAGCTCGTTTATCGAGGATAAGTGCTTCTATGGGGCGGTTAACGTATTCTGTCGTGGTTTCAGGAGCATCTATAGTTATGACCATATCATGAGTTGCACCAACAAATGTTTCTCTGACAGTTGATTTCAGTTTAAACAGGAAAGCATTATCACGTTCCTGTTGGTAGTCGATTCTGCTTTGCAAGGCAGACCAGGAATACCCTTTTCCCAATTGAGATGCTTTGAAAGCAATCCCGTTGTATTCGAATGAGAAGCCGTTTATGCGTCCAGTAGAGGCAATGTTAGGGATTGGCCTGATATTTTGTGCCACAAGCTGTTGCACGAAGTCGGTAATCGATTGCCTAGTATCAAGCAGTTCGTTAAGGGCGTTTTGGATGATTCCTTTTGGGCATAGCTCACCAGTTCTCTTTTCTATCATCATCTCATTACGGGATTTTTTGAGCTTAGGTTTAGGTGAGGGCGCTGCTGGAGATGCTTTCGGTCCTTTGGTTCTTGTCAGATTGTAATCTCTTTCAAGTTGCTGGATTATTCTCGTACTTGCCAGGTTCTCATTCCTACCGAGGTAGAGCTTTCCGGCATCAAGAGACACTCTGCTGGCGATGATATGGATGTGCTGGCCGTTTTCGTCGTCATGTAGGATGTAGCATCTGAGATGCGTTTCAGAGAACCCCATTCTTGTCATGTAGTCATCTGCGATGCAGGACCACTGTTTAGCCGTAAGTGATTCACCTTTAGGTAAGCGAAGCGAGTTGTGCCAAACAGCCTTTTGCACGTCAGGGCGAAGCTGTTTGGTGCTATCAAATTCAGCGATCAGATCTTTAGCGGCATTGCCAACTATCGTTATATTTCCACCGATCACGATAGGGTCTTTTTTATGATGAGAACCGGGCTTTAATGCATAGAGGACGATACCAGCGAAACTCTTTCCTCTGCGGATTTTCTGCATCCCTTTCATTATTTATCACTGACAGATTGATTTGCTGACAGAAGGGCATCTCTTAGTGCTTTTATTCTTTTTTGCACCGTATAAATTTCGGTGATAGTAAAAGGACTATCGTGTGATTTAGTGTTGAGATGCTGAACAAGGTTGTTCAGATCCTGAGATACCTTGGCAAGGTCTTTCCAGACAGTTAGATTTATTTCAGGAATTTTGGGAGGGAGACGATTCAATGCTGACATACGTATCCAAACAGCACGGTTAAGATCCTCTCGTAAACCATCAACGTAGGATAACTCGGCATCATTTAATCTGATACTAATACAATGAGAACGTGTCTTCTGAGAGGCTAATTCAGCAGAAGCGAAATTTTCATAGCTACAGATTCTGAATGGCTTGATATTATTAAAAGTATGATTTCTATCATTCATATGAACTCCTTTCATATAGGTAAGTAAAATAAGCATGTCCGTTATGCTTATTTTACTTATATGATAGATGCTGAAAATGTCAATGTATGCAGTTGACTTTGGTTTTGATTTTTTCAACCAAAGGGCGAAAAAACAAGGAGCAACTCAAAGTATCACCGAAGGAGATGCTGAGAGTTAGCCCTTGCTTTTTCATTTCGGAATATTGAGTGGAATTTTTAGTAGTGATATGAGAAACTATAGTGGTTGTCATTAATGACATAAATTAAAATTACTTATTTTTCATAGTGATAGGTGGTTAGTGATGGGTGGTGAGACAAAAAAAATACAGGTGTCTGTGACTCTTCCCCATAAGTTAGTTGTAGAGTTAGATAGGACTGGTGATGGGCAGAGCCGTTCAGAGCTAATCCGAGAACTGCTGGAGAAGTCAATCAAAGATGCTGACAAGAAGAAGAAAAATGGTGTAGTTTACACACCACAGTATTTAGCAGATTATGTTGCTGAGAAAATTATAAGTTATTCAGATCTATTCAAGGATAAGCAAAATAGCGAAAAAATTCAAGTTCTAGATCCAGCATGTGGAGATGGAATATTATTAAAAGCACTTGAATGTAGACTAAAAAAAATAAATATAACAAATGTGAAATTCACTGGGGTTGACATTGATAAAAATGCCTTAATTAAAGCAAGAAAGCCGTTTGGTAATGATTTTTTTGGTGTTAATACTAATGCTTTATGTCCATATAATAATGACAGAATAAATGGTTGGAATTTATTGAAAAATAAATTCAATAATAAACGAGGATATGATTTTATTATAGCTAACCCACCTTGGGGGGCTGATACATCAAGCTATAAAAATTTAGTTAATAATAATACTTATGAATTATTAAGTGGACAATATGACACCTCAGATCTATTTGTTGAATTATGTATTTCATTATTGAGTGATTCTGGAATTGCTGGTTTTATTATTCCTGATTCATTATTTTCACATGACAGATTTTTGTTAAGAAAACATTTGCTCAACAATGCCGAAATTTTGTTTATTGGCAGATTTGGTGAGAAAATTTTTAAAGATGTTAATCGTGCATGTGCTATTCTAATATTTAGAAAAAAGACTTCCTCTACTTTTGAGGATTACGAAATTGACTGTTTTCGTCTTCCAGTTGAAGAGAGAAATAATATAATAAATGGAACTGAAGTTCTTAGCCAAGTTGAACTAAAATATAGACATAAGGTGTTGTATTCTCGCTTTAAAAAGGATTCAAAGCATCTGTTTAATTTAGACATTGATTCTACATTGCAAAGCACATATGAGTGTATTTCATCTCACGACCACAAATTTGGAGATTATCTTTGTAATCATCGTGGGGTTGAATTATCAAAAAAAGGGAAGATCGTACAATGCCAATTTTGCAGATCTTGGAGTCCAGCATCAAAAAATGAAATTATAAAATGTAAAAATTGTGGTGAAAAATTAGTAACAAAAAGCACAAATGAAAAAGTCATAATTCACAAAGGTTATAACTATAATTGTAATCCTCTGATTGTTGGTGAGGATATTAACCGTTATAAAATAGATTATAATTTATGGATTGATACTTCAAATACTGGTATAAACTATAAAAACCCAGCAATATATGAAGGGGAGAAAATTGTAGTTAGAAAAACTGGTATAGGCGTATCTGCTTCGATTGATTATACTTCTAGTTATACAAATCAAGTGGTGTATATATTCAAACTGAGATCAGATTTCTTAGGTAAAATTCCACTGGAGTTTCTTTTAGCAATTCTGAATTCAAGGGCTATTTTCTTTTTTGTCTCAATGTCTAATGGTGAAATAGAATGGAAAAGCCACCCTTACCTGACTCAGCAGCAGATTATTAATATACCAATTCCTAATCTTTTGAAGATACCTAATAACGATCTTGAAATTATAAATAACTTGTCCAAAAGGTTAAGAGTCTTTCTAGAGAAGAGTGAAAAAGTACCAAACGATTTAGACGCTGAGTTGGAGCGTATGGTTGCTAAAATATATGGCTTGGATCAAGCACACTATGATGCTATTTTTAAAGTTCTGGACAAAGCACAAGAATTGATAGCAGTTAAAGCGTTGAAAAATATAAAAATTTCTGACATTTTTGTATCAAAGGCATAATTATGGGTTACCGTTATATAGGTTCAAAAGTAAAAGTTATTGATAACGTTATTGGAAAAATTTCTGAATTATGCCCCTCAAAAGGTCGGGTTGCTGATCTTATGTCAGGCACAGGTGTGATTTCAACAGAATTGAGAAAACGCGATTACAAAGTAACCGCCAATGATCTAATGACTTATTCATATCATCATTCTATCGTTAACCTAAAATTCTCTAGCGCACCTAATTTTGAGAAGTTAATAGCATTTATATCAGATTTTCATGAAGTAAAACCTGAGCTTTCACCATACGAGAATGTTATTAATTTTTTGAATAATGTTAAACCAAAATGTGGCTACTTTTGGAACGAATTTTCTTGTGAAGGAAATCCTCAAAATAGTGAGAGACCAAGGAATTATTTTAGTCCAGAAAACGCTAGAAAACTAGATGGCATTAGAGAAGTCATAAACAATTTATCTTGTGATAATATTCTGACTGATTTGGAAAGAAGTTTATTGCTACATGATTTAATAATGGCGGCTAATGATATCGCTAATATTGCTGGTACATATGGACATTACATGTCCAGGCTAAATGGCAGGGCTTTGACTCAGTTAAATCTTAAATGCACAGATTTATTACTTAAATCTGATGTTGAAAATCACATCGTAATGCAAGGTTATGCAGAGGAGAATGCAAGCAAGATTCAATGCGACCTATGTTATATTGATCCTCCATATATGAAAAGACAATATGCAGCCAATTATCATATATTAGAAACGTTAGCCCGTGGAGATGAACCAGAGGCTATAGGTATTAGTGGATTAAGACCTTGGCGAGACCAGTATTCTAATTTTTGTACGAAAACTAAAATTAGAGATTCATTTAAGGAAATTATTACAAACATGGGATGTAATGAATTTCTTATAAGTTATAGTGAAGATGGATTACTTACAATAGAAGATTTTAATAAATTACTAGCTGATTTTGGTGATGTTAAAATAGAGGCGTTCACCCATAAAAGATTTAGAAGTAATAAAAGTGAATTACAAAATGAACTTACAGAGTACTTAATACATCTTCACCGTTGATTTTTAAGAGCCATATTTTGATATATGGCTCTTCCTATCAAATGAGTGCTGTGTGTTTTGGATGCCATGTTATTGTATATGGCAAATCATTTATATTAATCTGTAAAGTTCCGACCCCATGAGCATCGATGGAAATATTTTCCAGGTTTAAACCTGTAACTGTAGCATGGTGTAGCATTTTATGAATTAATGGGTTGACAACAATCAAATTTCGGATGTCGTCAGAGCCACCTTCACCGAGGGGTATTAGATGATGAACCTCTGTGTAGTTAATACCATCTTTTTTCTGAAAGGCAAACTGATTTCCAGTTATCTGACATGTGTTATTATATAAATTCTTCAGTTTTGTAACGATGGATTTGTTTCTTGCTTTTACTTTTCTAATATACTCCTTGCTCAGAACTTCGAACTGACTATTATCATTATTAAATAAGTCATCAATAAATGTTGATTCGTCATTCGCAGGGTTATATACCCCTGAAGTATATGTTTCCGTTCCTTGAGATTGAAGAGGATAATATTTATCTAACGGGTTTAAGTAAAGATAATCATTGCTGTGAAAATTTATTATTCCACTATATCCTTCAGCGTCTGCCGGTAATGAAAACATGGAGTTAATAGATTGCGGTGGAATACCTTTAAGGGGAAGTTGTGTCGTTCCGTCATTTAAAAACCACCCCGCCCATACTTTTCCCTCATAGGTAGCGGCAAGATAAACCATGAGACCATCGGGGCATTGTGATCTATCTGTATTATCTACGGGGATAGGGAAGCCTGATTGTGGGTGCCAGGCCCTTACTCTGTTTGAGCGAGAGGAAAAAAGCTTCTGGCTAGTTATACTTACTGACTGTTGTCTTCTCTGATAAATTTTCAAAGACTGAACTGCCGGATTCTGACCATTATCTAATGTGAGACTATAGATTGGAAATGTCCAGCTCGGCCCTTGTGTTTCTTGTTGAACAGAAACTCCATTTATTCCTGTAAAAAATTCGTGCCATTGTGCTGGTGTTACTGAGCTTGTTGGAAAATCTATATAAGCTTGACCTCCACCACCTAATTCCATGCCCGGTGGCTTATTAATGTTGAAAAAATCAGCGTTGGTTAAGTGTCTGTAAACTATAGACTTTACTCTTTCCATGATACTTACCTTCTAAGGTGCCATAGACTAAGACTATTGTACAAAAAATTGATTGTAAGTACATCCCTTTAGAGTAAATACGAGGATGTATTCATATCAATATATTGGTAAATAAATTTTCTTTGAAGAAATGTTGACTAGTTTTTAAAATATAATAGATTAAATTTATCAATGTTTTTAGGGGGGTAATATGAACTTTAAATTAATAATGTTTGTTAGCATTTTTATACTTTTAAATTTAATAAGTGTGATGTATGTTTCACAGGCCCCTGATATGTTTTTAGTAATGTTAGGTTCAGCTCCGCAACTTAAGTCTCCTTCTTTATTTTATGCCATTTCAGTTTTAACTATATTATTGGATGTTATTTTTCTTATGTTTTGGACTTTCATAGGATGCCTCCATCTAACTAATATAAAGCGAGAAAGGTGATTAATTTTTCTTTTTGATAAGATGATAAAATACAAGCGCCAGCACTGAAAGAGATATCCCTATTTTTGCTTTAGATAGTATAGGGCTGTTTTCTACTTTTAAGTTTTTTATAGTTGGCTTTTTATCCTCGATTTCTCTTTTCCGCTCATCACAAAATTCACTAAATGTTATGGCTACTTTTGCTACACTACACATCATAAAGAGCAGCTTAATACTAAAAGTTCCTACGCTATTAACGTTAAAAAAATATTCATTTTTAACAAGAGCATCAATACCAAAAAATAGAATTGAATAAAGCCCACAGAAGCCGATTCCTAATAATAAGAGGTCGTTAAATGCTTTGATTGACTTTCTGCTTTTTAAGTATATTTTAAAAATTATCGCGCCGCCTAAGAATGGCAATAAATATAAAATTTTTAATGCAACGTTTGAGTTTGCAAGTTCATTTAAGAAAACATACTTTTTAAATAGGTTCGGTAAGTATAGTATAAAACCTGTTGATATAGTTACGGCGAATATGCATGTGAATGTAAATATAATAAAATCTCTTTTAAACGTAATTTCTTTATCAATTAACATCATATATCCCGTTACTTACATTTAAATCCTTTGTGTAGTGTATTTTTTTAGGAAACGACATGCAAACTTTAACTCACACTAAAGTGTGAAGATTATCACTATCTAATCAATGAGTTGAACCGAATAGACAAATTCACTATAGCGAAAAAGGTATTAAATTGTCTATTTTAAATGTCTTTTAGTTATAAACGGCAGGTTTATAATGTGCAAAATGCCTGGCAATGATAGGCTTATATTGTCGATTCTATGATAACCACAGCATTGATGGTATCAATGATGGTATCATGTCAAAAGTGGTAAATTTTAATCTCTTAAGATCATAAGGATAGTTGCGATGTTCGAGTCCGGCCTTCGCACCACACCGTATGCAAATCGAGTCGCTCAAGAGCGGCTTTTTTTGTGTCTGAAATCACCCATATCCGTGCAGTATATAGGCCTGCCAGAAAAGCAGTTCAGTATTCTTCATTTTGTAGTCGATGGTCCCAAGTTTGCTCTGGCTGGAAGCTGCATCGTCCACATTACGTGGGCAGGGTGGTTTCGCTATGCTACTTGAACGTTTTGACCATGTGGCTCAGGTAGCTAATATCAAAAGACGTCATTTTGTCTCCACGCCCACCTTGGTGAACATTCAATAAATAGTTTCGGTCGAGAGCAGTTATGTAGGGCTAGCAGACGAGATGCGCAGACATCTTGTTGAAGACAATTTTACTGACCACCTGAGAACGCTATTCTACCGAATAATATTTATTATCTTGGTGAATAATGATGATTACCTGTGTAACTATGGTTTTATGCTGATGGGACCGGCAGTACAATTTCTGTAGTGTACTCGCAATTTCAGGTCTCTGGCGTTTATTCTGGTGCAAAGGAGGTATGTGATGAAAACTTTGCTACCATGCCATTAAATGCGACCAATATCGGATTATCCATCAGTTGATTGTTGTAGATTTCATTGGTTATAAAAATGCAAGGTGTAAAAGATGAAATTTATAATTATTAGTTAAGTGGCTAGTTTTATAGTAATTTAGACAATAGGATGTATGGAAAAAGTTTATGATACCACTAGAATTAGTAATCTTGCTAACGACCCGAAACAGTTTTGTTCTTTTTTTTGTGAGTACATAAAAAGAGATGATATTAGTATAGATATCGCCTTGGATGTGCTGAGAATATCTTCCATCTATTATAATAGATTTTCAGTTCAGACTGAAGTTGAGTATAACAATACATTCAAAAAATGTATTAATGAGCTAGTAAACTCATTTCCTGATAACATTGAACTAATCTCTGAGTTCGAGAGTCAATGTAAAATTATGCATGATATAAATAATTCTTTCTTTGCGGCTACAAAATGTGCTGGTATTTGGCGTAAAAATACAAAAAAATCACATGCATTAATACTTAATCTCATCATGTTTTGTGAGATGTTTTTATCATCATTATCATCCTTGGTTGTGGTCAATGATCCTAAAAAAATGAAGAGGATTTTTCCATTATTTATCGTTTCTGAAAATATTAATATTCATGCTGAACCTGATATCGAATATTTTCGAGTTATCGATAGGGCATTTGATGAGGTAGCCAATTACACCGGAAGAATATTTTCTTATTTACGGACTCATGGGCCATTGAAACTAACTTCTTGTGTGAATAAACAAACCTTGCTTTCAATGGGAGGGTACCTTAATGAGTGGAATGTTTTTGACTCATTAAGCAGAGTAAGAGACTTTTTCAGACTAAGTAGTGCAGTATTTACAAAATTGGATAATAACATTTACTCTCTTGAGGTTGATAGTTTTTGTTTATACCGAGATTATGAGATTGCAAGAAATAGACTAATGATGAGAGCGTCACATCTATATAGCGAAGTTCATGAATTTAGTAACAAACATTTTCATCTAAATAGTTGGGTAAAGGATCATATGCCATCTTACTTAAATTCTGATGGCGTTTTTAGCTCATTTCATCTAAGCGAGTTGGAAAATATGTCTCCTGATGACCTTCATGAAGAATATGGGAATATATCATTATTTAATTGGGTGCACGCTTATCAATGTTTAGTCGAGTTATCTAAAGAAGAAATGAGCAAAAGATTTTCATCGACAAAACCTATACCCCTACAGTTGGATCGCTGGCTGATCATAAAAAGCCGTGAGAGTTGGTTATCATTCTTTCAACGTAAGGGGATTGCAGCAGATGCAGCAAAAAAACTGATAGATTATTTTACCTTCAATTCAAAATCACATGATCTTAATGATTGCCCATTTATTCCCTGTATGGACGGTTTATGCTTAATGCCTGCATTAATAGCAAATAGCTCAGTGACTCGCTCTCTAATGTCATTATTTGGTTCCAAAAAAATTTCTCAAGCAAGTAAAGGGCGATTTCATGAGCAACAATTTATAAAACAAGTTCGTGATGCGGGGATTAAAGCTTCTCCAATTGATGCTCATGCTAATTATCAGTGCGATTGCGTGATTCTCCTGGATGATTGTTTGATTTTTACAGAACTAAAATCAAATGGTCAACCAATATATTATGGTAAGTACTATCAGCAAGTGTGTAACATCGTTGGAGATAGCTCATTAATACATGATCATAATAATAAATTTATGCGTTCTTATTTTCAACAAATAAATCGAATTTCTGAACATTATCTTAATCATCTTGATGTGATCATTAAAGAATTCGAACTACCATCAACATGGCAACCCAAAGGTGTGTATAAGCTTATTGTTACTACAACTATGCTCGGTGGGAAATATCATGTGGATGATACATATGTAGCGGACAAATATGCATTATCTAGTTTTTTTCAACGAATACCTGGAGTGATATATCAAACAAATGAAAATGGAAAAATGGCGAAAAATATCATTGATGGGTTTGAGTGTTGCGAAGGGGAAATCACTATCGATAAGTTTATAGATTATCTTTCCTCTTTGCCCAGTATTAATGCTGTACGTAAAAATATAAAAAAATTAACTTATAGTGTTCGATTTAATGAAAAATTAGTCCATCAACCTTATTATGATTCTTGGGCTTTTGGCCCATATATTCGTAAGGGAAATGATTAGAGCAATTTATTATATACTCCATGTTATTCACTGATTATATTATTGATAATATAATCAGTGAATAACTCTAATTTTTTTAATGTTGGGGTTTAGCCTGAAGTTGAAATTGGTACTACGGAACGGTATGATCATATCGCATCAAAATATCAAGGTAGTGATGATTTTCTACGCACCGTTCCAGAAACGTGGATTTTATCATCACCATAAGCAATGGCAGCGACAACACCATCAATTTCTATATCAAAGGTGGTGAAATAAATTAGAAAATTGTTTATTTAATCCATTAGCGATAAGTTTTATTGTTATTTAGCCGAGATATATTCCATTGAAAAAAGTAAATTGGCACTGATATTATATCAAATGGGAATAATCCTTTTGCAAATAAGCTGAGGAATGTGTTAATTCACATCCAGCGCCTTATAAACCGCATCAACCGGTTCTGAGTAAAAACTTACCTGAAACTTGGTAAACAACTCTGCCGGAACTGTTGGAATATCCATAGCCGAGGATATCGGCAACAGAACTCGTTTTGCGCCGCTATCGAAGGCGAGTTGTAAACTAGCGGCAAGATCCTGCACTGATTATGTCAGCAATATTGAACATACTGCGATAGTTATCAACCTCACCCCCTAAAAACCTCTTTTCGATGCCACTCCACAAACCCCTCAAAAGGGTAATTTTTACGCACCTGTGGCAACGCAATAGTTTTCCCGTCAAAATCCCAGAATAATCTCTCAACGATCCCTCCGCCGTTTACCGCATCCGAGACCAGTACCCGCATATTTTCATCCAGGCCAATCGATCCTTTATCAAAGGCTTTATGGTGAATTGCGCAAAGCGCCAGGCCATTAGGAATTTCACAAGGACCGCCGTGCTGTTTCCATTTTATATGCGCCGCTTCAAGCGCGACGGTGGTGTCGTCGTGGCGCATATTAAAGCCACATATCGCGCACTGGTATTTATAAGCGCGTAATACATTTTTGCGAAATAACGGGTCGCGCTGTTTACGGATTTGCTGGAGATCAAAACCCAGCTCGTCAGCAATTTCTTCCTGAATACTCTCGGTGAAGTGCGCTTCGAGTATCTGTTGCGCCAGAGTATTGATGAGTTTTTTATTGCCAGTTACCAGGGCGTAGTGCTGTTCATCGAAACCGCCTGCAACGTGGTATTCAGTCAGTTCCTTCACTGGTGGTTGTCGGCTGCTCCCTGCTGTTGAGCAAAGCTCGGCATTGTGTAATTGCCAGAATCCGTCGCCTTGTAATCGCCAGAACGGCATATCAGGTCGGTACTGTGAACGCTGTGGCCCAAAACGTTCCAGTAAACTGTGCAGAGGTTCGTAGATTTCCGAGCCATAATCGAAAAGGCGCGGATGTCCATTCAGGTATCCCGCTAATACGTATAGCAATAACAATGGCTTATGCGGCGCGCGCTGTTCACCCTTGTGCCAGATTTTTATATTGGCAATTGCCTGCTGTAGCGATTTACTGGAAGCCATTGATATCCCTGGCAGTGAAATAATTGCGATCATGCTCGCATATTTTCTGCTGTTCAAGCCTGCAAGTGAAGATATATTACCTTGATCTCATTTGTTTTTTTGCTGCCTGTTCTGAGAACGTATAAGGACATTCTCCATGAATAAACTCCCTGATCATCTTCCGCGGCGGTATATCATCGAAGCTATCCATTTATGGGATGCGGGAGAAACTCATCAGTTCCAGCCTGCGCGGTTGTATGAGATTGAATATCATGGCCGACGTTACCCCTCGAAGGCGATTGCTGGCATCGCAGCGACATTGATGACGGGGACGCAATTTACCCCTGCGGATTTCACCGGCGGAATAAAATCTAAATGCGTCAAACTACTCATAGAGCAGGGATTTCATATTCATCAGGATAAAGCCGCTGCGGCTCCCATAGCCGACGTTCTGTTCCCGGATGAGTTGCCGTCGCAGGAGACATACGTTGAAGGTGCGGCGATAAAGGTGACAGTAAACCGCTATGAACGCGATAAAAAGGCCCGAGATAAAGCGGTCGAATATCATGGATGCCAGTGCAACGTATGCGGCGTTGATCTGGTGAAGATCTATGGTGATATTGCTGAAGGCTTTATCCATATGCATCACCTGGTGCCGCTTTCAGCCATTAAAGAGGATTACCAGCTGGATCCAGTTAATGATTTGCTGCCTGTGTGCCCTAATTGCCATGCGATGTTGCACCGACGCAAACCACCGTTTACGCCGGAGGAGTTAAAAGCGCTGATGGATGCGAATAAATCAAATTAATGAACGCTCACCTTTCGCGCCAAAACTGCAAAATTGCTTCTACAAACCTGTCAGAAATAATCCCTCGACGGGCTGCCGCGCTGAAATGACTGCTTCGCAGTGCCGTCGTCCAGTTCTCCGGTGACCGGTACGCTGAACCGTAATATCCCGTGCTTAAATCGTCCGGGTCTTCATCAGGCGCGTTCGTCAGTCCTCTTTCACCTTGTTGCTGGAAGTCGACGAAAATAATATTGGCTAAAACATTATTTTGATAATTGCCATAAATAGCTTCATACGCATGAGGGAAATTTTCTTTCCAGTACCAGGTGGTATCGCCGCAAAACCACGGCGCGTCAGTAATTTTATTAAGCTGAGAATGGTATTGTTTTAGATCCCTACGAAAGGCTTCAACCATATGATTAAAGTGTTGAGGGTGTGACGCGTAGTCGCTGGTCATTAAGTCAAATTCGCCTTGCATCCAGCATACGCCGAGGAATTTGTTCTGCGGTTTTTTTGCCAGTGCGGCTCGCGTTCTGCTGACTAAATCCTGGTATAGCGGAGTATCCGATCCCCAACGACAAGCATCATGGCTGGCTCCGTGCCGTTCTGAATATGTCCCTTCGCTGCCCGCGGTAAAAGCCGATCCGCCACGGCAACACGGAACGATGAGAACCCCTGCATTATCAGGAATAAAGGGCAGTAATTTCCGTGCTATATGCAGTGCCTGGCCAACGGTGCCGTACTGTGTTTGATGATTCGTTGCCAGAGGATGGTGATAACCTAGCATATCCTGAACATCGTGTGGGCAGTGAGTCAGTGGAATAATGTCGTTAAAGTGACATGACGGGCCTCCGGGATGCGTATGCGCAAATCTCGCTAATTGTTTAATTCTGGGATGAGGCGCATCTTCCCCGTCCGGTAATGGCAGTCCTTCGCCATACGCCATGGCATTAGACTGACCAGCAACGGTAAGAACATAGTAATAATCGGGCGATATTATTGCGTTCATATAATTTTCGCGTAATACAAATGACAAATTGATAGCAGGGCCCCTTTACCGGGGCCCTGAAGCGTTAGTTTTGTACTGTGACTTTATTATCCTTCACAGAAATTAAAACTGAATCCGTCACCGCTTTGCCGCCTGCAGTTTCACCGCCAATAATTAATAAACTATTATTCCAGGGCAATGATACTCCGTAGGCCCGACCTTGCGATAATTCGCCCGATTTATCCCATTTCCCGTTATGCCAAAGATGAATATCAGCGCTATATGATTTTTTCAGGCCTTCATGCGCATAGTTCTTACCGTTCTGGTAATTTTCTCGTGAACCTTTGAATCCGGCCCCTCCGGCAAATATAAGTGAGTCATTGCTCATGCCTGCAAAACCGCCAGCGACGCCATCTGGTGATGCGACGGGAGCAAGCTTATTCCATTTTAAATTATTACCGGTGAAATCAAGTTCAAATACGGCATCCGTTCGCAATCCTGGTTTGGCTTCGCCATTAATAAGCCAGGTTTTATCACCTTTATTCACAACCGCCGCACCAGCCGTTCCGTACCAGGGAGATTCGCCAGCGTAACTCCATTGCTGTGTAGAGGGATCAAAAGACAACAGAAACTTATTGAAGAAATAATCTTCTGCTTTTTTGTCAAAATAGTGGGCGTTGATTTTATCTATAGTGGTTGAATCTTTTCCAGCTTCGTTGAGATCTTCAAAATAGCCATTGAAGATATTCTGGTTAACACCGCCAGTAACATAAGCCTTGCCGTTGTGTACAAAAGTCACATGGCCCGCCATGCCCATCGGCGCGTGCGACATCAATTTAACCCAGCTATTGGTTTTGGGGTTGTATTTGTGTACGTCATTAAATACCTGAGTCAAGCCCTCGCTGTTTTTGCCAATGCCGCCAAACACATACAGATTGCCATCAATAAATGCAGAGGTTGCTTGATCTCTCGGTCCGCCAGGGAATGCAGCTAATGCTGTCCATTTTTTATCTTTGGCCTGTGTATCCAGCTTGTACCATGCCGTACCTGCGCTACCTAAACCAATGTAGACAGTGTCGTTATCAATTGCTCCGGTACCACTTTTAAATGGCACAGGAGTTTCCGGTAATACAGACGCGTTTGCGGCAAATGAAGCCATTATGATAGTAAGCGCCGTTATTGTTTTATTCATTGTGACTGTCTCCTGTCTACTACAGTTTAAATGACACACCAATGCGATAACTGTTTTCCGATAAATTATCTCTGCCGTTGTAAACACCCTGACGGTCAAGGTAGTCATATTCTATGTATGGCGTAATATCGGGCGTCATATGGTATTGTAGAACAAATGCATTTTCCGTCGCCCATTTCTTATGGTTTGCATAGCGATAATCGTTCTGTTTGCTGTATAGCGTCGTTTGCCATGCGAAGGTGAAATCACTATTAATATGGTAAGTGACATATCCATCCCAACGATGAACGTTATCACGAGACATATCACCGGATAAGTCTTGTTGTCGGTAAGCTTTCCAGTCGTAACGATAGCGAATGCCAAAATTAAGATCTTTTGTCGCGTCCCAGGACAGTTTTACGTAGGGTCCGTATCGTGTGCCGTTGCTGCTAAAATGCGTTAACATTCCCGGGCGCACCGTCCATTGATCATCAAGTTTAATCGCGTAATTAACTTCCACCTGAACATCATTGAGTGCGGCATTTTCCTTTTTATTATCATGAATGGTATTCCAGGTATTACTTTCCATACTTGCCCACCATCCATTTTGCCATCCCTCACTGACTTTGAGTCGAGTCTCATAGGCGTGGCTTCCACTACGATATCCACCACGTACGTCCAGTGTCGCAGCCTGGGAAATTAGTGGTGACGAGAAGCACAGTAATAATACGCCAGAAAGTATTTTAGCCTTTTTCATATATTTCACTCATTTGTAGGATACAGAAAGCAATACAAAGCCCGCATAAATAATTAGCATTTATGTTGTGTAATATTTTTTGCCAGGCTTATAGTGTCTTTGGCAACGAGTAGCTGTATTTTATATTTTTTGTATAAGGTCTCCTGTGAAAATTCTCTTTCCACATTATTTAAATAAACAGAGAACCAGATTAAATACCTGAGTATAAAATCTCTTCTGATGTTTAATTGATTTGAATGTTCGTAAGCTATATCACTTACTCAATCCATTTTACCCAGAGTCATAAAATAGAGTGTCTGTTGATCTCATTTTCATATTCCTTTCAGACTGAAGTGCGTTTTCATCACCCGATGAGAAAGAACTGAAGTGATGTTTGCCATAGATTGCGAGATGCCCTGTCTCATTGACTATCGCGGTGCACCTTTATACCTGTTATACCAGATCAAAAATCACGCAATCCATACAACAAAACGAGATTTGCAATTCGTGTCACAAAATATGTCGATCTTTTTCTAAGAGGAAGATGCCATGTGAAGCCAGACGAACACTTGAGGTGGTCTTAAAAAACTAAAGGCTTTATTTTAACCATTTGTTTTATAAAAAATTTATTTATGGTCTAAACAAGGGAAGCTTTGCAAGCTAACTCAGTGAGCGTGGTGAAAACAAGTGTTTACCCGCCATCAGGATGATCATAATTCTCATCATGAAATATGTTTCCTGGTTTTTGGCTTGTAAGTGGTCACCCCTGAAGTCGATCTGGAAAGGCTTGTAGATGTTGGTGTTTTCAGGATGATGTTTCAGATAGTTTGTTTGCCGTATCGCCCGGCGAATAGCTGTGATTGAGGAAGGTTTAAGTCGCAGTGACCAAAGCCATATTTACCAACGAATGTAGATGAAAAAGCGTCTCCTGCGTTCCCCCATATCTCCAGGAAATACACAGTCTGAAAAAGGAATGTAACAATCTCATGGCGTAAGCTGACGAACCAGGCAGGAATAATCGCTAGGGACCTAAGCATTAGCATGATAATAGCCACTAAGAAATTACTGCGTTCCATGAAATAGCCATTTTGTGGCAAATGCAGTTGACTAATAATGTCATATGTGAGACGGCTAGTTGAACAAATATTAAATTTTGCTGAATTTTTTATGTTGATTTTACTTGTTACAGAACATGTCACATGATATATAGATAAGATTAGTTGCATTAATGATGAGGGTTATTATTCGATTCGTATCAGATTGATAAATATATAAAGGTACATAGCATGCAAGAGCATGGCGTTTGTATGGCAAAGTTATTATAAGTAACTATCGCTACTCCATTTAAGTTCACTCAGAAGAACTGGTCCACTTACGTTAGTTATTAAGCAAACGTTCGCTTTTATAAACATAATCAGGATTAAAATGTTGGATTATTGCTAACCCAGCACAGCTAGTGCGCGTCTGTAATTATAAGGGAAAACGATGAAGAATAAGGCTGATAACAAAAAAAGGAACTTCCTGACCCATAGTGAAATCGAATCACTCCTTAAAGCAGCAAATACCGGGCCTCATGCTGCACGTAATTATTGTCTGACATTACTTTGTTTTATTCATGGTTTCCGGGCGAGTGAAATTTGCCGATTGAGGATTTCGGATATTGATCTTAAGGCAAAGTGTATATATATCCATCGATTAAAAAAAGGCTTTTCAACAACGCACCCGCTATTGAACAAAGAAATTCAGGCTTTAAAAAACTGGTTGAGTATCCGTACTTCTTATCCGCATGCTGAGAGCGAGTGGGTATTCTTATCACGTAAGGGGAATCCACTTTCTCGGCAACAGTTTTACCATATTATCTCGACTTCCGGTGGTAATGCCGGGTTGTCACTGGAGATTCATCCGCACATGTTACGCCATTCGTGTGGTTTTGCTTTGGCGAATATGGGAATAGATACGCGACTTATCCAGGATTATCTTGGACATCGCAATATTCGTCATACTGTCTGGTATACCGCCAGCAATGCAGGGCGTTTTTACGGCATCTGGGATAGAGCCAGAGGACGACAGCGTCACGCTGTTTTATAGAGATAGTTGAGATACCAGGGATGGTGTTAAAAACTACATTATTCTTACGATATATCAAAAATGATTAACCATTTATTAATTGATGTTATTGTAAGTATGATTCTTAATTATCATAATAAACATTAAGTTAACCATATCCATACAAAATACAATGGTTTATGTTCTTCAAAATAAATAAACAAAATCATTCATAAATTTACACATCACTTAAATTCGCCTGTTTTCATACTTTTTTCTTTATTTTTTAAGCAACTGGAAGTTAATCCACTGTAATCTATTGTTATATTGAATCAAATCAATGAAAATAGATGTTGTCACATCAGTGATATTTTATTTTTGTATGATATTTAATGTAATTGACTGATAGCCACATCACTTCGTGTGTGGTTATCTTTTTATCTATTGGGCTAATTTTGACCGATTGAGGTTTCCTATAGGTATTCATTCAAATATATCTCAGTCAGGAGTACTACTATTGTGAGTAAACGTCGTTATCTTACCGGTAAAGAAGTTCAGGCCATGATGCAGGCGGTGTGTTACGGGGCAACGGGAGCCAGAGATTATTGTCTTATTCTGTTGGCATATCGGCATGGGATGCGTATTAGTGAACTGCTTGATCTGCATTATCAGGATCTTGACCTTAATGAAGGTCGAATAAATATTCGCCGACTGAAGAACGGATTTTCTACCGTTCACCCGTTACGTTTTGATGAGCGTGAAGCCGTGGAACGCTGGACCCAGGAACGTGCTAACTGGAAAGGCGCTGACCGGACCGACGCCATATTTATTTCTCGCCGTGGGAGTCGGCTTTCTCGCCAGCAGGCCTATCGCATTATTCGCGATGCCGGTATTGAAGCTGGAACCGTAACGCAGACTCATCCTCATATGTTAAGGCATGCTTGTGGTTATGAACTGGCGGAGCGTGGTGCAGATACCCGTTTAATTCAGGATTATCTCGGGCATCGAAATATTCGCCATACTGTGCGTTATACCGCCAGTAATGCTGCTCGTTTTGCCGGATTATGGGAAAGAAATAATCTCATAAACGAAAAATTAAAAAGAGAAGAAGTTTGATTTAACTTATTGATAATAAAGTTAAAAAACAAATAAATACAAGACAATTGGGGCCAAACTGTCTATATCATAAATAAGTTACGTATTTTTTCTCAAGCATAAAAATATTAAAAAACGACAAAAATCATCTAACTGTTTGATATGTAAATTATTTCTCTTGTAAATTAATTTCACATCACCTCCGCTATATGTAAAGCTAACGTTTCTGTAGCTCGACGCAACTTCCTCATTCTTCTCTCCAAAAACCACCTCATGCAATATAAAAAACTGCAAATAAAGATAACTATAGAACATTAAGCCAACAAATAAACTGAAAAAGTTTGTGCGCGATGCTTTCCTCTATGAGTCAAAATGGCCCCAAAATGTTTCATCTTTTGGGGGAAAACTGTGCAGTGTTGGCAGTCAAACTCGTTGACAAAACAAAGTGTACAGAACGACTGCCCATGTCGATTTAGAAATAGTTTTTTGAAAGGAAAGCAGTATGAAAATTAAAACTCTGGCAATTGTTGTTCTGTCGGCTCTGTCCTTGAGTTCTACAGCGGCTCTGGCTGATACTACACCCACGACGGTAAATGGTGGGACCGTTCACTTTAAAGGGGAAGTTGTTAACGCCGCTTGCGCAGTTGATGCAGGCTCTGTTGATCAAACCGTTCAGTTGGGCCAGGTTCGTACCGCCACTTTGAAGCAGGCTGGAGCAACCAGCTCTGCTGTCGGTTTTAACATTCAGCTGAATGATTGCGATACCAGTGTTGCCACAAAAGCCGCTGTTGCCTTCTTGGGGACTGCGATTGACAGTGCTCATCCTAAAGTACTGGCTCTGCAGAGTTCAGCTGCGGGTAGCGCAACAAATGTTGGCGTGCAGATTCTGGACAGAACAGGAAATGAGCTGACGCTGGACGGTGCGACATTTAGTGCACAAACAACCCTGAATAACGGTACCAACACCATTCCGTTCCAGGCGCGTTATTATGCAATCGGCGAGGCAACCCCGGGTGCTGCTAATGCGGATGCGACCTTCAAGGTTCAGTATCAATAACCTACCCAGGTTCAGGGACGTCATTACGGGCAGGGATGCCCACCCTTGTGCGATAAAAATAACGATGAAAAGGAAGAGATTATTTCTGTTAGCGTCGTTGCTGCCAATGTTTGCTCTGGCCGGAAATAAATGGAATACCACGCTGCCCGGCGGAAATATGCAATTTCAGGGCGTCATTATTGCGGAAACTTGCCGGATTGAAGCCGGCGATAAACAAATGACGGTCAATATGGGGCAAATCAGCAGTAACCGGTTTCATGCGGTAGGGGAAGATAGCGCACCAGTGCCTTTTGTTATTCATTTACGGGAATGTAGCACGGTGGTGAGTGAACGTGTGGGGGTGGCGTTTCACGGTGTCGCGGATGGTAAAAATCCGGATGTGCTTTCCGTGGGAGAGGGGCCAGGGATAGCCACCAATATTGGCGTAGCGTTGTTTGATGATGAAGGAAACCTCGTACCGATTAATCGTCCTCCAGTAAACTGGAAACGGCTTTACTCAGGCTCTACGTCGCTACATTTCATCGCCAAATATCGTGCTACCGGGCGTCGGGTTACTGGCGGCATCGCCAATGCCCAGGCCTGGTTCTCTTTAACCTATCAGTAATTGTTCAGCAGATAATGTGATAACAGGAACAGGACAGTGAGTAATAAAAACGTCAATGTAAGGAAATCGCAGGAAATAACATTCTGCTTGCTGGCAGGTATCCTGATGTTCATGGCAATGATGGTTGCCGGACGCGCTGAAGCGGGAGTGGCCTTAGGTGCGACTCGCGTAATTTATCCGGCAGGGCAAAAACAAGTGCAACTTGCCGTGACAAATAATGATGAAAATAGCACCTATTTAATTCAATCATGGGTAGAAAATGCCGATGGTGTAAAGGATGGCCGTTTTATCGTGACGCCACCTCTGTTTGCGATGAAAGGAAAAAAAGAGAATACCTTGCGTATTCTTGATGCAACAAATAACCAATTACCACAGGATCGGGAAAGTTTATTCTGGATGAATGTTAAAGCGATTCCGTCAATGGATAAATCAAAATTGACTGAGAATACGCTACAGCTCGCAATTATCAGCCGCATTAAACTGTACTATCGTCCGGCTAAATTAGCGTTGCCACCCGATCAGGCCGCAGAAAAATTAAGATTTCGTCGTAGCGCGAATTCTCTGACGCTGATTAACCCGACACCCTATTACCTGACGGTAACAGAGTTGAATGCCGGAACTCGGGTTCTTGAAAATGCATTGGTGCCTCCAATGGGCGAAAGCACGGTTAAATTGCCTTCTGATGCAGGAAGCAATATTACTTACCGAACAATAAATGATTATGGCGCACTTACCCCCAAAATGACGGGCGTAATGGAATAACGCAGGGGGATTTTTTCGCCTGAATAAAAAGAATTGACTGCCGGGTGATTTAAACCGGAGGAATAATGTCATATCTGAATTTAAGACTTTACCAGCGAAACACACAATGCTTGCATATTCGTAGGCATCGTTTGGCTGGTTTTTTTGTCCGACTCTTTGTTGCCTGTGCTTTTACCGCACAGGCACCTTTGTCATCTGCCGAACTCTATTTTAACCCGCGTTTTTTAGCGGATGATCCCCAGGCTGTGGCTGATTTATCGCGTTTTGAAAATGGGCAAGAATTACCGCCAGGGACGTATCGTGTTGATATCTATTTGAATAATGGTTATATGGCAACGCGTGATGTCACATTTAATACGGGCGACAGCGAACAAGGGATTGTTCCCTGCCTGACACGCGCGCAACTTGCCAGTATGGGGCTGAATACGGCTTCTGTCTCCGGTATGAATCTGCTGGCGGATGATGCCTGCGTGCCATTAACCTCAATGATCCATGACGCTACTGCGCAACTGGATGTGGGTCAGCAGCGACTCAACCTGACGATCCCTCAGGCATTTATGAGTAATCGCGCGCGTGGTTATATTCCTCCTGAGTTATGGGATCCCGGTATTAATGCCGGATTGCTCAATTATAATTTCAGCGGAAATAGTGTACAGAATCGAATTGGGGGTAACAGCCATTATGCTTATTTAAACCTACAGAGTGGGTTAAATATTGGTGCGTGGCGTTTACGCGACAATACCACCTGGAGTTATAACAGTAGCGACAGTTCATCAGGTAGCAAAAATAAATGGCAGCATATCAATACCTGGCTTGAGCGAGACATAATACCGTTACGTTCCCGGCTGACGCTGGGTGATGGTTATACTCAGGGCGATATTTTCGATGGTATTAACTTTCGCGGCGCACAATTGGCCTCAGATGACAATATGTTACCCGATAGCCAAAGAGGATTTGCCCCGGTGATCCACGGTATTGCTCGTGGTACTGCACAGGTCACTATTAAACAAAATGGGTATGACATTTATAATAGTACGGTGCCACCGGGGCCTTTTACCATCAACGATATCTATGCCGCAGGTAATAGTGGTGACTTGCAGGTAACGATTAAAGAGGCTGACGGCAGTACGCAGATTTTTACCGTACCCTATTCGTCAGTCCCGCTCTTGCAACGTGAAGGGCATACACGTTATTCCATTACGGCAGGAGAATACCGTAGTGGAAATGCGCAACAGGAAAAACCCCGCTTTTTCCAGAGTACATTACTCCACGGCCTTCCGGCTGGCTGGACAATATATGGTGGAACGCAACTGGCGGATCGTTATCGTGCTTTTAATTTCGGTATCGGGAAAAACATGGGGGCACTGGGCGCTCTGTCTGTGGATATGACGCAGGCTAATTCCACACTTCCCGATGACAGTCAGCATGACGGACAATCGGTGCGTTTTCTTTATAACAAATCGCTCAATGAGTCAGGCACGAATATTCAGTTAGTGGGTTACCGTTATTCGACCAGTGGATATTTTAATTTCGCTGATACAACATACAGTCGAATGAATGGCTACAACATCGAAACACAGGATGGAGTTATTCAGGTTAAGCCGAAATTCACCGACTATTACAATCTCGCTTATAACAAACGCGGGAAATTACAACTCACCGTTACTCAGCAACTCGGGCGCACATCAACACTGTATTTGAGTGGTAGCCATCAAACTTATTGGGGAACGAGTAATGTCGATGAGCAATTCCAGGCTGGATTAAATACTGCGTTCGAAGATATTAACTGGACGCTCAGCTATAGCCTGACGAAAAACGCCTGGCAAAAAGGACGGGATCAGATGTTAGCGCTTAACGTCAATATTCCTTTCAGCCACTGGCTGCGTTCTGACAGTAAATCTCAGTGGCGACATGCCAGTGCCAGCTACAGCATGTCACACGATCTCAACGGTCGGATGACCAATCTGGCCGGTGTATACGGTACGTTGCTGGCAGACAACAACCTCAGTTATAGCGTGCAAACCGGCTATGCCGGGGGAGGCGATGGTAATAGCGGAAGTACAGGCTACGCCACGCTGAATTATCGCGGTGGCTACGGCAATGCCAACATCGGTTACAGCCATAGCGATGATATTAAGCAGCTCTATTACGGAGTCAGCGGTGGGGTACTGGCTCATGCCAATGGCGTAACGCTGGGGCAGCCGTTAAACGATACGGTGGTGCTTGTTAAAGCGCCTGGCGCAAAAGATGCAAAAGTCGAAAACCAGACAGGAGTGCGTACCGACTGGCGGGGTTATGCCGTGCTGCCATATGCCACTGAATATCGGGAAAACAGAGTGGCGCTGGATACCAATACCCTGGCTGATAACGTCGATTTAGATAATGCGGTCGCTAACGTTGTTCCCACCCGTGGGGCGATCGTGCGAGCAGAGTTTAAAGCGCGCGTTGGGATAAAACTGCTCATGACGCTAACCCACAATAATAAGCCGCTGCCGTTTGGGGCGATGGTGACATCAGAGAGTAGCCAGAGTAGCGGCATTGTTGCGGATAATGGTCAGGTTTACCTCAGCGGAATGCCTTTAGCGGGAAAAGTTCAGGTGAAATGGGGAGAAGAGGAAAATGCTCACTGTGTCGCCAATTATCAACTGCCACCAGAGAGTCAGCAGCAGTTATTAACCCAGCTATCAGCTGAATGTCGTTAAGGGGGCGTGATGAGAAACAAACCTTTTTATCTTCTGTGCGCTTTTTTGTGGCTGGCGGTGAGTCACGCTTTGGCTGCGGATAGCACGATTACTATCCGCGGCTATGTCAGAGATAACGGCTGTAGTGTGGCCGCTGAATCAACCAATTTTACTGTTGATTTGATGGAAAACGCGGCGAAGCAATTTAACAACATTGGCGCGACGACTCCTGTCGTTCCATTTCGTATTTTGCTGTCACCCTGTGGTAACGCTGTTTCTGCCGTAAAGGTTGGGTTTACTGGCGTTGCAGATAGCCACAATGCCAACCTGCTTGCACTTGAAAATACGGTGTCAGCGGCTGCGGGACTGGGAATACAGCTTCTGAATGAGCAGCAAAATGAGATACCCCTTAATGCCCCATCGTCCGCGATTTCGTGGACGACCCTGACGCCGGGTAAACCAAATACGTTGAATTTTTACGCCCGGCTAATGGCGACACAGGTGCCTGTCACTGCGGGGCATATCAATGCCACGGCTACCTTCACTCTTGAATATCAGTAACTGGAGATGCTCATGAAATGGCGCAAACGTGGGTATTTATTGGCGGCAATGTTGGCGTTCGCAAGTGCGACGATACAGGCAGCCGATGTCACCATCACGGTGAACGGTAAGGTCGTCGCCAAACCGTGTACGGTTTCCACCACCAATGCCACGGTTGATCTCGGCGATCTTTATTCTTTCAGTCTGATGTCTGCCGGGGCGGCATCGGCCTGGCATGATGTTGCGCTTGAGTTGACTAATTGTCCGGTGGGAACGTCGAGGGTCACTGCCAGCTTCAGCGGGGCAGCCGACAGTACCGGATATTATAAAAATCAGGGGACCGCGCAAAACATCCAGTTAGAGCTACAGGATGACAGTGGCAACACATTGAATACTGGCGCAACCAAAACAGTTCAGGTGGATGATTCCTCACAATCAGCGCACTTCCCGTTACAGGTCAGAGCATTGACGGTAAATGGCGGAGCCACTCAGGGAACCATTCAGGCAGTGATTAGCATCACCTATACCTACAGCTGAACCCAAAGAGATGATTGTAATGAAACGAGTTATTACCCTGTTTGCTGTACTGCTGATGGGCTGGTCGGTAAATGCCTGGTCATTCGCCTGTAAAACCGCCAATGGTACCGCAATCCCTATTGGCGGTGGCAGCGCCAATGTTTATGTAAACCTTGCGCCTGCCGTGAATGTGGGGCAAAACCTGGTCGTGGATCTTTCGACGCAAATCTTTTGCCATAACGATTACCCGGAAACCATTACAGATTATGTCACACTGCAACGAGGCTCGGCTTATGGCGGCGTGTTATCTAATTTTTCCGGGACCGTAAAATATAATGGCAGTAGCTATCCTTTCCCTACTACCAGCGAAACGCCGCGGGTTGTTTATAATTCGAGAACGGATAAGCCGTGGCCGGTGGCGCTTTATTTGACGCCTGTGAGCAGTGCGGGGGGAGTGGCGATTAAAGCTGGCTCATTAATTGCCGTGCTAATTTTGCGACAGACCAACAACTATAACAGCGATGATTTCCAGTTTGTGTGGAATATTTACGCCAATAATGATGTGGTGGTGCCTACTGGCGGCTGTGATGTTTCTGCTCGTGATGTCACCGTTACTCTGCCGGACTACCCTGGTTCAGTGCCGATTCCTCTTACCGTTTATTGTGCGAAAAGCCAAAACCTGGGGTATTACCTCTCCGGCACAACCGCAGATGCGGGCAACTCGATTTTCACCAATACCGCGTCGTTTTCACCAGCGCAGGGCGTCGGCGTACAGTTGACGCGCAACGGTACGATTATTCCAGCGAATAACACGGTATCGTTAGGAGTAGTAGGGACTTCGGCGGTAAGTCTGGGATTAACGGCAAATTACGCACGTACCGGAGGGCAGGTGACTGCAGGGAATGTGCAATCGATTATTGGCGTAACTTTTGTTTATCAATAAAGAAATCGTAGGACATTGCTAATGCTGGTACCTGAGGCGCTACGCTATCAGACCTACAAAACCTGCACGTTAGCCCTTTGTTGGCCAGATGCGCCAGCGTCGCATCTGGCATAAACAAAGCGCACTTTGCCGACAATCCGAACAGAGCCTGCCATTGGCAGGCTCCGGTGTTCTTTTACGCTACCATGCTAATAATCAACACAATAATCAGCCCAACCACGGAGTTGACCAGCTCCAGCAGTCCTCAGGTTTTCAACGTGTCTTTTACTGACAGGTCAAAGTAATCTAAGAGGCATTGCTAATGTAGGGAATGTGTCTGAACCTGCGGTCATTGTCAGTACCAGCATCAGGCCAATGCCGAATACCACCCAGAGAATGTTAAGCACATGCATAACGTTTTACCTTACCTGGTTGAACCGTTGTTATTTTGGGCGACATGTTATGTAAATTGGTCAACCATTGTTGCGATGAATGTCACATCCTCTGATCAATAACCATCGATTACCCTTTGCTGCAATTTGCAGCAACAACCAGGAGAGTGAAATTCTTGTGATGTGGTTAACCAATTTTAGAATTCGGGTTGACATGTCTTACCAAAAGGTAGAACTTATACGCCATCTCATCCGATGCGACGCTACGGCTGTGGCCGGGTTGTTCATCCGGATACCTAAACAACTCCGGGGTTCCGCGTCTCTTCGCTGTTGAACCCACTATGTGAAAGAGGAAAAATCATGGAACAGACCTGGCGCTGGTACGGCCCAAACGATCCGGTTTCTTTAGCTGATGTCCGTCAGGCGGGCGCAACTGGCGTGGTTACCGCGCTGCACCATATCCCGAACGGCGAAGTATGGTCCGTTGAAGAGATCCTCAAACGCAAGGCGATCGTTGAAGACGCAGGCCTGGTATGGTCTGTCGTAGAAAGCGTGCCAATTCACGAAGATATCAAAACCCACACCGGCAACTATGAGCAGTGGATCGCTAACTATCAGCAGACTCTGCGCAACCTGGCGCAGTGCGGCATTCGCACCGTGTGCTACAACTTCATGCCGGTGCTCGACTGGACTCGTACTGACCTCGAATACGTGCTGCCAGACGGCTCCAAAGCGCTGCGTTTCGACCAGATCGAATTTGCAGCATTTGAACTGCACATCCTGAAGCGTCCAGGCGCAGAAGCGGATTACACCGAAGAAGAAATTGCTCAGGCAGCAGTTCGCTTCGCTACCATGAGCGACGAAGACAAAGCGCGTCTGACCCGTAACATCATCGCCGGTCTGCCGGGCGCGGAAGAAGGTTATACCCTCGACCAGTTCCGTAAGCACCTGGAGCTGTACAAAGATATCGACAAAGCCAAACTGCGCGAAAACTTTGCTGTCTTCCTGAAAGCCATTATTCCGGTTGCCGAAGAAGTTGGCGTCCGTATGGCTGTTCACCCGGACGATCCGCCGCGCCCGATCCTCGGCCTGCCGCGCATTGTTTCCACCATTGAAGATATGCAGTGGATGGTTGATACCGTAAACAGCATGGCGAACGGTTTCACCATGTGCACCGGTTCCTACGGCGTGCGTGCTGACAACGATCTGGTTGATATGATCAAGCAGTTCGGTCCGCGTATTTACTTCACCCATCTGCGCTCCACCATGCGTGAAGATAACCCGAAAACCTTCCACGAAGCAGCGCACCTGAACGGTGACGTTGATATGTACGAAGTGGTGAAAGCGATTGTTGAAGAAGAACACCGTCGTAAAGCGGAAGGCAAAGAAGACCTGATCCCGATGCGTCCGGATCACGGTCATCAGATGCTGGACGACCTGAAGAAGAAAACCAACCCAGGTTACTCCGCAATTGGTCGTCTGAAAGGCCTGGCCGAAGTTCGCGGTGTCGAACTGGCGATCCAGCGCGCTTTCTTTAGCCGTTAATACCCACCGGCATGGCTGCGCGCCGTGCCGGTTCCTTCTTCCTTGCCGTCACTCTCTGAAGACGGATTCTGGAGTTTACGATGACTACTATTGTTGACAGCAATCTGCCGGTTGCCCGCCCGTCATGGGATCATTCTCGTCTGGAATCACGCATTGTGCATCTCGGTTGCGGGGCGTTTCACCGCGCGCACCAGGCGCTGTATACCCATCATCTGCTGGAAAGTACCGACAGCGACTGGGGTATCTGCGAAGTTAACCTGATGCCAGGCAACGACCGCGTGCTGATCGAAAACCTGAAAAAACAGCAACTGCTGTACACCGTGGCGGAAAAAGGCGCGGAAAGCACCGAGCTGAAAATTATCGGTTCGATGAAAGAAGCGCTGCATCCGGAAATCGACGGTTGCGAAGGTATTCTCAACGCGATGGCGCGTCCGCAGACGGCGATTGTCTCTCTGACGGTCACGGAAAAAGGCTACTGCGCTGATGCGGCAAGCGGTCAGCTGGATCTCAATAACCCGCTGATCAAGCACGATCTGGAAAACCCGACTGCGCCGAAGTCTGCGATTGGTTACATCGTAGAAGCCCTGCGTCTGCGTCGTGAAAAAGGGCTGAAAGCGTTTACGGTGATGTCCTGCGACAACGTGCGTGAAAACGGTCATGTGGCGAAGGTTGCCGTTCTTGGGCTGGCTCAGGCGCGTGACCCGCAACTGGCGGCATGGATTGAAGAAAACGTCACCTTTCCGTGCACCATGGTTGACCGCATCGTTCCGGCGGCGACGCCAGAAACCTTACAGGAAATTGCTGACCAGCTGGGTGTTTACGACCCGTGCGCCATTGCCTGCGAACCGTTCCGTCAGTGGGTAATTGAAGATAACTTCGTTAATGGTCGTCCGGACTGGGATAAAGTCGGCGCGCAGTTTGTTGCGGATGTTGTACCGTTCGAAATGATGAAGCTGCGTATGCTGAACGGTAGCCACTCTTTCCTGGCGTACCTCGGTTACCTCGGCGGCTATGAAACTATTGCCGACACCATGACTAACCCGGCTTATCGCAAAGCGGCCTTTGCCCTGATGATGCAGGAACAAGCGCCAACGCTGTCGATGCCGGAAGGTACGGACCTGAACGCCTATGCGACGCTGCTGATCGAGCGTTTCAGCAACCCGTCTCTGCGTCACCGTACCTGGCAGATTGCAATGGACGGCAGCCAGAAGTTACCGCAGCGTCTGTTGGACCCTGTGCGTCTGCACCTGCAAAACGGCGGCAGCTGGCGTCACCTGGCGCTGGGCGTGGCGGGCTGGATGCGCTACACCCAGGGCGTGGATGAGCAGGGTAATGCCATTGACGTGGTTGACCCGATGCTGGCGGAGTTCCAGAAGATCAACGCGCAGTATCAGGGTGCAGACCGCGTGAAAGCACTGCTGGGCCTGAGCGGTATCTTTGCCGATGATCTGCCGCAGAACGCCGACTTTGTCGGCGCGGTGACGGCGGCATATCAGCAGCTGTGTGAGCGCGGTGCGCGCGAGTGTGTGGCTGCGCTGTAACTAACTGATTACCCTACAGACTTACTGGTCAATCAAACTAATATTTGGTTGACCAGTTTTCGTTTTTTTGCCCACCTGTACGTGCCAACATCCAGTGCTAATGGTATAGTTTGAGCTTAACGGGTGCCGTAAAATTGCCCGTTGTAGGTCGGATAAGGCGTTCACGCCGCATCCGGAAAAAATTTGATTAACCGCACCTAACGGACACAACACCATGAAATCTGCCACCTCTGCGCAAAGACCTTACCAGGAAGTCGGGGCGATGATCCGCGATCTGATCATAAAGACGCCGTACAATCCTGGCGAACGGCTGCCACCGGAGCGTGAAATTGCAGAAATGCTTGATGTCACGCGGACGGTGGTACGTGAAGCGCTGATCATGCTGGAGATCAAAGGGCTGGTGGAAGTGCGTCGGGGTGCAGGTATCTATGTTCTTGATAGCTCAGGCAGCCACAACGCAGACAGTCCGGATGCCAACGTCTGCAACGATGCCGGTCCTTTTGAGCTGTTACAGGCGCGGCAGTTACTGGAAAGTAACATCGCCGAGTTTGCCGCCCTGCAGGCTACCCGCGAAGATATCGTCAAAATGCGCCAGGCATTGCAACTGGAAGAGCGTGAACTGGCTTCCAGCGCGCCGGGCAGCAGCGAAAGCGGTGACATGCAGTTCCATCTCGCCATTGCCGAAGCAACGCATAACAGCATGCTGGTGGAGTTATTCCGTCAGTCCTGGCAGTGGCGGGAAAACAATCCAATGTGGATCCAGTTGCACAGCCACCTGGATGACAGCCTGTATCGCAAAGAGTGGTTGGGCGATCACAAACAGATCCTCGCCGCGTTAATCAAAAAAGATGCCCGAGCGGCGAAGCTGGCAATGTGGCAGCATCTGGAGAATGTGAAGCAGCGCTTGCTGGAGTTCTCTAATGTTGATGACATCTATTTCGATGGCTATCTGTTTGATTCATGGCCGCTGGATAAAGTCGACGCCTGATCCCTCATTTCTGGTGCAAAGTTTAACCGCTTTGCACTATGTATGTTCCCTGAATAGTTAATTATGTTCTGCAGAATATATTATGCGTAAATTAATCATTACGTACGATATATTGTTTTGGAATAATTATATATCAGTTTAACGCTGAAAAATTATTCGGAATAATCAGAATATGTTAACGTATTTCCGTTATGTTTAATGACTTTTGTCAAATGATACCTTTTTAAATTAAAAGTCAGTGGATATTCTTTTCTGTACAGTGTTTTATCTTTGGCGGATCTTATAAATCCCTTATGAAAGTGCCAGGGACGCAATGAGCATAAAGGAATGATTATGGAATATGAGCATCAACCCAGTGGTGTCCGGCAGCCAGGGCAGGATACAGATGCCACTAAACGTCAGGAGTGCGCAAAATGATGCGCCAATCAGTTCAGACGGTATTACCTGAAAGTACAGGAAACAATACGTTATCGCTGCGTGATTCCGTATGCCGGGATCTCTTTCAACTTTTTAGTTCTCCCCATTCACCGCTACCAATATTACTTGTTTCAGGCATGCCTGAGTGGCAAGGGCATAATCAGAGCGATAAGCTTCTCCAGAGTTGGTATTGCCGCCAGTTACGTTCCGCGCTTTTATTTCATGAGCCACGTATTGCGGCATTGCAGGTCAATCTGAAAGAAGCCTATTGCCACGAGTTGGCCATTAGTCTGGAGATGATGCTGTACCACGATGATGAGCCGCTAACGTTTGACCTGGTCTGGCAGAAGGGGAGCTGGCATCGCACGATGCCGCAGTAAATGACGGGAAACGCGATACGCGCAAGACGTATCGCGTTAGGTCACAATTAGTGGGAGGTTCTGATTGCTGCTTTCAAGGCCGGAAGCCGGGATGGACTGGCACTGAGCTTATCAATCCCCATGGTGAGCAGTCGTGCTGTTTGCTGGATATCTCCAGCCATTTCGCCGCACATACTGACCGGAATTTCATTATTACGTCCGGCCTGACACACCATAGCAATAGCGTTAATCACCGCGTCATTACGATAATCGACCAGTTCCGCGACGGTGCTATTTCCTCTGTCTGCCGCCATAATATATTGCGTCAGATCGTTGGTGCCGATGGAAAAGAAATCGACTTCACTGGCTAATTTTTCTGCAATCATGACTGCAGCAGGAACCTCAATCATAATTCCCAGCGCCGGAAGATTTTCTGCAGTAAGTCCCAGCAGTTTTGCCTGAGCATGTATCAATGTTTTGACGGCCCTGACCTCCTCGAGCGTTGAAACCATCGGCAGCATAATTTGCAACGTTGGGTATTCTTTCCCGGCCCTGATAAGTGCGCGCAATTGAGGAATAAATATTTGTGGATGCGCCAGACACAACCGGATACCTCGAAGTCCCAGGAAGGGGTTGTCCTCTGTGGGTAAAGGGTATGAAGGTAGCGGTTTATCACCACCAATGTCCAGAGTCCGGATCGTGACTGGTTTGTCGCCAAAAACTCGGGCGACAGAACAATACACACGGAACTGCTCTTCCTCATCAGGTAATGTCGCAGAATCGTGGAATAAAAACTCGGTACGCAGCAAGCCAACGCCCTCAGCGCCGTGAGACAGTGCGGCATCAATGTCTTGCAGATCACCAATATTCGCCAGCACGCTGATTTTACGCCCACCTTGCGTGACAGCGGGCAGCATGGCATCAGCTAACTGACGATCCCTTTGTTGCCGCCATGCTTCGGCGCGTTGCAGTAAATCCAGGCGGGTGACCTCATCCGGCTGTAGCCACAAACGGCCTGTTTCACCATCAAGAATGACCGTGTCGTTATCGCGGACGTTTTGCGGGGTAATAGCTGCCTTCACAATGGCAGGAATACCCATTGCTCTGGCAAGGATCGCTGTATGTGAAGTTGTTCCGCCATTATGAAGACAAATGCCAAGAATGTGTGCTTTATTCAGGCTGGTTATCTGTGATGGCAACAGATCGTTGGCTAACAAAATGCAGGGCGCGGTAGTGATAAAGTGTTGTTCACTTACCCCGCAAAGCTGGTTCAGTACCTGACGTGTAAGGTCACGGATATCTGCCTCGCGTTCACGTAAATACAGTGTTTCCGCCTGACAATATTGCTCTGCTAATGCCTGCATGACTTCTAACCATGCGAATTCCTCCTGTTTGCCCTTTGCCAGACGTTGCTGTAATTGCCGGTTAATCTCTGGATCTTCAAGCATCATTTTATGGGCGGCAAAAATATCGCCTTCAGGGCCTGCCGCTTTATCGGCAAGTTCACAAACAACAATGTCGATAGCAGACTCGATTCGCGACAGCTCTTCTTGCGGAGAATCGACGGTGCGCTGCGTAATTTCTGGTCGTTCGCAGGTAAACCATTTAACAGGACCAATAGCGATACCATTTTGTACTGACAAGCCTGATATTGCGCCATCGACAGGGGCGCTGACCACCGGCGTTTCCGTTAGCGGAATCTCTGAAGAAGCGAGCAGATGAGCTTCACCAAAATGATTTTTCGCCAACGTTTCAATTGCCTTGAGAGCGTCACTGGCATCGGTGCCTTCGGCCTGGAAGATGATTTCATCGCCACAGCGGACGCCCAGCATTGCCAGTTCGTTGAGACTGCGGGTGCTGGCGCGTTTATCGCCTTTGATAACGATAATGTTTGCCGAATATTGTGCTGATACTTTCAGGATGCTGGCTGCCGGACGAGCATGAATGCCGTGGGGATTACATATCGTCCAGCAAAAAGTTTGCCATTCACCGGAATGATTGACTGGTGATATTGCTGGAATAACCTCGCCTGCAGGCGGGGATGGCATGAGCTGCTGCTGTTTAGCGCACAGCGCAAGATCCACTTCAGCGATAATCTCCGTCACCGAAAGCCCCGCTGCGGCAGACGTTACCGCTGACATGGCACCTTCCACTACAGGGGCGGCGAGCAGATAAATTGCACTTCTTTGCTCTTCAGAAAGCAGCTCCAGCGCCATCTCGGTACTAAGCAGCGCACTGCCCATATCCATGAGTACCAGAACGCCATCCGGTGACCAGACCGATTCAATCGCAGACATAATGGCAATAGCATCAGTGCCAATCGGATTTTGCGGATCATCAATACCTGCAGCAATGGCCAGAGGAACGTCCCCTCCAGACATCTGTAGTGCTAATTCCTCAATCCCCTGGGCGAGACGTAGACTATGAGAAACAATAACAATGGCAACCATAATTTATCCCGCGAATCCTTCCTGCATAGCCTTAATCATCAGCCAGGAGGAGGTCGCGCCTGGATCCTGATGGCCCACACTGCGAGCGCCGAGATAACTGGCACGTCCTTTTTTCGCCTGCATATTGATGGTGTTATCGACGGCTGTTGCCGCATCTTGCACCATCGTATTCAGCAGAAGGGAAGGCGACATTCCGGCTTGCAGGTTCTTTTTGGCTTCTTGGAGGACTGGAACCCAGACATCACACAGTGTTTTATCCCCTTGTTCTGCTTTTCCTCGTGCGATAACGCCTGCAATCCCTTCTTCCAGACACGCCAGCCACTCTTCCAGAGTTAATTCTGTTCTGGCTCCCACTGCCGCAGAAGAGCGAATAAATAATGTGCCGTAAAGAGGACCACTGGCACCGCCAACGCTGGAAAGTAGTTTCATGCCAGTATTTTTAAGGATATTGCCAATATGCTGACGTTCAATGTCGGGCAACGTCGCTTTCACGGCACTGAAACCACGATTCATATTGAGGCCGTGGTCGGCATCACCAATATCTCTGTCAAGTGCGGTTAGAAAATCTTGTTGTTCAGTGAGATGTGCAGCACAACTCTCCAGCCAGGCAATAACATGTTTGTTTTGAATTTTCATATAATGTCCTTATTAACATCCCCAACGAAGCGCTGGCGTATTGACCGGGGCATCCCAAAGTTGCAAAAACTCTGGGGTACATTTCAGCAGGCTAATGGAAAATCCGGCCATATCTAATGATGTACAATAATTACCGACCAACTGGCGGCTAATTTTAATTCCCTGGCGCAGTGCGGCGCACATAAATACCCTGGCTACACCATATAACTCTGATTCAGGCGTGCTGCCAAGTCCGTTAATTAACACAATATATTCGGCATTTTGATCGAATGACTCATTCATTGATGATGCGTCAATCCATCCCCCCGCATGGCGATCCCAATGGCGTAATGTGCGTCGCCAGGGGGTATTATCCAGTAATTGCGCTATCACGCTGTCGATTAAAGTGTTCAGATCTTGCAAAGTGCGGCGTTCAATGCCGGGTTCACCGTGGATCCCGACACCAAATTCGATTTCATTATCAGCCAGTTCAAATGAGGGTTTTCCCGCGGCGGGAACCGTACAGGCTGACAGTGCGATGCCAAAAGAACGTGTGGCATTGTTAACATCTTTGCCAAGTTGCTCGCACTGCCCCAGGTTATATCCCTGAAGTGCAGCCGCACCGACAATCTTTTCAACAAAAACTGTACCCGCAACACCGCGACGTCCGGCTGTATACAGGCTATCTTTTACCGCTACATCATCATCAATAATGACGGTCCCAACGGTGATGCCTTCTTCGTGTAACATCTCGACTGCCGTTTCGAAATTCAGAATATCGCCAGTGTAATTTTTGATGAAAAACAGAACGCCAGAACCATTATCAACCGCTTTGGCACATTCGATCATTTGATCTGGCGTGGGCGATGTGAAGATTTCACCAGGACATGCACCGGTTAACATTCCCATACCGACAAAACCTGCATGCAGTGGTTCATGGCCTGAGCCGCCGCCTGAAATCAGCGCCACTGCATTATCGGTTTGTTTGCACCACACATATCGGGGCGCGTAATTTGCCTGCAGGTGTGGCCAGGTGGCGATGAGTCCTTCCATTTGTTCTGTGACAACAGAATCAATCTGGTTAATTAATTTCTTCATAGTCATTCCTGTTCTGATAAATTACGTAAATCGCGCTAAATATGCTTTCGAGATTAATTCTCCAGCCGCAATAAAACAAATCGCACGATAATAAGATTCATAATGAAACAGTTAATTCATTGTGTTGTTCCAAAATGAAATGGGACCAGCGTGGATATTGATATATTGTGATTAAGGCATGAAAAGTGTTTTTTATTATCATCTGCAGATGATGTTTTTTACAGCGCGATCATAAAACATAATTTTTCGCGAATGAAATGTTTGCCGCCACTGGATGCAACGAGTAGGTTAACAGTGAAGCAAAACAAGTTACGCGAGGAATGATATGGATAAGATTATTATAAGTCCGGCTAAATATATCCAGGGAAATGGTTCTCTGGATAATATTGCTACGTATGCGGCGAGTTTGGGAACAGAACCATTAATTATTGCAGATGAATTTGTGACCGGTCTGGTTGGTGACAGAGTAAGCCAGAGCTTTGCAAGAGAAAACATTATTGCGGATTTTGATGTTTTTTGCGGTGAATGCTCGCAAAATGAAATTTCTCGAATTCGTGAGAAATTTAATCAGCGTAAATATAATGTCGTTATTGGTATTGGCGGCGGTAAAACGTTGGATACGGCAAAAGCCGTAGCGTATTACCAAAAAATTCCGGTGGTGGTGGTGCCGACAATTGCTTCCACAGATGCGCCAACCAGTTCTCTGGCAGTAATTTACACCCCGGAAGGCCAGTTTAGCGAATATCTGTTTTTCCCGAAAAACCCGGATATGGTGATTATGGATACTGGCGTCATTTCAGCCGCGCCAGTGCGTCTGCTGGTGGCCGGTATGGGAGATGCATTGTCAACCTGGTTTGAGGCGAGAGCCAATCAGGCGTCAGGAAAAGCCACAATGGCAGGTGGGGCGTCGACACTGGCGGCACTGGCTATTGCCCGACTCTGTTATACCACGCTACTGGAAGATGGCTATAAGGCAAAAGTCGCGGTTGAACAAGGTGTTAGTACCAAAGTGGTAGAGAATATTATCGAAGCTAATACCTATCTTAGCGGCATTGGATTTGAAAGTAGCGGCCTGGCGGCAGCTCATGCCATTCATAACGGCATGACGCAACTGGAGGAATGCCATCATTGCTACCACGGTGAAAAAGTGGCATTTGGCGTCCTGGTACAGCTCGTACTGGAAAACGCACCACAGGAGGAAATTGAAACCGTACTCAATTTCTGCCATAGCGTTGGCTTGCCGACAAATCTTCATATGTTAGGCGTGAAGGAAATTAATAAAGATAAATTACGGGCAGTGGCTGAAGCCGCGACTGCTGAAGGGGAAACTATCCATAATATGCCATTCGTAGTAACAGCGCAGGACGTTCTTTGCGCAATTTTAACTGCACATCATTTGGGACTTTAAAAAATAATACGGCCTGTGCAAAGCAGGCCGTTGGTGTCATTTTAAATACTTCATTCGGGAATAAATATGACCAGTAACTGGAAACGTTGGATCACGCTGGCGTTATGTGGTATTGCCGGAAGTGCAATATATAAATTGCCTTATTTACGGGAAACCTATTACGACGCGATGCAGCAGGCTACAGGAGCGACTAATGCTGAACTTGGTTTTCTAATGACAGCCTATGGATTGGTGAACTTTTTATTATATCTACCTGGCGGCTGGGCTGCCGATAGATTTTCTGCACGTAAATTAATGACCTTTTCATTAATTTCCACCGGGATAAGCGGTTTTTATTATGCGACCTTCCCCTCGTATACCATGATCTGTTTGTTACATGCACTTTGGGCTGTTACAACCGTATTTACGTTTTGGGCCGTGTGTGTGCGAATTATTCGTACCCTGGGAACCAGCGAAGAACAAGGACGCTTATACGGTTACTGGTTTCTGGGTAAGGGATTAACCTCCATTGTACTGGGATTTCTTTCCGTGCCGGTATTTGCCAAATTTGGCGAAGGTGTTGATGGTTTACGGGCGACAATTATTTTTTATTCCGTAGTGACTATTCTGGCCGGTGTTTTAGCCTGGTTTGTTTGTCAGGATGAAACACACTGCGAAGATAAAGCGAATTTCCGTCTGGCAGATATGGCATTCGTGCTGAAAATGCCGACGGTTTGGCTGGCAGGTGTTGTGACCTTTTGTATGTGGTCAATTTATATCGGCTTTGGCATGGTCACGCCGTATCTGACGCAGATCCTGCATATGGGCGAATCGGAAGTGGCAGTTGCCAGTATTCTTCGCGCCTATGTGTTATTTGCGATGGGGGGATTAATTGGCGGACAACTGGCCGACCGCTGTGCGTCACGCACGCGTTTTATGATTTACGCCTTTATCGGCATGATTGTCTTTACTACCGTTTATTTCTTCCTGCCCGGTGAGTCGCGCTACGTCACGATTGCGCTGGCGAATATGGTTGCGTTGGGCGTGTTTATTTACTCTGCGAATGCCGTGTTCTTCTCAATTATTGATGAGGTTCGGATCCCGGCAAAAGTCACAGGGACTGCTGCGGGTCTGATCTCTTTACTGACCTATTTCCCGGAAATCTACTGCTACACGATGGTGGGCAATATGGTCGACCGCAAACCGGGTATTGCCGGTTATCAGGATGTTTTCCTGTTCATGTTGGTTTGCGCATTCATCGGCCTTATCGCCGCACTGGTCCTCCAGCGTGTGAATCGTAAAAGTAAAAATCAAGTCAATGAAATCACTGAAAACAATGCGGATTGCGCATCCTGAATCTGACGGGGGAACCAATGGTGGACATGATTAATGAAAGTGCACGGCAAACGCCAGTCATTGCACAAACGGACGTTCTGGTTATCGGGGGCGGTCCGGCAGGATTATCCGCTGCCATTGCGGCAGGGCGGTTAGGTGCCAGAACCATGATTGTTGAGCGCTACGGGTCGCTAGGCGGCGTATTGACGCAGGTCGGGGTAGAAAGTTTTGCCTGGTATCGTCATCCGGGGACGGAAGATTGTGAAGGGATCTGTCGTGAGTATGAAGGCCGCGCACGAGCGCTGGGTTTCACACGACCAGAACCTCAGTCAATTAGCGAAGTTATAGATACTGAAGGATTTAAAGTTGTCGCCGATCAGATGATTACGGAATCTGGCGTTGAGCCGTTATATCACTCCTGGGTTGTGGACGTGATCAAGGACGGGGATACGTTATGCGGTGTTATCGTCGAGAATAAATCAGGTCGAGGGGCAATTCTGGCGAAAAGAATCGTCGATTGCACGGGGGATGCTGATATTGTCGCTCGTGCAGGAGCGCCCTGGACGAAACGGAGCAAGGACCAACTGATGGGCGTCACCGTGATGTTCAGTTGCGCAGGTGTTGATGTGGCACGCTTTAACCGTTTTGTTGCGGAAGAACTTAAGCCGACCTACGCGGATTGGGGCAAAAACTGGACGATTCAAACCACGGGTAAAGAAGATCCGATGTTTAGCCCGTATATGGAGGATATTTTTACCCGCGCGCAACAGGATGGTGTGATTCCAGGTGACGCCCAGGCGATTGCCGGAACCTGGTCGACCTTTTCTGAAAGCGGTGAGGCTTTCCAGATGAATATGGTGTACGCCTTTGGTTTTGACTGTACCGATGTCTTCGATTTAACCAAAGCTGAGATTGCTGGAAGGCAGCAAGCATTATGGGCAATTGACGCACTACGCCACTATGTTCCGGGCTTTGAAAATGTACGGTTACGCAATTTTGGTGCCACGCTGGGGACGCGTGAATCACGGCTTATTGAGGGGGAAATACGTATTGCTGATGATTACGTCCTTAATCAGGGGCGTTGTTCGGACAGTGTAGGGATTTTCCCGGAATTTATTGATGGTTCCGGTTATCTCATTTTGCCAACGACCGGGCGTTTCTTTCAGATCCCTTATGGTTGTCTGGTGCCGCAAAAAGTGGAGAACCTTTTGGTCGCCGGTCGCTGTATTTCCGCAGGCGTAGTTGCACATACTTCTATGCGTAACATGATGTGTTGTGCCGTTACCGGTGAGGCCGCAGGTACTGCCGCCGTGGTTTCGCTACAGCAAAATTGCACCGTGCGTCAGGTTGCTATCCCTGATTTGCAAAACACGCTGCAACAGCAGGGCGTACGTCTGGCATAACAACAAGGCGCAGAGAGCTGAAAGCATGTATGCGCCTTGCAGGAGAAAGACCATGAGGGATGATGACCTTGAGCACTTAAGTGCCAATTACTGGATAACCACAGTTCTCTGCGGCCTCTTTTTGGGGATATTCCTGTTCATGCTGCAACAGCATCAGCGTGGTTTAGCTCTGTATTGTATTGCGGCTCTTTCACTTATTTGCGCCTTTTTTTCTTTACGCCTTTCCCGACAATTGCAACACCTGAAAAAGGAACGGCGAAATATTCGTCATCATTGAATGAAAACATTCAGGAGACTGAAATGCAATATTTAAAAAAACGCTTTTCTTTGATTGAACTGAATGTGTTTATCCCAGCAATGTTATTTATTGCGGTAATCATTCTGTGCTTGACGATATATCCGCAAGATACCAGTCAGTATATAAATAAAATACATCATTTTTTAACCTGGGAAATGGGTGGAATTTTTCTGGTCATGACTTTTCTGGTTGTACTTTGTTGTCTGTGGCTGGCCTTCTCACGTTATGGCGATATCTTGTTAGGTCAGTCGGGAGAAAAACCTGACTTCAGCTTGTTAACCTGGCTTGGACTTATTTTTACTTCTGGAACGGGGGGCAGCTTGTTATATCTGGCCTCTGTAGAGTGGATTTGGATCATTCAGCAACCGCCTTTTGGCGCAACAGCAGGAAGCGCTCAGGCTGCTCGTTGGGCCTCTGCTTATGGCATGTTCCATTGGGGGCCGTCCGCATGGGCATGGTATTTGATTTGCGCCGTTCCTATTGGTTGGTTTATGCATGTTAAGAAAACGAACTCATTAAAGGTCAGTGATTTATGTCGTGGATGCCTGGGGACGCATGCTGATGGTTTTTGCGGACATTGTGTAAACTTTTTCTATATGTTTGGTTTGCTCGGCGGCGCGGTAACGTCGCTGGCGCTGGGAACGCCGATGATTTCTGCCGTATTTTGCCATGTGTTCCATCTGGATCCTGCCGGGCAGTTTATCAATGTCATGGTTATTTTTATCTGGACGCTAGTGCCATTATTCATTCTCTTTTTTGGACTTAAAAAAGGTGTGGCATGGGCCAGTAACTGGAATATTCGTGCTGACATTTTGATGCTACTGGCAATACTGATTTGTGGACCAACGGCATTTATACTTAATCAATCAATTGATGGTCTCGGCCTGATGCTGCAAAATTTTGTAGCGATGAGTTTAAGTACCGATGCTATTGGTCGTAGCGGATTTCCACAGATGTGGACCGTATTTTATTTTTCATGGTGGGTCGTGTATGCCATCCCATTCGGTTTATTTATCGCCCGTATTTCAAAAGGAAGGACGATCCGGCAATTGATTGTATGTGGAACTCTGGCAGGTTCATTGGGATGCATGGTTTTTTACATGGTACTGGCTAATTTCGGCTTATCGTTGCAGACAACTCATGTCATCGATTTTGTTCCCATACTTAACGAACAAGGGCGAGGCGTTGTCGTTTCTCGTTTACTGGAGCAGCTACCCGCAAGTCAGGTGTTTTTGGTTGCTTTTGGGGCTATAGCATTAATTTCATATATTACCGGACACTGTACTGTGGGTTATGCCCTCGGTTTTGCGACGCAAAAACGGGCAGATAGTGAGAGTGAACCGGCATTCTGGAACGTGGCATTTTGGTTGATTATGACTGGAATCGTCGCCATCACACTCTATCTTCTTGATGCGCAAAGTCTGCAACCGCTACAAACGGTGTCTATTCTGGCTGGACTACCGCTTTGCGGCGTGGTGTTTATTTTATTGAAGAGTTTTTTGACACAGCTTGCGGCTGAAGAGAAAAACGCGAGAGATGAATAATGATGTTCAGGAATGCCCGGTAATTTGCATTATCGGGCATTTTACCGAACGGGAATTAACTCAGGATCGCACGAAAATATCCCGCCAGATTTTCCCCAAGACGAATTAAATTACTTTCTCCCTGACTCAGCGCGGTGGGTAAATCACAAGGACCGTTGACGACGGAAAAACAGGCTTCTATTCCACACTGGCGTAACTCATTCAGATCAAGTTGATCATCGATATACCCGGCAATTGCGATAACCGGAACGCCCATCATCTGGGCAACTTTGGCTGCGCCTACGGGCGCTTTGCCATTCAGGCTCTGACTATCTAATTTCCCTTCACCGACAATGGCCAATGCTGCGTATTTTAAATGTTGGGTATATTGAATCGCTTCCAGCACGAGCGAAATACCCGGTTGTAAGCGAGCATCGAGAAAAGCCATCAAGGCCGCGCCAACGCCGCCAGCCGCCCCGGAGCCGGGTATCGTATCGACTTCTTTACCACAACAACGGTAGATGCAACGGGCATAGTTTTTCATTCCCTGTTCCAGTTGCTCAAGGTCGTCAGCACTGGCCCCTTTTTGTTGAGCAAAAACCCGGGTCGCGCCGTTATCGCCGGTTAGTGGGTTGGTGACATCACAGGCTGCAATAAATTTCACATTTTTCAATCGTGGATCGAGGTGCTGTAAGTCAATGTGGTGAATTGCCGCCAGCCCCATCCCATTAACGGAGACTGATAGCCCTTCGGCGTCTGTAAACGATGCGCCAAGTGCCGACATCAACCCAATACCGCCATCATTTGTAGCACTGCCACCCAGGCATAGAATAACGGTATCAATATTGTGTTCCAGGGCGGCGAGAATAAGTTCGCCAGTGCCAAACGACGTCGTATAAAGGGGAGAACGCTGGACAGGAGAAACCAGTTCCAGCCCTGAAGCTTGTGCCAGTTCTATCACTGCGGTGGTTTGGTTGCCTAAAATACCGTATTGCGCATGTATTGATTCGCCAAGCGGTCCGGTGACTGTTTTAGTGTAAAACGTACCGTCAGTCGCATGAATGAGTGTTTCGAGCGTGCCTTCGCCGCCGTCAGCCACGGGCAAACACACCAGTTGGCTGCCAGGCAGGACCTTGCGCCAGCCGATTGCCAGCGCTTCGGCGACTTTCCATGCAGGAAGGCATTCTTTAAAGGAGTCGGGGGAGATAACTATCTTCATAGCAGGTCTCTCAAAATAGGGGAATGGGGCAGGGCAACGAGTGAACGAAGGGAACCGGTGGTTCCCTTAATTCATTATTTACGGATAGTGAAATTGGCTTGTGTTTCAAGCGCCCGAATTAACGCAGAATGATCCCACTCTTGACCACCGAGCGCGGCGCAGGCGCTAAATAATTGTTGCGTCATAGCCGTGTTAGGAAGAGGGGTATTCAACAGGCGAGCATTCTCCAGTGCCAGATTCAGATCTTTTTGATGCAGACTAATACGAAAACCGGGTTCGAATGTTCCTTTAATCATCCGTTCGCCATGAACTTCCAGCACGCGAGAGGAGGCAAACCCTCCCATCAGCGCTTCACGTACGCGGGCGGGATCGGCACCTGATTTACTGGCAAAAAGCAGGGCTTCAGCCACTGCTTCAATATTCAGTGCAACAATAATTTGGTTAGCGACTTTGCACGTTTGACCATCACCGACGTTACCGACCAGAGTGATATTTTTACCCATCAATTCCAGAATCGGTTTGATCTGTAAATAAACCTCTTCACATCCGCCAACCATAATGGAAAGCGTCCCGGCTTTCGCGCCAACTTCACCGCCAGAGACGGGCGCATCGATATATTCCGCGCCTCCCGCGATAATACGTTGTGCAAATGCTTTGGTGGCAACCGGGGAAATTGAACTCATATCAATCACAATTTTCCCGTGGCTTAAACCGTGTATTACGCCATAGTTGGGATGGAAAAGAACATCCTCAACATGTGGGGTATCAGGGAGCATGGTGATGATGACCTCACACTCCTGCGCGACTTCACGCGGTGTAGAGCAAACAATGCCACGTTCACCAATAAGCTCTTGCGGTGCAGGTTCAAAATGCGCTGAAAAATAAAGAGTATGTCCGGCTTGTTGTAAATTATAAGCCATCGGCTTACCCATTATGCCGGTGCCGATAAATCCAATATTCATGATAAATACCTCAGGGATTAAAATTGAGTCTCGTTTTTTAGCCAGCGTAGACTTTCAGTCGTTGTCGTAGATGGAATATATTCGCAACCAATCCATCCCTGATAACCAATCTGGTCTATATAATTTAACAACCACGGGTAATTGATTTCTCCCGTCCCTGGTTCATGACGCCCAGGGTTATCGGCTAATTGAATATGTCCAATGTTATTCAGGTTGTTTTTGATTGTTGTAGCAATATTCCCTTCCATGATTTGCATATGATAAATATCGTATTGATAGCGAAAATCAGGATGATTTACATCATGAATAATATTGAGAGCTTGTCTGGTGTTGTTAACAAAAAAACCGGGAATATCTTTTGTATTAATGGCTTCCAGAACTAACTTTATGCCATGAGAAGCCAATTTATCTACTGCATAGCGCAAATTTTCGACCAGTGTTTCATGACATTGTTCATGCGAATAACCACCTGGATGTTTTCCTGCAAGGCAATTAACTTGTGAACAATTAAGGGCCAATGCATACTCTATTGCCCTGGAAACGCCCTTCTGAAATTCTTTTGCCCGACCAGGATGACATGCAATACCCCGTTCACCCTCTTGCCAGTTACCCGCAGGAAGATTAAACAGAACCTGCGTCAGATTATGTTGATGTAGTTGCGAAACCAACTCATCTGCGGAAAAGTCATAGGGGAAAAGATACTCAACGCCGTGGAATCCTGCGTGACTTGCCTGTGCAAAACGTTCAATAAATGGATACTCGGTAAAGAGCATAGATAAATTTGCTGCAAACTTTGCCATAATCCTGTTTCCTTATAAATCGAGAATTTCTTCAAATTCTGTGACTTTATTAATGTCAGGTCCCATAGCGATATTAGTCACGCGTTCAGTAATAATTTCCACAACAACAGGTACGTGAAATTCGTCACGCAAACGCTGGGCTTCTTGCAGTGCAGGCGCAATATCCTGTGATGCGAATACGCGAATCGCTTTACATCCTAATCCTTCAACCACAGCTTTATGATCAACGCCATAACCATTAATTTCTGGAGCATTAATATTTTCAAATGACAGTTGAACGCAATAATCAATATCAAATGCACGTTGTGATTGACGAATCAAACCAAGATAAGCGTTGTTAAGTAAAATATGGATATACGGAAGATTAAATTGTGCGCCGACGGCTAATTCTTCAATCAAGAATTGAAAATCGTAATCACCGGATATTGCCACAACGGGAACAGATGGATCAGCTTTTACCGCGCCCAGTGCTGCGGGCATTGTCCAGCCTAGCGGCCCAGCCTGACAGGCATTAATCCAGTGGCGTGGGCGGTAAACATGTAAAAATTGGTTTGCGGCGATTTGCGCCAGACCAATTGTCGAAATATAGCGTGTCTCCGGTCCGAAAACCTTATTCATTTCGTGATACACGCGTTGCGGTTTAATTGGATTGCAGTCAAAGTCTGAACGACGAAGCATTGTGCGTTTACGCTCGGCACATTCGGCAATCCAGCGACTGCGGTCTTTCAGTTCTCCACGTGACTTCATATCACGGGCGACCTGAATAAATAGCGTTAAGGCGCTTTCAGCATCAGAAACAATGCCCAGATCCGGCGCAAATATCCGGCCAATTTGTGCAGGTTCGATATCAACATGAATGAATTTGCGGCCTTCGGTGTAGGTCTCAATGGCTCCGGTATGACGGTTTGCCCAACGGTTACCGATACCAAAAACAAAATCGGAGGCCAGATAACTGGCGTTACCATAGCGATGACCCGCCTGACATCCCATGCGACCAATCATTAGGGGATGATCATCTGATAATGCGCCCCAACCGCGTAAGGTTTGAATGACGGGAACGCCAGTTAACTCGACAAACTCACACAACAATTCACTCGCTTCGGCGTTAATAATGCCACCGCCAGCGATGATGACGGGCTTTTCGGCGTCATTTAGCATTTCTAATGCGCGTACTGCCTGGGCCCGTGTTGCCTGAGGTTGCCAGGGGGTTAGTGGCTGATAGAGATCGATATCAAACTCAATTTCGGTCATCTGAACATCAAAAGGGAGATCTAAAAGAACCGGGCCAGGGCGGCCTGAACGCATTTCCCAGAAGGCTTTCTGGAATATCCCCGGCAACTGACCCGCTTCGAGAATTGTGCGAGCCATTTTGGTTACTGGCGTGGCGATAGCCTCAATATCGACGGCCTGGAAATCTTCTTTATGAAGTTTTCCTACGGGAGCTTGACCAGTAATGCAGAGAATAGGAATGGAATCCGCAGAGGCAGAATACAGCCCGGTAATCATATCAGTGCCCGCAGGGCCTGATGTGCCAATACACACGCCAATATTGCCATTCTGACTGCGGGTGTAACCTTCAGCCATATGCGAGGCGCCCTCAACATGACGGGCCAGAATATGATCAATACCGCCTGATTTTTTCATCGCGGCATAGAGTGGGTTTATTGCTGCGCCGGGTACACCAAAAGCAACGCTAATGCCTTCTTTTTTCAGTATTTCTACTGCAGCTTCGATTGCACGCATCCTCGCCATACATTATTTCTCCTGATATTTACGCTGAGTTGAATAGTCAGTCAATTTTGGAATTTAACGATGAAATATCTTTGAGGAAATAAAAGGGCAGAACAAATTTCGCTGCACTGTTTCACAGTGAAACAACTCGTATGCCTGTGTTGTTTCAGTTTGAATAATTATAAATATCAAACGCAAAGATTTCAGATGTTGTTGGCAGTTTTAAAATTTATCTAATGTATCATTCGTTTTTTATTGCTTTAACGGTTATTATTTCTAATGTATGTGTGATTACATTGTTGATAAGGTCTGTTTTTGTAATGATCCAGGCTAGATATTATTGCGTTTGATCAAGCTTACTGGCATAGCATTCTGATACAAGTTCTGAAAATGACTTGAATGGATATTATTATAATGAATAAAGAGTCGTATCATAATGATCTAAAAAATAAATGGAAAATGTTTGTTAAGCATGGTTGGGTCGCGACAAATTCGACTAATCATGTGATGCTGAGGTCATGGCAAAAATGTCTCAAGCATTGTGACCCTCGCCACTGGAACACGCCTGTCAAAGCTTCCGGGCAAACATTGCAGACGATTTTTTCTCGTAACGAAGAGTTTATTAGAATTTCACAAAGAGTTGTTGAAGACCATTTCACCCTGGCTGGTGACGACCGGTTGGCATTTTTGATCATTGACCCACACGGCTGGGTTCTATCGTTGAATGCAGCAGGCGATTATTCCAGTCAATTGCGAGAGTTAGGAATTGAATCTGGTATGTCATGGGCCGAAGATGGCATTGGAACCAATGTATATAGTCTTTGTCGGGAAACAAATTTATATACACAACTGGAAGGAGCAGAACATTTTAGTGAACAGCTACATTGTTATGCGATGAGCGCTGCTCCGGTCATTGATTATTATGGTAATATCCATGGATACATTGTATGTATAATTGAAACCACCGCCGAGCTTGTTAAATTAAAAACATCATATTCATGTGCAACAGAAATCGCTAATTATATCTATATTGAGAATGAACAAAAGTTAATAAACAAAGTACTTTGCCAGCATAATGCTGTGATTGAATGTATGGATGACGGTTTTATTTGTTGGAATAGTCATTCTTTAATTACGATGGTTAATTCTCAAGCACAAACACTATTGAATATTGATAAAGAAAGTTTAATTGGTCAGAACATCCGAAAAGGATTCGTATTTCCGCCGATTTTGAATGAGGCAATTACACAACGAAACAAACTATCGCAAAAGCAAATTGTCCTCGAATGCCGTGGCGAATTTATTGAACTTATGGTTACCCTTCGCCCGTTAAGCGATGGTTCGTTTTTGCTTTTTCTTCATCCATTAGACAAAATCAGGAAAATAGCCCAACAGCAAATAAGCACTAAAGCAAATTTTACCTTTGACAGTTTACATGCGGCTTCAGGTGGTATGAAGCAGGTATTACTTATCGCTCGCCGGGCAATTAAATCCATCTCTCCTATTTTGATCAATGGCGAAGAAGGTGTGGGAAAATTGAGTTTGGCGATGGCAATACATAATGAGAGCGAGCAACGTGATGGGCCATTTATTTCTGTAGATTGTCAGATGCTATCACCAGAAAATATCTTACACGAACTTCTTGGCTCTGATGTTGGCCCTTCGCCATCGAAATTTGAACTGGCTCATAATGGCACCTTATATCTGGATAAAGTCGAATATCTATCAGGGGAAGTTCAGAGTGTTTTATTGAAAGTATTGAAAACGGGGCTTGTTACTCGCTCAGACAGCCATCGTTTGATCCCCGTACGCTTTCGCCTGATTACATGTACCAGTAGTTCTTTACGTGAGTACGTGCAACAAGGGGCTTTTAGCCGACAGCTATATTATGAGATCTCCATGAATGAAATTGAAATTCCGCCATTGCGCAAACGTCGTGAAGATCTCAAGCAAATGATTGACGATATTATTGATAAGTATCAGGAGCGCACTCGAAAAAAAATGACAATCACGCCTGACGCAAATTCAGTTCTGCTTGAGTACCGTTGGCCTGGGAACATCTCCGAGTTCAAAAATCGAATGGAGAAGGTATTTATTAACTGCAATCGACTTGTCCTCGGGTTAGAGAATATTCCTCTGGATATCCGACAAAATAACAGTAGTGGCGACGATGATATCCCTCATCTTACTTCACTGGCAGAATTGGAGATGCAAGCTATTGAGCATACATGTCGTGTCTGCGAATGGAATCTAACTAAAGCAGCTGAAGTATTAAAAATTGGTCGTACAACATTATGGCGCAAACTTAAAATCTATAATCTCTATCCAAATGTTGAGCATGCAGATTGATGCTTTTCAAATTGAAATAATTTTAATGTCGCAGTGTTTCATTTTGGTGCAGTGCTTTAATGGTATTGAAATATTGTGATGTGCTCCATAAATGCCAATGTGGTGATTAGCCAGGGAGACGGAAAATGTGTTTACACTCCTGAAATAATAAAAAACAGGCAAAGAGAGATGATCTCCTTGTATGTCTGTATTAGCATGATGTTGCTTGTTAATAATTAAAAATATCAACGCGCTTATATAAGCGCGGGGGATTGTTTTACTCAATTATTGAATACGGAGATAAAGTATGGAATTTTATCTGGAACCCGCTCGTAATATACCTGTACTGGCAACCACGGAAGTGTTAGTTGTTGGTGGTGGTCCATCGGGTATTGCCGCAGCAATGAGTGCCGCTCGTGAAGGCGCAGCTACTATGCTGATTGAACGTTTCGGTTGTTTTGGCGGAATGATGACAACGGCTGGCGTCGAGTCAATTGCCTGGTGGCGTCATGAAAATACGGTAGAGTCAGGTGGACTGGCACGCGAAATAGAAGAAACGGCAAAATCAATGGGGGCGTCCAGCCCTGAGCCGCAATCGAATAGTCAGGCTATTAACGCCGAGCGTTTCAAACTGGTTGCGGATGCAATGCTTGAACAGGCAGGTGTGCGCCGCGTACTACACATTACCGCCGTTGATGTTATCAAGCAGGGCAATAATTTACTCGGCGTAATAACAGAGAGTAAATCTGGTCGTCAGGCTATTTTGGCAAATGTCATTATTGACTGTACTGGCGATGCTGATATTGCATGGTTTGCCGGAGCACCATTTATTAAGCGTGAACGCGAAGAGCTAATGTGTATGACAACCGTTTTTAGTTGCGCAAATATAAATAAAAACGCGTTCATGCAAAATATTAAGAGCACGCAACCTAAATATGGAGACTGGGGGGCGGATGAAGAAAATAAAAATTGGTCTTATGATGTTCATGAATCTTGTCGCGATATGTTTAGCCCTTATCTGGGCAAAGTCTTTGCGAAAGGAAAATCGGCAGGGATTATTCCTGAAGATGTGACGTTAGGTGGTTCCTGGAGTACGGTCACCGAGTATGGTGATGCGAATTACTTGAACGTTGTCAGCATCCCTGCCGTTGATTGTACAGATGTTTTTGACCTGACGCGTGCCGAAATAGAGGGCCGCAAACAAGCCATGCAGGCGATAGAAGCGTTGCGTCAATTCCAGCCAGGATTTGAACAGGCACAATTAAAAAATTTCGGTATGACGGTGGGAACAAGAGAATCAAGACATATTATTGGGAGAGCTCAGCTTACGGAAAATGATATTTGTAATGAGGGACGTCATGCGGATTCAATAGGGGTATTCCCTGAGTTTATAGATGGAAATGGTCATCTTAAATTACCTCTTGAAGCGAACTATTTTCAAATCCCTTATGGCGTAATGATTCCGCAGCAAGTTGAAAACCTGTTGGTTTGCGGACGGGCAATCGATGCAGATAATTTCGCCTATGCGACAATCCGTAATATGGGGTGTTGTATTGTCACTGGAGAAGGTGCAGGGACTGCCGCTGCTATTGCCATTAAAAATAACACTACCGTTTCACAGGTAGATATTCAGACGGTACAGGAACGCTTACAGCAAAATGGCGTAAAAGTCTTTTAACAGGGAATAAAGTTATGAGAGAAAAACCCAGTTTTTATGTCGCGCTTACACCGATCATTTTTATGATGATCGTGTTGGTTGTTGGCATCGGTGTTATGGGCTGGCCTGCCAGCGTCTGTTTATTAATTTCAGCGGCGTTTTCCTGCATTATTGCAATGGCTAAGCTGAAATATACCTGGGATGAAATCCAGGGGTTTATTATCGATAAGATTTCGGCGGTGATGGCACCGGTACTTATCGTTATTTTCGTTGGCTTTATGGTCGCGACATGGAGCTATGCAGGTACACTGCCGATGCTGGTTTATTACGGTATGTTACTGGTTGCGCCCGCATGGCTTTATGCCATAGCGTTTTTTCTGAACGCAGTATTGTCCTATGTTTCCGGGGCATCATGGGGATCTGTCGCTTCTATTGGTGTTGCATTAATGGGCATCGGTTCCGGCTTACATGCCGATCTTCCAATTCTGGCGGCAGCCATTGTTACCGGGGCTTATTTTGGTGACAAACTTTCACCGTTAAGTGATACCACCAACCTGACTTCAGCGGTAACCAAAACTAAACTTTATGATCTGATTAAATATTTACTCTGGACGACCATCCCATCAACGATTATTAGCCTGCTGTTTTTTACCTGGCTGGGAATGATTCATACTTCTACGGGCTCTATTTCACCAGAAAGCATGCAGATGCTGGTACAGCTCAAAGAGTTATATAAGTTTGGTCTGTTACCGCTACTGCCTATGCTTATTGTTCTGTGCTTTACCTTTTTGCGTTTGCCTACAGTACCGGCATTATTAAGCAGTGCGTTCGTGGCCGTATTGGTTGGATGGCTGTATCAAGGTTTCCCGCTGGCAGAAGGTATTAAGGCCACAATGAGTGGTTTCCGTCTGACGATGATCACTGATTCAACGATGCTGTTACCTTCTGTGAAAGAACTGCTTGAACAAGGTGGTCTTAATAACCAGGGCGGATTCCTGTCATTTATTATCTGCGCCATGATGTTTGCTGGCATCCTGACGGGAACAGGAATGATGGATGTCACATTACAAAGTGCGGCAAACAAAATAAAAAGTGCCTTTGGCGCTATTCTGGCAAGCGGTGTTTTAGCGATCATCATTAACTTACTTACCGGTTCTGATGGTTTGAATAAGATTGTTATATCTGAATTGATGATGAAGAAATTCGAAGATCTTAATTTATCACCGTTAGTCTTAGCCCGAACGCTGGAAGATTTTGGCACCATGAGCGCGCCAATTATTCCGTGGTCAGCTGCCGGATTGTATATGGCGACAACACTAGGCGTGCCGACGTTTAGTTACTTGCCGTACTGTGTATTCTGTTTCTGCTCGATGATATTTGCGTTGATCTATGCTTCTACAGGTTTCCGTTTACTGCGCTTCAACGAAGCAAAGGCCTGAGTTATTCAAGATAATAAATGCGTTTGCCGGATGGATTAATCTCCATCCGGCGTTAATGTCAAAATTCCATGTTTTGCAGAATAATGTCAGCTAAGCACAATCTCCAGCTCGCGCAGTTCACGCCAGAATCGTTCGGCAACTGGATTCATGCGGGTATTCATCCGGTATGCATAGGCCTGAATCGGGATCACCAGTTCGTCCCGATTCAGTACAACGAGCTGCCCGCTGCGAATTTCTTGTTGGATGGCATACTCCGGCAACCAGGCAATTCCACATCCGTCGAGGGCAACCTGCTTTAAAAGCTCGCTCATCGAAGAGACAAAAAAGGTGCTGAAACTCAACTCACTGTGGCGCGTCAGAGTGCGATTAATCAATCGCCCCATGTAGGAGTTGCGGCTGTAATTCAGTAACGGAAAGTGTGGCTGAGCGAGGTTAAAAAGTGCTTCTCCGTGTTCGTCACTGGCGCAGACGGGGAACAATTGAGATTCAAATAAGCGGATGTGGTCAAACGGCGCTTCCAGCAAATCTTCGTCGTGAAAGGAAAAAATACAGTCACTTTGCCCTTCGCGCAGTTTATCGACCGCTTCATCGACATCAATGGCTTCAATTGCCCAGGTAAAGAGCGGCGGCATCTGGCTGATAATGGACGGTAACAGACCGAGGGAAAGAGAGTGTGCAGCGGCTATCTTGATTTTACGTTGCGCGTAATCGCTGCCGCCACGCAGCTCTGCCAGATTGCTCTCTAACTGTTGCAACAGATGGCGGATCTGCGAATGGAAGATTTTCCCTTGTTCTGAGAGTTGCAGCGGCGTTACCTGGCGGTTAAACAATTCAACACCAATCGCCTGTTCCAGCGCACGGATGCGGCGGCTGAATGCTGGTTGCGAGACGTTGCGACTGACTGCCGCCTGGGAAAAATTGCGACATTTTTCCAGGGTCAGAAAATCATAAAGCCATTTGGTTTCAATGTTATGCAAAACCGCACCACAGTCATCCATTACGTTATACTCTGTCAGCCGCCCTTGCGGGCATTCTACGTCCATTCGGGCGGCTGACAACCGTTTATGCCGTTTCAAACGTTCCTTTCACGCAGGCTTTGCCGTCTTTGACCATCAGTTTGCCGCGAGCGTATACCTGCTCAATGCGCAATTCAGGCGTCATGACCACTAAGTCTGCGTCATTGCCTGGCAGAATTTCGCCTTTCCCGGTCAGGTTAAGGAAACCGGCTACGCTACTGGTGAGCGGGCGCAGGGCATCGCTGATACTGAAATCATAGTCTTTGACCAGCACCTGCACGGTTTCCAGCAATGTTTCAAAACCTGCAACACCGATATGGGTTAAATTTCCTTCGTCATCGAAGAACGGCTGGCTACCGTTGCCGTCGGAGCTGAGAGTGACGCGTGCCAGCGGAATACCCGCCTGAACGGCGCGGGCAATACCTTCGGCAGGGGCGACCGGTTCGTCAATGCTGCTGGTGATATCGATGGTGCCGCCTTTGCGCGCGAACTCCAGCGCCTGCTCAAACAACGGAACGTTGCGGTTAACGTGGGTCGGCAGCAGCTTGCTGATCGGCACATCGCAGTTTTCCAGCAGGTCATAGACAGGCTGTAACGCCTTTTTGCTGTCACCCATGTGGAACACGGTGACGCCAGGTTTACCGCCGAGCAAACCGCCAACGCGGGATTCCGCCGCCATATTAGCCAGGTGATAAACGTCCGGTGCGGCAGAACGGTGATCAGAGATGGCGCATTTCACACCAATCACGCGATCGATAATCGCCACGTCTTTTTCCACGGAACCCGTAATAGTGCGGGAAGGGACATGATAAGCGCCGGTCAGCATCCAGGCGCTGATGCCTTCTTCATTGAGCGCACGGGTCTTGGCGAGCAGGGATTCCGGGTGGCGAGAGATAGAGTCGGTGCCCAGCAGGCCAACCACTGACGTGACGCCCGCTTCCGTCAGACGACTTAACGCCACTTCTGGCGTGCGTGTCGTGGGACCTGCTTCACCGCCACCGCCAATTAAATGAACGTGTTGATCAATAAAACCTGGGCAGAGGATCTGCCCGCTGAGATCGACAACCGTGCAGTCCGGTACAATATCAGAAGGGATATTACTGGCAACGGCGATAATTTTGCCGTTAGCGACGAGGACATCGCAAACTCCCCGATCTTCCGGCGCATACAAATGCGCTCCCTGCAGCAGGGTAAAACCGGCTGCGGTATAATCAATCATGGTAACTCCTTGTTAAACAATAAGCTGCATAACCCAGATCGACAGCAATGCGTTAATCACGCAGACCGTAATGATATGCGGGTAATATTTGGCATTCACTTCGGCTGTCCCCAGGCAGCGACCGACATTTTGCACCGGGTTGCCCATTAAATACATCGCGGGCAGTAAAACGGTGACATCGTGACCGGTTAATGCGCCAGCGGTTGCCAGACTGGCGGCAACACCGACTGCGCCGCCCATACTCATTAATGCGGCTAAAAGGACGGTTGCCGCTTCACCGGGCAATCCCCACAGCGCCATTACGGGTTCACAGATATGTCCCACCCAGTCGAGCAGGCCAGTAATTTTCAGCGCCTGGATGATGACAAAGGCCATCACCACGTTTGGCAGCAGGTTGGTGGTAGCGATAGTAAAGCCACGGCGCGCGCCATCAATAAACATATCCATGACGTTTTTGCGGACCTGAGTTGTCATGCTTGCGCTCCTTGCGTTGGGTTGCGACGTTCTTCGAAGTTAAGCCAGACGCGCAAAATGTTGGCTCCGACAAATTTAAACACCAGGATGACGGCTAAAGGTACGATTACGGACGTGCCCAGAAAGGCAAACACCGCGACGCCGGAAGAGAAGTAGTTGGTGATGATGGCGCTACCGCTGGTTTGATAGGCGGCAAAAATCACTTTATCACGTTCGGTAATTTCCCCTTCCTGCGCCAGTTCTTTGGTCATACCCGCGGCGGCATCGGTGTTTTGCAGGTTAGCAATCAGCGCCAGTGAACAGATGCCTGGAATGCCCAACAACGGTTTTAGCACGGGCGTCATTAACTGCTGCGCGGCGCGCAATCCGCCAAGACCATCGGTAATCGAGATAATTCCCAGAGAGAGAATCACTGACGGAGCCAGTTCCAGCGCGAAGAGAAAGCCATCTTTAGCTCCTGTGCCACCTGCGCCGCGAAACGAGGTGGTAGCGCCATTCGCACCAGGCAGTTGCCCAAACGATCCGTTCAGAACGGAAAAGTCAAAAACGCGCCACCAACTGTCTGTCCCGGAAAAAACTCCGGAAAAAAAGATAATCGTGAGAAAAAAGGCCAGATACCCTTTAACACCCACTTTTTCTGTCGCCAGCTCCCCAGCTACAGCATCCCCTTGTTGTGTCATAACAATCCCCATTGTTTTTTTGTGTATGTGTGTTGCTTGAGCCAGGAAAATTCCTGGAGCTGAAAAACCTTATCAGCCATGTGGGTATGGGGAAAATGCAAGTATGTTTCTTGCTATGCGTTTTTTGCATAGCGGAAAAATGACTCTGTGTGGCAAAGGTTCTGCGCAGGATTGAGTTGCAGAAAATTCATAAACCCAGTGACAATGACATCAGTAAATAAAAACAGAAAATCCAGGGACGAAAACGCGATGGCAAAATACAACGACAAAGAGCTGGCAAAGACGAGCAAGTTTTTAAGTTTTGTCCTCCGACATAAACCAGAGGCAATTGGCATCGTGCTGGACGGTGAAGGATGGGCGGATATCGATAAGCTCATACTCTGTGCCCAAAAAGCGGGCAAGCGGTTAACCCGCGCATTACTGGATACCGTTGTCGCCACCAGCGATAAAAAGCGCTTTAGTTATTCCAGTGATGGTACGTGTATTCGCGCCGTTCAGGGGCATTCGACTTCGCAGGTCGCCATTGGCTTCATCGAAAAAATACCGCCACAATTTCTCTACCACGGTACGGCAAGCCGTTTTCTTGACGAGATAAAAAAACAAGGGCTGATTGCAGGGGAGCGCCATTACGTGCATCTCTCTGCTGATGAAGCAACGGCACGCAAAGTGGGAGCAAGACACGGATCGCCGGTTATCTTAACCGTCAAAGCACAGGAAATGGCGAAACGAGGCATCCCTTTTTGGCAAGCGGAAAACGGGGTCTGGCTGACATCAACGGTTGCGGTTGAGTTTATTGAGTGGTAAGGGAAACACTCCTCATGAAGTAACCACTTGCAGCTTAAATAATTGCGCTGTGCTGATAAGCGCAGCAATAAACAACGCCGCCGCGCCGCAGAGAGTGGCGCTGGCAAGCGCCGATGTTCCATTGCCAAGCATACTGGTCAGCGCCGGGCCAAGAATTTGCCCAATGCCGTAAATGAGCGTCACAAAGCCTAAAAGATTGAGATTTCCCGGTACGCTCAGTTGGCGGGCGATAGTCATCACCAGAGATGTCGTACCCATAAAGGTACCGCCAAAACCAAGACTGCTGATGATAAGCAAGAGAGGCGAGTCGCTGGCGAGAGTAAGCAACACACTAATAGCCTGCACCAGCAAATTCGCCGTCAGGCAGGGCAAAGCCCCCCAACGTTTTGCTGCCCATAGCCAGCCAAAGCAACCAGGCACAATTGATAAGCCGACTAACGTCCAGAGATGGGCGGTTAACAATGGTGAGCCAGCATCTTTCGCCATGAGCGGCAGGTAAGTCGCGACGATGATATAACCAAATCCCGCCAGGCCGTACAGAATAGCCAGTAACCACCAGCTCATTATCTGTTGCTCTGTTTTTACCAATGGCATTGGTGCGATGGCGTGTTTTTTCGAGGGCATTAAAAGCATAAGTGCAATCAGCATCATGCCAGAAAGCGCCCCGGCGCCTTGCCATAACGTTTGCGAGGAGAGGTCAAAATGCAGGCCTGCCAGAACATATTCATTGCCCAGTGCGATACCAATGCCAACGCCAGAAAACAAAGCTGCCAGCACAAAAGGATGGCGCGTGTGCTGCATAATCAGCGTCGAACCAAAAATCAGCATTCCGGCGCTGGCGACACCCGCCAGGACGCGAATCAATAACACCAGAATAAATGGCAGCAACCATGCCATTGCGAGGATCAACAACCCGCTCGCCAGGGCAGAAGCCAACAGAAATGGGCGCAGGCGCGAAGGCTGGTGAAATGCGCCAAACGAAAATAGCAGACTGCCAGCCAGATACCCCGCATAGTTGCCGCTGGCAATCCACGAGAGCTGGCTAAATGAAAACGATCCTTCCGCCATCATGACGGGCAACATAGGCGTATAAAGGAAGCGGCCTAAACCCATACCTAAGGTCAGAACCAGCATCCCGAAAAGCGCGGTGCTGAAAGAAAAGCGTTCTACGGGATGCGAGGGCGAAGGCATGTTTAACCTTGTTTGTCATTTTTGTTGTTAACAAGTTAATAACAAAAAGGTGAAACATGCCAGCCTGTTAATGCGATGATTGAGGGGTAAAGCGATAAAAACGATTTGGTTCGCTAACGATATAAATATTACCAGAGGCATCCATCGCAACCCCTTCGGCCTGTTTGATGTTATGCGACAAACCTCGACTGCCTTTGGTTAGTGACATTTCACCGATAACCTCGCCAATCAGGGTTACTTCCTGGAGTGCGCGAGATTCATGAGACAGCACCAGAAGCGTATTTTTTTGTTGGTTAAATTCTGCGCCGGACACATCATCTAAAGTAAATTGCCGTTGTAGTGCCTTGTCTTTGCTGATGTGCAATTCATTGCTACTTAACAGCCCGTTAACTTTGTAGACCTCAATCGGGTTTTTCTCTTTAAAAAACCAGAAAGTGTGATCCTGGCGAGAATAAGCCAATCCTTCAAAACCGCAATTGGTTGGGGATTCCTGCAGCGGGATTTTTATTTTTTTGAGGATTTTTACTTCCGAGTTTGGGGTCAGTGAAATCACATAAATGGCATAATCGCGCTCATCGCTAATGACAAACTGATTATCGCCAATGTATTCGATCGTCTCGAGATCCTTAACAAAATCCAGAGGAATTGTGCGGATCAAATCGCCATTGGTGGTCATTTCAACAATGGCGGCAGGTTTGTTGATAGTGCTAAAAAGAGTATTGCTTTGTGCCGACCAGGTCAGCGAAGAGATATTATTCGTTATGCCTGCAATTTCTTTGCCGTCAATGGTGGCGTGGTAATTCTGAAATGATGCTGCATGATTGCTTTTACGGGCGCAAGATTGCACGAAGAAAGTACACACTGCCACAATGACAAAAAGAATCACAATAACGAAGATGCGTTTACTTAACGAAATACTTTTTGTCACGGTAATCCCTTTAAGGCAAATCAATAAGATATCGAGAAGTATACGTAGCGATCTTAATGAATCCTTAACGCGGAGAAATCCCGTAATGTGCAATGCAGCGCCAGCCACCATCCTGCTGACAATAAACTGATTCCGTATGCCCAGGGATCACCCATTGAATTTCCTCGCCGGGGGAACAGGTCAGCCAAATGCATAACCCGCAGCCGCCACGTAAATCACGGGGAATATCGCTGACGCGAAAAGTCATGCCCGCTGCCTGCAACGCCTTGCGGGTTTGTATGACGCCGACCGTGGAGTGAAATAAAAACAGATACTCTTTCATGCGCGTTTTCTCTGCCGCTGACCGATCACCGCCGCGCCAATTGCACCAGCGAATTGCGCATCAGGGTGAGTTTGTACCGGCATTCCCAGATGGCTTTCCAGCATGTGGGTAAACCTTTGACAGTGACTAACGCCACCAGTAAACAGAATCGGCGCTTCACAGGAGAGACGAGCAATGAAATTGGCACTCCGCCGCGCCATCGCGTTAATCACTCCGGCGAGAATCGCTTCCGGCGCTACGCCCGCAGAGCGCAGGCTGATCACTTCTGATTCGGCAAATACTGTGCACATACTCGTGATGGCGTGCGGTATGACATTTTCGGTAATGCTGTCGAGCTGTTCGACGTTGGTGCCAAGCGTGCGCGAGATCACCTCCAGGAAACGCCCGGTGCCCGCCGCGCATTTGTCATTCATCAGGAAGTCGCACAGGTTACCGTCATCATCAAGCTGAATCACTTTGCTGTCCTGACCACCGATGTCGATTACCGCGCGCGTTGCTGGCTCAAGAAACCGTGCGCCCAGCCCGTGACAGGAGATTTCCGTCACTTGTTTATCGGCAAAATCCACCAGTTGCCGTCCGTAGCCGGTGAGCGTCAGAAACGGCGTTGTCTCTAACCCTTCGCGCAGCGTTTCCCAGGCTTCAGTAATTGCTGTTGCCGGGCGAAAGGGTGTTGGAACGAGGAAACGGCGCGTAATCACGCCGTCAGTCAGTAAGATCCCTTTGGTGGCGGTTGAGCCGGAATCAATGCCAATCGAATATGTCACTGCCACTCCTTACAGCATCTCAATAAAGGCCGCGACACGGGTGCTGAGCTGCCCGACATCCGAGGTGGAGTAGTCTGTTTCAATAGCGATATAAGGAATGTTGTGCTGCTGGCGCACATGACGTTTAATCGCCAGCGATTCCACCGCGTAGGTATGGCACGCCTGCAAAATCACATCAACTACGCCATCGACCTGATATTCTTCAACCATCTGGCTGAGCATTTGCAGGCGCTGATCGTTCGGCGAAACACAGGAGCAGCCAATCGCCAGATATTTATCCGCCAGCGCGTCGTACACATCACCCGTTTCCGCCACGCATTGCTCGGTGGCTTTCGCCCCGGTGCAGTTTTCATAACCGACAACCCAGCCGCCATTCTCTTCAATCGCGCGCACCACTTTCTCTGCTGCGCCGCCAATTGGGCAGCCGGTGATTAAAATACGTGGGCGCGGGCCCAGTCGCTGGCCTTCTTCCCACTGCTGACGAACGCGGGCGGTCATTGCATCCAGTTCATTGATCAACGCCTCTTTATCGAACCGGAAGGTTGCGCCGTAGACTACTTTCAGAATGTCGCTGCCGCTAAGCGCCGGAGGATTTAACTGCCCCAAATGATAAAAGTTGGCCAGTGCGCGACGTTCGCGGTTTTTCAGCGCAATGGCATCGCGCAGAGCATCTTCGCTAATCTCGTGCCCAAAACGTTCTTCTACCGTTTTTTGCAAGCGCAGCATCTCGGCTTTCCATAATGCACGCGAGGCATCGTCCTTAACGCTGTTTGGCAACTGCATCACATGAACGGGCTTAAATTCTGCCATGTATTCATACATTTTCTTTTTGCCGTCGCAGGTGGTTTCACCGACCACCAGATCAGAAAAGTAGAAGTAGGGGCATTTATCGGTTTTGCCGAAGCCGTAGCTGCTTTTAATCAGCGGGCAGAGGTTGCGCGGCAGATCTTTCTCGGCTTCTTCAATGGTTTCATCAGAGGTGGAACATAGCGAAACCACAACCGCACCGGCTGCCATCGGGATCTCTTGCGGCATAAAGGTGCAGTAGGTGCCAACCAGCGGAATGCCGCGCTCCTTGAGATCCATGACGGTGAGAAAGCCTTTCTGGCGAGCTTCAGAGAACTGATCGAAAATGGCGGGTAGATCGGTGACAAGTGACATGATTTTCCTTCCCCGTACCACGGGAGATAATGAAAAGAGGCCACATTATTACCATTCTTTTAGTGTGGTTTATTTGATCTCTCTCGCGGTTAGCCACTTAGTTTTTCATGGATTTCTATAAATTGCCGAGGGGGAACAAGGCCGGGAGCTGCGACAGCAAATACAAAATAAGTCCAATACAACCGCCAACCAGCGTACCGTTGACACGGATAAACTGGAGATCTTTGCCGATATTTAACTCGATTTGCCGCGACATATCCCGTGCGTCCCAGCTTTTTACCGTGTCGCTGATATGGCGAGTCAGGAATGCGGAAAACTCAGGCGCAATGCGGTGTGCGGCTTGTTCCAGATGACCATTTAACGACGCCCGCAAGGCATCATCGGCAATTAACGTTTCGCCAAACCATTGACCCGCCCGCGCGATACGTTCTTTCACACGAGAATCTTCACTGTTGATATCCGCATTCAGCCATTCCCGTAAATCCCCCCACAATTCACTGAGATAGCGGTTAAAAGCTTCATCTTCTTTCAGATAGCTTTTTACGGCATCGGCTCGCGCTGCCATTTCCGGATCGTTTTTCAGCTTGTCGATCAGGGCAAAAGTGGCGCGATCAAACGCATGGCGGATCTGATGCGCACGATCGCGGCTGATATCATCAAGCAAAGAATTCACCGCGTCAGAAACCAACTCCGCGCTATGTTCGCCCAGCCATTCAGTGGGCAAAATTTTGGCTTTCAGTGGATGCTCGCTCTCCAGCCAGCGAACAATTTGCTGGGCGATAAACTTGCGCGATTTATCGCGCTGGAGAAGGGCGATCAACTGTGCGATCAGCGTATCGAGCAGCACCTGATGACGATCGTTTCTGGTCATGCTCTCCAGAATCAGTGCGCTGGTGCCGGAAAGATCGACCTTATCGATCGCCCGGTGGACCGCGCGCTTAAGCAGGCGCTGAATACGCGCATCATCGGTCAGTTCGAGAAAACCGCTCATGATCTGTAACAGATGCTGACCAACGCGGCGGGCGTTCTCCGGCTGACTAAACCAGTTGCCAATCAACAACGCCGGTTCGTGACGTCGAATCAATGCCACCAGCGATTGGGTATCGAGAAATTTTTCCTGCACGAACTGGCCGAGATTTTCGCCAATCCGGTCTTTATTACGCGGGATAATCGCCGTATGACGAGAAATGATCGGAATCGGCACGCGGCGAAACAGCGCCACCACCGCAAACCAGTCCGCCAGCGCGCCGACCATCGCCGCTTCAGCAATCGCCTTCACACCGCTCACCCAAAAATTGGGCGGCAAAAACAGCGTAACGACAAAGGTAGCAGCGGCGATAAGCAGTAAAGAGAGCGCCAACATTTTGGCGCGTCTGAGTTCAATGAGTTTATTCATATCGTAAGAATAGAGCCTGACGGTAAGAAAACGCAAAAAGCGAGATATCTTCCATAAAAATGTATCGTTTGCAGAAGAATAAAAATAGCCTGGAAACCGCCTCGGGGAATAGGAAATAGCCAGGTGTGAATGGCTTTGTTAGTCGCTAAAGTTGGGCCATCTGATCTACAGGTGACGGATCGCCATGACAAACTTCACGACCAGCACGCCGCATGACGCATTATTTAAATCCTTTCTCACACACTCTGACACCGCGCGGGATTTTATGGAGATCCACTTACCCAAAGATTTACGTGAACTGTGCGATCTCGATAGCTTAAAACTGGAATCCGCCAGCTTTGTCGATGAAAAATTGCGGGCGCTACATTCCGATATTCTGTGGTCGGTAAAGACCCGTGAAGGCGATGGCTATATTTATGTAGTGATTGAACATCAGAGCCGTGAGGATATTCATATGGCCTTTCGTCTGATGCGATATTCCATGGCGGTGATGCAGCGCCATATCGAACATGATAAACGCCGGCAGCTACCGCTGGTCATCCCGATGCTGTTTTATCACGGTAGCCGTAGTCCTTATCCCTGGTCTTTGTGCTGGCTGGACGAATTTGCCGACCCGACTACCGCACGGAAGCTTTATACCGCCGCGTTCCCGCTGGTGGATATCACTGTCGTGCCAGACGACGAGATTGTGCAGCATCGCAGAGTCGCCCTGTTGGAGTTGATCCAAAAGCATATTCGCCAGCGCGATCTGATGGGGCTTATTGACCAACTGGTAGTATTACTGGTTACAGAGTGTGCTAATGACAGCCAGATAACTGCGCTGTTAAATTACATTTTACTGACTGGTGATGAAGCGCGTTTTAATGAGTTTATCAGTGAAATTACCCGTCGACTGCCACAACAAAGGGAGCGAATAATGACGATTGCAGAGCGAATTCATAATGATGGATATATAAAAGGGGAACAGCGCATTCTTCGATTGTTTTTGCAGAATGGGGTAGATCCTGAATGGATACAAAAGATTACCGGACTTTCGGCAGAGCAAATACAGGCATTAGAGCAGCCCTTGCCTGAGCGTGAGCACGATTCATGGCTCGAGTACTAATATGGAACTATCGCTATGTGCCTCCAGCATATCCAGCACCTGATCCCACTGGGTAATTTCCACCGGACGCGTCATCGACGGTACTGGCGGCTGGGCTTTACGTTGCGCGACAAAATAACCCGAACGCGGCTACGGAGTGATGAGGTTCATCGTCTCCAGCGTCTGATACGCCTGCTGCACGGTACTGATGCTGACGCCGTGCTCCTGACTTAAGCAGCGCACCGACGGCAATTTCTCCCCGTGACGATACAGCCCTTGCTCAATGCGCTCTGCAAGCAGAGTCGCCAGATGTTGATAACGCGTCATGCTGTATTCCTTATTTGGAGCATACAGAGAGAAAAACCGGTACAGATGAGGCTAAAAAACCGGATGCAGATGCTGTTTTAACCTGTCTGTATGTTAAATAAAAGTAATATTTGCATCTGTATTGTGAACTGCCAGAAGACGGATGATGAAGCCTCTGAAAGATGAGGAAGGCAGCAGATGGAATTTCACGAAAACAAAGCCAAAGCGCCGTTTATCGGTTTCGTACAACTCTGGCAAGCGGTGAGGAGCTGGTGGCGGCAAATGCAGACCCGACGGGGGTTACAGCAGATGAGTGATGAGCGGTTGAGGGATATTGGGTTACGCAGGGAGGATGTGGAGTGATGGGGCAATTCCCCTTCCCGTATGGGGAAGGGGAGAGAAACTTAGCGTGGCGTTTTGCTACTAATCACCCCAATAAAATCCTGCACCTGCCTTTGTTTACGCGCCGACAGCTTGCACACCTGGCGCAGTGACTGCATCAGTTCGCTCTCTTCGGCGGCGGGTGGTTGGGCGGTGAGGACAATACAGCCTTCCATTACTTTGACATCTACCGCCGTGCCGGTGGTAAAACCGGCGGCTTCCAGCCACTGACCTTTCAGGGTGATGGCGGGAATACGGCTGTAATCCGGGTAGCGGCTCGCATAACTCACGGTTAATTGACGGTTATTTGCCGGGGAGACTTCTGCTTCGAACGGTTGTGCAATAGAATGCGTGTCAGTCATAACTGCTATTCCCTATAAATAGTGATTGTGATTAGCGGTGCGGGTGTGTTGGCGCACATCCGCACCGCGCTAAATACCTGGATATATCATCAGTAAATACAGGGAAAGTCCAGCTAAAAATAGAAAATAATAGAAGCGTTACTGGAAAGATCTGGAAGAGAAATTAATGTTAATTCAGAATGGCCGGATAACAAAGTGTATCCGGCCTTCATAATTAATTTAAAGCACTCATATGATGTTCTTTAAAATTCTCTGCCTGTGCCAGCACACCCATATAAACATCATCATTCGCTACTGGCGGGAACTTATGCTTGTGTAGAAGCAGAATAAGTTCAACTTTCAGTTTCGCTTTAATATCATCGCGTTTACTCCAGTCAGGATATTTCGATGTGTTGTCAACCACGCTTTTCATCTCTTTTGCCAGTAATTTTTGTAATAACTGGAACTTCGTTGCCGGAAGTTTGAACTTGTTAATTCCAGTGGCTAAAGCGCTGGAATTTAACAGCAAAATGGTACGCTTTTATCACAGCAAAGATGAGAGGGAGATGATGGCGTTTTTGGTAGCGGCTATCAGGCGTGACTAATATCTTAGATATACATTCATAACGCCCGGTACAGCGTTACCGGGCGTTATGGAGATAATTTATCATTTTTACATATATTGTGGGCTTTGCTCATAGGTTTTTAGTAGATGCTCATTTAACGCACCTTCACCGTGCAAGGTTACCAAGAGATTGCAACGTGCTCGGGTAAAACCTACATAGAGTCTCTTTATATCCTCACTCAAATCATCGCTATTATCCCGTGTTCTCGCTGCATCAATAATGACAACTGAGTGAAACTCAAGTCCTTTGCTGCTGGGTAATGGCATAACAGAAATACGCTCTTGTTCTGGCGTCCAGGACTTTTTATCTGCAGAGCTTACAATAAGATTAAAGGGGATGTTTTTCGATTCAAGTACAGAACTTAGAGAGTTAGAAAGGGTGTGAGTTGATGGACTTAGTATAGCAATTTCAGACCACGGAATCCCTTGTTCATTTTGCTCTGTAATCCATTCGACTGCTCTTGCTATTTCTTCGTCCTGTGTGTCGAAATGTTCAAGGTTGGGATAATCGCCATTCATTCCTCCCGCAGCAGGTTTATGATAGGTTAAAGAACTATCGATATGGCTATTAAGATAATTAAATGCAATGCAACTGGCAAAGTGTAGGATTTGCTGTGTGTTTCTATAATTTATATTAAGAATGGTTGTGCGTCCTGTCGCTTTAATATCTACGCTGGACAGTGTAAAGTCTAATGCTTTCTTTTTTTGGTAAATTGACTGAGCATCATCATAAAGGAATAGCAAATTCTCGTCCTGAGAGTCAGTCATTTTTGCCAGGATTTTTAACCATTCGGGCTTAAAATCATGTCCTTCATCAATTAATACAGCGCTGTATTGTTCTGGTTTTATTTTTCCTGTCTTGAAACCATCAGTCAACGCTAGCTCCATATTTTCAAAAATATTATCCCCTTCTGGAATAGTGATCTTGTTTTCTTTAATTTGTTGGAAACACCAAGCATGAAAATTTTTAACCTTTATTTTCTCTGCAAAGGGATGATTGATGAACATCGACCGAAGTTTTTTGGCTAAAGTAATATTGTAGCAAATGACAAGTATTGGCTTTTCGCTGTCATTTTTTTTCGCTAATTCCTGACAGCGATGATAGAGGATCAATGTCTTCCCTGAACCTGCAACACCATGAATGATCCGGTGGCCATCTCTCATACTTCTGGCAAGTTGTTCCTGTTGAGTATCCAGGATAGAAATGATGGTTGGTGCATCGACACTAAATTCATCACGGTTTTTACTTCTCTTTTCCCTTTCTATTCTGACATCGGGGTATAAGTGCCATCTAATCCTGTTCAACTGTTCTTGTGTAGCATGACATTTGAAGTCATATTTAATCAACGAATGTATTTTGGATGAAACATCCTCTTTTGACATGAATTCATTTATTTCGTCTTTGCAGATGATGAGATCTGATGGGAAGATCCCGAGCAGCTCTTCTTGAGTAAATTTATTATTTAATGCTTCTCGTGTAATATTACTAAAGTAGACGCCATATCCATAGGGGAAAAGAAGATTGCCATTGTAACGATCATCCTGTTGGCACAATAGGGGGTCTTTTTTTAACTGGTTTACAGCTTCGAAAGCATATCGCCTAACTTGTTCTATCGGATTCTTTAAAGATTGAATACCATTTTGTGTCTCATACAACACATTAGACTTGTTGGCTTTTTTTATTTTTGTAATAAACCAATCTTTTACCTCGAGAAAAATAATGCCTTTTTCTGGCGAAAGTATCATAAAATCTGGGTGAAGATGCTTATCACCCGTGGGAATGTCATACCAACAGCAGCACTCTTCGCCTAGTCCTCTTTCCAGAATTCTTGCCAGCCTTTTCTCTCCGGCAGTAATTTTATCGTTGCAGCTACTGATTGTTGGGATTATTGTTGCCATGTTAATCTCTTGTATTCGTGTTGATTATGATTCAATCGTTGTTCATTTATTTGCTGATTGTTTTGGTTGATGATTTTTCTTTTTTGGACTGTACCAGAATGTTTGCATATTTGGAAATTAATACATCTATTACGCCTCAATAGGACGTCTATCATATAAATTATTTTTAAAAGTATGAGTGGTGGCAATGTAATTGCATCTGTGTTCAGGAAATTATGGCAGAATTATATTTTTAATTTTAATGGGTGTTGGAACGAAATAAAATAGTGAAGCGAACGGAAAATGATAGGGTTTTATCCTCGTCCGCTTCGTATTAGTAGGTTAAGGGTATTATTTCCTCAACCCCGCAAACGCTGCCCGAATCTCATCTTCCGGCAACTGAATCCCGATAAACACCATCGTACTATGCGGTTTTTCATCGCCCCACGGGCGGTCCCAGTCGGCGCTGTAGAGGCGCTGGACGCCCTGGAACAGCAGGCGGTTAGGTTCGCCGTCAATCCATAGCATCCCTTTGTAACGCAGCAGTTTATCTGCCGATTCCAGCAGCAGGTTTTCCATCACGCGGGAAACTTCGCTGATATCTACCGGGTAATCCAGTTCCACCACAATCGACGAAATATCGTTTTGTTTATCCGCGATAAAGTGGAAACGCGGTTTGGTGCTGACGACGTTCTCTTCCAGCATAAAACCGTTGGTATTGAACAGCAGACCCAGGTCGATGTCGCCGTGGGTGACGGTGTAGACCGGTGCACGGGCGTTGATGCGCGCCAGGCGTTCACGCAGTTTTTCTGCTTCGCCTGCGACGTCGGTTTTCGTCAGCAGAATACGGTCGGCGTAGCCAACCTGTGACTGGGCGATGGTGAACTGGTTCATCTGCTCATCGGCATGTACCGCATCCACCAGCGCAATCACGCCGTCCAGCAGGTAACGCTGGCATAAAATCTCATGGGAGAAAAAGGTCTGAATAATCGGGCCGGGATCGGCCATGCCGGTGCATTCAATCACCAGACGGTCGAACTGAATATTGCCCTTGTCGAGATTATCCAGCAGGTCGAGTAGGGCGTCTTCCAGCTCGTTGGAGCGCGAACAGCAGATGCAGCCGTTGGTCAGCGTTTTGATCTGCGTGGCGCGATCGCCAATCAATTGATCATCAACGGAGACTTCGCCGAATTCGTTTTCAATCACGGCAATCTTGTAGCCGTGTTGTTCGTTAAGAATATGGCGCAGCAGGGTGGTTTTTCCTGCGCCTAAAAAACCGGTGAGTAGGGTAACTGCAATCGGGTTCATGTTCTCTCCATTAACAACAGCGCATACCGCCTTTACCATCGCCGCCGTAGCGCGCGTTCTGGCGTTCGCGGAAGAATTCTTCATAGCTCATGTACGGCTTGTCGGGATGGTTGGTCTTCATATGCTCGACGTAGTTGTCGTAGTCTGGAATGCCAATCAACATCTTCGCCGCCTGGCCGAGATATTTTTTTGCCTGTCCTAAGTTACCAAACATAGTTCACTCTGATAAGAACAAAGCCCCGCCGAAGCGGGGCTAAACACGGTTAGTGGTGCGAAGAGATCTTCACGCCGCCTTCCGGGATTGGAACGTACGGTGTTTCTTTGTCAGTACGTTTGTCGCTGTTACGCACCTTCAGCCAGGTTTTGAAACCGTAGAAGATGATGCTGTACACCACAATCAGGAACAGAATACTCAGGCCTGCGTTGGTGTAGTTGTTCACAACGATGTGGTTCATGTTGGCAATCTGCTGTGCCGTCAGGTCAGTACCGTTAGCAATCTTCTCTTTGTACTGGCTTGCCATGTAGAAGAAGCCTTCCATCTGTGGGTTGGTGCTGAACAGTTTCAGGCCCAGCGCCCAGGTGGTGCAGATAAGCAACCATACAGCCGGAACAACAGTTACCCAGATGTATTGGGTGCGCTTCATCTTAATCAGCACAACGGTACCCAGTACCAGCGCCACGGCTGCCAGCATCTGGTTGGAGATGCCGAACAGCGGCCACAGGCTCTTAACGCCGCCCAGCGGATCGACCACGCCCTGATACAGCAGGTAGCCCCACAGACCCACACAACCCGCAGTACCGATGATACCAGCAACCAGAGAGTCGGTTTTTTTCAGGAACGGGATGAAGTTACCCAGCAGGTCTTGCAGCATAAAGCGGCCAGAACGGGTACCCGCATCCAGCGCGGTCAGGATGAACAGGGCTTCGAACAGAATACCGAAGTGATACCAGAAGCCCATGTCAGCCATCGGCAGCACTTTGTGGAACACGTGAGCGATACCTACCGCCAGCGTTGGTGCACCACCTGCACGGTTCAGGACAGAAGGCTCACCAATGTCTTTCGCGGTTTGCAGGATCTGCTCTGGCGAAATCACGAAGCCCCAGGAGCTGACGGTCGCTGCCGCGTGTGCGGTAACGTCTTTCAGCTGTGCCATGATGATCGGCGCGTTCTCGCCACCCATTTCATGCAGGTTAGGCATGGTGATGCCGAGGCCAGCAGGCGGGGTGTTCATCGCGAAGTAAAGACCCGGTTCGATGATGGACGCAGCAACCAGCGCCATAATCGCCACGAAGGACTCCATCAGCATTGCGCCGTAGCCGATGAAACGCGCGTCGGTTTCGTTAGCCAGCAGTTTCGGCGTCGTACCGGAAGAGATCAGCGCGTGGAAGCCGGATACCGCACCACAGGCGATGGTGATGAACAGGAACGGGAACAGAGCGCCTTTCCACAGCGGGCCAGTACCGTCAATGTACTGGGTCATGGCAGGCATTTTCAGTTCTGGGTTCAGCACCACGATACCCAGCGCCAGGCCGACGATAACGCCGATTTTCAGGAAGGTTGCCAGATAGTCGCGCGGTGCGAGGATCAGCCACACTGGCAGCAGTGCGGAAACAAACGCATAGCCAATCAGCGCGAAGGTAATGGTGGTGTCTTTAAAGGTCAGTGCCGGACCCCAGTACGGATCGTGAGCAATCACGCCACCGAAGTAGATAGAGGCAACCAGCAGCACGATACCAATGACAGAGACTTCACCCACACGCCCCGGACGAATAAAGCGCATGTAGATACCCATAAACAGCGCAATCGGTACGGTTGAGCAAACGGTGAAGACACCCCACGGACTTTCGGCCAGGGCTTTAACCACAATCAGCGCCAGAACGGCGAGGATGATGATCATGATTAAGAAACAGCCAAACAGCGCGATAGTCCCCGGTACTGGCCCCATCTCTTCTTTGATCATCTCACCGAGAGATGCGCCATTACGGCGAGAAGAGATAAACAGCACCATAAAGTCCTGAACCGCACCGGCCAGTACCACGCCCGCCAGCAGCCACAGCGTACCTGGCAGGTAACCCATCTGCGCGGCGAGAACCGGACCCACCAGCGGACCGGCACCGGCGATAGCGGCGAAGTGGTGACCAAACAACACGTAACGGTTGGTCGGAACGTAGTTCAGACCGTCGTTGTTAATAACCGCAGGCGTCGCGCGCGTGGGGTCGAGTTTCATCACCTTCTGGGCGATGTACAGACTGTAGTAGCGATAAGCCACCAGATACACCGACACAGAGGCGACCACGATCCACAGGGCGCTGACGTGCTCCCCCCGACGTAATGCAACTACCGCGAGGCAGAATGCACCGATGATTCCGAGAATCACCCAGGGTATGTGCTTGAATATCTTTTTAGTATCCATAGTAAAACCTGGCATGTATTGATTAATAGTTGGCCGAAGCCGTTCTAGGTTTGCGTTGCGTTTGAGGAGGTAAATTGACCGCTATCCTGCAGTGATGTTGCCAGAGTTACGCGCGCGTAAAGTAAGGTAAATAACTGAGTGGTTATTTTAGGGATGTAAGCGGTCAGGAATGGCGATGAGCGGCAAAGGCGTCGTTTAAGTGACCATAAATATGTGATTTATATCACATATTTATATTGCGAATAATATATGTAAATAATGGCTTTTTAAATTCAGGGGGTGAATAAAATTACTCGGCGTCATCTTCGCGGGATATTCATAAAGTTTTTCCTTTCCAGGCCGAAAATCTTGCATCGGTCCACAGGAAAGAGAAACCATGTTAAAACGTATCAAAATTGTGACCAGCTTACTGCTGGTTTTGGCCGTTTTTGGCCTTTTACAACTGACTTCAGGCGGTCTGTTCTTTAATGCCTTAAAGAACGACAAAGAAAATTTCACTGTTTTACAAACCATTCGCCAGCAGCAATCCACGCTGAATGGCAGCTGGGTCGCGTTGTTGCAGACGCGTAACACCCTCAACCGCGCGGGTATCCGCTACATGATGGATCAGAACAATATTGGTAGCGGTTCAACCGTTGCTGAGCTGATGCAGAGTGCCAGTATTTCGCTGAAACAGGCGGAAAAAAACTGGGCGGATTACGAAGCGTTGCCGCGTGACCCGCGTCAGAGCACCGCCGCAGCGGCAGAGATCAAACGTAATTACGATATTTATCACAATGCGCTGGCGGAGCTGATACAACTGTTAGGTGCAGGCAAAATCAACGAGTTCTTTGATCAGCCGACCCAGGGATATCAGGACGGTTTCGAGAAGCAGTATGTGGCTTACATGGAGCAAAACGATCGGCTCTATGATATCGCCGTCAGCGATAACAATGCCTCCTACAGCCAGGCGATGTGGATTCTGGTAGGCGTGATGATCGTCGTACTGGCGGTCATCCTCGCCGTCTGGTTCGGTATTAAAGCCTCGTTGGTCGCGCCAATGAATCGCCTGATTGACAGCATTCGTCATATTGCAGGCGGCGATCTGGTGAAACCGATTGAGGTGGATGGCTCTAATGAGATGGGGCAACTGGCAGAGAGTTTGCGCCATATGCAGGGAGAGCTGATGCGTACCGTCGGTGATGTGCGCAACGGGGCCAATGCCATCTATAGCGGTGCCAGCGAAATCGCCACCGGCAATAACGATCTCTCTTCGCGCACCGAGCAACAGGCCGCTTCGCTGGAAGAGACGGCAGCCAGCATGGAGCAACTGACCGCAACGGTGAAACAGAATGCCGAAAATGCGCGCCAGGCCAGCCATCTGGCGTTAAGTGCTTCCGAAACGGCGCAACGCGGCGGCAAAGTGGTGGATAACGTGGTGCAGACTATGCGCGATATCTCCACCAGTTCGCAGAAAATCGCCGATATTATCAGCGTAATTGACGGCATTGCCTTCCAGACCAATATTCTGGCTTTGAACGCGGCGGTTGAGGCTGCGCGTGCGGGTGAGCAAGGACGCGGTTTTGCGGTGGTCGCGGGAGAAGTGCGTAATCTGGCCCAGCGTAGCGCTCAGGCGGCTCGTGAAATTAAAAGCCTGATTGAAGACTCGGTGGGGAAAGTGGATGTTGGCTCTACGCTGGTCGAAAGCGCCGGGGAAACAATGGCGGAGATTGTCAGTGCCGTGACCCGCGTGACGGACATTATGGGCGAAATTGCTTCTGCTTCTGATGAACAGAGCCGTGGTATCGATCAGGTTGGCTTGGCGGTTGCTGAGATGGACCGGGTAACCCAACAAAACGCCGCGCTGGTGGAAGAATCTGCCGCTGCCGCCGCCGCGCTGGAAGAGCAGGCCAGTCGCCTGACCGAAGCAGTGGCAGTGTTCCGGATTCAGCAACAGCAGCGTGAAACATCGGCTGTAGTAAAAACCGTGACACCAGCTACGCCGCGTAAAATGGCCATGGCAGATAGCGAGGAGAACTGGGAAACGTTTTAACGTAATGATGCCGGATGAGTATTTCATCCGGCGTTTTTATTATTAAACCAGGAACAGTGAAATCGCCGGGATATATGTCACCAGCATTAGCATTAACAGTAGAGCCGCCAGTAGGGGCAGGGATTGTTTAAAGAAATTTCCCACCGAAACTTGCGTGATATTACATACCAGCAGCATCACGGTTCCTACCGGTGGCGTGAATGCGCCAATCGACAGGTTGAAGATCATGATGATGCCAAAATGCACCGGATCGATGCCAAAGTGTTCGACCACCGGTTTTAATAGTGGTACCAGGATCAGCAAAATGGCGTTTCCTTCCAGAAACATCCCCAGCGTCAGTAGCAATATGTTGATAATCAACAGGAACATGTATTTGTTTTCGGTCAGCGAAGTCACAAAATTCGCCACTGCGACACCAGCATGTTCCATTGAGAAAATCCATCCCAATGCGGCGCTGGCCATGATTACCAGCATCACCGATGCGGTTGCGCGTGCCGTTTCGCCCAATGCTTTGACGACATGAGAAATCCGCATTTCACGATAGATAAAAAAGCCAATCGCCAGCACGATTAGCACCGCTACTGCACCTGCTTCTGTTGGGGTGAAAATGTTAGCGCGAATACCACCCACCACAGCAAAAATGAGGAACAGCGCAGGCCAGGCCTGTCCCAGCGAGAACACCACCTCTTTGCCCGTAGGCCAGCTTTCACGCGAGGGTTTAGCGTTAGTTTTGCGGGCGACAAGGTAGACGGTAAACATCAGTACGACTGCGCATAGCAAACCAGGTACCAGTCCGGCGATAAACATTTTTCCGATAGAGACGTCGGCAACCAGACCGTAAATAATCAGAGCTATTCCAGGCGGTATGATCGGGGTGACTAACGAGCCACCAGCGGTAATGGCGGCGGCAAACGCGCGATTGTAGCCTTTACGCTCCATCTCCGGCACCATCATGCGCGACAGCATCGCCGCGTCAGCAAGGTTAGAGGCGCTGACGCCGCCCATCATGGTGCTGACGAGAATGTTTGCCACGCCCAGTCCGCCGCGCATTTTCCCCACCAGAACGTTGGCAATGTGCAGGATGCGTTCGGCAATGCCGGTGTAGCTCATTAGTGTGCCGAGCAAGATAAAAAACGGAATTGCCAGCAATGATGGGCTTTGCGTTGGCGCGATTAGTCTTTGCACGGCAATTTCAATCGGTACGCTGGAGAAGAATAAAAAGTAAGCGATGATGCCAATAAACATCGCCAGATAGACCCGAATGTTGAGAAACAAACAGACGATCATTAGCGGAATAATCAATAACCAACTCATTGCATTTTGTCTCCGCTATCGGATTGTTTTGTATCGTTTATTAACCAGTAGAGGGTATAAATAGCCGTTGCCAGTGCGCCGACAGGGACCGCCAGATCGATCCAGAACCATGAAACCTTCAGAATTTGTGTCACTTTAAACTGCGCCATTTCGGCTAGTCGGTAGCCCAGCCAGGCCATATAAAGCAGCAGTGCGATGGAGAGAAGGGCGACCAGTACTGCAATAACACGCCTGAGTTTGCCTGGAAGCATCTCCATCAGGAAGGGAATGGTCAGGTGCGCCCTGTCACGTTCCGCCACCACTCCACCTAACATCACCACCCAAATCATCAGCATTCCCGACATTTCTTCTGTCCATTGAAGCGGTTGGCCGATGAAATAACGCATAAATACCGCTCCAATTGTCACCACAACCAGAACGAATAGCGCAAAGGCAGCACTAAATTCTGCCACTTTGCCAAAAAGACGCATGAAACCTCCTGTTAGTGCGTGTCCTGCCTAAGAGAGATGAGGCAGGACGCTGAGCATTAATGCTTATTGCAGTTGCTGTTGAATGGTTTCGTACAGACCTGGTGTCCATTCCGGGAATTGAGAGTAAACTTCGCGTGCTTTCTTCTGGAATGGTCCAGTATCGGGATAGATCACTTCGACGCCGGCTGCCTGCATGGTTTTCAACATTTCGGCATCACGCTCAAGAGTGAGTTTCTGGCTATAGACACCCGCTTCATAGCCGGTCTGGTGGATCATCTCCAGTTGTTCTGGTGAAAGGGTGCCAAAGAAGGCTTCACCACCTATCCACACTGAGGTATTTGTCAGGTAGTTAACCATTGTCAGATATCTTGCCTGCTCATACAGTTTTTGCCCTTGCAGCACTGAAATTGGGTTTTCTACGCCGTCAATAACGCCCTGGGTTAATGCGGGATAAACTTCGCCTAATGGCATGGGAGTTGGTGTTGCCCCCATCGCCTGAATGGCTTTTATTTGCATGACGTTATTAGGAACGCGAATTTTTAAACCTGCGAGATCGTCAACGGTGCGAATGGGTTTTTTCGAAATAATCTGTCGAGTGCCATAGAGATAATTATTCATTACCACATGAATTCCCTTTTTCTTCAGACTTTCATTTTTTTGTTTAAACCAGTCGCTTTCATATATTTTGAACAGTTTTTGCGGATCGTCAGTCAGATACGGTCCAAACAAAATCCCCAAATCGGGTTCATAATCGGCAAGAAAAGCCACATCACTCAAGGTTATGACATTCATGCCCATCATGGCTTGCTCGGTGACATCCTGTTTTGATCCCAATTGGGAGCTGGGATAGAGCGCAAGTGTTATTTCGCCATTACTTTTTTTATTTAATAGGTCTGCCCAGTAACGCATGACCACATCCAGGGGTTCTCCAGGGTTATTTTCATAGGCAACTTTTATTGAAATAGGTTTTGCCTGGATTATTGACGGTAAAAAAAGGGTACTGACAGTAATTAGCATCGCTATTATTTTGCTCATCTTTACTTACTCCATGCTAAGGAAATAAAACTCCAACATTGTTGTCGGGAGTGAAACCTTATGAAAAAGCAGTCATTACTGAAAAGTAGTCAGCGAATAGCAGAATGGCTGCAGATGTATCATAAATTCGTGCACCGGGTAATACTTTGCTGCTTTTAATCGGTTTTTAATGCATTTTTTGATTGTATATCTTAAAGTTATGTAATGCATGACGTTACAAGGAACACCCTCTGATGAGTTTAGTTACCGCTGATAAGATCTCTTATTCTGTTGATGATTTATTAAAAATAAAATCATTAATTTGGCTGCGGCCATTTTAAATTGTCAATACAGATAAAAACTAAGTGTTGACGCAGAATGGTGGTATCCATTAAATTTATTTAGTGCTGATTTAATACATTTGCTGAACGTATGATTCATGCTGATATTAAAAGAAAGCCGTCATTCACTAAATAACTTGTTCGGCAAGGAAATCAGAGAGTAACGGATGATTCGTTACAACGGGGAAAGGTAGTAAATATTCACATGGTGAATTTGTTATCAACTTGAAAACTCATTTTACTGGGTTCCTTCTGATCATGTGAGTGAACGCAGTGATTAATGATTAACGTTAAGTGCTAACCAGAGCGCTTTTTATGAAATTAAATTAATAATATCCATTATTTATGAATGAGGAAGCCTGTTTATTATATGGAAATACTTTTAACAATTTTAATTCTTACGTTGGTAGTATCATTAACCAGCGTGCTTACACGTCTGTCTCCTGTCCAGATACCACTTCCTTTAATCCAGATTGCCGCTGGCGCAGTACTGGCCCAGCCTATATTTGGTCTGCATGTGGAATTCAATCCTGAACTTTTTCTCTTATTGTTTATACCACCCCTGTTGTTTGCTGAAAGTTCAAAAATACAACCTAAAGAATTGATCAAGCACAGCCGGGAAATTATCAGCCTGGCACTTGTGTTGGTACTAATCACTATTTTTGGTGTCGGCTATGTGATTCATTTACTCTTACCGAATGTGCCGCTCATCGCTGCTTTCGCATTAGCCGCCGTGTTGTCGCCTACCGATGCCGTGGCGTTGCTGGGGATTGTCGGGAAAGGGCGTATCAGCAAAAACATCCAGGAAGTGCTCGAAGGCGAAGCGTTGATGAATGATGCTTCCGGCCTGGTGGCGTTGAAATTTGCTGTTGCAGTGACGATGGGAACGATGGAATTCAGCGTTCATGGCGCAACCATTGCGTTTTTTGTCGTTGCGTTGGGCGGTATTGCCGTGGGGATCGCTGTTACCTGGTTATATGGTAAAGGGCTGCTGTTGATCAGCCGATATGCTCACGATGAACCTTCCATTCAGATTGTATTGATGCTTCTGTTGCCGTTTATTGTTTATCTGGTTGCGGAACATTTTGGCTTATCTGGCATTCTTGCCGCTGTCGCCGCGGGGTTAACAACCAGTCGCATTGGCGTAGTCCACCACGCGCCTATTCGCCTGAGAATTAAAGCTAAAAGTAGCTGGTCGATGCTTGAATATGTCTTTAACGGCATGGTGTTTCTGATTTTAGGCTTACAACTGCCGGGCATTATTTCGGAATCACTGATCCGTGCAGAAAACGATCCACTGGTGGACACCGGATCGCTGCTCCTTGATGTCATTTGGATCTACCTGGCGTTAATGGTTGTGCGCCTGGGCTGGCTTTGGCTGATGCGTCTGTATAGCCGTAAACGACCCGGCAAACATCCGATGCTGTTTGCTGGATATAAAACGCGTCATATGCTGCTGGCGACCTTTGCGGGGGTGCGCGGAGCTATCACGCTTGCGGGGGTGCTTTCTATCCCGTTATTGCTGCCGGATGGCACACCTTTTCCCGGGCGTTACTTGCTGGTATTTCTCGCCACAGGTGTGATCCTCTTTTCGCTGGTTTGCGGCATTATTATTCTGCCGTTATTACTGGGGAAAAATGTGGGGATTTTCAGCGATAACCGACAAAAAGAAGAGGAAGCTGCCGATCTGTTTATGGCTAAAATGGCCATACTGAGTGTGCAAAAGACCGAGCAACGTTTGCTGCGCGCCAGAACAGAAAACCTCGATAACGAGTTGATTATGGAAACGGGGGCCAGAGTTATCGGTTATATGCGACATAGTGAAGAGGATATGTCGCCTAATGATAATTCCCTGCATATGCAGCGTGCGAAGCTGGAAAGAACATTTAATCTGGCGGCGTTAAATGCCAAACGCGCGGCTATTTACCAGATGCGCGCAAGGCAAGAAGTCAGTGATGAAACACTGGCAAAAATAGTCAGTGAATTAGATGTGCTGGAAACGTTAATCATGGATAGCCGATAATTTTATCGCTGCCAGTAATAGGGAATTAAATGATGGCTGAGAGTAATACTTCCAGCATCGTTTATTCCCTATGTATTTCCTTATGGGCAGAACAATCGCCTGGATTAATACTGCATTAATACAACATAGTGATATAAACCAAGAATCAATGTTTTTAATCTGTACTTAATTTATCGGTGATGTTGCCTGATGGAACGAATCATTGATTGTTTGGCGGTATCCAGATGGTTTCGCAACGCCGTTATTGCATCTAAATCGCTACGGCAAATCAGGGCGCTGAGAATGGTCATATGTTCATCAACAGCAATGATATTGCGCTGTTTGAGATCGCTTTCATCCCATTGATAGTGAAAATGAAAGATCACCGATATAATTTCAAGTGATTGATTAAAAAAGATGTTGTCAGCAGCGGATAACAGCATGGCATGAAAATCACGGTCTAATTGAGAAAACATTCGAAAGTTGCTGCCAATGCTGTCGCGCAATGTCCTGTGACGTTCGAGCATGGTTTTCGCCTGCAACCAGCGAGGGTCATCATCGGGAAGGTTGAGAAAGTGTTGCAGGGAATGTGTTTCGAGCATTTCGCGTAGCTCAAACAGCTGCTCGGCGTAGGATTGATCGAACTGCTTCATGCTCCATTGGCCGCGCTTTTCGCTTTGAATAAGATTATAACGACCGAATTTCAAAAGATATTCTCGTACCACTACCGGACTGACGCTTGCCGCTCGCGCCAGCTGAAGTTCGGAAAAGCTTTCTCCGGCGCGTAACTGGCGCAGGTTAATCATGGTGAAAAATGCCTGCTCGAAAAGACGGTTTTGCTCTTTCAGCGAGGCCGTGATGCAATCAAATCCATCGTTCTGTTCGGGTTTGCGGGCGATAACATAATTTTTCCCCACCAGGGTGAGCACGCCACATGCGCTTAAATGCTGGAGTATGTGGCGTACCGTAGTGCGACTGATGTTATACATTTCTGCCAGTCCGCTTTGTGAAGGCAGCGGAGAAGGAATATTGCCCCTCGCCATATCTTCAATCACCTGATTTATGACGCTATGACGTAAATTCTGCGAACGACTCATTCTTCCCTCCAGTCCGGCATTAAAAGCCGATTTAAAACATTTTTATGCGCGATCATCCGCATATTTTATGGGTAAATTCAGGCGCTCTTATAAATTCGACGATATCTGAAAGTCATAAAATAAAAGGAGCGGTGAATCATGTCCACAATGAAAGTATTAATTTGTCAGGAAATAAAGAATTTAGTATGGGAAGTCCGGGAAAGACCGGTGCCAGGCGATAATGAAGCATTAATTAAAATTAAAACTGTCGGGATTTGCGGTACAGATATTCATGCCTGGGCGGGCAATCAGCCATTTTTTAGTTATCCACGCGTTTTAGGCCATGAAATATGTGGGGAGATTATTGAATCAGGAAAAAACATTCACAATTTTAATATCGGACAGCAAGTTGCGGTAATTCCGTATATTTCTTGTCAGCAATGCCCGGCGTGTAAAAGCGGTCGTACCAATTGCTGTGAAAAAATTTCAGTCATTGGCGTGCATCAGGATGGCGGTTTTAGTGAGTATTTGAGCGTGCCGGTGGCGAACATTTTGCCCGCAGACGGTATTGACCCGCAGGCGGCAGCATTGATTGAACCTTTCGCTATTAGCGCTCATGCGGTGCGTCGCGCAGCCATTGCTCCCGGCGAGCAGGTGCTGGTGGTCGGGGCGGGGCCAATCGGTCTGGGCGCGGCGGCAATCGCTAAAGCCGATGGCGCGCAGGTGGTGGTGGCGGATACCAGTCCGGCGCGCCGTGAACATGTGGCAACGCGTCTGGAATTACCTGTTCTGGACCCGTCAGCCGAAGATTTTGACGCGCAGCTGCGGGCGCAGTTTGGTGGTTCGCTGGCGCAGAAAGTGATTGACGCGACAGGTAATCAACATGCGATGAATAACACCGTAAATCTGATTCGTCACGGCGGTACGGTGGTATTTGTCGGCCTGTTTAAAGGTGAGTTGCAGTTCTCCGATCCGGAATTCCATAAAAAAGAAACGACGATGATGGGCAGCCGCAACGCCACGCCGGAAGATTTCGCTAAAGTCGGTCGATTGATGGCGGAAGGGAAAATCACTGCCGACATGATGTTAACCCACCGCTATCCGTTCGCCACGCTGGCAGAAACCTACGAGCGCGATGTGATTAACAATCGTGAGTTGATTAAGGGCGTAATTACTTTCTGATAAGGCGAGATTATTCAAGTTGCCATGCAGCGTCCGGGGAAGTGTTGGGCGCTGTTTTTTTGTTTCTTAATAATGTGTTGTAAGCCGGAGAAGGCGTGTAGGTCGCACCTTATGCGACCTACACATCAGTCAGGAATTACCCTTCACGTTCTACCACTTTAATTTCCACCATGCCGATCCCGAGCTTACGCGGCGAGTGTCCGAGGATATTCCCTTCGTTGGTTGAGACAGGTTCCGGCGGCACAATTACCAGTGTGTCGGCATCGGTTGGGTTATCGAAATGCAGTGTGGTGGTGGTCACTTCATTGCCCAGCACAAGGGTTTGTTCTTCATTGCCTACGCGTACCGGAATAGGACGGCTGGCGTTATTGCCGTATGCTTTGGCGGTAATCACCAGGTCAAATTTCTTCGGCAGCGGATGCTTGTACTCGATTTTTACTTCATCGCCCAGCTGTGCGTTGGACCAGCGGCCCCACGACTCTGGACGAGAAATCCCGCTAAACTGTTTCACCTCTTCTGGCGCACCAGCGACGTTAAAGATGAAACTGTCGGCTTTGTAGCGAATATCGTTATCAACAATCTTTAGCGTATCGACATTGCCTTTGTAACGCGCCATGTCGATGACCGTATCTTTAAATGCCGTTTTGCCCTTCCATATTGCTTTGTCAACATGCTGAACAATTTGCTGACCGCCAAGCTGCCCTTGCGAGACACACCAGTCGGTGGAGAGTGCCAGTTCCGGAGCCCAGAGTTGTGCCATCTTGTAGCAACGGTCAACCCAGACGAAATTGTCGCGTGGAGCGAAATCTGCCAGCTGGAAACGCAGCGGTGCTGAGTATTCGCTTTCCGGCAGCGGTTCCACGCGTTTGTCTGAAACCCGCAACAGCAGCGGCAAACGGAAATGGCTACCTGAGAAGGCAATCATGTTTTTCTGCTGGTCGATGGTGAACTCTTTCATCTCTTTAGGGAATTTCCACAGGCGGATGATATCCGGCTTCCACGCCAATGTTTTCTCTTTGATATTGAGGAAGATTTCCGACATCGACTGCCCGGATAAACTGCTACGGCCAAGTCCGAGATAGTTATCGCCACCGAGAATGTCCAGCACCGTCGCGCCGTTATCCATCGTATTACGCTTCACTGCCAGCGTCTCTTGCTGCGGCTTGTCGCCACGGATGACAAAAAACAGGTTATTGCGATCCTGCTTATTAAGGTATTTCCACGCCGTATTGTTCATCGCTAAATGGTCAGAAGAGACGACGATGACGGTATCTTTAAACCACGGTGACGCTTTGATTTTGTTGATAAACGTCGCAATATTCTCCTGGCTGCAACTTACCGCGCTGAATGACTGATTCGGCTTACCGTCAAAATCATATTTTTTGCGGTTACAGGTGCGCGAGATAAAACCATCCGGGTGATGGGTATCGACTGTCAGGGTAAACAGTGAGAATCGCTGACCTGAGCGGGAAAGCTCTTCAAATTTTTTCCACGCTTCATCGAGAACGGTATCGTCGTAGAATCCCCAGTCGTTGCGATAGTGCGGGTCGGCCACCACGCTTTTCAGCTCTTCTGAGCCGTATAAGTGGTCGAAGCCGTGCGATTTCAGGAACACATCTTTACCGGCAAAACGCAGATTCGCGCCCTGCACGAAATAGTTCTGATAACCCGAGTTTTTCAGAATATCGCCCAGACAGATGTTCTGCGGGAAGAAGCTGGAAACAGAAGCGGAGGCGTTGCCTTCAAATGGGGCAAACAGCGGTATGCCGCACTGAGAAGCCACCATGCCCGCAATCGTGTAATCCGTTCCCGGCAACTGCTGCGTGTGGCTGAAATCCAGGCCTTCATTTTTCAACGCGCCCAGTTCAGGCGTGAGATCCGGGAAAGCCTCGTTATCAAAATAGGTCCGCTCGAGACTTTCGCCGTAGATATAAACTAGGTTGAGTTTCGGGTCAGGGATAGTTTTCGACGGCTCTTTATAATAAGCCGCAAAGTCCGGGTCGCCGTCGCGTGACTGGGATTTCACCAGTTCCGTTATCTGACGAAATGCCGGGCTGGCATCCACTGAACCCAGCGCCAGTAAGAGTGCCAGCAGGCTGTAACCAAAATGGTGCGGATGATGGCGACGACGGCGCAGGATCCAGCCCAGCGCACCGAACACCGCCGTCAGCCCCAGCACAATGCCGATACCCGGCAGGATGTATTTGCTGACGCCAGCACCGGTCAGGCTGTTGGTTAAGGTATAGAGAACCGCGTCGTTAATACCATCGCCAGTAAAATAGTCGCTGGCAAACAGGGTGATATTTAAAACGACAAATAGCCCCAGTACCGTTAATGTGGCCGCAAACCACCAGGTGTTACGTCCCGCTTTCCATGCGTAAATCAGCACAGAGGCGAGAAAAAGGGCGAAAGAGAGTAGTTCTGACAACGGGCGATCCTCACTAAACCGGGCCGTTTAGCCAATGTTTAAGCTTTTTGAGAAGCACAATGTAATGGCGTCGCCATATTGCTGCAATTCTAGTGTCAAAAAAATGCGACGTTGTTAGGAATTAGTTTATAAACAGACTTTTTTGATCGCGATCGCTTCCCGTGTAACAGGGGTAAAACCGTCCAGGAGCAGGGAAAAGGGCAGGAGAGAGCCGCGTCAGCCGGGTAACAGCTAAAACGCGGCGTTTCGCGGTTCAGGAAATGAAGTTCAGCCCCTGCTTTAACACCAGATCGCAGGCTTTGGTTTTCACCTTTTCTGCCAGCGGAGTCGTTCCAATATTATCCAGATTGAGTTGCTGACCATCTTTGGTTTTCAGCAAACCCTGAATGCCATCCAGATAGTTGGTGTCTTCTTTTTGCTCTTCACTGTTCAGGCCCAGTTTTTCCAGTACCTGATTCTTGATGTTTTCGGCATCGGTTACCGAAGCCAGCTTTTGCTTCGCGCAGTATTGCAGAATGCCTGCGGCGTTGTTCATGTTATCTGCGCTTAAGGCCTGGTTCCCGCTGCTAAGCAAGTTAGTTAATGACGCGAGCGACCAACCGCCTTCCTGTGTCGTGTTGTTTTGGTTGCCAAGTTCGCTGGCGGCGCTGGAGAGCGCATCTTTCCAGGACGCAGCATGCACCCCGGTGGAAATTAATGCGCTGGCGGCAATGGCACAGCACAGAAGATGTTTAATAGTTTTCATCATCATTACTCAAGGTTGAATTGTGTCGCAGTATACCGCCAGAAACGGGGATTAATACTCTTTACCTGTTACACGGCTACGGTAGCTATCCCAGTTGAAGATCACCCACAAACTGTTACCCAGGCGCATACGGTCCATCACGCGTTCGCCCAGCAACTTGGTCATCTCTTCCATATTGCTGTTGGTCAGCATCCCGGTTGGGCGTTTGGAAGAAGAGCGGCGATCGACGATCTGGTTGATGATCACTTTTTCGTATTTCGATTCGGTCTGCACGCCGATCTCATCGATCACTAGCAGATCAACGTTACTCAGATCGTTAAGCAGCTGTTCTTCGCTGGTACCGCTATTCCTGAAGGTATCTTTCATCGCCGACATAATATCGGCCACGGTGATGATCAATACGGATTTACCGCGTAGCAGCAGCTCGTTGCAGATTGCCGCCGCCAGATGGTTTTTGCCGGTTCCTGGCTTGCCAGAAAAGATGAAGCTGGCGATGTTGCCGTCAAACTCTTCGACATACTGGCGCGCTTTGCTTAACGCATTCATTTGCCCTTCACACTCAACGCGATAGTTCTCAAAGGAGCAGTTCTGATGCAGTGGACGAATACCGGAGCGGTTAAAGGTGCGCTGCATTTTCATCGCCCGATTTTCACGTTCGAGAGCGGCGGAGCGGATCGCCCCTTGTTCTTTCTGCCAGGCCAGTAGTTCTTCACCCGTTTTGAAAGCAGGTTTGATATGGGCAGGCATCATTTTTTGCAGGCGTTGCATCAGGTCGCCAACGTTTTTCATCGTTACCCTCTGAATCCTGGTGGAATTTGGCTGTCAGGTTCACTGACCGTATTCACATCTCGTTTCGGCAGTCCGCCGTTGCTGGCACGACCGATTTGCAGGCTGCGCGCCAGTTTTTGTTGCCACTGCACATGGTGAAAGACTTTGCCTTCCGCCTGCCAGTAGGCAATGAATGACGCCAGTTCTTCGGCGGTCACCGGCTCTCTTAGTGCCACGCCCCATAGCGCCGCCAGGCGGATAAAGTCGGCATCGGGTTGCCAGTCCGGATACATGGCAAATTTCCCCATGGGTACGGCAACGGGAGCGGTTTGCGGTTCCTGATAGAGTTGATCGTCCAGGGCCACGTCACTTCCCGGACGCGCCAGCTTTTCTTCCAGCGCCAGCAGTTCAGCCAGGCGTGCAGGCGTGATGGCATAAAACGCCGGGGCATTGTTAGCAAATACGGCAACCACACCGCCTTCAGCTTTTGCCAGAACGGTTTGGTGATCGTGTACCAGGGCGTCAATACCAACGACGTCCGGGGTCAAAACTCTGGAAGACATACTGTTTCTCAAATATGGAACGATGAACGAGAAGGGAGATAACTTTTATAGTAACACACGGAGGAGAGGAGGCTGTCTCTCATCCGCGTGCTTTAAGTGAGGCAATTTTATACGCGAGGGCGCTTGCGGTACAACCATAATCCAGGAATGGAAAGACCGATGGATAACGCACCAACAATCGATGAAGCTGTAAGAAAGTTGGTTAACAGGGTAATCATCAACGGTTCGCTGTAACCTAGCTGGCTGATTTTTACCGCCGAAATCATTGCGGTATAAGCTGATATGCCGGGGAACATAGGGATAACAGCCGCCACGGTAAACACTTTCGGATGCGCCAGATACCAGCGCGACCATTGAATACCAATGGTGCCGACCAGCATAGAGGCCATAAAGGTTGACCATTCAATATTCAGCCCGCTGGTCATTAAGATCATTCGGGAACCATGACCTATCGCACCAAGCAGCGCACACCAGCGTAACGCTCGAACGGGAACGTTGAACACCATCGCAAAGCCGACCGCAGGAATGGCGGCGAGGATCATATCCTGCGCCAACGCTAACAGAAATTCGATCACACCCATCCGCGTAGCCCCCAAATCGTCAGTGCCATTACTACGCCGACACAGGTAGCCAGTGTCAGCAGACTGGCGATTGCCCAGCGTGCCAGTCCGGTATTGATGTGGCCTTTAAACATATCGGCGACGGCATTTATCAACGGAAAGCCCGGCACCAGCAGCAGAACGCTGGCGGCCATCGCAATGGTGGGGGTATTGCTGAAAGTGGGAAGTTGCAAAAGCAATCCGGAAATGGTGGTGGCGGCGAAAGCGGTGAGGCAAAAGTTGATCTGTGGATGAAGATGACGTTGTGCCAGTAGCTGGCGGATATACATCGCGGCCGTACTGGCCAGGAAGGTGATGACGGCACCATCCCAGCCACCTTTATTGAGTTTACAGAAACAGGCGCAGGAAAGGCCAACCATTAAGGCTACCAGCCATCTTGGGTAACGTAATGGCTGAATTTGGCTAAATCGTTTCTCTACGCCTTTGTAATCCAGCAGATGATGCTCCGCCAGAATCACAATGTGCTGGACTTCAGTCACCACATGCATATTAATGCCGCGATCGTGATTTTTACGTGTCGATGTCAGGCATTGCCCATCTTTAATGGTTGTCAGCACGATGGCGTTCGAAGAGATAGAACTTTCGACGCTGTCCATTCCCAACGCCCGACCCAGTCGTGAGGAAAGTTCATCAACCAACGCGCTTTCCGCACCATGTTGCAAAAGAAATAATCCACACTGGATACAAAGCCGTGTTACGGCTCGCTGTTGCTCAGTTTGCATAACTCGCCCTTTGTCATAGACGTGATGCGTATTGTTCAGATAATGAGAATCCATTTGTATCATGAAGCACGGTTGTTTTGCGGTAGGTTAAGATCAAAATTGCGCTGATTAATCCTGGTTATCGGGAGATGCTCGGTGATAAAAAGCGAATTATCTCTCGCCGTAAACAAACTATCGCATGAATATTATCACTATAATGAATTTGTTATTTGGCCTTTACGAGTCAGGCTAATAGATAGCTGGGCGCGTTTTTTAATGTTAACAAGTTAAAACCATCAGATTTTATTGAATAAATATTGATTGTGTGATTCCCGCATTTTGCGGGAAGAGATATCATTTAATTATAAATTAAATGAATGAGATTTCTGTTTTTCATTAAGTATTTCTAACAACTTAATGTAGATATTTTAAATGTCTCCAGGCTATTTCACCAGGTTATCATTTGATGCTAACCTTCTGACACATGCAGTGGAGTTGTTGTGCAGCAGGAGTATGCTGATATGAAAGTGAATGCTAAGGATAATTTATTCGCTTAATCTATTAATTTGCTGGAAATATTTAAGGAATGAATACCTTGAATAAGCCATCATGATTTTTAGACAGTGGATGTGGAGGAAATATGTTGCCAGGATGCTGCAAAAATGGAATTGTTATCAGTAAAATACCTGTTATGCAAGCAGGATTAAAAGAGGTCATGAGGACTCACTTCCCTGAATATGAAATAATATCCAGCGCCTCTGCGGAGGACCTTACCTTATTACAATTACGTCGTTCCGGATTAGTCATTGCTGATTTAGCCAGTGAAAGTGAAGAGCCACGTTCTGTTTGTGAGCATTATTACTCTTTAATCTCACAATATCGGGAAATTCACTGGGTTTTCATGGTGTCACGCTCCTGGTATTCCCAGGCAGTAGAATTGCTCATGTGCCCTACGGCGACATTATTGTCTGATGTTGAACCCATTGAGAATCTGGTCAAGACCGTACGTTCCGGCAATACGCACTCAGAGCGTATCAGCGCCATGCTGACCTCTCCGGCAATGACTGAAACTCATAATTTTAGCTATCGCTCCGTCATTCTCACTCTTTCAGAGCGCAAGGTACTGCGGCTATTAGGTAAAGGATGGGGCATCAACCAGATAGCTTCATTGCTTAAGAAAAGTAATAAAACTATTAGCGCCCAAAAAAACAGTGCGATGCGTCGACTGGCAATTCACAGCAACGCTGAAATGTATGCATGGATAAATAGCGCGCAGGGTGCAAGAGAACTTAACTTGCCTTCTGTTTATGGAGATGCCGCAGAATGGAACACAGCCGAATTAAGAAGAGAAATGTCGCACTCATAGAAAAATGCGTCATGAGTCGTATCGGTATTGAGAGTTTATTCAGAAAGTTTGCGGGTAACCCTTATAAGCTCCATACCTATACCAGTCAGGAGTCATTTCAGGATGCCATGTCGCGGATCTCGTTTGCGGCGGTCATTTTTTCTTTTTCTGCCATGAGAAGTGCGCGCAGAGAGGGATTATCCTGCCTGACTGAACTGGCGATTAAGTTTCCGCGTACCCGGCGTTTAGTTATTGCGGATGATGATATTGAAGCTCGGCTGATTGGTTCATTGTCGCCATCACCGCTGGACGGTGTATTAAGTAAAGCGTCAACGCTGGAGATTTTTCATCAGGAACTCTTTTTGTCATTAAATGGTGTACGTCAGGCGACCGATCGACTGAACAATCAGTGGTACATTAACCAAAGCCGGACGCTAAGCCCGACGGAGAGAGAAATATTGCGCTTTATGTCGCGTGGCTACTCAATGACACAAATTGCCGAGCAGCTTAAACGCAATATCAAAACGATCCGTGCACATAAATTTAATGTGATGTCGAAACTGGGCGTCAGTTCTGATGCAGGGTTGTTGGAGGCCGCAGATATTCTGTTATGTATGCGGCATTGCGAAACAAGTAATGTGTTGCATCCTTATTAATCCGCATGATGCCGGGTTTACTTCCCCGGCAGTGTTTTCATTTCAGCGTACAATCGTCACATTGCTGCACATCCGGTAAGCGATAACGCTGGCAGCAAGTGCGGCGCACCAGCAGGCCGTCGCGTAGCACCACGGTACGCCAGAGTGGATTATCTTCACCGGTAGTAAGCGTTTTCTCAAAAAAGAGGGCATGGCGCAGCGATTCAACCGTCGCCTCGCCGAGCAGCTGTTTCATCTCAGTCAGATACCAGTTGATCAAATAACCGGTATTGCTCCAGATAAGTTTGCCGTTAATCTCTCCCGTTGCTTCTAGTGCCTGCACAACCGGAACAAGCGCCTGGCTGATTAACGTTTCCATTCGCTGCTGCGGCGAATGTAGTGTTGCGTTTTTATCTTCACACACATCGACCCAGAAACAGGCGGCGCGTCCGGTTTCGTGAAACTCAACGTGGACGTGTTCCGGCGACACATCTAATGCTTTTTCCTGAGTCAGCAGCGCCAGCATTAATGGTGGTACCATCAGGCCGATATACCATTGCGCCCACAGTGAGATCAGCGGTTTGTTTTCGCGGATCATCAAAGGTTGGTTGCGGTAGATATGATCGGAATAGACCGCGAGTAGAGAACTTAGCGCATTCGGTGATGACCATTGCGCCAGCGTCATGGCGTTAAGTGGGGCGGGTTCATCCAGGCGGATAAACTCCAGCAAATGTTCACGATGTTCGGCGATCGCCGCCCGCACGGCTTGTGCAAGCCCAGCATCCTGCGGCTGGAGATGCGTTCGCCAGATAACATCTTCATAGAGCGGTGCGGAACGATAGGCCATAATCGTGATAGTAATCTAAATGATAATGATTGCTAATCCTATCGATAGGTTTACCCGATAGCAAGGGATTTCTCTGGCTTGCAAATGATAAAAATTATCATATGATATTGGTTATCATTATCAATGAAAGAGATGAAACCATGTTGCAACGTACGCTGGGCAGTGGCTGGGGAGTGTTGCTGCCGGGATTGCTGATTGCAGGGCTGATGTATGCGGATTTATCGCCGGATCAATGGCGGATTGTCATTCTGATGGGATTGGTATTGACGCCGGTGATGCTGTATCACAAACAGTTACGGCATTACGTTTTGCTACCATCGTGCCTGGCGCTTATTGCTGGCATCATGCTGATGATAATGAATTTGAATCAGGGGTGATAAAACAGTGAAGAGACAAGAAAAGAAGTAAAGATAATTGGTGCGAGGGGGGGGACTTGAACCCCCACGTCCGTAAGGACACTAACACCTGAAGCTAGCGCGTCTACCAATTCCGCCACCTTCGCATACCATCAATTCTTAAAAAGAATTGCTACCACGGAGGCGCATTCTAGTGGTTTTCAGCTTTTCGTCAATAGTTAATTATCGACAGAGGTGTAATTGCTGGAAAAATGTCCATCAGCGGATTGTGGATAATTCGTTTGTCGGTCAGATAAGGCGTGTACGCCGCATCCAACACGGTATGCGGCGACAGATATCAGATACTTAACCTTTCTTCGCCTGGCGGGTCATAATGGCGCGATACACCTTGAAGCGCCCGGTTTGCGCAATCACTTCGTGGAAACCAAATGTCTCATCCAGCACGTCCGGGTAAGGCAGGAAGGCGTTCGCTACAATTCGCAGCTCGCCGCCGCTATTAAGATGACGCACCGCGCCGCGAATCAGCGTTTGCGCCGCATCCAGGCTGGTTTGCATCCCATCGTGGAACGGCGGGTTGGAGATGATCATATCAAAACGACCTTTCACCTCGGAAAAGACGTTGCTGGCAAAGACTTCACCTTCAACGCCGTTGGCGGCAAGTGTTGCGCGGCTGGCTTCTACCGCTGGTGCAGAGACATCGCACAGAGTGAGACGAATTTTCGGCGAATGGCGCGCAAAGGCAACCGAAAGTACGCCCGCGCCACAGCCGACATCCAGCACTTTACCTTTCGTGTGTGGAGTTAGCGTCGAGAGCAGCAACTGACTGCCGACATCCAGACCGTCGCGGCTAAACACGCCCGGCAGCGTTTTGACCGTCAAGCCATCGACGCTGTATTCACCCCAGAATTTATTGGCATCAAATACCGGCTGCTTTTCCAGACGACCAAAATAGAGGCCGCAGCGACGGGCGCTGTCTACCTTATTCAACGGCGCATAATCGGCCAGCATCTGCTCGGCGCTGCGCACGCCGCTGCGGTTCTCGCCAACGACAAAAATATCCGTGCCCACCGGAAGCAGAGAAAGTAAATTCATCAACTGGAACTGGGCTTCCGGTTTATTCTTCGGCCAGTAGTAAATCAAAGTATCGCAATCAGCGACATCATCCGCCGTGGCGACCAGGCTAAAACGGGCGTTATCCCCCATCTGGCGGTTTAACACCTGCCAGTGGTGGAATTGCTGGGTATGAGCACGGCTGGCCGCGGTATCTAAACGCGCGGGCAGGTCATCCTGTAAGTCTCCGGCAAACAGAATACGGCTTTGTTCGAAATCATCACTGTGACGCAGCAAGACTTCACTTGCCGGGGTAAATGCAGACATGGAATGCTCCTCAATTGATACTGGCGGCGATTATAGCCATATGTTGGCGCGGTATCGACGAATTTGCTATATTTGCGCCCCTGACAACAGGAGCGATTCGCTATGACATCCCGACGAGACTGGCAGTTACAGCAACTGGGCATTACCCAGTGGTCGCTGCGTCGCCCTGGCGCGTTGCAGGGGGAGATTGCCATTTCGATCCCGGCACACGTCCGTCTGGTGATGGTGGCAAACGATCTTCCCGCCCTGACCGATCCTCTGGTGAGCGATGTTCTGCGTGCGTTAACCGTCAGCCCCGATCAAGTGCTGCAACTGACGCCAGAAAAAATCGCGATGCTGCCGCAAGGCAGCCGCTGCAACAGCTGGCGGTTGGGTACTGACGAACCGCTATCACTGGAAGGCGCTCAGGTGGCATCACCGGCGCTCACCGAATTACGGGCAAACCCAACGGCACGCGCCGCGTTATGGCAACAAATTTGCACATATGAACACGATTTCTTCCCTCGAAACGACTGATTTATCAGCGGCTTACCACATTGAACAACGCGCCCACACCTTTCCGTGGAGTGAAAAAACCTTTGCCAGCAACCAGGGCGAGCGCTATCTCAACTTTCAGTTAACGCAAAACGGCAAAATGGCGGCGTTTGCGATTACGCAAGTGGTGCTGGATGAAGCTACATTGTTCAATATTGCGGTCGATCCTGACTATCAGCGTCAGGGACTGGGAAGGGCGCTGCTGGAACATCTGATCGACGAACTGGAAAAACGCGGCGTGGCGACGCTATGGCTGGAAGTCCGTGCCTCAAATGCTGCCGCCATTGCCCTGTACGAAAGTTTAGGCTTTAACGAGGCGACGATTCGCCGCAATTACTACCCCACCACGGACGGTCGCGAAGACGCCATCATCATGGCGTTACCAATCAGTATGTAAGACAAGGTGGAATAATGAAGTGGGACTGGATTTTCTTTGATGCCGATGAAACGCTGTTTACCTTTGACTCATTCACCGGCCTGCAGCGGATGTTTCTTGATTACAGCGTCACCTTTACCGCTGAAGATTTTCAGGACTATCAGGCCGTTAACAAGCCACTGTGGGTGGATTATCAAAACGGCGTGATCACTTCATTACAGCTTCAGCACGGGCGGTTTGAGAGCTGGGCCGAACGGCTGAACGTCGAACCGGGTAAACTCAACGAGGCCTTTATTAATGCGATGGCGGAAATCTGTACGCCGTTGCCGGGGGCGGTTTCCCTGCTTAACGCCATTCGTGGCAACGCCAAAATCGGCATCATCACCAACGGCTTTAGCGCCTTGCAACAGGTGCGTCTGGAACGCATGGGCCTGCGTGATTACTTCGATTTGCTGGTGATTTCCGAAGAAGTTGGCGTTGCCAAACCGAATAAGAAAATTTTCGATTATGCGCTGGAACAGGCGGGCAATCCTGACTGTTCACGCGTGCTGATGGTTGGCGACACTGCTGAGTCCGATATTCTCGGTGGCATCAACGCCGGGCTTGCGACCTGCTGGCTGAATGCGCACAATCGCGAGCAACCAGAAGGCATCGCGCCCACCTGGACCGTTTCTTCGTTGCACGAACTGGAGCAGCTCCTGTGTAAACACTGATTGCCTCCCCCCCGTTGATGGGTAAAATAGCCGCAATTTTTCGTTTTCAACAAGCGCGGCGCGATGCCGCTTACTCAAGAAGAAAGAATTATGACGTTGTCTCCTTATTTGCAAGAGGTGGCGAAGCGCCGCACTTTTGCCATTATTTCTCACCCCAATAATTAAACCCAAATTAAAGCTCTTCTACTCTTTAAAAGTCCTTTCGGCTAATTGAGGTTAATCCATATAACTCGTTTAAATACATGCTATTATGTTTCCTCTTTAATTGAAATTTCTTTCATGTAACTTTAAATCGATCAGGTTGCTTTCATCAAAAATCTGTACATATGCTTGTACATAATGTACAAAGCAGTAGAGATATTTTGCGATTTGTACAAGGTGAGTAATGGCGCTGTCTGATGCGTGGTTGCGTTCAGTCGTTGGAAAGGAACGCGATAAGGTTTTGGTTAAATCAGATCGTGATGGTCTGTCTGTCAGAGTATCACCGAAAGGTCGCGTAGTGTTCCAATATCGTTATCAATGGGCAGGGAAAGGCGAGCGACTTGATATCGGAACTTACCCGGCAACTGGATTAAAAGAGGCCAGAGAAGAAGTTATCCGTCTTCGTGGTGAACTTGAGTCAAACCGCAATCCACGATTGGTCAGGCAGGCAGAAAAACGCAAAGCTACTGAAGCCATGACGGTAGAGTCTGTGATCCGTGCCTGGTATGAAGCATATTGTGTAAAAAATAAAAAAGGTTCTGAGCAGATACTCCGCTCATTTGAACTGCATCTGTTCTCTAAAATCGGGAGTATCCCTCATGATGCAGCTACATTGCATGATTGGTTAGAGGTCCTGGAGCCTCTTAGCACTAAGACTCCGGCAATAGCAGACCGATTGCTAATTAACGCAAAGCAGGCCCATGTCTGGGCGTATAAGCGAAAGTTTATTGAAACTCGCCCGCTGTCGGACATCACGGGTAAAGATATGGATATCCGTAAAGGTCAGAAGAAACGGTTTCTGACACACGATGAAATTAAAATTCTTTATGCTGCGATCGATGGTTCTCGAATGGTTCCCAAATACCGGGCCTTCATTAAACTATTGCTGCATTTCGGCTGTCGTAGTTCAGAGCTGATTACTGCCAGGGTGGATGATTTTGATTTCATTAATAAGGTATGGACTGTACCGCCAGAACGACATAAGACAGGTGATATAACAGGCGAACCGCTAAAGCGCCCCATTATTGAACCGGTTGAAGAGCTTATAAAATACGTTATCTCTATGAACAACGGTTCCGATATGCTTTTTACCAAGGAAGGAAGCAAGGAGCCAGTTGGTCGGACATCATTGCAGTCGCTGCCTTACAATTTAATGCAGTACGCATGGCGGCGTTTGGGGTATCAATTTCCTCATTGGTCTCTTCATGATTTGAGACGAACAGCACGAACAAACTTTTCTGATCTTACTGCGCCTCATATTGCTGAAATAATGCTCGGTCATAAACTGCCAGGGGTATGGCAAGTTTATGATAAGAGTGATTATCTAGAAGAACAGCGTAAAGCCTATCAGGCATGGTGGGATAGGGTTGATTCGATTCTTACTTACACTAATTTAGGTTCCAACAGACAGCCTATTGAATAATGAATGGACATACAGAGTAAGAAAATAGTAATGATTCTTGGATTATAATTAACTGGTTGCTGATATTTCGATTTGCTGATTTATGAAGAGGCAGTCATTATACTTATAAAAATACCACTCCTTATCCTTACAGAAATAAGGAGTGGAAACAGTTATGGCTGAGACTCTGGTTTAGCAATCTCGTTTATAAATTTCTTAGCTACAACAGTCTCATACTTTCTATAATCATCAAGATATTGAACATCTATATGATTTTTGTAGCGAGCATTAAATTTATTTGCAGTCCCTGTTTTATCATCTTTACGTTCATCCGTTGGTCTGAAAAATTTATGGTAGCGGCGGGGTGATACCCCCTCAAAATCACAAAATATTACTTTGGATGATTCTTCGTTCTTTGTTATTGCATCATTATGCAGATCAAGAGCAAGGCTTTTATCAAATGGCTCTATATATACTACTTTTTTTATTCCAGCTGCGACAATATGCCTTGCACAGTTGTGGCAGGGATAGGTTGTCGTAAAAAGAATTTTATCTTTAGTATCGCCGTTTTGTTTTCTAGCCATTGATGTAATGACGTCCATTTCAGCATGAATTGATCTGGAATACTCCATTACACTTGATATTTTGCTGTCTTTGTAAATGCCTTCTGCAATATTATCTAATTTGTTTAGAAGTCGTGTTATATTAATATCGGCAACAGTTTGTCCTGCGGAAATACCTAATACATTTCTTACTTCGGTTGATAATATGCTTTTTATACGGTCTTTAATTTTTAGCTTGTTTGCATCATTATAACACTTACCACTTTTGTGAACGCATCGATGATCGTTATCAAAATCATCACTGCTATACAACCCGCCACCAGCTTTAGGTACGTCGTTCTTACCCACGGCAAGCAAATTCCCTTCATCATCAAACAGTGCAGCCCCTACTTGACGTGATAAACAAGCTGATTGTAATGATGTTGAAAAGGCAGCATACATACCTTTCTCGTTAAAAGTTGGTGTTAAACCATTTTTGCCATGAATAAGACCGAAAAACCGATCAATCTTCTTCTTTAATTCACTTTTTTGGCTGAAGTTATTTTTAATAAAAAAATCTGAATCAAGAATGGTTTCCCCGGTTCTTTGTCCATACGGATCAGAGGATTTATTATCAATATTGATAATTAAATGAAGGTCGTCCTTTGTCGATTCGTCAGCAATGAGATTCGGAATTCGGTAATCTAAATCGCGCAAAACTCCTAATAAATAGAAATTATGCTGATATATAACTCTGAATAACTCTATTTCTTCCGGCCTTTTGAATTGATCAATGATGAAGACAGTACCTTTATATTCATCATTATTATAATCAATATTATTTTTCTCTGCTGCGATTGCTGCAATAGCAGCTTCTGCAAGCAACTCATTTTTTTTGTAATGTTTACGAAGCTTATTGGCAATATCCTGGAGTTTTAAATGTCTATTAACTTGTGTGCTTTCGGATACCTCCAGTGCTGCTGGCTCAAAATATAATGGGTTTTCCATAAGCGCACTTATGCGGATGTGTACAACATTATACCCCCATTCTTTGGATATCTCTTCGATAATTTTGTTTATCGTTCTCATGCCACATCCAACATATCCACACAATCCAAGATAAATATCTTTTGATTGTCGTGAATTCACAATCTCAAGTGATGATGCTGATGTTGAGCCTTTTTTTTCATTCAGCTTTTGTGGAGTTTTTTTTGCTGCTTCAGCCATTGCTAATTACCTAGTCGAAAACTATATCAGTATTTATTATTTCAAAAAATGCATCAAGAATTTCTTTATTTTTCTTTTTACTTTCAAATGAAATGACATTATCTTGATTAAATGTTGTTAATTCAATGCAGATAGAATCAACCTGATCATTGGCGGCGATGCTAGATTCTATTTCATTAAATGCTATTACATTCATTTATCTTATCCAAACATAATAAAAAACCATATGGCCTTTAGTGTACAACAAAACCATACTCTTTCCCCTCTTTTTAGAGGGGGAAGTGTGGTCCACATCATGTTTTTCCCCACCCATGAAAATGTTCACCTATGCCGGTGAGGCATTTTATGTACATCAACTCTTTGAGTTGAATCATTATTTTAGTATTTTTTCTATCATTGTGTAAATGTCTTCGTTTCAATACATCATGCTTGGGGAGCGGTCCCAGTTTCCTGATAATTAATGCTTGTGGATAGCAACGTCCGTGCCTGTATCGCTCAGACAGACGCTGACCGTGCCATAGACGTGTCTGTTCACATACGTCATTCAATAACTCCTGCAAACCTGTAAATCTTGCGTGACGCCCATTTATTTGGGCATGATTTAATATCAGGATCTGGAAAATCAGGTCTGTATTTCTGGCCAGTTCTCCGGTTTACGCTGTTCCAGCGAAGAACTGTCGATACTGAAACGCCACAGAAGTCGGCGACTTGTTTAGTTGTCATTAAGTTGTTCATTACTTCACCTCCTGCGTTGGTTCCGGTAGCGGCATCCAGTGGGTTACTTTCGATGCCGGTTCTTCCCCATTGTCAGTAACTGCCCACCATTTGTTTCTCGAACAATCGTAATACCCTTCGAAGGTATCGCACTCAGTCCAGCCGTAAGACTTACCCCAACACCAAACATATTGTTTATCGTTCGGCATTCGCTCACTACAGCTTATCCAACCATCCGGAGTTACCGGAGAGTTGCCAGACAGCTTGTTCAACTTGTAAGTCTGGCTTACAGGTTTGACACCGTGAAGCATGGTGGCGCGGCAGGCGTTCCAGCCTTCATCAAAACCGACTATGCCATTATTTAAAGACGGACGAGCATCTGGCACCACCGGCACTGGCTTGGCTATATATAGCGGCTGAACATACCAGCCCTTTGATAACCAACTGTCAGCAATGTTTTTACTCCTGGTTATTGCTGGAATACCTAAGCCATTGTCTGAATGTAGCCATGCCACCGGCTCCTCTTCCAGCGATGCCAGAGCAATTTCATAAGCACGGCGCTCAATATCGTCTCGAACCTCTAGGCTGCTGATACGCTCTTTGATTTCTTTAATCAGTTCTTTATCGGTAAATGTGGTCATTATGCTCCAGCCTCCGGTGCTTTTGGCATTACTGCCCAGTGAGTGATATTGACGTTTTCAAGGTCCCCGACCTGAAATGTCCACTGCCATTCTCCGGTTTCTTTTTGTCCCCAGGTGTACCAGAGAGAACGCCAGCCAATCAGCCAGCCTTCTCCGTTAGCATCAAATAACAGAACACTTTCATTTGCTGGTGGTAGTTCAGCTGACACTGGTATTATTTTGTTTTCCAGTGCCGCACATTTAGCTTCAAGCGCATCGAATTTACGTACCAGGTACTCAGCATTTGTTTCGTTCACTTTCAGATCTCGCGGTACACATTTCCCGCGAAGAAACCCTTCCATTTCGAAAACATTCATGCGCATTTGCGTAACTCCGATAACTCGTTAAAACGTTCCATAAACATCCCGTAGGCATGGCCCGGTGCCTGTGGAATCACTTTGAACATCTCTGTTGCCGGGATACCTTCCAGTACAGGCCAGAAAGAGCCATCATCAAGCCCGAGATCGCGGCGTTCGGTTGCCAGCATGA